>ERZ802830.30-NODE-30-length-109408-cov-22.7375_pt1 | contig 109408 bp, 97 predicted proteins | sample MGYA00345654_ERZ802830 | MGnify/ENA primary metagenome ERZ802830 (study PRJEB30503, sample SAMEA104212375) | marine metagenome | biome: Westerlies Biome; feature: [SRF] surface water layer (ENVO:00010504) within the epipelagic zone...; material: water...
GCAGTCTGGTAGCTCGTCGGGCTCATAACCCGAAGGTCGTTGGTTCAAATCCAGCTCCCGCTACCAATTTAGATATTAGGCACTAAAATTATGTGCGCCGCTTACATTTTGTATTGAGCGTATAAGGACGTAGAAAAAGGGAAGTCCGTTGATAAGTTGGACACTTTCTACGAGAACATTGCATCTGGTCTGATGCAGAATCGAGGAGCCCCACTATGGGGCTTTTCTTTAGAATAGCGTAAATGGGCCCAGGCCCATTTTTTGTTGGGAGATTTAAATGGCTGTGCTTGACAGTAAGATTAGTCAATTACTTGAACCAGCAATCGAGGCATTAGGATATGAGCTCTGGGGAATCGATCTCCAGATGGGATCTAGAGTTAAGCTTTTGAGGATCTACATCGATAGAAGCGAAGATTTGGTAGGTATTGATGACTGTGAGCGTGTAAGTCGTCAAGCAAGCAGTATTTTAGACGTAGAGGAAGCCATAAATGGTGAGTATGTTTTAGAGGTTTCATCACCAGGAATGGATCGCCCACTTTATGGGCTTGGCCAATATGAAAAGTATATTGGAGAAGATATTTCGCTTAAACTTCGTTTTCCCTATCAGGGGCAACGTAATTTTAAGGGCCGGCTAGCAGGGATTGACGGTGATGAAATAATTTTGGTGGTTGCAGATCATGAGTATTTGTTTCCTGTTGAGGGTATAGAGAGGGCTAACGTGATTCCTCAGTTTTGAGGCATGTGGAGTTAATAAATGAGTAAAGAAATTTTAATGGTGGCCGAGGCCGTTTCTAATGAAAAAGGCGTCGATCAAGAAATAATTTTCGAGGCTATTGAGCAAGCATTGGCAACGGCGACCAAGAAGCGCTATGACGAAGGAGCAAATATTCGAGTAGTGATCGATAGAGAGACAGGAGACTATGAATCTTTTCGCTGGTGGGATGTGGTAGCAGATGATGTATTAGCGGAGCTAGGAACGCAATTTACTACTGAAGAGGCAATTGAAAAGGATGCTACTTTAACAGTAGGAGATGTTTTTGAAGAAACAGTTGAGAATATTGCTTTTGGAAGAATCGCAGCTCAAACCGCTAAGCAAGTAATTGTTCAAAGGGTAAAGGATGCTGAGAGAGAAATCATTGTTAACCGATTTAAGCATCGGGTAGGAGAATTACTTAATGGAACTGTTAAGAAGGTTACTAGGGATCATATTGTTGTTGATTTTGGTGACAATGCCGAGGGTTTATTACCGCGAGAGGAGCTCGTTGGAAGAGAAATTTTCCGCATAAATGATCGTACTCGAGTTATTTTACTTGGAATAAGAGAGGAGACAAGAGGTCCTCAACTTCTAGTTTCTCGCGCGACTTCCGATATGCTGGTGCAATTATTCCAAATAGAAGTGCCAGAAATTTCCGAGGGTATAATCGAAATTAAAGGTGCTGCCAGAGATCCAGGACAGAGAGCTAAAATTGCTGTTAAAAGTAAAGATGCCAGAATTGATCCTGTTGGAGCTTGCGTAGGAATGCGTGGTGCGCGTGTGCAGGCAGTTTCAAATGATTTAGATGATGAACGAGTCGATATTATTCTATGGGATGATAATCCGGCTCAGCTTGTGATTAATGCAATGGCACCTGCTGAGGTTGAATCTCTTATCGTGGATGAAGATACCCATTCAATGGATGTTGCTGTGAATGCTGACAACCTTGCTCAGGCGATTGGTAAGGGAGGGCAAAACGTGCGACTCGCCTCTGAGCTTACAGGCTGGGTTATTAATGTGATGACTGTAGAAGATGCAAGAGAGAAGCAAGAAGCTGAATCTTCCAACTTTGTCGAAAGCTTGATGGAAGCTCTCGATGTTGATGAGGATGTAGCTTTAGTTCTTGTGGAGGAGGGCTTCACTAGTATTGAAGAAGTCGCTTATGTGCCACTAGAAGAGATGAGTGCGATTGAAGGATTTGACGAAGATATCGCAGAGGAACTCCGCGCTCGTGCAAAGGACGCCCTTTTGACACGAGCTCTAGCGAGCGAAGAGGAACTTTCTAATACTGAGCCAGCGGACGATTTGCTCGAGATGGACGGTATGGATAAGGCATTAGCGTATAAGCTTGCTGCAAAAAACATAATAACGATGGAAGACCTTGCTGAACAAGCAGTGGATGATCTATTGGATATCGATGAGATAAATGAAGAAAGAGCGGCAGCTCTAATTATGACTGCCCGCGCGCCTTGGTTCGCTGAAGAGAGCGAATAATTAATCGGGTCGTACACAGAGGATAATCGATGGCTGAAGTTACTGTAACTGAATTAGCAAAAACTGTTGGAGCGTCTGTTGATCGTTTGCTCATGCAAATGAAGGACGCAGGTCTTTCCCACGAATCAGTGGATGCAAGTGTTTCAGATGAAGAGAAGCAGATTCTTCTAACCTATCTGAAAGGGCTGCATGGAGAGAGTTCGGGAGAGCCAAAGAAAATAACTTTACGAAGAAAAACGCTCAGCACACTGAGATCTAGTAATCGAAAGACGGTTAATATTGAAGTTCGTAAAAAAAGAACCTATGTAAAAAGAAGTGACGAAGAATTGCAGGCTCAAGCGGAACTTGAGACTGAAGCCAAGGCCAGAGAGGAGGCAGAGGCCGCAACTCGGGCGGCTAAATTACTGAATCAAGAGCCTCTAAAAAGTTCAGGTACAGATGATATTGAAGATAAACGTGTGGCGGCTGTAGCCGGACGTAGGAAAGCTGTGGAGGAGGCTCAGGAAGCTGAAAGGAAAGAGGCCCAAGAAAAGCTACAAGAAGAGGCGCGTAAAGCAGCCGAGGCAGTATCGGCTCTCGAAAGTGAAGAGGCCAAAAAGGCAGGTAAAACCACAAAGTATGTCGCTGCGCCTCAGAATGATCCAGTGCAAGAGAAAGGTCGAAAGCATGGCAAGCCGGTAGTAGATGATGAAGAGAAACAAGCAAAACGAGCTAAAAAGACTCTAAGTAAATCGGGCAAAAAGAAGCCTATCCTTCAACTTGACGATAGAGAAGAAAATTCAACTAAAACTCGTCTGAAATCCTCAGGTGTAATCCTAAAGATAGATAATAAGCACACTTTTAAGAAGCCAGTCGAGAAAAAAGTTTTGGAAGTCGCTATTCCTGCCGAGTTAACTATAGGTGATCTTGCCAGTAAAATGTTACTCAAATCTGGCGTAGTAATAAAAGAATTGATGAAACTAGGTGTCATGGCTAATGTTAATGAGATCATTGATCAAGAGACAGCGTTTTTGGTTGTTGAAGAGCTTGGGCATAATCCCGTCAGTGCAGTCAATGAATCAGTTGAGGATGAGCTAACTAGGTCATTTGAGGATCTTGAAAATAATATAGAGGGTGAGGTAAGGGCGCCAATTGTAACTGTGATGGGTCATGTTGATCATGGTAAAACTTCATTACTGGATAGAATCAAAAAGACTCATGTCGCGTCCGGAGAAGCGGGAGGTATCACCCAGCATATTGGAGCTTATCATGTAGACACCCCCAATGGCATGGTCACTTTCTTGGATACTCCTGGACATGCTGCGTTTACTGCGATGCGTGCAAGGGGTGCCAAAGCTACGGATGTCGTTATTTTAGTAGTTGCAGCGGATGATGGAGTGATGCCTCAAACTGAGGAAGCTGTTCAACATGCCCGCGCCGCTGGTGTGCCGCTTGTTGTTGCAATAAATAAAATGGATAAAGAGGGAGCTGACCCAGAAAAAGTTACCAGCGAGTTGGGCGCGAAAGATGTTATTCCCGAAGAATGGGGAGGAGATACTCAATTTGTTAAAGTCTCTGCTGAGACCGGTGAAGGAATTGCCGAGTTATTAGAAGCCGTAGTTCTGCAGGCTGAGCTTTTGGAGCTCAAGGCTCCGGTAGATGTTCCTGCGAGAGGTGTTATTGTCGAGGCTCGGGTAGATAAAGGGCGCGGAGTAGTTGCTACAGCATTGATCCAGCAAGGAACTTTGTATAAAGGCGATTTTATGTTGGCTGGAGAAAGCGTTGGTAAGATAAGAGCGATGACCGACGAAATGAAGAAACCTATCGGAGAGGCTGGTCCATCTATTCCCGTTGAGATCCTAGGTCTTGATGAGGCGCCAAATGCTGGAGATGAATTCTTTGTTGTTGATGATGAGCGCAAAGCAAAAGAGATCGCAGAATTACGTGGGGCAAATACTCGACAAGAGCGCATGTCTCGTCAGCAAGCTGCGAAGCTTGAAAATATGTTCACAGATATGGGTAGCTCTCAGGTCAATAAACTTAACCTGATTGTTAAAACTGATGTACGAGGCTCACTAGAGGCAATTATTAGTGCTTTACATGACTTTGGTAATGATGAAGTAGCGGTAGATATTGTGTCGTCAGGAGTTGGTGGTATAACGGAGTCTGATATTAATTTGGCTATCACAACAGGAGCAATCGTCCTAGGGTTTAATGTTCGAGCAGGAGGAACTGCAAAGGCCTTGGCGGAGAAGGAAAACATCGAACTACGTTATTACAGCATCATCTATAACCTCTTAGATGAAGTTAAGTTAGCACTTACAGGTATGCTCGCTCCAGAAACTCGAGAAGACATAGTGGGCATCGCTGAGGTAAGGGATGTTTTCAGATCTCCGAAATTTGGAGCAATAGCAGGATGCATGGTCATTGAAGGTTCAGTTTTCAGAAACAAACCTATCCGTGTTTTAAGAGATGATGTAGTTATCTATGAGGGAGAACTTGAGTCTTTACGCCGCTTCAAAGATGAAGCAAGTGATGTCCGAAATGGTATGGAGTGCGGCATTGGCGTTAAAGACTACAATGATGTCAAAACGGGAGATTTAATTGAAGTATACGATATCACAGAAGTGAAACGTTCTCTTTAATGAGCTTTAGCCGTTCTCCAATAAAACCATGATCGCTCAAGAATACATATATGCCTAGAGAATTTACACGTGCAGAACGGGTTTCAGATGCTATTCAACAGGAGGTATCTGTCCTAATCTGCGACTCTATTCGAGATCCTCGAGTAGGGATGGTTAGTGTGACTGACGTGGAAGTCAGTCGGGATTTGGCATACGCGAAGGTTCATGTAACTTTTGTTGGAGAAAAATCCGAGGAAGAAATTAAAGGGGCTATCAGGGCTCTTAATGGAGCAGCGGGCTATCTACGGAAATTATTGGCTTCGAGTATTAAGATGCGAAAAACACCCCAGTTGACTTTTTTGTTTGATGAGAGTGGTCGTAGGGGGCAGCAACTCTCTGCTCTAATAGATTATGCAGTATCATCTGAGAAAAATCGGGGTAACATTGCAAATGATGATTCAGTAGACTCCAAAGGAAACTAAATTTGGGTCGGAGAAGGAACAGTGGTCGAAACGTAAATGGTATTCTTTTATTAGATAAGCCCGCCGGAATATCATCAAATCATGCTCTTCAGCGAGTCAAATCTTTATACCATGCAAGCAAAGCTGGACACACAGGTAGCCTTGATCCCCTCGCAACAGGTGTACTCCCAATATGTTTGGGAGAGGCAACAAAATTTAGCCAATTCTTACTAGATTCAGATAAACGCTATGTAAGTACTTTTATTCTGGGAGTTGCTACTGATACTGGCGACAGTGATGGCGAGGTGCTTGATGTAAAGGATGCCTCCAATATAACTGAGGGGCAAGTTGAACTTGCAATTGAAGGCTTCAAGGGAGACATTAAACAAGTACCATCTATGTATTCTGCCCTAAAGCATAATGGACAACCGCTCCATAGATTGGCTAGAAAAGGCATTACTATCGATAGAGAGCCCAGAGATATTACAGTTTTTCAATATCAGGTCTTAGATTTTAGATCTGGTTCCAAAGCTGAGTTAGATGTTGAGGTCCATGTTAGTAAAGGAACATACGTTAGAAGCTTGGCTGAGGATCTGGGAGCCATTATCGGCTGTGGTGCTCATGTAAGCTCATTACGTCGGCATCTAGCCGGCCCTTTTAATGATAGCCAGTGCGTCACTTTAGAGGATCTGAGCAGACTGCGGGAGAATGACCCTTCAAATCTTGATGGTTTATTAAAGCCCATGGATATCGCGGTCGCAGACTTTATGGCAGTAGAATTATCATCTAATGTCTCTGAATATTTTCAGTTAGGGCAAGCAGTAATGTCAAATCAAGCCTTTCGTAATGGTCAAGAAGGAGATATAGTGCGCGTCTTTCGACAAGATGGCAGTTTTTTGGGAATTGGTGAGGTGACTAGAGACGGTCAAGTAGCTCCAAAAAGACTTGTAGTAGGGGTCACGTGACTTGTTCATCCACTAGCGAAAATAATATTTAGCACTTCGTAAATAAACTTTTGAAAAGTTGTTTAGGATTTAGAATTCAGTTTTAGGATGTCTGTAAATATGCGCGGGCAAACCTGATTTTTTTAACACGCATATTGGAGTATTAAATCATGGCACTAAGTGCAGAAGAAAAAGCCGCAATCGTGGCAGAGCATGCTACCTGCGAAAATGATACAGGTTCCCCTGAAGTACAGGTAGCTTTGCTAACCGTAAACATAAATAAGCTTCAAAGCCATTTTGGCGATCATAAGAAAGACCACCATTCTCGAAGGGGCCTTATTAGAATGGTTAATCAGCGTCGTAAATTACTTGACTATTTAAAGAGCAAGAATATCGAACGATATGGTCAGTTGATTAAAAAGCTTGGTTTACGCCGATAGGTATTTGTACTGAGGCCCCTCTTAGGGGCTGAATTTATTATGAATACATAACACAAATGGTCCACTTTGATTATCTGAGTTAATGCTGATCGAGTTACTTATAACGATCTGACTAGGTCGTTATAAGTAACCCGAGCAGCCAACCTTCAGAAATTTTTAGGGACGCTTTAAGGTAAAATTAAAAAGGTAAAATTATGAATCCTTTAATAAAAAAGTTTAAATATGGTAATCATACCGTCACGTTGGAAACTGGTCGAATTGCTCGGCAGGCAACCGGTGCAGTTTTGTGCTCTATTGACGATACGGCGGTTTTATGTACCGTAGTTGGAGCTAGGGAAGCGAAAGCGGGAATGGATTTTTTCCCTCTAGGAGTCCACTACATTGAGAAGGCTTACGCTGCTGGAAAAATACCTGGTGGATTCTTCAAGCGTGAAGGTCGACCTAACGAAAAAGAAACCCTAACCTCACGTTTGATTGATCGTCCAATTAGGCCATTATTTCCTAATGGATTTAAAAATGAGGTTCAAGTTGTGTGCACCGTTGTATCTGCTGAAAAAAATATAGATCCAGACATTGCAGCTATGATTGGCACATCAGCAGCACTTTCTATATCAGGCATTCCATTCAACGGTCCAATCGGCGGCGCGCGAGTTGGTTATTCGGAAGATTCTGGATATTTATTGAACCCCACCTACAGTGAGCTAGTGGATTCAGCTCTAGATATGGTCGTAGCTGGAACTAAAGATGCTGTCCTTATGGTTGAATCAGAAGCAAATGAGTTATCTGAAGATATTATGTTAGGTGGAGTTTTGTTCGCGCATCAGGAAATGCAGTCAGTGATTAATGTTATTGAGCAACTGGCAGATGAAGCTGGCAAGCCTCAATGGGATTGGCAGGGTGAAACAGAAAATACTGAGCTTAAAAATGCTTTGGAAAATCTGGTTGGAGCTGACGTTGATGCAGCTTATCAGGTCGTTGAAAAACAAGACCGAGTCGCTAGTGTTAACGATTTACGTGATCGAGCTTTCGATGCTCTCGTTTCAGATGACGGCGTAACTGAAGAAGATGTCAAAGATGCGTTTAAGAAACTTGAAAAGAAGGTTGTCAGAGGTAGGATTATTCGTGGAGAACCACGAATTGATGGACGAGATACAAAGACGGTGCGTGGTATTAATGTTGAGGTAGGTATTCTGCCAAAGGTTCACGGATCTTCATTATTTACTCGAGGCGAAACACAAGCCGTTGTTGCAGCAACATTGGGCTCAACCCGCGATGCTCAGATGATTGATGCATTAGAGGGCCGCAAAGATGATCCATTTATGCTGCACTACAATTTCCCGCCTTACTCGGTAGGTGAGTGTGGTCGGATAGGTTTCACAAGTCGGCGTGAAGTGGGTCATGGGCGTCTTGCTCGTCGAGGCATCAACGCAGTCTTGCCAAGCCCAGAAGACTTCCCTTATGCGATGCGTGTAGTGTCAGAAATTACAGAGTCAAATGGTTCAAGCTCTATGGCATCAGTTTGTGGGTCAAGTTTAGCGCTTATGGACGCTGGAGTTCCTTTGAAAGCGCCAGTAGCTGGTATCGCGATGGGTCTTGTTAAAGAGGATGAAGGGTTTGCTGTCCTGACTGATATTTTAGGTGACGAAGATCATCTTGGTGATATGGACTTTAAGGTGGCTGGAACTGCTACTGGTATTACAGCCCTGCAAATGGATATCAAAATAGAGGGTATTACTGAAGAGATAATGGAGATTGCCTTGGAGCAAGCTATGGATGCTCGGCTGCATATTCTTGAGGAAATGAATAAAGTTCTCGAAAAAGGTAGGGATGAAGTAGCAGAAACCGCTCCTCGGATGGGAGTCATGCAGATCGACTCTGATAAAATTCGTGATGTGATTGGCAAGGGTGGGGCAACTATAAGGGGCCTTTGTGAGGATCATAACTCGACCATTGATATTACTGATGATGGAGCGGTAAAAATCTACTCAGAAGATACTGATAGTCTAAACTCTGCAATGGATGCAATTAAGGCTATTGTTGCTGATCCTGAGCCAGGTACTATTTACGATGGAAAGGTTGTACGAATTGTAGATTTCGGAGCTTTTGTTAACTTCATGCCAGGGACAGACGGTTTGGTTCACATCTCTCAAATAGCTCAAGAGCGTGTCGCTAAGGTCACTGATTATCTTACTGAGGGGCAGGATGTGAGGGTCAAAGTCACTGAGATTGATAACCGCGGTAGAGTTAAGCTGTCTATTAAGGAAGCGCAGATAGAAGAAGGCACGGTTCCTGAAGCTACCCCAGCTGATTCTGAGTCGACCGATAAAGAGTTATAGGAATAAGACTGTCTAGATTATGTCTTCGGTATAGCCGAAGGCTTAATCTATGGGAGACAGTCCGGTCTAATGCTAAGATCTTTTATGCTGAAGCTAGGTCTAGGAGCTCTGATGCGCTGGATAGTGTTTGTTGGGTAATTTTTGCACCACCTAGCATCCTTGCGAGTTCCTTGATCCTTTGCTTTTTATTGAGTGGCATCATCAGAGATAAAGAATTATCTTTCTCAATGGTCTTACTTGATAAGTAGTGGTGGTCGGCATGAGCGGCTACTTGGGGCTGATGCGTGACGCTGATTACTTGGCCGCCATTCTCTCCTAACTTCTTAAGAAGCTGGCCAACCACATCAGCTGTTCGCCCACCAATGCCAACATCGACTTCATCAAAAACAAGGGTTGGTATTTTCGAGTGACCTGCCGCGACAACATTGATTGCTAAGCTTACCCTAGAAAGCTCACCTCCGGACGCAACTTTTGCGATAGATTTATGTGATTGCCCCGGTGTAGTTGTTAGAAGAAATTCAATATTTTCAAGACCATGCTCTCTAAAATCATCCTCCAAGAGAGGACTTAGTTCTATAGATATTTCTGCTCCCTCCATGGACAGGCGTACCAGCTGCTCATTGATTTCTTTTGACATAGATTTTGCAGATTTTTCCCGCTGCACCGACAACTTTTTTGCTGATAATTTGTAATTTTGGCTGTGGCGGCTAAGCTCCTGAGTAAGAGTATTAATATTTTCATTGCCATCAACCAAAGTTTTTAGTTCCTTTCGGAGGGTCTGTTTTTTTAAAAGCAATTGGTCTGGATTAATACGATGTTTACGCGCTAGTTGAAAAATATCAGATAGCTCCTCCTCAACGATATGAAGTCTTTGAGGATCAGCTTCAAATCGATCAATATGATGCTGAATTTCATTAATAGCTTCCTCCACCTGAATTAACCCATTTTGAAGAAGTTCTTGTGTTATGTTCAGAGCTTCAGGTTTATATTTCATATCGCCTAGGATTGAAAGCGCTTGATTTAGACTATCCCTCAAGTTAGAACTCTCTGATTGGTCACAAATTCGGAGCAATGAATGACTGTCCTTGACGATCTGATCCGCATTGGCCAATGTTTGTTGCTCCTCCTCTAATGTTTTTATGTGATCTGGAGAAACGTTCGCTAGATCAAGCTCATTAACTTGAAATGTTAGTAATTCTTTTCTTTCCTCTAGTTCATCTGCACGCTTGGTTAACTCGTTTAGTGCATCATTAGTTTGTTTCCAATGTGTGAAGTCACTTTTTACGTTTCCTGCTAATTTTTCCGCCTCCCCATACTCATCGAGAAGACGTCGGTGAGTGCTTCTCCTCAGTAGAGACTGATGTTCGTGTTGGCTATGTATATCAGTCAGCATTTCTCCTAATTCTTTCAGTTGTGTCATCGTGCTTGGCTGGCCATTGATATAGCCTCGGGATCTTCCCTCTTTTGTATATATTCGTCTGATTATGCAGTTAATATCAGAGTCAATACTGTTCGCCATAAGCCAATTTTTCGCATTGTTATTCATTGAAACGTCAAATGTAGCGCTAATTTCTGCTCGATCTTTACCATGACGTATGGTTTCTATATCAGCTCTATCACCAAGTGCCATCGCTAAAGCGTCAAGCACTAACGACTTACCTGCACCGGTCTCACCAGTAATTGCGGTTGTCCCAGAATCGAAGTCTATTTCGAGAGCCTCTACAAGGGTGTAGTTACTGATATTTATCGAAAGAAGCAATTTGTAATACCAATCATTTATAAAAAATCTTATTAGTAAATAATTTACTTAAGGCAATGCTTGAAACTCGTAAGAATGTCCCCATATGTAGCGATAGGGTAAAGGTAAGTAACCGTTGAATCAATAAACTTAAGAGTCCATGCGGATCGACAGAATGAACTAGAGGTATGAAGCATGCAAGATGAAGTAGGTGGAGATGAGAAAAAATCTGACAGTGATGCAAATGACCTTGGTAAGGTTGATGATAAAGCTCAAACTGATGAAGAGATTGCAGCGGAACTCTTAGCCGAAAATGAATTGACTGAAACTGAAGAACTGCAAGAGCAGGTGAGCAAGGCCAATGAACAAGTACTAAGGGTCCAGGCCGAGATGCAAAATGTTCGCAGGCGTGCCGAGCGAGATGTGGGTAATGCGCACAAATTTGCTTTGGAAAAATTTGCAGGTGATTTACTGCCAGTGGTAGACAATTTGGAGCGGGCATTAGGAACCATTAGTGCTGAGGATGAGGCTCAAAAAGCAGTTTCAACTGGGTTAGAGCTCACTCTAAAGTCTTTTATAGAAGTTTTGGAAAAGTTCAAAATTGAGGCAATTGATCCCAGCGGGCAACCATTTGATGCTGAGCTTCATCAAGCTGTAAGTATGGTACCTAATCCAGATTTAGAGCCAAATACAGTGATGGATGTTTTCCAAAAAGGGTATACCTTGAACGGTCGTTTAGTCCGCCCGGCAATGGTTGTTGTCTCGCAAGGCAGCTAATTAAATCGCTGGATATAAGGTGCTTAACCTTGAAATTTGTGAATAAGCGCCCATATAACCTCTAGGAAATAATTTTAAATTAGGGTCGGTGAAAGGCCTGATTACAAGTAACGGAGAAATAAGTAATGGGAAAGATTATCGGTATTGACTTGGGAACCACTAATTCCTGCGTGTCTGTCCTGGAAGGCGACAAGCCTAAAGTCATCGAAAATTCGGAAGGTGCCAGAACGACTCCCTCAGTAGTTGCATATGCTGAAGATGGAGAGATTTTAGCTGGTCAGTCTGCCAAGAGGCAGGCCGTAACAAATCCAGAGAATACTGTGTATGCAGTGAAGAGGCTCATTGGACGTCGGTTTGATGACAAAGTCGTCAAAAAAGATATTGAAATGGTGCCATACAAAATTGTGAAGGCAGACAATGGTGATGCCTGGGTAGAGATCAAGGGTGATAGTAAGGCTGCGCCTCAGATTTCAGCAGAAATTCTTAAAAAGATGAAGAAAACTGCCGAGGATTATCTTGGGGAAAAGGTTACAGAGGCGGTTATTACCGTTCCAGCTTATTTTAATGACTCTCAGCGTCAAGCCACAAAAGATGCAGGACGAATTGCGGGATTAGACGTTAAACGAATTATAAATGAGCCAACAGCCGCCGCGCTGGCCTATGGGATCGACAAGGCCGCAGGAGACAGAGTTGTCGCTGTTTATGATTTAGGCGGAGGTACCTTTGATATTTCAGTAATTGAGATCGCTGATGTCGATGGTGAAAAACAATTTGAAGTGCTGGCTACCAACGGCGATACTTTCCTCGGCGGAGAAGATTTTGATATGCGTTTGATTGAATATCTTTCTGCGGAATTTAAGCAGGAGAGCGGTATTGATTTGCATAGTGATCCATTGGCGATGCAGCGGCTTAAAGAGGCAGCTGAGAAATCAAAGATTGAACTGTCCTCTAGTCAACAAACAGAGGTCAATCTCCCCTATATAACTGCGGATGCGACTGGACCAAAACATTTAGTGGTCAAATTGACTAGAGCCAAATTAGAGTCACTTGTCGAAGATTTAGTAGATCGCTCATTGGAGCCTCTGAAAATCGCTTTGAAAGATGCTGGTAAATCAACATCAGAAATTGATGAAATTATTCTAGTGGGTGGCCAAACGCGTATGCCGATGGTTCAAGATAAAGTTACTAATTTCTTTGGAAAAGAGCCTCGCAAAGACGTAAATCCAGATGAAGCAGTTGCCGTTGGTGCAGCTCTTCAGGGTGCTGTTCTAGCTGGAGACGTTACTGATGTGTTGCTGTTGGATGTGACACCACTGAGTCTTGGTATAGAGACGATGGGCGGTGTCGCCACTCCAGTGATTGAAAAAAATACAACTATCCCTACCAAAAAATCTCAAATTTTTTCTACGGCAGAGGATAATCAGACGGCTGTAACTATCCATGTTGTGCAAGGTGAGCGTAAGCAGGCAACTTCGAACAAGTCCTTAGGGAGATTTGATTTGGCAGATATTCCTCCTTCACCGAGAGGGATGCCTCAGATTGAAGTAACCTTTGATATAGATGCCAATGGTATTTTGAATGTTGGGGCTAAAGATAAGGCAACGGGCAAAGAACAGTCGATTATTATTAAGGCATCATCTGGTTTATCTGATGAAGAGATAGATGCTATGGTCAAGGACGCGGAGGAAAATGCTGCGGATGACCAAAAGTTTGAAGATTTAGTCCAAGCCAGAAATACGGCTGATGGTTTAGCTCATGCTGCTAAGAAAACTTTAGAAGAGGCGGGTGATAAAGCTACTGAAGAAGAAAAGTCAGCTATTGAAGATGGTATAAAGCAGGTAGAAGAAGCTGTTCAGGGTGATGATAAAGAAGCTATTGATGCTGCCGCGAAGGCTCTTTCTGAAGCCTCCTCCGGACTTGCTCAGAAGATGTATGCTGAGCAGAGTGCATCTGGAGAGCAGGCAGAAGGAGAACAACCTGCGGGTGATGATGCAATGGACGCAGAGTTTGAAGAAGTAAAGGACGACGACGCCAAAGAAGATAGCAAGTAAGACGCTAGACGAAGTCCTACTCGATGATGTTGGAGCGCGAAGTTAGCTTTGGGAAATCTTCTAAAGTGAGTGTCGCGCTTCTTCATTTAAGGGGATACGTAATAGCTATATCGATAAAAATATCGGGTTGGGAAAAAGTTAAGTATGTCTAAGCGAGATTATTACGAAGTTTTAGGAGTTGACAACAGTGCCTCTGACCAAGAAGTAAAGAAGGCATTTCGCCGCATTGCTATGAAGTATCATCCCGATAGAAATCCGGATGACCAGAAAGCCGAGGAAAAATTCAAGGAAGCTCAGGAAGCATATGAAATTCTTGGGGATGCTGAAAAAAAATCAGCCTATGATAGATTTGGCCATGCTGGTGTAGATCAAAATGGTGCGGGTCACTCTGCTGGCGGATTTGGTGATGTGTTCGGTGATGTGTTTGGTGATATTTTTGGAGGGGGCCGAGGTCGTGGAGGTCCAGCTCGTGGATCTGACCTGCGTTACGATTTACAACTGAACCTGGAAGATGCTGTTAAAGGAAAAACAGTCCAAATCGAGGTTCCTACCACTGTTTCTTGTGATGCCTGTAATGGCTCTGGCGCCAGAAAGGGTACGATGCCAGTAACCTGTGATACGTGTAACGGGGCTGGTCAAGTAAGGATGTCCCAAGGATTCTTTTCCGTGCAGCAGACTTGCCCAAAGTGTCATGGGCGCGGCAAAATCATTACTGACCCCTGTGGTGTTTGTCATGGACAAGGTGTAAGAGAGGAACGCAAGACTCTCTCAGTAAAAATTCCCCCTGGAGTTGATACAGGAGACAGAATTCGACTCTCAGGCAAGGGAGAGGCAGGTCCTCAAGGTGGACCGACAGGTGACTTGTATGTCCAGATGCATGTTAGGGAACATGATATTTTTGCTCGTGACGGTAGTAATTTACATTGCGAAGTGCCCATTAGTTTTGCTCATTCAGCATTAGGTGGAGAATTAGAAGTTCCTACTTTATCTGGTAAAGTTAAGCTAAAAATTCCTTCAGAAACTCAGAGTGGTAAACTCTTCCGCTTGCGTGGGAAGGGAGTTTCTCCGGTAAGGGGCGGTCCTCAGGGAGACCTTTTGTGCCGTGTTGTTGTTGAAACGCCGATAAATTTGAGCAATGAGCAGAGAGAGTTATTAAAGACCTTCGATGAGAGTCTCAGTGGTAAGAGTAAACATTCTCCTCGAAGTAATAACTGGTTTGATGGAGTCAAAAAATTCTTCGATAATTTGACTGGTTAAACTTAAAAGACGACAAGTAATTGAGAAAATTAGAGGTTTATTTTGACTAAGATAGCGATTGTGGGAGTCAGTGGTCGCATGGGAAGGACCTTAGTCGAGGCGATATCCATGGACAATAGCGCTACTCTTGCTGGGGCCATCGATAGGCAAGATAGTTCAATGATAGGCCGTGATATAAATAATAATCATATAGCCGTTGTCTCATCCTTGCTCGATGTAATTGATAGCATCGATGTGGTAATCGATTTTAGCTCACCGCTAGCTGCGGTTGGGAACGCGGAAATTTGCGGTCGGTTTGGAAAAAATATTGTTATAGGAACAACTGGTCTTACTTCTGAGCAAGTTCAGTGTATTAAGTCGGCAAGTAAATCCACCGCTATATGTATGTCATCAAATTTTGCAACGGGCGTTAATCTTTGCTTTAAGTTAGCCGAGATGGCGGCGTCAGCTTTGGGAGATGATGTCGATATTGAAATCAGTGAGGCACACCACAAACACAAGCTAGATGCGCCGTCGGGAACAGCGCTAACTTTGGGTCATGTGGTGGCTAGGACTCTTGATAGAGACTTAGATCAAGTGGCGGTCTATCGTAGGCAAGGGGATATTGGTGAGAGAGATTCTAAAGCTATCGGTTTTTCATCTGTCAGGGCTGGAGACATTGTAGGAGATCACACGGTAATGTTTTCTGGCGATGGAGAGAGGGTTGAGATCACTCATAAGGCCTCTAGTAGAATGGCGTTTGCTAAAGGAGCTATAAGGGCGGCAAAGTGGCTCTCAGTTCAAGACTCAGGACTATTTGATATGCAGGATGTCTTAGGGTTGAAATAAATCTCTGTTTTTGGACTGCAATTTCATCCAACTCTAATAGACAAAATATCAGCCATTCCTTATACTGAGGTCCTAACACCGCGACAGTAAAAAGCGGTCTCGTTCTGAGAGGTTAGGACATTGGAGAATATTATTTAAGCGAGGTGAGACGTGATGTTTCATCTCGCTTTTTTGCAAATAAGTCTACCAGCCAATTCAGAGATAATAAATTTTAGATCAATCATTTAGGTGGTTGCTATCTAAAAAGCCAACGTCAATTATTTAGGAGGTTGTGTGAATTCCCAGACTAATCGGGAAGCCGTGCTTGCGCTAGCGGACGGAACAATTTTCAGGGGGGTTGCAATTGGAGCATCAGGACTCTCCGTTGGTGAAGTGGTTTTTAATACCGCCCTGACAGGTTATCAAGAAATTTTAACTGACCCTTCCTATGCCCGCCAAATCGTTACTCTAACCTACCCACACATTGGAAATGTTGGAACGAATATTAATGATGAGGAATCAGATTCCATCTGGTCAGCAGGGCTTGTTATCAGAGATTTGCCGCTATTGGCTTCAAATTTTCGCAGTGAATGCAGGCTAGATGACTACTTAAAACGACATAATATTTTGGGTATCGCAGATGTAGATACTCGCAAGCTAACACGGCTTCTCAGACGAACTGGTGCTCAAAGCGGATGTATCATGGCAGGAGATATTGATATTGATAAAGCAATTAATGCCGCGAGAGAATTTTGTGGGTTAAAGGGCTTAGATCTGGCAAAGGAGGTCACAACTAGTGCGATCTATTCTTGGTCTGAGCATAGTTGGGATCTCAATGAGGGTCACCAGTCTCAGATCCCAAGCGATAATAAATATAAGGTTGTCGCTTATGATTTTGGCGTTAAAAAAAATATACTCAGGATGCTGGTTGATAGAAATTGTGAGCTTCAGGTTGTGCCAGCGCGGACTAGTGGTGAAGATGTTTTAGCAATGCAGCCTGATGGAGTTTTTCTATCCAATGGACCGGGTGATCCTGAACCATGTGATTATGCAATAGAGGCTATCCAAGAGTTATTGGAGGCAGGAATCCCCATATTCGGAATTTGTTTGGGTCATCAATTATTGGCTCTTGCATCTGGAGCAAAGACAATAAAAATGAAATTTGGTCATCACGGAGCTAACCATCCGGTAGATGATATCCAAAATAATATTGTGATGATTACTAGTCAGAACCACGGATTCGCGGTAGATGAGGAAAGTCTTCCTGAGAATCTCACTGCCACTCATCGGTCTCTATTTGATGGATCTTTGCAAGGGATCCATCGTACAGACAAACCAGCCTTCAGTTTTCAGGGGCATCCAGAGGCTAGCCCTGGTCCTCATGACGCAGCCCCTCTTTTTGATCATTTCATCGATTTAATGGAGGGAAGCTGTGGAGCGTCTGTGGAGTAGCTATGCCTAAAAGGACCGATATAAAAAGTATACTTATCTTGGGCGCTGGACCAATAATTATTGGTCAGGCTTGTGAATTTGATTATTCCGGTGCACAAGCTTGTAAGGCGCTGAGAGAGGAGGGGTTCAAAGTAATATTAGTGAACTCTAATCCGGCTACGATAATGACAGATCCCTCTATGGCCGATGCCACCTATATTGAACCGGTGGAGTGGAAGACAGTATCCAAAATTATTGAAAAAGAGCGTCCTGATGCGTTGCTTCCGACTATGGGAGGTCAAACTGCACTCAATTGCGCACTTGATCTTGCCAAACATGGTGTTTTAGATCAGTACTCTGTTGAGATGATTGGCGCCAATGCGGATGCTATTGACAAAGCCGAGGATCGAGAACGCTTTGATAAGGCGATGAAAGCAATTGGTTTGAGTACTCCTAACTCTGGAATTGCCCATAGTATGGAGGAGGCATCGCAGATTTCAGATCGTTTTGGATTCCCTTGTATCATAAGACCCTCTTTTACTATGGGTGGATCTGGTGGTGGTATTGCTTACAACCGAGAAGAGTTTGAAACCATATGCTTAAGGGGTTTAGATCTCTCTCCCACTAGTGAACTTTTAATTGATGAGTCGCTAATTGGCTGGAAAGAGTTCGAAATGGAGGTGGTGAGAGATCGGAAGGACAACTGCATAATTGTTTGTGCTATCGAGAATCTGGATCCAATGGGAATTCACACAGGTGATTCCATTACAGTTGCGCCAGCCCAAACTCTTACTGATAAAGAATATCAAATTATGCGCAATGCATCGATTAAGGTACTGCGTGAGATTGGTGTAGAAACTGGCGGGTCAAATGTGCAATTTGCGGTGAATCCTGAGGATGGTCGTTTAATTGTCATTGAAATGAACCCTCGTGTGTCTCGATCTTCTGCTTTGGCTTCAAAGGCTACCGGATTTCCTATAGCCCGAGTGGCAGCAAAGCTTGCTGTTGGGTATACCCTTAATGAGCTACAAAATGAAATTACTGGGGGCGCAACACCAGCGTCTTTTGAGCCGAGTATTGATTATGTGGTTACTAAGATCCCTCGATTCGCCTTTGAGAAATTTAATCAGGCTGACCAAACATTGACCACACAAATGAAATCAGTTGGTGAAGTGATGGCAATTGGTAGAACATTCCAAGAATCTATGCAAAAAGCTTTGAGAGGGTTAGAGGTGGGTGTGTCAGGATTCGATCCATTCTTGGATGTGAGCGATGAGGATCATTCCAAGGTTCTCTATAATCAGCTAGCTGAGGCAGGTCCCGATCGAATTTGGTACCTAGCGGATGCATTTCGTCAGAGCATGTCTCTTGATGAGATATTTAACATTACAAAGATCGATCCGTGGTTTTTGGCTCAGATTCAAGATCTTGTGGCTGAGGAGTTAGCTCTAAAGAACACATCCTTATCAAATGTTGACGAAAAATTATTATATCGACTGAAGAGGAAGGGTTTTTCAGATAAGAGATTGGCAGATATCCTAAAATGTTCAGAAACTGAGGTTCGTGAGCGTCGACATCAGTTTAATCTCCATCCTGTTTATAAGCGAGTAGATACCTGTGCAGCTGAGTTCTCAACTGAGACGGCCTATATGTATTCAACATATGAAGAGGAATGCGAGGCTGAGCCTAGTGATAGAGATAAAATCCTCGTGCTTGGTGGAGGCCCCAATCGAATTGGGCAGGGTATTGAGTTTGATTATTGTTGTGTTCACGCGGCTCTCGCTATGCGTGAGGATGGCTACGAAACGATTATGGTCAATTGCAATCCTGAGACTGTGTCTACTGATTATGATACCTCAGATCGTCTATTTTTTGAGCCAGTGACGTTGGAAGATGTTTTAGAAATTGTTCGACTTGAGAAGCCGGTAGGTGTCATTGTTCAGTTTGGCGGTCAGACTCCACTGAAACTTGCTCGAGCCTTGGAGGCAGAGGGTGTTCCAATCATTGGAACTACACCAGATGCGATTGATCGAGCGGAAGATAGAGAACGTTTCCAGCAGATGATCGATAAATTGGGGTTACTTCAACCAATGAATGCCACTGCAAGGAGCGCTGATGAGGCGGAAATTCTTGCTAAAAAGATAGGCTATCCATTGGTAGTGCGGCCATCTTATGTGTTGGGTGGGCGTGCTATGGAAATTGTCTATAAACAGGAAGAGCTCCGCCAGTACATGAAGACAGCTGTCCAAGTTTCGGATGATTCCCCTGTGCTATTGGATTTCTTTTTGCCTAACGCTATCGAGATGGATGTTGATGCAATAAGCGATGGCGATCATGTAGTTATCGGAGCAATCATGCAACATATCGAACAGGCCGGCATTCACTCTGGTGATTCGGCGTGTTCACTACCTCCCTACAGTCTTAGCGAGAGTGTTCAGAATCAGATGAGAGATATTTGCAAAAAAATGGCTCAAGAGTTAGGTGTTCGCGGACTAATGAATGTCCAGCTTGCTTTGCAGGATGACAAAATATACGTGATCGAGGTTAATCCACGCGCATCGCGAACAATTCCCTTCGTTTCTAAATGCATCGGCACCTCGCTGGCGAAAATAGCAGCTCGCTGCATGGTTGGGCAGTCGCTAGCTGATCAAGGCTTTACAAAAGAGATCATCCCATCATACTTCAGTGTGAAAGAAGCGGTTTTCCCGTTTAATAAATTCCCAGGTATTGATCCGATCCTTGGGCCTGAAATGAAGTCAACAGGAGAAGTAATGGGCGTCGGGCAAACATTTGCAGAGGCTTATGGTAAGGCGGAGTTGGGAGCTAGTGATGAAATTCCAGTCAGCGGGAGTGCGTTTTTGAGTGTTAGGGAGAGAGATAAGCACTCTGTTGCAGAACTTGCAAAGAAATTACTTGATTTAGATTTTAGATTGGTTGCGACAAAGGGTACAGCTGCGATCATCCAGCAAGCGGGATTAGAGGTTGAGTTAGTTAATAAGGTTAAAGAGGGACGGCCTCATATTGTTGATATGATCAAAAGTGATAAGATCAATCTTATTGTTAACACCACTGAAGGTCGGCAAGCTATTTCTGACTCATCAACGATTCGCTCTAGTGCCGAACAGCATCGGGTGTACTATACGACGACTATGGCTGGCGGTAATGCGGTCTGTGAGGCTCTGGAGTTTGGTGGAGACATTCAGGTGAGAAGTTTGCAAGAGTTGCATGGAGATATTCATTGATGCAGAAAACTGCGATGACCATAAATGGTGAATTGGCGCTCAGAGAAGAGTTAGAGCATTTAATTAAAGTTGTACGTCCAAGTATTGTTGATGCCATTGCAACAGCCAGGGAGCACGGTGATCTTAAAGAGAACGCTGAGTATCACGCTGCAAGAGAGCAGCAAAGTTTTGCTGAAGGTCGAATTCAAGATATTGAAGGTAAACTATCCAATGCGCAGGTCATTGATATTTCTAGTATGCCACAAGGTGACCGTGTTATTTTTGGATCATTGGTGACTATTATTAATATGGACACCGAGCAATCGACCACTTATAGAATTGTTGGTGATGATGAGGCCGATGTAAAGGCTGGTAAAGTCTCTTACCAATCTCCGATAGCTCGGGCTTTAATTAGTAAGGAAATCGGCGATGTTGTGGTCGTGAAGGCCCCAGGTGGAGACGTCGAATATGAAATAGATGACGTGGTTTATAGCTAGGTTGGGTTTAATAAGAAAGCCATTAGAGCCTTTTGAGCATGCAGTCGGTTTTCCGCCTCATCCCACACAACCGAGATAGTTTGATCCTCTAATAATTCCTCTGATACTTCCTCTCCTCTGTGCGCGGGTAAGCAATGCATAAACAAGGCATCAGATTTTGCAGATTTCATTAAGGCATGATCGACAAGAAATCCAGAGAAATCTTTAAGCCTTGCTTGTTGTTGGTCCTCTTGTCCCATTGAAGCAAATACATCAGTAGTGACTAAATCAGCGTTCTTAACTGCTAAGTTAGGGTCATGCATAATCCTTATTAAGTTATTTTTTCTCGAGATCAAGGTGGATTTTGGCGCATATCCAACTGGGCAGGCTATATTCAGTTTAAAATTTAGAATCGAAGCTGCATTGATCCAAGAATTACACATATTGTTTCCGTCACCAATCCATGCAACTGTTTTCCCCTCAATAGAACCGCGATGCTCAGCATAGGTTTGAATATCGGCTAACAACTGACAGGGATGATAGTCATCAGTCAATGCATTGATCACTGGCACACTTGAAAATTTTGCAAAGCGCTCCACACTGCTATGATCAAATGTTCTGATCATTATAAGATCAACCATTCTGGAGATAACTCTTGCCGAATCCTCAATAGGTTCACCTCGTCCTAATTGTGTGTCACTAGGAGAGAGAAAGAGTGCAGCTCCCCCTAACTGAGTCATCCCCGCCTCAAATGATACTCTAGTGCGGGTGGAGGACTTGTCAAAAATCATGGCAAGTACTTTCCCATTAAAGATGGGCTCTTGAATATTCGCTTTATGAGTTGCCTTCATTTCGATTGCTAGATCAATGATCTGATTTAACTCGTCTTTGCTTAGGTCTCTCAGTGTCAAAAAATGTCTTATCATGAGGCTTCTCTGCTATTTGTTGAGTTCGATATTTTTAATCAATGGAACCAGAGTACTTATAAGCATATCGACATCATCATCACTAAAAATCATTGGAGGTAAAAGCCTTATAACTGAATCAGCAGTAACATTAATTATCAAACCCTGCTCCATCGCGGCAGAGAATAATTCTTTACAGGGCCTGTCTAACTCAATTCCTATCATACAACCTAAGCCTCGTATCTCCCTAACATGAGAAACATCACAGAGTTCCCTTTTAAAGCCACTTATTACACGTTCACCTATGCTTGTTGCTTTGGCTAATAAGTTTTCATGTTCAATGCTCTCAATAGTGGCTAGAGCTGCAGCGCAGGCCAAAGGGTTTCCCCCAAAGGTAGATCCATGGTTGCCAGGCTGCATTAAATGCGCTGCCTGGCCTGAGGCTAGACATGCTCCAATTGGTACTCCGTTTCCAAGTCCTTTTGATGTGGTAACTACATCTGGAATAATGTCTGAGTGTTGATAGCAAAAGTAACGACCAGTTCGCCCATTACCTGTTTGCACTTCATCAAGCATGAGTAACCAATCTCTAGAATCACAAAACTCCCTGAGTTCTTTGAGATAGTTTGCTGATGGGACTCTGATGCCTCCCTCACCTTGAATTGGCTCAACAAAAACGGCACATATGTTAGCGTTGTTATCGGCTATTTTTTGCAGGGCTGCTATATCATCGAAAGGCCCTCGAGCAAATCCGCTAACTAGAGGTTCGAATCCCGCTTGCACTCGGCGACCTCCAGAAGCACTAATAGTCGCCAAAGTTCTTCCGTGGAATGCATTATCCATCACCAATACAGTCGGGAGTTTCAAGCCTTTCTTCTGTCCGAATAGGCGCGCTATTTTAATAGCTGCCTCATTGGCTTCAGCGCCAGAATTACCAAAAAATACTGTTTCCATCCCAGAGATATCGCAGAGTTTTTCAGCTAAAAGCTCTTGATTGGGCACTGAGAAAAAATTTGAACAGTGCACTAAAGTGTCAGACTGAGAAGTTATAGCCTCACCAATAGCCTGATGAGAATGACCAAGGCCACAAACGGCAATACCTGATAGAGCATCTAAATACTTATTTCCTTCATCATCCCAGAGCCACACACCTTCACCCTTGACTAGCTTGGCAGCACGATCACCATAGGTATTCATAAGGGCTTTAGTTGTCATAACTAGACAAATCCTCTCTGCATATTCCGGTTCCGGAATAAAAAAAGGCAGCGGTGCTGCCTCTACTAAACGAACGATAATACTATATTGGATTTATATTGCTGGCAAGGTTGCTCCACATGTTGATAACCCTTACCTACATTACATATCAGTAATTTTTGTTGCAAAAGATATCACTAATAATTGTTACAGAGAGGTTTACTCATGGCGTAAAGAGTTTAAAATGAACAGCGTACTCCACATTACAGGTAGATAGTCAGATGGAAATTATGGAAACCATTCGTGATCAGGTTGAAAACAATGCGGTGCTTCTATATATGAAGGGATCCCCAAATCAGCCTCAATGTGGCTTTTCTGCAAGGACAGTGCAGTCCTTAATGGAGTGCGGCCATCGCTTTGCTTATGTAGACATTTTGTCTAATCCAGAGATAAGGGCCAACCTCCCCGCATTTGCAAATTGGCCTACCTTTCCTCAGCTTTGGGTCTCGGGAGAGCTAATAGGTGGTTGTGATATTGTTACTGAGATGCACGAAAAAGGTGAACTTAAGCAACTCATTGACGATTCACTTGCCGACACCAGCTCCTGATAGTTAAGACCTAGCTGCACGAGACCGTGGATGTTTTTGATCCTAACGGCCCTCCGACAAGATCCCACTCTAGTCAACGACTTACTGATTTTTGGTAAGACTAAAACTCCCCACAAATATTGCGAATGATAATAATTCTTATTATTATTGACATGGTTAATAAGACTCATTATCATTCGCATCGAAATTTATTGAAGCGTTAGTAACTAGAGAAGCAATCGCACATTTTTGTACCTCTGTGCCTGCTATCGAGAACGCATTCTTAACGAACATCAATTTACTGAAGTTATACAATTTAAAGGAATAGTCATGATTTCTGATTCAATTTTTTCTAAGGCGCTTGTTGGCGTTTTACTGTTAGTTCTTGTCGGCTGTGGCAGTGGAGACAACACTCCACCAGATATCGATGGAGACGGTGTAGAGGATTCGCTTGATGCATTCCCCAATGACCCTAACGAGTCAGAGGATACTGATGGTGACGGTGTTGGTGATAATGCTGATGCATTCCCCTCTGACGCATCCGAGACATCAGACTCAGATGGCGATGGTGTTGGTGATAATGCTGATGTTTTCCCAAATGACCCTTCTGAAACTATTGATACTGATGGTGATACCGTTGGAGATAACGGAGATAACTGCCCTGCACTAGAAAATACTGATCAGAGTGATATTGACGGAGATGGTGTGGGCGATGCATGTGATGATGACATGGATGCTGACTCTGTGCTCAATGATGCGGACAACTGTCCAATGGTTGCAAACACGGATCAAGCTGACGCGGATGTAAATGACAAAGGTGATGCTTGTGATGCGATGCCAACGATGTACGCGTATGACAACGCTGTGTTTACAGGGTCGGATTCCTCGGTTAGCTATACAGGTCAAACTGCTCGTCAGGTTCTCATTGCCGACATGGCTTATTACATGGCAAGTGTGCTCGAGGATACTGCAGCAACCACGGCTGCTGAGAAAGAGACAGCGATGAAGTTCTTTGTTTACGGAACTGATGCCGATGTAACAGACACGCTGATGGCAACTTGGATTAAAGATGCTGAAAATGTAGTTCTTAAAGATGCTGCCACTTATGGCGCTATTTCAAGCGGTAAGAATCTGCATAAGAAGATTGCAGGTGGCTGTGGTGATGGTTGTGGAGAAGTTTTCAAGCTCATTGATGGGGAATTCTTTGGATGGAGTTACGGGATTACTCCTGCGACTCCTCTAGCATTGGTTGATCACTGGATTAGTGAGCAGGCTACTTTGGCCTCCGATGGGGTTGCTGTTCAGGTGACTGATGCGACCGGCGCAACCTCCTCAGCAAATGTTAACACTGATGCGCACGGGCGAAACTACAGGCAGCTGATGCAGAAGTTCTTAATGGGCGCTGTTAGCTTCTCTCAGGGAACTAATGACTACTTCAAGACTAACTTCATGGGAGTTAATTCTGATGGAGTTAATTATGTGGCCGCTCAAGATGGTACCAAGAACTATACTTATGCCGAGCACAAATTTGATGAGGGCTTTGGTTACTACGGCGCCGCTAGAAATGCTCTGGACTACACAGACCTCGAGGCGCGAGCAAAGAGTGGACGTGAGGGATGGAACAAAGGCTACCACGACACCGACGCTGATGGCATGATTGATGTTAGAAGTGAGTATCACTTTGGACATGCTCAAAACTGTGCCAAGCGAGATGCCGGATCTGCATCGGGCCCTAATCCCACTGACTTCACTACTGAGGTTATGACTGCTGTGCTCGCATCGCGACAGATTATTAGCAATGCAGCAAACAAGGCCAATCCTGAATTGACTGAGGCTGAAAATACAAAGCTTCAGGAGCATATTAAGATGGCTTCTGTTGCCTGGGAGAAGTGTATCGCTGCGACGGCCGTTCACTATGTGAATGATGTTATAGCCGATGTCAGCGAATACAGTGCTGGCGCCCCAGCGAGTTTGAGCAATTTTGAGACAGTTGCGAAGCACTGGTCAGAGCTCAAAGGGTTTGCTATGAGTCTACAATTTAGCCCTGCATCCCCCTTCAGAGACGAGACAATGACCGCAGTTAATCTTGATGATCTGAAGATGATTCTTGATCTTATAGGTGATGCGCCAGTCTTGGCTGATGGTAGTCAGAATGGTGTGGCAGCCACAGGAACTGCTGAGGATGCAGTTTATGCATACATAGGAAAGCTTAATCAGGCGAGAGCCAAGTTGCAGGACGCATATGGGTTCTCTGATGCGAATACGCTTTCATGGTAGTTAAAAGTCTGGTTTGGGCTCTTGGGCGGTGATCTTAGAGCCTACTCCATAAGTAACATCATGGACCAATTTTTTCGTTGGCCCATATTGGGCTGGCCTATGCCAGCCCTTATCTTTTAGAGGTATTCGGCAATGAATCGTTTTTATCCGTTACTCCCTGTTCTAATGGTTGCTGTCCTAACTGCATGCGGAGGTGGTGGAGGTGGCGCTTCTGCACCAAATGATCCTTACCAGCCACCGGCAGATACCACTGCGCCCGTTATTACCGTGACCGGTGATAACCCAGCTACAGTTGAGATCAACAGCACTTATACCGATGCTGAAGCAACATCTGATGGTGGTGAAACGGTTTCTTCCTCAGGGGAGGTAGATACCGGAACTGTCGGAGAGTATACGATTACTTATTCGGCAACAGATGCGGCAGGGAACACGGGAACTGCGACACGGACCGTCAATGTTGTCGATAGTGGGCCTGGAGATACAGTTGCTCCAGTCATAACGCTCAATGGAGATAATCCTCAGACCGTGGAGTTGAATGATACTTATACCGAAGCCGGGGCGACGACTGATACGGGGGAATCAGTATCCATTGATAGTTCGGCTGTAGATACTTCAATAGTCAGTTCCTTTGAGGTTATATACTCTGCGGTGGATGATGCGGGTAACACAGCGACACCCGTAGTAAGAGTCGTCAACGTCGTTGACCCATCAGCTAGTGCCACCAAGCTATCTGTCTTGACAGCGGTCGTGGATGAAATTGTTATTCCCAACTACAAACAGCTTGCGACACAAACTGCCCCTCTAGCCGGCTCTAACAGTCCTATCGCAGCTTACTGCTCTTCAATCGGCACAGATGACGAGGCGTCAAAACTAGAGGCAGCCAGAGAGGACTGGAAGTCGATTATGAAAACAGTACAGAAGACAGAGATGCACATCTTTGGTCAGGCGGCGCTAAATAACCTGTCTTTGAGAAATCGTGTTTACTTTTACCAAGAGAAAGATAGATTAGTGGAGACAGTTTCTACTTGTGCGACAGACGTTGCAGTCGTTAATGCATGGGCTGACAATCAGTACCTTGTTTCAGCATCATCTGCAAATCAACGCAGTATGTCAGCGCTGGAATATCTGCTGTTTAACGATAATTTGGATCATACGTGTGCGGCAAATGTGTCTGCGGTGTCTGACTGGAATGCGCTTTCTGATACAGATCGTAAGGTTCGGCGCTGTGGGCTCAGTCTTCAGATCGCAAATGATGTTGCTATGAATGCAGAACAGATTCATGCAACTTGGCTTGGGTCGAGAGATAATTTTTTAGACCCTAATGAGGTTGGTACTCGATTTGAGTTGATGACCGATGGCCTGTTCTATTTTGAGAAGCATACAAAGTCAGCTAAGCTCAACGGCCCCATAGGGATTGATGTCTTATGTCCAGATGAGCAACTGACCTGTCCAGAGTTTATTGAATCTCCATTCAGTGAGACCTCGCTTCAAAATATCAAAGCTAATGCTGAGCAACTCTTAGAAATATTTGATAAAGGTCTGGATGACTTAGCAAATGAAAGTGCACCAGATGACTGGTCCTCATCCTTCAAAGGCCTGATCTCTGCTGTTATCAACAAGATCGCTATGATGCAATCCGCAGCGCCCAATGATTCTCTAGTTCAGCAGGTTGCCCGCATTAGCTCCGCTAATGACTCTGCGGCCTGCCAGAGCGCTTTTGATAGCCCCGAAGTTGATGCTGACCTAACAATATGTAGCCTAGGGGGCCTTGTTAAAAATGTTACCGACGATTTAAAGATTGAATTTATCACCTACCTTGGTGTTGATTTGCCCGAGGGTGCTGGGGGAGATACCGATTAAACAATTAAAGAATGCTTTAGGATGCCTTAGCCTAGCCGCCTCGTCTCTGATAATCGCTGCCGATCTATCTGATGCTCAGATTAAGGAGGTCTTAATAATTGGCACAAAAGAAGAGAAGCAAAATTTATCTGGTTCTGGGTTTCAGATTAGTAATGCTGATTTGGGCAAGCACGGCTATACCGATCTTAATCAAATTGTTAGTTCGGTTCCTGGCGTATATGTCCGAGAAGAGGATGGATTTGGACTCAGACCCAATATTGGCATTAGAGGGGCCACTTCTGACAGAAGTCAGAAGATCACGATAATGGAGGATGGTGTGCTTATCGCACCTGCGCCATACTCTGCTCCAGCTGCCTATTATATAACCAACCCGTCACGTCTGTATGCTTTGGAGGTTCTAAAGGGCCCCTCAGCAATTCAATCAGGCCCCCACACGGTGGGTGGCACCATCAATTTAGTCACAAGACCTGTGCCCAAGGAAGATGTTGCAGAGCTGGATCTCATTGCTGGATCTGATGGATATAAAAAAATAGCAGGTACGGTTGGATATAATTTCGATTCTGTTGGAATTCTTTTAGAGGGATTTAGATATGGCAGTGATGGCTTTAAGGAACTAGACAGTGGAGAAGATACTGGTTTTGTCCGCAACGACATCAATGTTAAATTAAGATGGGTACCACAATCAGAATTACCGCAAACTTTAATGATCAAGGCAGGATTCGCTGATGAAGATGCCGATGAGACCTATCTTGGTTTGACTGATTCAGATTTTTCTGAGAATCCTCATCGCCGATATCCGGCGTCTCAACTTGACCGGTTTCAGTCTGAACATAAGCAGTTACATATGCATCATTCAGTTGCTTTAAGTAGCGATATGGATTTAAAAACTAAGATTTACTTCAACGAATACCATCGATCTTGGAATAAGTTTGATGGCTTTATGGATGGTCCAAAAGCACAGGATGTGCTGGCTGAGCCCACAGCCTACACTAGCGCATACAGAGTGCTTCAGGGTCTCCAAGATTCCAATGTTGGGGATTTTACAGATTTAACGATAGATGTTACTGATAATGATCGTGAGTACACTTCACACGGCATTCAATTTAATATAAACAAGCGGTTTGCCCTTGTTGGTCTTGATCATACTTTAAAGGTTGGTATTCGATACCATGAGGATGATGTAAGACGTCGGCACCAAACTCGCAGTTATCTAATGCGCTCAGGCGCTATGCTATCGGACGGCCTTGCTAGGCCATTTAAGACAAACAACTATGCGCACACTAAGGCCTATGCTCTATCCATTTCCGATGATATAACTTGGTCAGATTGGACCTTAAATCTCGGTGTAAGGCATGAAGATATTGAGGGCAGCGTGAATAATAAGTTATTAGATGTGATAACAGAGAATAGCCAGTCTATCACTGCCCCAGGTCTAGGTTTACATCGGCAGCTTACTGAAAAAATGAGTCTGTTGGCAGGCGTATATGTGGGATTTTCTCCATCAGGTCCAGGAAAATCAGGTGCTGAATCAGAGGAAAGTATCAATATTGAGTATGGTGTTCGGTATGATGATGGCCAATTCTCTGGGGAGATAATTGCGTTTGAAAGTGATTATGACAATCTCCTAGGTCGCTGCAGAGCTTCAGATTCTGATTGTCAGGTTGGTCAAGAATTCAGTGGCGGAAATGTTGAAGTTTCTGGGGTAGAAGTTTTTGGCCAATTTCAGCGTAGCTTAAGTGGCGGAGTTATATTGGCCTCGCAACTTAACTACACATTTTCGGAGTCAAAATTTAAAGGTGCATTCTTCTCTCAATTCTCTCAGTGGGGACTTGTTGAGAAGGGTGATGAGCTTCCTTATATACCAAGACATGCAGGAAGATGGCAGGTTGGTTTAGAGACAGATATTTGGGCTATAGATGTAGCATTAAAGTATCAGCATGGAATGAGGGAAGTACCAGGTTCTGGCCAGATAGCTGACGATCTTCATACTGATAGTCTAACCACTTTAGATGCATCCCTCACCTGGTTTGTGAATGAGCAAATGGATTTGAGAGTTTTGACTAGGAATCTGACTGATGAAACAGCTATCGTATCGCATCGTCCGTATGGAGCTCGACCTAATTTCCCGCGCACTTTGATGGCTCAAATGAAGTACCGTTTCTAATGTTTAGGGGATCCCATTGCTCGATTTACTAGTTGCTCCCGCTGAGAAGTTTTTGGATCCCTCTGAGAGGGTCTTCTGGGGCTATATGCTGAGTGCCCTGGTGATCGCATCGATTGTCGTTTCGTATCAGGAGAAGCGATTCAGGCCTATAGAGCAGATGCAAAGATTGTTTAATCCTAAGTATTGGCTGTCTCGATCTAGCCTCTACGATGTATTTCTTATGATCTTTAATACGTTTATGAGATTAACCCTACTAATTCCTTTTTTTGGTAGTCATGTCGTTGTCACTGTTCTTGTGGGCGGGTTTTTACAAGAGCACGTGGGTGACGCACCAGATCTGAATATTGGTTGGTTTTGGATTGCCGCCATATTCAGCGTATGCTTTTTAGTGCTTGATGACTTAAGCCGATTTCTGCTTCATTTCTGCATGCATCGGTTTGATTTCCTGTGGTATTTCCATAAGACTCACCACAGTGCTACCGTTCTAACTCCCCTGACTATTTTCCGTGTACATCCAGTGGAGCATGTCTTGTATTTTTCTCGTAGACTGGTTGTGTTTGGTTTCGTCACAGGTATCTTTATTTGGCTATTTTCGCATCGACTTTCGGGACTGCAGATCTTAGGCGTTGACATGTTTGGAGTTCTATTTAATTTCGCTGCGGCGAATTTAAGGCACTCACATATCTGGATCTCTTTTGGACGTTTAGAAAAAATATTTATTAGCCCAGCACAACATCAAATCCACCATAGCGTCGGTAATAGCAATGCTAATCTAGGGAGTATTTTCTCGATATGGGATGGTATCATAGGTACGCGGATGTATGCGGGTGAGCGGCGGACACTAGAGTTTGGGCTTAGTCCCGAGCCGAAGCCTAAAGAGAAAGAAGATATTGATATCGTTAATATTCTAAATCCTCATCCGCCATCGACGTCTTAAGAATTTGAGTGTTTGCTTTTCCAGGGGCGTCTAATATCCTCCCGAATAATATCAAAAATTCCGCTCTTTCTATCCTCAAAATAATGATCCAAAAGCGCCTCTACCATTGGAAAGGCCAGTTCACTCCAAGGGATATCCTCTTCAGAAAATAATGCTACGTCCGAGGATTCCGTACTTGGACTAAAAATAGCTTCAGGCATCTCAGCGCGGTAGAAGATATAGATTTGATTAATCTGAGGAATATCAAAAATCGCATATAGAGAGGGGCCTCTAACTTGAGTATTAGCCTCCTCTGAACATTCCCTGATAGCTCCCTCAAGGGATGACTCTCCGTTTTCTAAGAACCCTGCTGGCAATGTCCAATAGCCGACTCGTGGCTGAATTGATCTTTTGCATAAAAGAACTTTAGACTTATAGGTGGGGAGAATTCCCGCTATAACTTTTGGATTTTGATAGTGAATCTCACCACATGATTCACATACATAGCGCAGCCTATTGTCTCCATCAGGGATTTTATGTGTGACCAAAGCACCGCAGCTGGAACAAAATTTCATTAAATACTCAGAAAACTATTTTGGCTGCGTATAATGCCCGTATGCTATCGACTATTGCAAATCGGTTATCTAGATTCCCTCTAAAAAAATGGGAACCAACTTCAGGCGATGCTAAAAATACTGCTGCTGTTTTAGTGCTGCTGCACGGAGATAATAAAAATCCAAAAGTTCTCCTAACCCAGAGGGCAATGCATTTAAAAACTCATGCAGGAGAAGTCGCGTTCCCCGGAGGTATGTGGGACTCAATCGATACTGACTTGCTTCAAACGGCCTTAAGAGAGGCCAATGAGGAGGTAGGTCTCCAAGCAGAGGCTGTTAAGCCAATAGCAACGCTACCTACTGCATCGCCTCGTCGGCGTGAGATCAGTGTTACGCCCTATGTCGCTTTAGCTTCGGGTCCTTTACATTTAAACTCGGAATCTGATGAGATTAGTACGATTTTTAATGTGCCGTTAACTTTTTTTCTTCGACATGATGAATATAAATACTTCGAGATGGAAATACCTTCCGAGGAAGGTATTAGAGAGATACGATTTCCCTATATTACGTATAAGAAATTCAAAATTTGGGGTTTTACGCTTAAAGTCTTGACCGATATGCTAAACGACACTATTGATGCCGAGATAGATTTAGATTATCCGTTCCATTCAAAATAAACAGAGAGGAAGCGCAATGATTTACCGAATTGGTGAAGATATTCCTGACATAGATGAGACAGCTTTTGTTGCTGAAAGCGCTGATGTAATGGGAAAAGTCATTTTAAAGGAATCCTCGAGCGTTTGGTTCAATGCGGTTATCAGAGGTGATTGTGACGTCATCGAAGTTGGTAAGCGCTCTAACGTTCAAGATGGAGCTGTGTTACATGCAGACCCTGGGCAACCTTTGAAAATTGGAGAGGACGTGACTATAGGTCATCAGGCTATGGTCCATTGCAGGGAGATAGGAGATCGAACTTTAATCGGCATTCAGGCGGTTATATTGGACGGCGCGGTAATCGGCCGTGATTGTTTAATAGGTGCAAATGCTCTGGTTAAAGCAGGATCAGTTATCCCAGATGGTTCAATGGTGGTTGGATCGCCGGGTAAAGTTATTCGTCAGACAGATGAGAATATGCAGGCCTTCTTGCTTGCTGGTGCCGCTATGTATGTCCAAAAGGCATCTAAAATGAAGACTGATTTAAGAGAGATATAGGTTTGACTCCAGATTCAAAAACCTTATCTCCATGTATCTCTATTTGCAAGCTCAATGAAGACAGTATTTGCCTAGGGTGCTTTAGAAGTATGGATGAAATACTTGACTGGCAATTCATGGAGGTTGATCAAAAAAAAAGTGTTCTCGTTAAGTGTAAGTCCCGAAGCGACGCGCTGGGAGACTGATAGGACACTTTATTCTTCATCCTTGGTTTTGTTCTTCATTCTCGTGACAATAACTCGCTTAACCATAGTGCCGTCAATTGTTTCCGTTTCAAAACGATATCCATCAAGCATAAAGCTCACGTTTCCACTAGGAATGCTTTCGATTTCCTCTTGTACCAAGCCATTAAGAGTTTTAGGTCCGTCTGTTGATAAGTCCCATCCCGTTGCCTTATTGATTTCACGCATAGTAGCTGTGCCATCAATCAGATATTTGTTGTCACTCAGGTATATAACCTCATCATCGCTGTCAGCTGTATTTGTTGTGAAATCCCCGACGATCTCTTCTAGTATATCTTCCAAAGTTACAAGACCTTGAACTTCCCCATATTCATCGACCACCACTGCAAATCTTTTTTTAGTGGTTTTGAAATTAAGCAACTGTGTCGTTAGAGTTGTGCTCTCTGGTATAAAGTAAGCCTCTTCAGCAAATCTTTTAATCGTCTCATGAGTAATTTTTTCCTCTCGCAATAAGAGGTGAGCCTTTCGTCCATGGAAAACGCCCACGATATTATTGATATCGCCCTGGTATATTGGTTGTCGTGAGTACTCCGATTCAGAGATGGAAGAAGTTATGACTGCGATATCATCGTCAAGGTCCAGGCCTCTAACTTCATTCCTTGGGATCATAATATCTTCAACTGTGACACTTTCAAGATCAAGAATGCCTTTCAACATGCCTTGATTGCTGTCAGAAAGTTTATGTCCGGATAAATCAACCAAAGATTTCAATTCTTCAGAGTCTAGGCCGTCATCTGGATCCTTATTAGGATCAAAGCCCAGAATAGAAATCATAGTGTTAGTTAGCTTGTTAATCATCCAGACCAGGGGATAAAAAAGTTGTAAGAGGGGCTTTAAAATATGACTGGCCTTGAAGGCGAACCACTCTGGATTCTGAGCAGCAATTGTTTTAGGTGTTACCTCAGAAAAAACCAACACTGTGATAGTTAGTGATGCTGTGGCTACCCAGGGAGCGGCAGCTTCTCCCACGTATGTTATCGCTAGCATGTTAGCAATGATGGCAGCCAAAATATTAACTGCATTGTTACCTACTAGGATTAAGCCAATTAGCCTATCTGGCTTAGCTAAAAGTTTCGCAGCCCTGCGAGCGCCAGCACTTTTTTTGCGCTGATGACGAAGTCGATATCGGTTTAGTGCCATCATTCCGGTTTCTGAGCCGGAAAAAAATGCAGAGAGCAACAACAAGATTACAAGGACTGCCCACAGCATTAACGGGTCTGAACTTTGCAAGAAAAAATTCCATTAACTTCAAGGACGAATATGTTGAATTACTTCTTTGGATTTGGCAACTGTCTTTTACATATTTAAAAGCTAAATAATAATAAACTCTAAAACGATTTTACTCCCAACATAGCCCATTAGGATGGCCGTAAAGCCGACCCAACTCCATCCGATTGCTTTAACACCTCGCCAGCCACGGCTATATCGTCCCCACAAAAGAATGGCGTATACAGCCCAAGCGACAATACTAAGAGTTGCTTTATGAAGTAACTTCTGGTCAAACATGTCATCATAAAACAGAAATCCAGTTATCAGCGAGAGGGTGAGTAAAATTTCTCCAGCCCATATAAGTTCAAAGAGAAAATCCTCCATTGTCTGCAGAGGTGGGAACGCTCTCATCATAAAGTTTTGTTTTTTAGACTTCAGCTGCCAGTTTTGATAGCCGGTCAAAATAGCGTGAAGCGCGGCGATTGCAAGTAAGCTATAGGCTAAAATTGAAATCAGGATATGAGTTTGTAGATATGCGGAAACCGCACTTACCGATTTTGTGGAAGGATAAATTAGAGCTAAAAAAAGACTCGCCGCAGAAATTGGGAAAAGCGCCAAATACATACTGTGAAGAGGCTTTTTTGTTCCACTTAAAAAGACTACAGTATTTGTAAAGAAGGCGATTAAGACAAAAACCACAAATAAACTGAGATCTAGGCCTTCCTCGACAAACAACATGTTTGCAGCAGCGATTCCATGTGAAACTATGGCTAACGCTGCCAGTCTTTGTAGAAACGACGTATTAAAATTTGGATTCCGAGTTATATTAACAAGTAGATAGGCGAGGCCTATCAAATAGATGAATATTGATAAGTAGCTAAATACCGAGAAAATCATGATTTTTTTTGCCGCCCATTAAGAGTAGAGTTTGGCATATTCAGCTCCTAGGGTGAAGGGCTTGCAAAGATTATTGTTATAATGAAGTTGAATTAAGATTTAGGAGTTTGTAATGGCAATGTTTGAAAGTTTAAGTGATCGTCTTTCGCAAAGTCTGAAGAAAATTTCAGGCAAAGCGAGTCTCAGTGAGAAAAATATTCAGGAGACTTTGCGTGAGGTCAGAATGGCTTTGCTAGAGGCCGATGTCGCCCTTCCTGCTGTTAAATCATTTATTGAGCAGGTTAAAAATAGATCCATTGGCCATGAAGTAAGCAGAAGTCTCAATCCTGGTCAGCAATTTCTTAAAATTGTTCAGGCTGAACTCGAAAAAGTCATGGGTGAAAAAAATGAGTCCTTAAGTTTGGCTTCTCAGCCCCCGGCTGTTGTTTTGATGGCAGGCCTCCAGGGAGCGGGTAAAACAACATCAGCCGCAAAATTGTCAAGGTATCTCATTGATCGAGAGAAGAAAAAAGTGATGGTGGTATCGGCAGACGTTTATCGGCCAGCGGCCATAGAACAACTAAAAACGTTAGCTACTGAAGTTAACGCTGAATTTTTCCAAAGTGACACAAGTCAAAAACCTGTGGACATAGTAAATACCGCCATGGCTGCCGCAAAAAAACAATTCATTGATGTGTTAATTATTGATACAGCGGGTCGTCTGCATGTAGATAACGAAATGATGACAGAAATTAAGCAGGTACATGCCGCAGCTAATCCTGTTGAGACTCTTTTTGTTATCGATGCAATGATTGGTCAGGATGCTGTAAATACCGCGCAAGCTTTTAATGAATCTTTGCCGTTGACTGGAGTTATTTTGACTAAAGTAGATGGTGACGCGCGAGGTGGCGCCGCGCTGTCAGTGCGACATGTTACTGGGAAGCCTATTAAGTTCATGGGCGTTGGTGAAAAAACTGATGCACTAGAGCCTTTTTATCCAGAGAGGATTGCCTCTCGTATCTTGGGTATGGGAGATGTCCTCTCACTCATTGAGGATGTCGAAAGAAAAGTAGATAAAAAGAAAGCTGAAAAGTTCGCTCAGAAAATCGTAAAGGGAAAGCGTTTTGATTTGGAAGACCTTCGAGAGCAACTAAAGCAAATGAAAAATATGGGTGGCATGGCGAGTATGATGGATAAATTGCCGGGCATGGGTAATATGAAGGAGCTCGCACAACAAAACCAAGCGACGAGTCAATTTGATAAGATGGAATGTATTATTGACTCAATGACGCCTAAAGAACGAAAAAATCCAGATCTCTTAAATGGCTCGCGAAAGCGCCGAATAACTAATGGCTCAGGAACCAGTATTCAAGATCTGAACAGACTTCTCAAGCAGCACAAGCAGATGGGTAAGATGATGAAAAAGATGAAGGGAAAGGGCATGCAGAATATGATGCGTGGCATGGGAGGTATGATGTCTGGAGATGGATTACCTCCAGGAGGGTTTCCAAAGTTTTAGAGCATTGGAAAAACTCCATTAATGTTCTTATTTAGTGACAACTAAATTCTTTCCAAATACTTGTAAAATAGTTCCATTTCAAGCACTTTTGGCGTACCATACCGCGCCTTCTGGGACGGTCGTGTACTAGTGACAAGGTCCATAAAACAAATGCTGAGTGAGGAAAAACCTCCCTCGAAAACAGGAATTTAGTAAATGGTTACAATTAGATTGGCTCGCGGCGGTGCAAAAAAGCGCCCCTTTTACCACATCACAGTTTCTGATTCTCGCAAGGCGCGAGACGCTCGTTACATTGAGCGTATTGGCTTTTTTAATCCGGTTGCTCGGGGAGCAGAAGAGAAGCTGCGCATTGATTTAGATCGAGCTACATATTGGCAGGGTCAGGGCGCTCAGATTAGTGATAGAGTTTCAGCTTTGATTAAAGAGGCCGCCAAAAAAGCGGCATAGTCCGATTGAAAAGGTCTACCTCAAGTAATTTAGAAAATCCAAAAATGCTGGTCTCTGGCAAAATTACTGCGGTTTTTGGGGTATCAGGTTGGGTCAAGGTTGTTTCTTATACGGACCAGAGTACGTCTATAACTGATTATCAACCTTGGTGGGTCCGGACGCCTGACGGGTTGCAAAAGGTCCAAATTGATAGTTCAAAAAATCATGGTGAAGGATTGGTAGTACATATTATTGGCACTGATGATCGTGATGAAGCAAGACAGTGGTGTCATTGTGACATTTTAATAGAGAAAGATTTGCTTCCTAAACTGCCTTCTGAAGATTTTTACTGGCATGAACTGGAGGGACTGACCGTCATTAATGACTCTTTGGAGCATCAAGTACTTGGAGTAGTGGATGGTCTTATTGAAACTGGTGCCAATGACGTATTAATAGTTAAAGGTAATCTAGATAGCATGGACTTGGAGGAGCGATTGATTCCTTACTCAGATGAGTTTGTTAAACGTATTGATCTTTCCAAGCGTGAGATCTTCGTAAACTGGGATCCAGATTTTTGATAGACGGGAACTGTGGGATTAGGTGAATTGAATGAAAATCGCATTGATTACCCTGTTCCCAGAAATGTTAGAAGCAGTTACGCGTTTTGGTGTTAGTGGAAGAGCAGTTAAAAATGAAGTGATTGAAATAAATTGCTTCAATCCTAGAGAGTTTGCTGAGGATTTGCATAAAACGGTCGATGATCGTCCATATGGCGGAGGGCCAGGAATGGTTATGCAGATCGAGCCGCTAAGACTTGCTATTGGGGCAGCTAGGGAGTGGATCGGAGGGGAGACGTTAGTAGTTTATTTGTCTCCACAGGGTGCACTGTTAGATCAAAATGCCGTTAACAGCTTCTCGAATTTAGACAGTTTAGTACTTGTTGCTGGACGTTATGAGGGCATTGACGAGAGGCTGATAGGTCTCGAAGTTGATCAAGAGTGGTCCATTGGAGACTATGTTTTGAGTGGCGGAGAATTGCCTGCCATGGTACTGATAGATGCGCTTGTTCGACAAATTCCTGGGGTATTAGGACATGATCTGTCAGCTTCGCAGGACTCGTTTTCAGAGGGATTGCTGGATTGCCCTCACTACACGAGACCGGAGTGTTTTGACGGGCAAGATGTTCCGAAAGTTTTGTTATCGGGAAACCATGGAAAAATTAGACGTTGGCGTTTGCAGCAGTCACTGATGCGGACTCAACAACGAAGACCAGATTTAATGGATCGTTTGGAGCTCAATGATGAGCAACAAAACATACTCAAGGAAATGAGAAACGCGCTGGCAGATGATGGCAATGGATGATGTGCATCCTCTCTGTGCAGAGCTCTAAATCAGGTGGTTGATACCACCAACCAATGAAAATTGAGGAGCAAGAAATGACAAACAAAACACCAATCATAGCTGCTATTGAAAAAGAGCAGATGAATAAAGACATACCTGATTTTAGTCCTGGAGATACTGTGGTTGTTCAGGTGAAAGTGAAGGAAGGATCTCGAGAACGACTCCAGGCATTCGAAGGAGTTGTCTTAGCTAAGCGCAATCGCCAGTTGAACTCCGCATTCACCGTCAGAAAAATTTCAAGTGGAATAGGTGTGGAACGAACGTTCCAAACGTATTCTCCTCTTGTTGATAGTATTGAGGTAAAAAGAAGAGGTGCTGTTCGTCGTGCGAAGCTCTACTACTTGCGCGAGCGTTCAGGTAGATCAGCTAGAATTAAAGAAAAACTTAGTTAATTTTGTAATGTTTAAAAAGGCGGCGTTTAGCCGCCTTTTTTATTCAATTTAATAAATATTTTTTGACGTGTTTATTTCTAAGTGAGAATTGAAAAGAAAAGCTAATTTATAAATCTCTTTTACCTACTAGTATTTCGCCATAGACTTGTACTTGTTTGTTCCACCTTTAATGGATACTTTTTGGCATCATGAAGAAAGATAAATCACCTAAGGATCCTTTTCAGTTGAGAGAGGCTGAAAAATATGATCGACCCATACCAAGTAGAGAATTTTTACTAGATTATCTCAATGAGAGTCTTGGTCCTCTCACTCATAAAGAAATCTGCATTGCTCTGAATATTAATGATCATCGGCAAATAGAGGCTATGCGAAGAAGACTTAGAGCAATGGAGAGAGATGGTCAGTTAGCTAGAAATCGGCGTGATGGCTATGGAACTCTCGATAAGCTTAATCTTATTAAGGGAAGGGTGATAGGACATCCCGAGGGATATGGTTTCTTAAGGCCAGAGAGTCATACTGGAGAGGATATTCACCTGTCCAGTTCTCAGATGAGAAGGGTATTTGATGGGGACGTGATTCTTGTTCGGATTGCGGGTTGGGATCGCAAAGGTCGACCAGATGGAAGTATTGTTGATATTGTCGAGCGAAATACGACTCAGTTGGTCGGCAGATATTTCCACGAGAGTGGCGTTAACTTCGTCAGAGCAGATAACCCAAGAATCTCACAAGATATTCTCATTCCAAATCATTTAGTTGGGAAAGCTAGTCCCGGACAGATTGTTGTTGTTGAATTGATCGAACCTCCATCCAGAAATAGTCTTCCTGTTGGATCTGTCTGCGAAGTTCTTGGTGATCATCTTGATCCTGGTATGGAAGTCAAAGTATCAATTCGGAATTACGGAATTCCACACAAATGGAACGATCAACTTTTAGCTGAGACTGCGCTGATCCCTGAAAAGGTCTCTGAGTCCGATGATCGATTAGATCTAAGAAAAGTGCCACTTATTACCATTGATGGTGAGGATGCCCGCGATTTTGATGATGCGGTTTTTTGCAAGGAAAATGGTGATGGTGGTTGGACTTTAATTGTTGCTATCGCTGATGTTTCACATTATGTGGGAGTTGGCTCTCAACTTGATACTGAAGCATACTTGCGTGGCAACTCCGTCTACTTCCCCAATCATGTTGTACCAATGCTTCCAGAAAAATTGTCTAACGGATTGTGTTCACTTAAACCTCTGGAAGATCGCTTTTGCTTAGTTTGTGAGATTCATATTAGCGCTGAAGGAGAGATTCAGAAGTATCAATTTGCTGAGGGCATTATGCATTCTCATGCAAGAATGACCTACACTCAGGTCGCACAACTAATTGCACATCAAGATGATAGCTCTTCATCTGAAGTTCGCAAACAATTTTCCTCCATCGCACCGCATGTAGATGATCTTTGCAACTTATATAAAGTTTTACATAAACAGAGAGTTAAGAGAGGAGCTATTGATTTCGATTCTCAAGAGACAAGGATACTTTTTGATAAACAAAGAAAAATTAGTCAGATTATTCCAGTCGATCGCACAGATGCACATCGATTAATAGAGGAGTGTATGCTCTGCGCAAACCTATGTTCTGCATTGTTCCTTGAGAAGGCTGAAATACCGGCATTATACAGAGTTCATGAGGGTCCTAGCGAAGATCGATTATCTTCTGTGAGAGAGTTTCTCGCGGAATTAGGAATAGGGCTAGGCGGAGGAGAAGATCCTGATCCAGAGCACTATCAGCGAGTTTTACGTTCTGTTAAGGATCGAGATGATGCAGCTATAATTCAGTCTATTATGTTGCGTTCCATGAGTCAGGCTGTGTATCAACCTGAGAATTTAGGGCACTTTGGATTGGCTTTTGATGCATATACACATTTTACTTCACCCATTAGACGGTATTCTGACTTGCTTGTTCATCGAGCAATTCGTAGTTTAATTCGTGGTAAAAAGATCACTCCCAACACTTATCGTATTGATACTGCAAAGCCAATCGCTAAAAAACTAATTTATCCATATGAAATGGATTATTTAGATGCTACAGGGGAGCATTTGTCAGTAACAGAACGACGAGCAGATGATGCTACAAGAGATGTAGTAAATTGGTTGAAATGCGAATATTTAATGGATCAAGTTGGCTCAAAATATCATGGTGTGGTCAGTGCGGTAACTGGCTTTGGGCTATTTGTGATGTTGGATGATCTCTATGTGGAAGGCTTGATACATGTAACAGGGCTACCAAAAGATTATTACTATCATGAGGCATCACAGCATCGTATGGTTGGAGAGCGTACGGGGCGAATATTTCGGCTTGGCCAAAAATTGATTGTTAAGATATCTAAGGTAAATTTAGAGGAACGTAAGATTGATTTTGAGCTGGTTGATAATGATTCAAATCAAGGGAAATCAGAAGGGGATACGAAAAAGTCAAATAAACTAAAAGTTACGGTAAAGGCAAAAGAGCTTGCTGAAGAATATGAGAAGAATAAAAGAGGTCGCGGAAAATCTTCTAAGAAAAGAAGAGCAAAGTCATCAAAGGGAAAGGTAGCTAGCTCTAAAAAAAAGCGTCGTAAGCTTTAGGCTACCTAAGAAGACTTATGATGGAAGATGATGCGAGAGCAGTCGTCCAAGAACTTCAGTGATATAGTCCAAAAATAAGGTTCCCATGTCACTCTGATAGAACCTAGCGTCACTGTTCCCAAGAGATAGAATTCCAATATGTTGTGGGTTCCTGATGACTGCAGTCGCTGCCGATTTTATTGGTTGTGAATTCTCCATAAATAGCGCATCTAATTCCTCTTTAGAGAAGCTACCACAAACAGAATACTCCGCGTTCATTATTGATTTAAGGGACATATTTACATCTTCGATAGAGCTCACTTTAGCCTGACACAGGTCTTTCAGAGAATCATCACCAAATAGTAAAAGATTGTAGAATTCTATTCCAAAATCAGATGAAAAGCTCTTATACAACGAATCAATAAGGGCAGCTAAATCTTTTGCTTCAAGTAAATTCAAAATTAGCTGACGAGTCTTGTCGAACATAAATTCATTTTCTTGGGCGACCTCTACAAGACTTTCCAACTGTAAGCTTATTTCATTATTTCGATCACGTAATACAGATAATTGTCTATCTACAAGGGATATAGCTCCATCTGTTTCGTGATGAACGATCATAGTCTCAAGAATGTCTGGATTTTCATCTAAAAACGTAGGGTGATCTCGCAAATAAGCGCGAATTTGTCTGACCGTAATTTCATCTGAATCATTTGTTTTCATACTATAATACGCCCGTGAAAGCTTGTGACAGCGGGTCCGCTCATAATAAGAGGATACCCTTCTCCTTTCCAGCTTACATGAAGTTTACCACCTTGCAAGTGAACGGCGACGTCCTGATTAATTAATGATTTCCTTATAGCGGCAGCGGCAGCGGCACACGCGCCCGAGCCGCATGCATTTGTTTCGCCCACATCACGCTCAAAAACTCGGAGCTTTATATTATGTCGATCTATGACTTCCACAAAGCCAACATTTACTTTCTCAGGAAACCGAGCGTGTCGCTCTAATTCTTCTCCAAGAGACAAGACTGGAGCTTCAAGTACATTATCTGTAAATATTACCGCATGAGGATTGCCCATTGATACTAGGGAAATCTCTACTTCGCCATGGGTGGATTCGATGATGTGGCTATCTCTCTCATGATTTGTCTCGAATGGAATAGATTGAGCATCAAAGGATGGATGACCCATATCCACAGATAGAGATCCATCTTTATTAGCCGACACACTAATAATACGGTTTATTGTTTTGAGGCGAAAAGTCTTTTTACCAGATAATTTTCTATCTCTTATGAAACGGGCAATGCATCTTGCTCCGTTACCACATTGCTGAACCTCAGCACCGTTGCTATTAAAGATCCTATAGTCAAAATCAATGTCTGGCTTGGAAGGAGGTTGAATGATCAAAATTTGATCGCATCCAATTCCTTCGTGGCGATCCGCTATCTGCTGAATCATTTTTCGATGGACTCGGATATTATGGGTTACAGCATCGATCACAACGAAATCGTTGCCTAGGCCATGCATTTTGGTGAAATCCACTAGCATATTATTTTTCAGTTTTTGAAGTCATGATCATTACCGATGAGTTTCTCTCCCCGCACCAAGTCACTGAGAGTTTCTCTTTTGCGAATGATATATGCCTTTTCCTCGCTGACCATTATCTCTGCACTTCGTGGTCGACTATTATAATTTGAACTCATAACAAAACCGTATGATCCGGCAGAGAACAAACAAAGATAATCACCTTCTTTAATTTTAAGATCTCGATCTTTTCCTAAAAAGTCACCACTCTCACAAACTGGGCCAACTACATCATAAGCGCTTTCGATTAGTTCGTCTCTGGATAAAATGGGCTGTATGTCCATCCAAGCTCCATATAGAGACGGCCTCAACATATCATTCATTGCAGCATCGACAACGGCAAAGTCCTTTGTCTCGCTGTGTTTTAGATACTGAACTTTTGTTAATAACACTCCTGCATTGGCAGTGATCGAGCGCCCCGGTTCTAGCAGAAGTGTTTCGCTTCTGCCCTTTAATAGGGGGAGTAGTTCGTTGATATAGTCACTTACAGACAATACTGTTTCGTTTTGATAACGAACCCCGACTCCTCCACCGATATCTAGATGATTTATTTTAATTCCTGATTCAGATAGTTTATCTACCAAGCTTATCAACCTTTTCAGTGCGTCTCTAAATGGTTCAATCTCAGTTATTTGAGAACCTATGTGACAATCTACACCAATAATATTGATATTGGGCATCTGTGCCGCCCTAAGATACACTTCGATCGCTTTATCTATTTCAATTCCGAACTTGTCTTCTTTTAATCCAGTAGATATATAAGGATGAGTTTTAGCATCTACATCTGGATTCACTCGAATTGAAACAGGCGCAGATAGAGACATCATTTTTGCAGTTTTATTAAGCAAGAATAATTCGGACTGTGATTCCACATTAAAGCAATGGATTCCAACCGCCAGTGCTCGACTCATTTCCTCCTCAGTCTTAGCTAGACCTGAAAAAACTACTTTTTTAGGATCTCCTCCAGCAAGAAGAACTCGCTCTAACTCTCCTATGGAGACAACATCAAATCCAGCACCCAAAGATGAGAGCAATTGCAGTACTGCTATATTTGAGTTGGATTTTACAGCGTAGCAAACCAGATGTGATTGGCTCTCTAAGGCTTCAACATAACTTAGATAGTTTTCCTCGATTGCCTTCTTACTATATACATAACAGGGCGTCGAAAATTCTTTTGCGATATTTGCCAGAGAAATCCCTTCAACATAAAGTTCTCCTTTGACTCGTCTAATCATACTTGGCACTGCAGCTTATTCCTCGATAGAATCAAGATCTGATATGTAGGTCATCGTCGAATCTTCAGGCAAATAAAGATCTCCGGTGTTTCCGCAGCCGCTTAATGGAGCCAGCAAAAAAAGAATTATTAATCCAATGGATCTGATTTTCATCGAGGAATCTCTTAGATAAAAACCTTATTATAACGATTGTGGAAGAATGCGACCAAACAATTATACTGAGAGCTTTTAATCAGAACTCAGTGGCCATGGAAAATTTAAAATGAACGAAGCTGAATTTAATCAAATTGTGGATGATGTCATGTTTATTATCGAGGAGACAATCGATGATAGTGGTGCTGATATAGATTATGAGAATAATGGAGGAATGCTCACGCTTACGTGCGAATTGAACGGCTCACAGATTATCCTTTCCAGACAGCCTGCTATGAGAGAGGTATGGATGGCGGCAGTGTCTGGTGGCTTTCATTTTACGTTGCAGGGCGAACCCTTGAAGCAATGGAAGAACACGGTGACTGGAGAGCTTTTGACGAAGATGTTGACAGATGCCTGCCAAGAGCAATCATCAGAGGATATTAGCTTTAGTTTCTGATTACCGATTTTGAATTTTTAAAAGTGCTCTTTCGGCAGCAGATTTGACCTGATCTGGAGATGTTCCGCCAACATGATCGCGAGATTTCACCGACCCTTCTAGAGTTAAAATATCAAAAACATCTTCACTGATATTACTAGAAAAAGATGTTAATTCATCCAAGGTCATTTCCGATAGATCTCTATTCTCCGAAATACCAAAAGCAACTGCTTTACCCACCACATCGTGTGCATCTCTAAATGGAAGGCCTTTAATAACAAGGTAATCAGCCAGGTCAGTAGCCGTAGAAAAGCCAGACTTAGCTGCTTCAAACATTTCTTTTTTATTGATTTGTATTGCGGGAGTCATATCAGCGAAAGCTCGAAGGCAGTCTTTTACAGTATCGACCGTATCAAAAATTGGCTCTTTGTCCTCTTGATTATCCTTGTTGTAGGCTAATGGTTGGGACTTCATAAGTGTTAAGAGTGATACAAGATTTCCATGCACTCGACCAGTTTTTCCTCGCACAAGTTCAGGTACATCTGGATTTTTTTTCTGGGGCATGATGGATGACCCCGTGCAAAATCGATCTGGGAGACTGACAAATTGGAATTGCGCAGAAGTCCATAAGATCAGTTCCTCTGACATTCTTGAAAGATGAGTCAGTAGTATGCTGGCAAAACTACAAAATTCGATAGCAAAATCTCTGTCACTCACGGAGTCTAAGGAGTTCTCAGTGGCTTTATCGAAGCCTAAATTTATCGCTGTATGATGTCGGTCAATTGGATAGCTTGTTCCAGCCAAAGCAGCTGAACCCAGTGGGCATTGATTCATACGTACTCGACAATCTTTTAGTCGTCCATAGTCTCGCTCTAACATTTCATTCCAGGCTAAGATATGGTGCCCAAAAGTTACTGGTTGAGCGGTTTGAAGATGAGTAAAACCGGGCATTATAGTTTGATGCTCCGAATCTGCTAAATTAATCATCTTCTCTTGTAGTGAAGTCAAAAGTGTAGAGATTTCATCGATTTCATCCCTCAACCAAAGGCGAATATCGGTAGCAACCTGGTCATTTCTTGATCGACCAGTATGAAGTTTTTTTCCCACCTTTCCGATCCGATCGATTAGAGCAGCTTCAATATTCATGTGCACATCTTCTAGATCTTCAGTCCAAGTAAATGCACCAGTATCAATATCTTTGGCAATATTTTGAAGTTCTTCTATGATCTGTTTGGCTTCGCTTTCTGAGATTACACCCGAATCAGATAGCATCGAGGCATGAGCTATGGAGCCCAGGATGTCGTGTTCGTAAAGGCGTTTATCGAAATTTACAGAAGCCGTAAATCGAGCTACAAAAGCGTCAACAGGCTCATTAAATCTGCCGCCCCATGATTGATTCGTATTCTTAATTTTAGATTGTGTGGATTTTATGCTCTTTTGCTCTGTCATAGCCAACCGTGCCTAAGTCAAAAATGTTGATTATAGCTAATCCTCCAAAGAATGAGTTAAAACTTGAGATTTCAGCAGGAATTCAGGCCCAAATTGTTACCAATAATTGAATGTCCATCTTATTTTTACTGAACTCTGACAAAATTTTTCAAATCATTGATAATATAAACTATCTAAAATAGTGGAATAACCTTGTGTCAGATATCCTACGAATCGCTACTAGAAAAAGTCCTTTGGCTCTATGGCAGGCTGAGTTTGTTAAAACACAATTGTTGCAATATCACTCTCATCTTCAGGTGGAAATGGTAACTATGACAACTCAGGGCGATAAAGTAATAGATACTCCATTGGCAAAGGTGGGAGGAAAGGGGTTATTTGTTAAGGAATTAGAATTAGCTATGCTTAACGGAGATGCCGATATCGCAGTTCATTCTATGAAAGATGTGCCAATGACCCTCCCAGAGGGATTAAGTTTGGAGGTCATCTGTAGACGTGAAGATCCCTCCGATGCCTTCGTGTCGAATAATTATGGTGATTTAGATCAGTTACCTATAAATAGCATTATCGGGACGTCGAGTCTGCGCCGTCAGTGTCAGTTAAGATCGATTTATCCCAATCTTCAGGTCACGGACTTAAGGGGTAATGTAAATACTCGGTTATCAAAATTAGATGATGAAAAGTATGACGCAATTATCCTCGCTAGTGCAGGTTTGATCCGCCTTGGAATGGCTAGCAGAATAAAACAAAAACTCCAGCTTGATGTTTGTCTCCCAGCTGCAGGTCAAGGAGCTGTGGGGATTGAATGTCGTGCTAATGATGAAAATACTATTAAGTTACTCAGTCCGTTAAATGATATTCAGTCATCTCTTTGTGTCCGCGCTGAGCGTGCGACTAATCGGCATCTCCAAGGGGGATGTCAAGTGCCTATTGCTTGTTTTGCGAAACTGGTTGATGAGGAGAAATATATTGAGATGATAGGTTTGGTTGGAAGTATTGATGGAAATACCATAATTCGTGCGCGATCATCTGGTCCAGCTTCCAAACCAGAGGACGTAGGCATAAGACTGGCTGAAGACCTTCTGGCTCAGGGAGCGGCAGAAATTTTGGCTGATATCTATGGGTAGCTCTGCTTTGGAGGGAAAACGGTTGTTGGTGATGCGCTCCCACCGAAAACAAGATGATTTTTTAGAGCTTCTCAAGGATACGAGTTCTGAAGTCCTTCATAGACCTATCCTCGATATCAAGTCGCTTGAAAACTCAGAAAAAATAAAGAAACAAATTTCTAATTTTGATGAATTTGATATCGCTATTTTTGTCAGTATGCATGCGGCTAACTTCGCTATAGGTTGGCTGGATAGATATTGGCCAATGTTGCCGTTAGGGGTTGACTACTTCGCTATTGGACGCCAAACGGCAAGTGCCATAAAAAAATTTGGGCTATCTGTTTTGTGTCCGTCTGTTAATGTAACTTCGGATGGACTATTGTCTATGCAGGAGCTGCAAGATGTAAAAAGTAAAAAGGTAATTATCTTTCGAGGAAGCACAGGTCAGGATACCTTAAAACATGAATTGACATTAAGAGGCGCTGAGGTTGAGTACTGTAATTTGTATCAACGTGTACTTAATAATGGGCAGAAAGAGTCAATTTTGAAAGAACTACCAACCATTGATTGCATGATTGCGCATAGCGGGGAGATGTTGGAATCTCTTGGGGTTTGGGATGATGTGGAAAAATTCGCTGAAGGAAATAAGTTTTCAGTGCTAGTTCCTAGTGAGAGGGTAGCAGAAATTGCCGTTAAACTAGGTTACAGTTCTGTTGTAGTTGCTAAAAGTGCTCTACCAGAAGTAATGTTGGCTGCATTAGATAAGATTTTTTCTTCTACTTAACATTCGGGGAAAAATTAATTCCAGATGGAGAAAAACTTCGGGGAAAAATCGTGTCAGATTTAGGAAAAAAAGCTAAAAAGGCTTCTAGCTCGCTCACTATTGAGTCGGAACTAGCCCATGGCTCTGGGAAAAAAAATACTGAGTCCAAATCTCTTCACAATTCAGCTAAGTCAGCAAAGACAAATTTCATCACCTTGATTTTAATGTTTCTCTTCCTCCTGATTTTAACTGCAGGATCGTGGTTTATGTTTCAGATGAAGGCTCAGTTAAAGGATAATTCGGTTAAGTTAGATTCACTAGAAGATCTGGCGGATCGAACGGCCAAATCGCTCGATATGTTTTCTGTGAAAAGTAAAAAATTTGAGTCTATACAGGATGAATTAATCCGTTCAACAGATGATCATATTAATAGTCTGCAATTACAATTAACTGCTCAGGGCGCGAGACTTGCTGAGCTTGGATCGACTTCCAGGAGTGATTGGTACTTATCAGAGGCAGCTTATTTGGTCAGATTAGCTAGCCAGCGGTTACAGACGGAGAGAAGTACGAAAAATCCCCTGGCCCTGCTTCTTCAGGCAGATAGGATTTTACTGAACCTTAACGAAGAAGGATTATTATCAGTTCGCACAGCTATTGCTGATGATGTGGCTTCGTTGAGACTAGCAGGATCGGTTGATATTGAGGGTATTGTTTTAGAGCTAAATGCTCTTGCTAAACAGATTAATCAGTTAGAGCTCTTGCGGTTATCTCTTGACAGCTCTGAGGCTAATCTTGTGGGAGAGACACTGAGTGCCGATGGCGTACATATATCTGAGATAACAGATAGCTCAGTAGATAGCTTAACAGAACAGTTTAAGCGTCACTTGGCAAGCTTAGTCAAAGTCAGAGAGAGGAAGAGCATAATAGAGCCTGCTTTGAGCTATTCAGAAGAATCTGTGGTTCGGAGTAATTTGAAATTATTTTTACACCAGGCGGCAAACTCTGTTCTTCGAGAAGAACAAGCTGTTTTTGAATTAAGTTTAAAAAATGCTTCAGACCTACTGCGTATTTACTTTTCGGACACTTCATCTTCTAGGCAGATCAATAGTCGAATCAGCCATCTAAAAGAAGTGGCAGTGGTTCAAATGCTGCCCGATATCAATGGTTCTATTTCAGCAATTGAAACCTTTATTATTGTGCGCCAAAGCAGATTAATAAAAGCTGATGCATCAGAGATAATCGATAAACCATGAGAGGTCTACTTTTAGGGACAATTATTTCTCTACTGTTTGGTGCACTAACTATTTGGTTGATGCAGCAGGATGGTGGATATGTTTTTATAAATTTTCAAAATTTTACGGTCGAGATGACCGTTTGGGTAGCTTTGCTTCTATACCTCATCGTAACTGCATCAATAGTCTGGTTTTTTTCGCTTGTTAAATGGGGAGTAGGTGCAGGTGGTCTTCGCAACTGGTGGGTTTCAAGAGCATCGAGTAAAAAAATTAACACAACAAAGCAAGGACTAATTTTATATGCCGATCATGAATGGCAGCGAGCTCTTGAAGTTTTAACAAAGTCTGCTGAGAGATCTATAATGCCAGAGGTAGATCTATTATTTGCTGTCCGATCAGCAAGTAAAGGTGGACAGATAGAAGAAGCTCGGTCCCTCATTGAAAAGCTTAAATCCTCTAATCCTAAATTTTATTTATTGGCACAAAAAAGTCTAGCTGAAATATATATTCAGGATGAGAGCTTTGATTTAGCTTTGGAGATTATCACACCAATGGCTGATGAAAGGCCTGAGGATCCTGGAGTTTTAAGGTTGCTAGCTGATGTTCTCCACTTAACTGAAGATTGGACATCACTTCAACTATTGTTGCAAGACATGCACCGATTTAAGGCCTTGGACAAATCGGACATGGCGCTCTTAGAGTTTGATGTTTATCAAAATTTACTTTCTGAATTTCAAGCTGATCCTGATTTAACTTTGCAAGAACAAAAAGAGCAGGTAGCTGATCTTTGGGATATCATTCCAAAACGCCTTAAAACTGATTCTCACCTCAGTTGCTTCTATTTCGATTTACTTGTTTCCGTTAATGACTGTGAAAAAATGATTCCGATAATGATAAAAAATGTAAATAATAGTTGGAGCGACGAACTGGTTCTTCGGTTAGGTGAAACGGGAATACCAAAGCCCGAGTTTCGCCTGGCGGCTGCAGAAAAATGGCTAGTTAAATACCCTGAGAATTCTATTTTGCTTTTTACTTTAGGAAATATCTGTTGCCAACTTAAATTTTGGGGTAAAGCTCGTGATTATTTTTCGAGTGCCTTGGCTATCGAGCCAAATCCAAAAATTTTTGCTAGCTTGGGGGAGGTAATGATTCAAATAGGAGAGGTTGATGCAGCCCATGATGCATTTAGGAGGGGGCTAATATTGGGAAATCAAGAAGGGTTTTCGAAATAATACCTTAACCCACGCGCTCATATCCGCTTCTTTTTTAAGTCTCTGATTATAAATCTGGAAGGATGTAAAGCTAGACGAAGTTCTCTTTCCAGAGGACATAATTGCTGACTTATTTCGGAGGATAAAATCTCGGCAGTAAGAGGTGCATACGTTAATCCTCTTGAGCCCATGCCGCAATTAACATAAAGATCATCGATATATGTGCCTTTAATAGCGGTGCTTTTGCGAGCATCCTTTCGTAAAAATGCAAAGTCTTTAATCATTTGACTCTGATTGGGAATTGGTCCAGCAATAGGTAAGTAATCACGGGTAGTACAGCGATAATTGGCTCTACCATCTAGCTTATTTATATTGAACTTTCCTAGAGCCAAGGCAAGACCTTTATCGGTGTTTTGCATCTGAGTTATATTCTTCCAGTGGTCTTCTGCTCGCAGATCGGTTGTACTAATTTTGTGATTGTATGTGGCCCCGCAGCTATGGCTCCCGGCTTGAGAGGGAGTTATATAACCTTCGCCACAAATCACTGTTTTGATCTTTTCGCTTGATTCCGATGACGGTAGCTCAGTCACTTGCCCCCTTAGAGATTTTACGTCGAGAAACTGGGTCTCCTCAAATTCGTTAATGCCATTTGCATTAGCCATTACTAAAATATCGGCTTGTGCGAGCAGGTCATCATTATCGTCAAATAAGTTCCAGAGGCCTTCAGAGCTATCTCTGTGGAATTTACAAACATCTCCTTTTATCACTGATATATTGGCAGATTTGAGGAGATAATCACATACAATAGAAGGTGGCAACCAACCCAGAGTTGGGAAAAAAAGACCTAGATTAGATTTTAGTTTAATGCCGCTGACATCTTGTAAAGCATTGTTCGTCAACAATTGGACAAAATGTGTTAATCCATGGAACCGCTTACTAATTTTTACAAATTCCGCTTCAGATTTAGGATTTTCCGGAAGAATCAGTACACCACACTGTTGTCCAATACCCTTATCCCATAAAGGTTGGTAGTAACGGCTTGCAAGCATCAGAGCGTTGACATTAATCCTTGGCAGTGAGTCATCTCTAATAGAAAGTTTTGGATAAACAATAGCCCTTTTGTTTCCTGACCCGCCTTCTCCTGCTTTGCCGAAGCGATCAATGACATTTACCGTATATCCTCTTTTTGCTAAGGCAACTGCTGTTGTGCATCCAGCAATACCTGCACCAAGAATAGCTACAGAGGCGGGCATTTTATGATTTAGTCTTGCCCTTGAGTTTAAATTCCACTGGTTAGTCCCGAGAATTTTTGTGTGATCCTGCTTGAGACTATTAAAAGTGGCCGTAATCATCTGACGTTTTTTTCCAAAGCCTTTAATATGCTTTATATCAAATCCACACATCGTAAGATTTTTTGCAACAACGCTCGCAGCACTAAAAGTACTTAAGGTCGTCGTCTTTGAAGAGAGAGACGCAACAGTATGAAATAGTTTAGATGTCCAAATATTTGGATTTTTAGATGGTGAAAATCCATCTAAAAACCACGCATCTATTGGGTTTTTATTATGGAGATATAACTCTTTTATATCGCTCTCGGCCAGGGCGTCGAACATTTCTTCAGCAGGACCCAACATTAGACAGAGCTTTATTCTGCCGTCGAATAACTCAATATTGTGGAATCCTTTTATTGCGGCGGGAAACTGATCAATAAGCGGTTTGGCAATTCTATCGAGAGAGGGCCAAATTTCTAAAATTTGTTCTAAATCAACTGATTTTAGTGGCCTAGATTCTGCTGCAAAATAACTCAGAGTTGCATGGGTAGGAGCAACTTCAAGCCAGAGTTTACAACAAGATAAAAAGTTTAGTCCGGCTCCGAATCCTAATTCAGCAATATTGAAATTTAATTCTTGTTTCTCTAGGGATTGCCATCTTGAGGATAAATTATTTTGCTCTATAAAAACATAATTACTCTCTTGGAAGGCATCCTTAAGAGAAAAATAAAAATCTTGGAACTCCAATGAAAAAGGCACCCCATGACGCCATTCTATTTCTGCAGGACTAACTTCCATTAACTTAGTCTAAATTCATCAATTATTTGAATACACCACCGCTCAATATATTTATCTGTGAGCTCAGATTGATTTTCATCATCTAGAGATAATCCAACAAATGCCTCTCCATTGTCTGTAAGAGCTTTTGATTGTTTGAACTCATAACCCTTCGTAGGCCAGGTTCCAACCGTTGATGCACCTTGCATTTTAACTTTTGCGCAAAGGTAGCCGAGTGCATCTTGGAACCATTCAGGATATCCAATTTGATCTCCAAGTCCGTAGAGAGCGACTAGAGTACCTGTTAAATCTAGAGTGTCGATTTCTTCCCAGATGGATTCCCAGTCCTCCTGAAGTTCTCCAAAGTCCCAAGTTGGGATGCCTAGTATCAAGTATTGATATTCAGACATGCGTTGAACTGGATTCAATGCGATATCATAAATCTCTACGGTCACATTTGAGTAAGTTTTATCAATGAATTCACAAATTTTCTCACCTGCCATTTCCGTATAGCAGGTTGTGCTTCCATAAAATAATCCAATTTTTGACGTCATTTTTGTGAATGCTCGAATTTTAAATCAGCGAATTTTAATCAATTCGATTTTTTGAAGAGAGATGAGTAGACACTATGATACTCCGTGTTCTGGGAGTATGTGAAGGTTAATGATGTTTCAACCACTACCAATGAAACCAATTTTCTTCCACGCCTCATAGGCCACAATTGCAACACTATTCGAAAGGTTCAGGCTACGACTGGAGGAGACCATTGGAAGACGAAGCACATTATTTTCTCCAATTGAGGATCGCAAATCTTTCGGAAGCCCCCTAGTCTCTGGGCCAAACAAGAGTGTATCATCAATTTCATAGTTTATAGATGAATAGTTAACAGTGCCTTTTGTACTTAGTGCATAGATGTTTTTTGTTTTAATTTTTGCTAAGTATGAAGACCAATCTGAATAAATATTAAGATCTTGAAATTCTCTGTAGTCCAATCCTGCGCGTCGCATACGCTTATCATCGAGCTCAAATCCGAGGGGCTCTATGAGATGTAATCGAAAACCAGTATTGGCACAGAGGCGAATTATATTGCCAGTATTAGGTGGTATTTCGGGCTGGAAAAGTACTATATTCAGCATGATCAGCTATACTTATTTTACACATTAAAGTTGGGAGAAGTTTACAGTATCTAAAGTGTTTGCAACTAGGCCCTGTTACTAGTTATCCATAAAACATATTTGATCATAATAACAAGTGTTGTATGCAGAGACCCTGAATCTAAAGTTGCTTGAGGAGATAAGATGAAAAATTTTGATAAACAAAAAACAATAGAGACGTTGAATAATATAATGGAACTAGAGTTATCTGGAGTGGTTCGCTATACCCACTATTCGCTAATGGTCTACGGATATAATCGGATACCTATAGTGTCTTGGCTGAAGGCTAATGCTCAGGAGGGATTAGATCATGCGACTAAAGCTGGCGAGCTAGTTACGATGCTTGGAGGTCATCCCTCATTAAAAATAGGCTCTTTGTTAGAAACAGAGCAGCATGATATCGGAGATATTCTAAGAGAGAGTCTCGAGCATGAAGCGAAAACTGCCGCTGTTTATTATGAATTATTGGAGCTGGTGGATGGAGAATCAGTTGTTCTAGAAGAATATGCCAGAGAGATGATTCATCTTGAAGAAATGCATTTAGATGAGGTCAATAAAATGTTACGCACGCCCGGAGATTTAGAACCTTTTCAGGCGTAGCCGGGACATTTTATCTTTGCAGTTAAAAAGAGTGGAGGTATATCAATGCCTTGTCAAATTATGTCAGAGTTAAGGTAAACTAAACTCACAATAAGCTTAAATGGAGGTATTTAAAATGCGATTTCAAAGGAAAAGTGTGGAGAAGAGTTCTCGTCGCTTGAAAGGAGAGCTCCGATTAATTCTCTCGATTATCCTAATGGTAGTATCTATGCCTTCATTTTCTGATAGAGATACTTCGAGAGATCAATATCGAAACCCAACTCAAACATTAGCTTTTTTTGGGCTACGACCGGAAATGGATGTTGTAGAGATCTCACCAGGAGGAGGCTGGTATACCGAGGTTTTGGCGGATTTTATTGAAGGAGATTTGATGGCTGCGCACTATGATCCAAATTCCGAGCGCGCTTACTATCGAAGATCTTTTAAAAGATTCGAGAAGAAAATGTCGTCGAATTCCAGATTATATAGTAACGTTAAGACGTATATTTTTGATGCTGGAGAAAATCTACTTACTGTACCTGACTCGTCTGCAGACGCATTGGTCACATTTAGAAATGTGCATAATTGGCTGCGCTCAAACACTGAGGGCTCGTCCTTTGATCTGTTCTTTAAAGCGTTAAAACCCGGTGGGATTTTGGGTGTGGTAGAACATCGAGCTCCTCCCGAAACAGATAGAGATACTATGCTTGCCAGTGGTTACATGCCACAAGATTATGTCATTCAACTAGCTTTAGACGCAGGATTCACCTTTGAGGCTTCATCTGAGATTAATGCGAATAAAAAGGATACTGCTAATCATCCAAAGGGTGTTTGGACATTACCGCCAAGTTTAAGTTTAGGTGAAAAAGACCGCGAAAAATATTTAGCTATCGGTGAGAGCGATCGCATGACACTTAGATTCAGGAAGCCTGTGAATTGATAGAAATCCCTTATGCTCGTTTAGGTCAGGATACCCTGACAGCAATCATAGAGGAGTTCATACTCCGTGAAGGGACAGATTATGGATCCTCAGAATTTAGTTTAGAGGCAAAAATTGATCATGTTTCGAGGCAGTTGAAGCGAGGTGATATAGTTATTACTTTTGATTCAGTAACAGAGAATTGTACTTTACTCACCGCACAGCAATTTAAAAAGTATTACCGAGAAGCTGATAATCTCAGTGCTACCTAGTTGGTAAGAGTCTTATGAGTTTGGTGAAGAGAGCGTTTTCACGATGGATCGATGATCTAGAGAAAACTCCTCAAATTTTGGTGGGTTTTAGCGGGGGAGTTGACTCATCAGTTCTTCTTCATGCTCTCGTTGCGTGTGTTAAGTCTAAACATATAACTGCGATCCATATTAATCATGGTCTCTCTAAAAACGCAGACCTTTGGGAAATACATGCTAGAAGATTCTGTGAGGATTTGGGCGTAGATTTTGTTGGCACTTCTGTGTCTGTTGATAGTGATGGAAGCGGATTGGAGAATGCTGCTAGAACCGCTAGGTATGAAGTTTATGAGAGCTTGCTCCAAGAAGCAGGGACTCTTTTACTCGGCCATCATATGGATGATCAGGTAGAAACGATGCTTTACCGCTTAATGCGCGGTGCAGGCCACAAAGGTATGTCTGGAATCCCTTTAAAGAGGTCGATAGGCCAAGGGTATCTGGTTAGACCTCTTTTGCAAGTGGGACGAAAAGACCTGGAAATCTACGCCAATGATTTTGATATTGAGTACATCGAGGATGAAAGCAACTTAAAAGAAGACTTTGATCGTAACTATCTAAGAAAGACAATAATTCCATCAATCGAGAATCGTTGGCCAAGTTATCGCAAGCGGTTCATTGAAATAGCTAGAATAAGCGATGAAAGTGATACTTTGCTTGAAAGCTTGGCAGAAGAGGATATAGCTAAGTTAGATCAACGAGAGGAGAGAGCAGGATGGTCTTTATGCCTTCAGCTATTTAAAGAACTCGACTTAGTAAGGCAAAACAATATCCTTCGTTATTGGGGCACAATGAATGGGATGGCCGCTCTAAATAGAACAGTAATATCTGAAATTTTATCGACGATAATAAACTCTAGGATTGATTCTTCTCCCCAAATACGCGTTGGAAAGGCCCAATTCCGCCGGTATTCAAATCGATTATATTTGTTAGATGCTAACAGGATGTCTGAATGTTCGGTTGGCGAGTGTTTAACTGATTCTTGGAAACTAAGCGAGAGTTGTGACTTAGGTGCTAAATCAAAACTATTTTCAATGACATCAATAGGAGAGGGATTACGTTTGTTACCCAATGATGTTGTCAAGGTTGCATATCGAAGAGGAGGTGAGCGATGCCAGCCTGTTGGACGATCTCATTCGACTAGTCTTAAGAAGTGTCTGCATGAATTCGGTCTGGAGCCATGGTGGAGAGATACTGTGCCTCTCATTTTCAAAGATGGGCACCTAATTGCAGTGGCTGATCTATGGGTATGCGAGGGTTGGCAAGTATCTGATGGTGAGGATGGTATTAAAATCCAATGGGATAACATCTCTTGGTAGAATCAATACCTTATTTCTGTTAGCCTGTTACACCATCTTGCTGAGGATGGACAGATGTCCGGTTCCGGACAATTAGACCTCTTAAAGATAATTGTAAGACTTATAAATCTGATCTTTACAGGGTCCTTATGACGCGTTTTATTTTTGTTACTGGTGGTGTTGTGTCTTCGTTGGGTAAGGGCATTGCGGCTGCCTCCCTTGGAGCTGTCCTGGAAGCTCGGGGATTAAGTGTAACAATGCTCAAACTAGATCCATATCTAAATGTGGATCCCGGGACCATGAGCCCTCACCAGCATGGTGAGGTCTATGTTACAGAGGATGGCGCCGAGACTGATCTCGATCTTGGTCACTACGAAAGATTCCTGCGTGCCAAAATGACTCAGAATAATAATTTCACCTCTGGTCAAGTATATGAAACTATTTTGCGAAGAGAGCGACGCGGAGATTTTCTGGGTGGCACGGTTCAGGTAATTCCTCATGTGACAGATGAAATTAAGCGACGCATTATTGCCGGCGCCGGAGATCATGATATTGCTCTAGTCGAAATTGGTGGAACGGTTGGTGATATTGAATCCCAACCCTTTCTTGAGGCAGTTCGTCAACTTAGAGGTGAGTTGGGGTATCAAAACTCCTTATTATTGCATCTCACTCTAGTGCCTTATATTGCATCAGCGGGAGAGACTAAGACGAAACCTACTCAACATTCTGTGAAAGAAATGCGGTCATTGGGTTTGCAACCAGATGTCTTGTTATGTAGATCAGAAGTCGAGCTAGAAGAGGATCAGCGTAAGAAAATCTCACTATTTACCAATGTTGAAGAACGAGCGGTTGTCCCTGTGATGGATGCACCTACTGTATATAAAATCCCAAGAATGCTTTCAGATTGGGGTTTGGATCAATTTGTTCTTGATCGTTTTAATATCGAGAGACCAATTGCTGACCTTGGTCAGTGGGATCAGGTAGTTGAGAATCAACTTGACTCAGATGGTGAGGTTACCATAGCGATGGTTGGCAAGTACATGGATCTACTGGATGCATATAAGTCTCTGACAGAGGCACTGGTGCATGCTGGAATACATAATAAGACCAATGTCAGGATCCGCTATATTGATTCAGAGGAGTTGGAGGATAATCAATCGTTGCTCAATGACGTTGATGCAATTTTAGTTCCCGGAGGATTCGGTTCACGAGGAATCGAGGGTAAAATTGAAGCAGTTAAGAATGCAAGGGAGAATAATATCCCTTACCTTGGGATCTGTTTGGGTATGCAGATTGCTGTTATTGAGTATGCTCGAAATGTATGTGGACTTGAGGGAGCTAACAGTACAGAGTTTGACGGCGAGACTGCTCACCCAGTGGTAGGCTTAATAGAGGAATGGACAGATCAGACTGGGCATGTAGAGCAGCGCGATGCAAACTCAGATATGGGAGGAACAATGAGACTGGGGGCGCAAGTCTGTCACTTGATCAAGGGCTCTGAAGCTCGAGAGATTTATGGTCAAGATCAGATCAAAGAAAGACATCGTCACCGTTACGAAGTTAATAATAATTATTTAGCACAATTAAAGGAGGATGGGTTAGTTATTGGTGGCTTATCCTCTGATAAAACGTTGGTAGAAACTATTGAATTACCTGAACATCCATGGTTTTTTGCAAGTCAATTTCATCCTGAATTTACCTCAACACCGCGAGATGGACATCCTCTTTTTGAACAGTTTATTGATGCAGCTACTGCTTATCAAAAAAGAAATAGAGAGATGGAGAGTTAAATGGTACCTCCTTTAGCTGTGCAGGTAGCTGATATCACCATAAGCAACAGTTCTCCGTTGGTTGTGTTTGGAGGTATGAACGTTTTGGAGTCCAGAGACATGGCTATGCGCATCGCTGAGACCCATGTTCAAATCACAGAAAGATTAAATATTCCCTACATTTTCAAAGCCTCATTTGATAAGGCTAATAGGTCATCAATACACTCTTACCGAGGCCCCGGATTGGAGAAAGGATTAAGAATTTTTGAGGAAATTAAATCTGAGTTTAGAATCCCAGTGATCACTGATGTTCATGAAGCTTCCCAAGCTGGCCCTGTTGCAGAAATTTGCGACATTCTTCAATTACCAGCTTTTCTTGCTAGGCAGACGGATTTAGTAGCTGCTATGGCAGCCACAGATGCTGTTATAAATATTAAGAAGCCACAATTCCTGAGTCCAGGACAGATGGGTAACATAGTTGAAAAATTTCGTGAGTGTGGAAAACATAATCTAATTCTTTGCGAGCGTGGTGCATGCTTAGGATATGATAATCTTGTAGTGGATATGTTGGGCTTTAAAACTATGAGGGATGTTACTGGAGGAGTGCCGGTGATATTTGATGTTACCCACTCGCTGCAATGTCGAGATCCTATGGGAGCAGCCTCGGGGGGGCGTAGAAGTCAGGTTGCAGAGCTCGGTAGAGCTGGGGTTGCCATTGGTTTGGCAGGTCTTTTTCTTGAATGTCATCCTGATCCAGACAATGCTAAGTGTGACGGGCCAAGTGCCTTACCTCTCAGTAAACTAGAGCCGTTCTTGGCTCAAATGAAAGCTTTTGATGATTTAGTTAAATCACAACCTGCTTTAGATATAGATTAATACTTTCACCAGCATAGAAAAATTAAGAGCTTCTTGATGGAAGCATCACGATCAATATTATTGGAGGTCAAATTAGATGAGTATTATTGCAGATATTCGCGCCTTTGAAATTTTAGATTCAAGAGGCAATCCAACTGTTCAAGCGGATGTTATTTTAGAAAATGGAATTGTAGGTACCGCTACAGCACCATCAGGCGCATCAACGGGTTCTAGAGAGGCCCTTGAGCTCAGAGATGGTGATAATGAGAGGTATTTAGGTAAGGGAGTCCTCACAGCTGTGAACAATGTTAATACTGTGATAAAAACGTTACTTTTAGGAGTTGATGCTACAGATCAGTTTGGTCTTGATCAGATAATGATTACGGCAGATGGTACTCATAATAAAGGAGTGCTTGGAGCGAATGCCATTTTGGCTGTATCGCTAGCAGCTGCAAAAGCAGCTGCCATGTATCAAGATATTCCTCTTTACGCCCATATTGCAAATATTAACGGAACTCCTAACACATTCAGTATGCCTGTTCCGATGATGAATATTATTAATGGAGGAGAGCATGCTGACAACAATGTTGATATCCAGGAGTTCATGATTCAACCGGTATCGGCAAAGACGTTTAGTGAAGCATTACAGGTGGGTGCTGAGATTTTTCATTCATTAAAGAGAGTATTAAATAAAAAAGGCCTTAGCACTGCAGTTGGCGATGAGGGTGGTTTCGCACCTAATTTATCATCCAATGCAGATGCGTTAACGGTCATTGAAGAGGCCACCGAGGCGGCTGGCTATAAAATGGGTAAAGATGTGACTCTTGCCTTGGATTGTGCCGCGTCAGAATTTTATAAAAATGGAAAATATGACTTATCTGGAGAAGGAAATATTTACTCATCTGAGGCTTTCACTGATTTTTTAGGAAAGCTTTGTGATCAGTTTCCGATTTTGTCAATTGAGGATGGTCTTGATGAGTCAGACTGGGATGGTTGGGTATATCAAACTAAAACCCTTGGAGAAAAAGTTCAGTTGGTAGGCGACGATCTATTTGTTACCAACACTGAAATTCTAAGTCGTGGAATAGAAATGGGGGTAGCTAACTCGATTTTAATTAAATTTAATCAAATTGGCACCCTTAGTGAGACTTTAGACGCTATTGCTTTAGCGAAAAGTGCTGGATACAGCGTCGTAATATCACATAGATCAGGAGAAACCGAAGACACCACAATTGCTGACTTGGCGGTAGCTACGGCTGCGGGCCAAATTAAAACAGGTTCTTTATGTCGCTCTGATCGTGTTGCAAAATATAATCGGCTTTTGAGAATTGAGGCTGAGTTGGGACAAGAATTAGCACCTTACCGAGGTCGGGACGAGTTTGAGATTTAGTCAAAAAGCAGTAGACTCCTAAATATTAATCAGGCCAAATAAAAAATTATGCGTTGGCTCATCATTGTCTTAATCCTTCTACTAGTTGGTCTTCAAACTAGACTTTGGTTTGGAGAGGGTAGTCTTGCCCATAAAGCCGAGCTAGATGAGCAACTTCGGCTTCAGAGCTTGGAGAATCAGCGTTTACGGCTACGTAATGAGATGATTGCAAGAGATGTAAAAAGTCTAAAAACTAACTTAGATGCGATTGAAGAAAAGGCTCGCGAGGATTTAGGAATGATAAAGGATGGAGAAGTCTTTTACTTGGTCACTGATAAAAATTCTAGAGTCCTGAAGGAATCAGAGATATCCGAGGAGCCCCGTAAATGATAACGTCGATCCCAAAGTTATGGGCGATTGTTCCTGCGGCGGGCATTGGAGCGCGATTTTCTGATGGTCACCCGAAACAGTTTCACCAGCTTCGAGGTAAAACAATGGCGGAACACACGCTGCTGAAGTTGCTTAGTGTTAAACAAATACAAAGACTTATTTGCCCATGTGATCTATCCTCGAAGTATTGGAGCAAGGTAAGTGCATCAAAAGATTTGAGAGTTGAGATGGTGAGTGGTGGTAAGTCTAGAGCACAATCAGTTATCAACGGACTGAGAGCACTTCAAAATTATGCAAAGGCCGATGATTGGGTTTTAGTTCATGATATTGCTCGCCCATGTATTACAGTATCAGACATAAATCGTCTTATTAGTGAGTTAAAAAATAATATCGTAGGTGGTTTATTGGTTAAACGTGTTGATGAGACACTAAAAATGGTGGGGCTGGAGAATAGAGTGTTGAAAACTCCCGATAGAGAACAATATCGAGTTGCTCAAACTCCCCAAATGTTTAGATATAAAATTCTTCTTGATGCATTGGTTCTTGCTAGTAGCAAGAACATGAGTCCAACGGATGAAGCTTCTGCTGTTGAAGCTATGGGTAAAGAGGTATTGATGATCGAGGGTCGAAAGGACAATATTAAGATTACTCATCAATCAGATTTGATGATTGCCGAAACTATTTTACAAAATCAGGAAGAAGACTTATGCGCATAGGACATGGATATGATGTGCATGCATTTGGGGAAGGTGACAGTCTTATTCTTGGTGGGGTCCGAATACCATTTAATCACAGTTTCGTAGCACATTCCGACGGTGATGTATTGACTCATGCACTGATTGATAGCGTTCTTGGTGCGCTAGGCCGCGGCGATATAGGTACTCATTATCCTGACACAGATATTAAATATCTTAACTGTAGTAGTCTTGATCTGCTGAGCGAGGTGTTTTTGCTGATGGAACGTGACGGCTATGCTGTAGGTAATATCGACATCACAATTGTTGCGCAAGGCCCAAAAATGGCCACTTTTGTAAGTGAGATGAGTTGCAATCTAGCTACTGTCTTGAGGTGCAAAGCCTCTAACATAAATATTAAGGCAACCACCACTGAATGGCTCGGTTTTACTGGCCGAAAGGAAGGTGTCGCTTGCTATAGCTCTGTGCTACTGGAACCAATCGAAAATTAATTTACTTTAAGGGATAAAACTCTTATTTCATCACGCAGCTTTGATTTTTCAATATTTCCTTATTTAAATGGAGCTCCCCTGTCCTCTGCTACCTTTCGATGGTCACCGGAGGATTTTCGAGTTGATGAAATACTTGATATGCCATTTAGCGGTGTTGGGGAACATCTACTGTTGTTAATTAGCAAGCGAGACCAGAATACAACATGGATTGCCGGTCTTCTCGCGAAACTAGCAGGTATTCGTAGGCAAGATATTGGATTTTGTGGGTTAAAGGATCGATATGCAGTCACCACGCAATGGTTTAGCCTGTATTTGCCCGGGCGAGATATAGAGATCGATGCACTTGCTCACGATGATTTTAAAATTATTGAAAGTAGTCGCCACCGCAAAAAACTCAGGCGAGGTATGCATACAGGAAATCGATTTTGTATCGAGCTGCGGGATTTTTCAGTCAGTGATGATCAACTGTCAGAGAGAATTAATTTAATTTGTGACAAGGGTGTCCCTAATTATTTTGGACAACAGCGTTTTGGTCGAAATGGGAATAATTTGTCAGAGGTTCAAAGATTGGTCGAACTTGATAAATTAAAAGGTAATAAAAAAGGAACAGGGCTATATTTGTCTGCGGCAAGGTCTTGGCTTTTTAATCTAATTCTTGCGGAACATATTAACAAAAAGCCAATTACTAACATTGAGCTTGATCAAGAAATGGGAGCTCTTTGGGGGCGAGGTCGTTCAGGCGCTAATTTTGATATTGCCAAGCTTGAGGAAAAAGTTTTGAGTGATTGGAAGGATTGGTGCTATGCACTAGAACATTCAGGTCTTAGTCAGCAGCGTAGAAATCTTATAGTTCGCCCCAATCAATTAAGTTTCGAAAAAATAGCTGAGGGAAACTGGAGATTCAAATTTAGTTTACCAAAAGGTAGTTTCGCAACCGCAATACTAAGGGAAATAGCGGAATTATCTCGATCGACCGAACACCACTTATGATATATTGAATTTGTAACTTGGATGGTTAATTTAAGATGTTTTGTACAGTCAGAGAGAGGAAAAACAGTTGAATTCGCTTGAACTTGCTGGAGTTGGGATGACTTCGCAGAGAACCCGAGAACGTTTAATTAGCCGATTAACTGAACAGGGAATATCTAATCAACAAGTACTAGATGTAATTCGTAACACTCCTCGGCATATCTTTTTAGATGAAGCTCTCTCTCATAAAGCGTACGAAGATACTGCGCTACCAATTGGGTTCTCGCAAACTCTGTCTCAGCCTTATATCGTTGCTAAAATGACAGAGATTCTCTTGTCAGCAGGTCCATTAAAGAAAGTATTGGAGATTGGCACGGGATCTGGCTATCAAGCGACGATTCTTGCTCAACTAGTGACTGAAATTTACACTGTGGAGCGAATTGAACCACTATTGATCAAAGCTAAGGAGAAATTTAGAAAGCTGAGACTAACTAATATAAATGCAAATTTGTCCGATGGTAGTTTTGGTTGGGAGAAAGAGTCGCCTTATAATGGAATTATTACGACTGCAGCACCCCAGTCCCTGCCTATGGGTTTAGTTGAGCAATTAGCTCCTGATGGTATTTTAGTAATTCCTTTAGGAGGAGATGGCTCTCAAGAGTTAACTGTTGTTCGACGCATGGGTAATTCTCTAAAATTTGATCAAGAAGTAATTGAAAAGGTAAATTTTGTCCCCTTACTAAGTGGATTATCTCGTCAGTACTTATAGGGCCTGTTATGGAAAAATTTTCTGACCAAGTACAATTATTTTTAAAAGGACTGGCTATGGGGGCCGCAGACGTTGTGCCAGGAGTATCTGGAGGCACTATTGCGTTCGTCACCGGTATTTATATAGAGTTGGTTGAGACAATAAAATCACTAAATTTTCATGCTTTGGTTTTACTCAAATCAGAGGGTGTTGTTTCAGCATGGAAATATATAAATGGAAACTTTTTAGCAGTTCTTCTAGCAGGTTTATTCACAAGTTTATTTTCTTTAGCTCAAGTAATGCAATTACTTCTCGCAGAGTACCCGCTTCTGCTCTGGAGTTTTTTTATTGGTCTAATAGTTGGATCTGTTTACTACCTTCTAAGGCAGAGTCCACCACGACAGCTGCATGAAAAGCTATTATTCTTAAGTGGTATTGCCACAGCATACGGTGTCTCTATTGCGCCACCTATAATTTTAGAGGGAAGTGTCTTAATGATGTTCTTTGCCGGATCCATCGCCCTTTGCGCTATGATACTTCCGGGTATATCAGGCTCTTTTATCTTAGTTTTACTGGGACTTTATCCTGTTTTTATTGATGCATTGGCTGAATTTAAAGTTGATATTTTGGTAGCATTTGCCTCTGGAGGAGTTCTTAGCTTGATGCTATTTAGTCGCCTACTATCATGGATGTTGGTCCACTATAGGACTGCTATATTGGTGACCATGTGTGGGTTTTTAATAGGTAGTTTAAATGTAATTTGGCCTTGGAAATCTGTTGTGAGTTCGATGGTGACGGACTCGGGAAAAACCCTTGTTCTATCAACTCAAAATTTATGGCCCTCCGCATATGCTGAGATTACCAAAATGGACCCTCAGACAACATTTTGTGTGTTGCTTTTCGTGTTTGGAGCCCTATTAGTTTTTGGGTTAGAAAGACTAGGAAAAGTAAAGTCAAAGTCGTTACTGCAGGGTTAGTCTCGTGATGAGGAGATTTTATTTTTTATCTTTTATTATTGCCGCCGTATCGGCGTGCTCTTATAACCCTGCTATCGTTAAAGATCGTGCCCAACCACCAAGCATTCGAATTACAAATCACAAAGTTGATGTTGGTGAAACCCTATACTCAGTTGCATGGCGTTACGACCTAAACGTAAATGAGCTTGCTAGAGCTAATCGACTTGATCACCCATATATCATAACACCTGGTCAAATTTTAACGCTGATAATTGATCGGTCCCGAATGTCTATTCCTTTGCCTAGCCAACACAAAGTTAAATCTGGCGATACCTTATTTTCTATAGCGTCCAAATATAGTATTGAGATATTGGGTCTAGCCAAGCGAAATAATTTAATTGCCCCCTATACGATTAACGTTGGACAGACTTTGACTCTTTCTGGGAATGCCCCCTCAGTTAATGATGAAGCGCTAGTAGCTGTGAAGGCCAGAGGTAAGGCTAGTAGGCAATCAGGCGATAGCACTAGAACCAGGGTTCCTGCTAAAAGTAAGACGAAGACGAGTCCAAAGTACAGTAAAAATTGGCAATGGAAGTGGCCAATGAAAGGATCAATAGTAGAGGGGTTTAATCCTAACAAGTTACAGAAAGGTATAAAGATCAAAGGGTCAGGGAGCAGTAAGGTGTCTCCAGCAGCCCCTGGAAACGTGGTGTATGCAGGATCTGGATTACGTGGGTATGGAAAGCTGATAATTATAAAGCACAGTGAGGTATTTTTAAGTGCTTATGCTAATAATGAACAACTACTCGTCGAAGTAGGCCAGTCCGTTGGTCAAGCTGATGTTATTTCAAGCTTAGGAGCGAATGGTGAAATGTATTTTGAGATTAGAAAAGATGGTAATCCAGTGAATCCCAAAACTTACCTAGGCGAAAAATGATTATTAATCTTTTGACTTATCATTAATCCTTCATCGAGTAGACTTTTTTGGCGGTAGAAATTTATCTGTTTAGCGACTGACACCAATACACCCTGAGATGCAATTATCTAGTTTGATTTAGTAACCTCAAAGAAGCAGATTAAATGGGGCGATTGTAATGGGCTGGCCCAATGATTTAGGCCAGCCCTTTTTTCTTACTACTTAGAATAGCATTCCTTCGAGAGGGAGTAGGGTTGAAATTACCAAACTTACCATGGCCATAACATTTATTAAAATATTCATAGCCGGCCCGGATGTATCTTTAAACGGATCGCCAACGGTATCTCCAACGACTGCCGCCGAATGAGTGTCTGAACCCTTACCGCCAAGATTGCCTTTTTCAACGTACTTTTTGGCATTATCCCAAGCGCCACCTGCATTGGCCATAAATAGGGCCAACGCAACACATCCCAATAGCCCGCCTGCAAGCATTCCCCCGAGAGCAATTGCTCCAAGGCCAAACCCTACAACAGCTGGCATCGCTACTGCAATTACACCAGGCAACATCATTTTCTTAAGAGCTGCGGTCGTTGCGATTTCAACACACTTCTCTGAATCAGGATCAGCTTTTCCTTCCATCAGTCCTGGAATTTCTCTGAATTGGCGTCTGATCTCATTAATCATCTCAAATGCAGCATCTCCGACAGCTTTCATAGTAATTGAAGAGATTAGGAATGGGATACATATCCCTATAAACATTCCTACTAGAACCATAGGATCCGTAAGGGAGAGAGAGAAGGCTTCACCATATTTGAGCGCGACTTGAGCTGAGTAGGCAGAGATAATTGCTAGCGCTGCTAGGGCAGCGGCACCTATTGCGAAGCCTTTCCCGATAGCCGCGGTAGTATTACCCTGTTCGTCGAGGGTATCAGTGATTTCTCTTACGTCCTCACCCATTCCGGCCATCTCTGCAATTCCTCCAGCGTTGTCAGCGACCGGACCATAGGCATCAATTGCCATAGTAATTCCGACTGTGGATAACATACCAACAGCTGCAATCCCAACACCATAGACACCTGCGATACCTGATGAAGACGCAATAGATGTTGAGGCTAGAATAATACCTGCGAGAATTAGAATAGGGATGACTACGGATTGCATACCTACAGCGAGCCCTGAAATCATGACGGTCGCTGGCCCAGTTTCTCCTGATTCAGCAATCTCTTTAACAGGAGCCCCTCCGGTGTAGTACTCGGTAACCAGACCGATCATTACACCACCTACGGCGCCTGCAAAAACACACCATAGAACACCCATAGAAATGTCTCCCATGGATTGAATTAAAACATATGCCATAGCAATAAATATTACAGGAGCAGAAAGAGTCCCCCATCTCAAAGCATCAGCGGGTGATTTGGCAGATTGAAGTTTTACAATAAAGATGCCAAAGATTGAGGCTACAAGGCCTGTGGCAGCAAGTGCCAATGGAAGCAACATTAGACTTTCATTTCCCATGGTGTATGCGATTGCAATGGATGCAATCATGGAGCCACAGTAAGATTCAAAGATATCTGATCCCATACCAGCCACATCACCAACATTATCTCCGACATTGTCGGCGATCACTCCAGGGTTTCTCGGATCATCTTCGGGTATTCCAGCTTCAATCTTACCCACCAGATCAGCACCTACATCCGCACTTTTCGTGAAGATTCCACCACCAACTCGTGAGAACAAGGCGACTACAGAGGCCCCCATTCCGAACCCTTCAAGAGCATGGACATGACCAGCGCCATTAGCAGCATAGAAGTAATACAAACCACCTAAGCCGATTAGGCCGAGGGAAGCTACACAGAGTCCCATGACTGAACCGCCATAAAATGACACTGATAGGGCTGCTGCCGCACCATCTGCTTGCGCTGCTGTTGCTGTCCTGACATTTGCTTTAGTTGCAGCGAACATACCTATAAACCCTGCAATTGATGAGCAGGCAGCACCGACTAGCACAGCGATCATGGTTTCAGTCCCAAGAGACACTTGTGCAAGAATGGCAAGAACCGCAATAAAAATAAGTAGATATTTGTATTCGGTTTTCATAAAAGCGATAGCACCATTGTGGATTTGATCGCCAATTTTTTTAACTTTGTCTTCGCCGTCTGGATATTTCATTACCAGCATATAAACAACGAACGCTGCTGCCATGCCGAAAACGCCTAGTAGCGGTGGATATAGAGAAATGTTCATCAAGAAAACCCTTTTATTTTGGAGCGCGCATTCTAACAAATATTTTTCGGAAAAAAATTATTTTAGTGATGATATTACCTAAAAATTTAATTGATTGAACTAAAAAAAATAGGTAGACGTAAGATCAAGTATCCAACACTTCCAAAATAAAAAATGCACTCTGAGCTCCTTTTATTTTCTCTTTAAATAACCCTTAAGACTTGAGACTCTTCAAAATGTTGACTGCGGAAACTCAAGGCTATAATGTGTTCAGTGTAAACATTAGCAAAAAGATATCTCTGAAAAATGTGATTAAGGAATAACGTTGAATACAAATGTCCGTTTGGCTCTGTTTTTTTTAATCTCTCTAGTTTTCTGGTTCGCCAGTGGTTTGATAGTCGCGCCTGAGCCAATTGAATCTTCTCTTACTCCAAAATCCATCACCGCAGTTAAGGTATCAAGAGTTGAGCATTCACAGTTTCGTCCAAAGCTCTCTCTGAGGGCGCATACTCAATCCAATAGAACTGTTAATTTATCTGCTCGTTTGTCTGGACAGATTGAGTCTGTCTGGGTTGAGGAGGGTGAGGAAGTAAAGAGAGGACAAGTTATTTGCGAACTTGAAGCTGAGGATAGAATGCTAAGTCTGGCTCAGAGCCAAGCTCATCTTGAGCAAGCTGAAATTGCGCATAGGGGCTCACTCAAGCTTGAAACTGGTGGCTACCAGTCACAACTTGCAATTGCACGATCCAAAGCAGATTTAGAAACAGCGAAGGTTCAGTTAGCTAGATCTCAATTGACGGTAGAGCATTTGAAAATTAAAGCCCCATTCAATGGAATCATTGATAGGCGTCCTTTAGAGGTTGGAGATTACGTTGTGCCTGGAAGCGTTTGTGCAGTTCTCGTCGATTTCAATCCAATTAAAATATCAGCTCTCGCCAATGAAATAGAAGCACGACAAATTAAACCAGGAAACATTGCCTCGGTTTTTTTGAAGGACCATGGATCAATTGATGCAATTATTAGTTACGTGGCTTTTGAATCAGATCCGGTAACGCGAAGCTATAGGATTGAAGCAATCTCTGAAAATTTGACCAAAGCTATCCTTAGCGGATTATCGGCAAGCCTTACTATTGAATCTGATGACGTTTCTGCGCATATGATTCCTTCTAGTAGTATTCTTTTGGATGACGATGGTGGTTTGTTTGTGCGAACAATTAATAATAGAAATCTTGTTGAATCATTCTCTGTCAGGGCACTGGGAGAAGCGAGAGGTGGAACATGGGTCTCCGGATTACCTCGAGTCTCTAATGTGATCACTGTCGGTCAGAATTATGTAGTCGATTCAGAGCACGTCAATCCTATTTTTCTTGTAAGCCAAGACGATATCTAGGCCTTGAGGATGACCATATGAAGTTTTTAAGATTGGTTGTAGATCACTCTCGGGCAACCTTATCAATCATGCTGTTGGTGTTAATAGCTGGCGCCGGCGCTCGACTCTCTATGCCCGTTGAGTTGAATCCAAATGTTACTCTTCCTGTTGTCATGATCATGGTTAGGCATGATGGGATTTCACCTGAGGACGGAATAAGATTACTTGTCCGACCAATTGAAAAGGAATTAAAAACATTAGATGGACTTGATGAAGTCCAAGCGACAGCAAGCGAGGGCGCTGTTGTCATTACCGCCGAATTCGAAGTTGGCGATAATATTAAACAAGCAGTTGCAGATGTCCGGGAAGCGGTAGACAGAGCGAAAGCTGAATTCCCACAAGAAACCAAGGAACCCATTGTTAATGAATTGAGTCCGAGTCCTGAACCAGCGGTCGTTATTACTTTTTCTGGCGATAATGTCTCAGAAAGAGAACTTTTTAAGGTAGCAAAGTTCTATCAACGAGAATTAGAGATGCTACCGGATGTCCTCACAGCAGATATATCAGGTCACCGAGATGAGGTAGTTGATGTCGTCATTGATCCGGAGAGACTTCAACAGTACGGATTGACCAGCGATGAAATAATCAGAGCAGTTACCTTTAATAATCTATTGATTCCTGCTGGCGAGTTAGATGCGGCTCAAGGGCGTTTTGGCATAAAAATCCCAGCTCTGATTGAAGACACTGATGATATACGTGAGCTACCTGTTCGAAATAACGGTGACGGAGTAATTACTCTTGGAAACATCGCGGATGTTCGAAGAAAGTTTAAAGATACGGACGGCTACAGTCTCATCAACGGAAAAAAAACTATCGCAATTGACGTACGAAAACGTCTGACGGCCAACTTAATCAAAACTGTGGACGCTTCAAAAGAAACTATTGCAGTCTTTAGGGACCAATTTTCAGCGAATATTGATATAGATTACACTTTTGATAGTTCAGATATGACAAGCCAGATGGTTAGCGAATTGCAAGGGAATATTATTACTGCCATGTGTTTGGTTCTAATCCTAGTTGTTGCAACCCTTGGCGTAAGATCAGGACTTTTAGTTGGTTTAGGTATTCCATTCTGTCTGCTTGGCGCACTGATCATCGTTAACTTACTAGGACAGAGCTTTAACTTTATGGTCATGTTTGGCCTGTTACTCTCCCTTGGAATGCTTATAGATGGAGCTATCGTTGTTGTTGAATTCGCAAGTACAAAAGGTGCACAAGGTATGTCTACTCGAGATGCTTATATAGCCGCTGTTCAAAGGATGGCAGTGCCTGTAATAGCATCTACAGGAACAACGCTGGCAGCATTTTTACCACTCCTTTTTTGGCCTGGAGTTTCAGGTGAATTTATGTCGTATTTACCAATTACGGTTTTTGCGGTTTTGGCATGGTCACTTACGTACGCACTAATTTTTGCTCCAACATTGGGAATCGCTCTAGCAAGACGACGAGGAAAGCGCAGGAAGTTGCCGGAGGACCATGCGTCGGATGAATCGGCTAAAACACTCTTCAAGCCACTTCAAGATTTCTACCTAAAGCTGTTAAGACCCGTAATTAAGCATCCCTTCAAATCGGCAACGTTATGTCTTGCGCTTATATTCTGTTCATTTGCTCTTTATGGAAAATTTAATGCAGGCCAAGAATTTTTTACCGCAATTGAGAGTCAATATGGAATGGTTGAAATTCGAGCACAAGGAAATTTGTCGGTGGAGGAACAAAGAGACATAACCCTTGAAGTCAATAGAGTAGTCAGAAGTGTGGAGGGTGTAAATCAGTTGTATGCATATGGGAATTCGAACAATTATGTAGTTTTTGGTACTGATGTTAGCCGCGATCAAATTAGTACGATTCTGGTTGAGCTTTTTCCTCGAGATCAGAGGAGGAGAGGAAGTGATGAAGTTTTTGCTGAGATAAGAGAGCGGACTAAGAATTTGCCCGGTATTTATGTTACGGGCCAAGAAGTAGAAACTGGACCTCCTACAGGCAAAGATATTCAAATCGAATTATCATCTTCTAATCGCCAAGAAATGTACCGCAAAGCATCACAGCTTAAGCAATGGATAGCAGAAAATGTCAGAGGTATCAGAGATCTTCAGGATACATTACCACTTGCAGGTATTGAATGGGAGATCGAGGTCGACCGGGCTCGTGCTGCTATGTTGGGAGTGAATGTGGCCGAAGTAGGGAGAATGATTCAGATGATTACAGGAGGGATTATAATCGGCGAATTCCGCCCAGATGATGCAGATGAAGAGCTTGAAATAAGGTTACGTTATCCAGAGCAATATCGTCAGCTCAGTGCAATAGATAATTTGAGAATAAATACGTCGAATGGCTCAGTGCCAGTTAATAGTTTCATTCGACGTGTAGCAAAGCCACGAGTTGATTCAATCCAGCGTATTGACATGAAAGAAACCGTATTTATCTTGGCTAACACCGAAGAAGGCTTCCTCGTGGATGACCAGACCCAAATCATTGACGAATGGATTGTAGGGCATACCGATTCGTCAGTAGATATTCGTTTCAGAGGTGCTAATCAGGAGCAGGCAAAGGCTGCCGAGTTTTTATCAACCGCTTTTACACTCGCAATGTCTGTGATGATGATAATGCTAGTAATGCAGTTTAATAGTTTTTATCAGGCCAGTTTGATCATGTTTTCAGTAGTTATGTCTACCGCGGGAGTATTGATTGGTTTGCTGATAGCTCAAGCGACCTTTAGTACTATATTGACGGGGGTAGGTATCGTTGCTCTAGCGGGAATTGTGGTGAACAACAATATTGTATTAATTGATACTTACAACTATTTGAGACGAAATAATGCAATGCTAACCGCCTCTGAGGCTGTATTTACTGCAGCGAAGTCTCGATTCAGACCTGTGATGTTAACGACGATAACCACTATTGTAGGATTATTACCCTTGGCTAATGGTCTTAGTATTGACCTAGTTAACCGATCTTATACTATCGGGGGGATGGTGGCCTCCTGGTGGCAACCGCTAGCAAGTGCAATCGTGAATGGATTAATTGTCGCAACAATACTTACCTTGCTGTTGACTCCAGCAATGTTGATGCTCCCAGAACTTATTTCGGCCCGCTTCGGTGTGCGTGTAGCGGACCACCAATTTGAAGATGATATGAAATAGAAAGGATATAAAAGGATTGTAAGTGAGGAAAATAATCCATTGCGATTGCGATTGTTTTTATGCTGCTGTTGAAATGCGCGACGATCCATCCTTAATTCACTTGCCAATAGCTATTGGTGGGAAGTCAGATCGTCGAGGGGTAGTTGCGACCTGTAATTATAAAGCAAGACAGTTCGGGATTAAGTCGGCTATGCCAACAGCACATGCCCTGAGGCGTTGCCCAGATTTAATAGTAATTCCAGGGACTATGGCGAAATATCGTCAGGCTGCTCAGGAGATTCGAAGGATTTTTTATCGATACACAGATAAGATCGAACCTCTATCTCTCGACGAAGCATACTTAGATGTTTCGAAGTGTAATGAGTTTCATGGTAGTGCTACTCTGATAGCCAAAGATATTAGGAAAAGTATCGCTAAAGAAGTAGGGGTTACTGCATCAGCAGGCATCGCGCCCAACAAGTTTTTAGCGAAAGTTGCGAGCGATCTCAACAAGCCTGATGGACAGTATGTGGTCCGACCTGAAGAAATTGATGACTTTGTCTTTAATTTGGAGGTGAAACGCATACTCGGTGTTGGCAAGGTTACGAGTAAAAAGTTACATCGCTTAGGTATCCATACTTGTGGTGATCTTCAGAAATACTCATTAGTCTATCTGGTTAACAAATTTGGCTCCTTTGGGAAGAGACTTCATGAGCTCAGTTTTGGCCGAGATGATCGGCCGGTTAATTCGGATAGTAGGAGAAAATCTTTAAGTGTGGAGCGCACGTTTTCTGATGATCTTGTTGATCAGAAGTCATGTGAGGCAAAAATTGCGGATTTACTTATTGAATTGAGAAGTCGACTTCGTCGAGTTGATGATGATTATCTGGTGACTAAACAGTTTATTAAGATAAAGTTCAATGATTTCACATCTACCACAATAGAGAGGCAAGTGTCTAAAGGATTACCCAAGGAGAGCTTCAATACTCTACTCAATGAAGCATGGCCAAGGGGAGGTAGGCCTGTAAGATTGTTGGGTATCGGAGTGCGGTTTGTCGATATGCGTCACCAAGAATTGGCGATGCAATTAGATATTTTTGATTAGCTATTAAAAGTTGAAATTTGAATGTGAGTGGTTTGAAACAAAAATCCACTTTGATACACTAATCTGCTAACTAATTATTTAAGAATATTTTTGTCTAATTACTCAAGTAAAAACTCTCTTCGCAACGAACTTCGCCGAAAAACTGCAGAGTTTATCTCCCAAGGTGGAAAAATCACGCATCATTCTGCTGGAGAAACAGGTGAGTTGATCGATAAGCCAAGAACTAGATCTGCCTTTGTTACCGCAGAACCTAAACAAACTAGAACATATATCAATGATGTTATTTCCGCACTGGACAGGCGAAAAAATAAAAAACCGTTGTTAAACTCATCAAAGCCTATTAAAAGGCCAAAAAAAAAGATTATTTATGATGACTTTGGGGAACCGATACGAGAAGTTTGGTCGGATTAATATAACCAGTCCAGATAGTACTATGGTTAATTCTCTATCCCAAAGATTCTGCAAGACCTTTTGTAATGTCTTCTCCGCGTTCTTGCTTATCTGCATGATAACTGGATCGAACTAAAGGACCACAGGCAGCCTGTTTAAAGCCAATTTCGGAGGCATAGTCAGCATACTCTGCAAACTCATCTGGATGAACGAATCTGTCTATAGGGAAATGATGAACTGAGGGCTGTAAATATTGACCCACGGTAAGCATATCGACATCATGCTCTCTGAGATCGTCCAGGGTTCTTAATAACTCATCTTTTGTTTCGCCTAAACCCACCATTAATCCAGATTTAGTGGCAACCATTGGATTTCTCGCTTTGTATTCTTTCAGTAACTTTAGAGACCAAGAGTAGTTTGCTCCAGGTCGTGCTTCCCTGTACAGACGAGAGACGGTTTCCATATTATGGTTGAATACATCTGGAGGCGTATTGCTGATGATTTCTAAAGCTGGAGTCATTCGACCTCTGAAATCAGGGACAAGAATTTCTACTTTTAGGTCGGGGGAGAGATCTCTGGCTTCACGAATACAGTCTGCAAAGTGCTGCGCGCCTCCATCTCTAAGATCATCCCTGTCAACCGACGTTATAACCACATACTTTAAACCCATCTCATGAATTGCTTTTGCAAGATTTTTGGGTTCATTCTGGTCAAGTTTGTTAGGTTTACCATGACCGACATCACAGAATGGGCATCTTCTTGTACAGATTTCTCCCATAATCATAAATGTTGCTGTACCACCGCTAAAGCATTCGTGGAGGTTTGGACAGGCGGCCTCCTCACAAACTGTCGACATGTTGTGACGACGTAATATAGTTTTTACTTCTTGTACTTTAGGTGAAGCAGATAGTCTTATTCGCATCCATTCTGGTTTGCGGATTATCTCTGATGTAGGAATTATTTTTACTGGAATACGCTCAACTTTATCAGCACTTCGCAGTTTCTCACCAGCTCTCAAACGCCGAGTACGATTAGGTGGTACAACCATCGTTTCTGTATTATCTGGAAATAAACTTGGAAGATCGTTGCCATCATTGTTGCTTGATAGCTGTTTTTCTTTAATTGTTGTTGGCTTTGTCACAATAATACTCGAATATAATCTTACAACGCCGATTTGGTTAAAAATTTGGTCTTGTTGCCACTCTTTCACACTCAGTATACCCGAGTCCACTTGAGAGATGGGTTATAAGTTGTTCACTTACGTTGTCAAAGCTGGGAGAGATTTCCAAAAGATCAGCAACTTGCGTCATTTTTATATCTAGTCCACAAGGATTTATTCGTTGCCAAGGAGACATGTCCATTGAAACATTGAAATTAAGCCCATGATAACTGCAACCCTTTCTTATTCTTAATCCTAGCGAGGCAATTTTCTCTCCGGTTTTTATGTAGACACCTGGAGCATCCGAGCGGGGCATAGCTTCTATATTCCAATGAGCTAGAGTTGAAACGAGAGACTTCTCAATTATAGAGACAAGATCTCTAACGCCCAAGTTTCGTCGTCGTAAGTCTATCATAAGATAAGCAGTGACTTGACCAGGACCATGATAAGTGACATGTCCTCCTCTATCAGTTTGGACAACGGGTATGTCCCCAGAACCAAGGATATATTCATCTTTACCAGCTTGCCCTTGAGTGAACACAGGATTGTGCTGGACCATCCAGATTTCATCACTCGTCAAGTTTGATCTCTGATTAGTGAAGGTCTTCATGAGCTGAAAAATTTCATCATAATCTTCAATACCCCAACAACGAATGATTAAGGGTGAGGCTGCTGACATCACTAGAGTACCATTTTCACTAACGAATTAGACTTCAGTTCTTTAAATATGTCTTCCAACTGGCTGGATCCAGTGGCGGTTATGGTGACGGTTATTGATTGCCATCTCCCTTTTTTACTATCGCGCACTGACACTTTGCTTCGATCAAACCCTGCGGCATATTTATCCATTGTACCCAGAACATGTTGATGAAAGAGCGTATTGGCTTCTCCCATTACCTTGATAGGATATTCACAAGGAAATTCAATTTTGGGGGGCTCTTTGTTGATCACAGTGGGTATATTTAGGACAGTAAATCAGTGAAGAAAAGGATAATCCAGTCTACAAGTCGGGCAAAAATCCCGGCTTTTTCAACATCTTTTTTGGCTACCAATGGAACATCAATTAAAATATTACCATCCAGCTTAACTTGCAAACTGCCAAGTTCTTGGCCTGCTTTTATTGGGGCTTTGATAACTTCATGGACGAGGATATTCGCTTGGAAATTCTTTTCTGACCCTCTAGGAAAAGTTAGAGTAACATTTTCAGAAATCGTAAGATTTAAGAACTCATCAACGCCGTACCAAAGTTTTGCATTTGACTTGAGAATTTCGCCCGCGGCGTACACTGTTTGTGTATCGAAGTATCTAAACCCATATGAAAGCAGTCTTTGTGATTCTTGAGCTCTGACTTCATCGCTTTTGGCGCCCAAAATAACAGAGATTAGGCGCATATCACGACGTTTTGCTGAAGCTACTAGGCAGTAACCGGCAGCATCTGTCTTGCCTGTTTTAAGGCCATCAACACTTTTGTCGCGCCATAGAAGTCTATTTCTATTAGGTTGATTAATATTGTTATGTTCAAAATATTTCTTTGCATAAATTGAGTAGTACTTTGGATGATCGCGGATAATAGCTCTAGCGATGGTTGATAAATCTCTAGCGGAGGTGAACATACCCTCAGCAGGAAGTCCTGTAGAATTCATATATTCAGTGTTGCTCATTCCAAGCTCTGTGGCCTGTTGATTCATTAAATCAGCGAAGGCAATCTCTCCACCCGCAATATGTTCTGCTAACGCAATAGCCGCATCGTTCCCCGATTGAATTATTACACCATGCATTAAGTCGATAACTGATACTCGAGTCCGAGGGCTTAGGAACATTGTGGAGCCATCTGTTTTTGCACCTCCTAGTATCCAAGCATTGTCACTGATCAGAACCTGAGTATCTTCCTCGAGACGATTCTCACTTATTTCTTGAGATACCAGATAGGTAGTCATCATTTTTGCGAGACTCGCGGGAGGAAGGTGTAAGTCAGCATTGCGCTCCAAGATCACGGTTCCTGTTACCGCATCTATCAAAATCCAGGCTTTACCCGCAATCTCTGGTTCGGCTGGACGCATTTTTTGAGCGTCAATGGTCATTGAAACAGCCAGTGATGCGATGATAATGAGAGTCGAGAGAGACCAATTTTTTGTCATGACTTAGGTATCCGATGTTCGATTATTGAGTCACTAGTTTATCACTGCGAAGTACTTGAGGGCATACTGACAGACTAAAATTTCTACTAAAGATACACGATTAAGGCTTTTAATCTTGCCTACGCTTTTGGCGGACAGATATTATTCTTCTCACAAATACTAGCTTGTATTTGCTGGCTTAATTGAAACACTGCCATCGCATATTTTGTTCGAGGGTTATATCTGCCAATCACATAAAAATTATGCAGTCCTAACCAGTATTCATCACCATATTTAGCTTCTAACCTAATTGGTAAAGCAAGCGTATCCTTTGAATATTTATCCAGAGGTCGATACCCTTCCTTTATAAAATAACCGATGGTTTGCTTCGGTCGTTTCATTTTATTCACGGCCGATGAGTCTATTGAACCTTCAATATAAGCCTTTGTGGCCACAGGCTGACCTGTTTTCCAACCATGCTTGATAAAGTAATTTGCCACGCTACCTATGGCATCTGTCGGATTATCCCAAATATCTGCAAACTCGTCATTGTCATAGTCCACGGCATAATTCCTGTAACTGTTAGGCATAAATTGGCCCCAACCCATAGCGCCTGCATAAGACCCTTTCAATGTAATCGGATCTTTGTTTTGCTCTCTTGCCAACAGTAATAAATGCTCTAATTGAATAGTAAAAAATTTCCGTCGAGACTCTCGTTTTTCGATATTGGTGTAGTAGTCAAATGCTAAGGTTGTTAAAGCATCAATGACCTTATAGCTTCCAACATTTCTACCGTAGTTGGTTTCTACGCCGATAATACTGACGATTATGGCGGGGTCTACTCCGAATTCACTGGATGCCTTGATAAGAGTATCCTGATTCTCTAACCAAAATTCTCGGCCTCTCTCAATTCGCTTGTCAGTTACAAAAATCCTACGATATTCATGCCATGGCTTTGCCTTTTCGGCAGGTCTACTCATCGCTTTAATAATAGATTCTTGACGTTCTGCTACAGATAACCATCCAGTAAGTTGTTCTTCTGAGAAGTTGTGCTCTGAGGTCATTTTCTCAATAAATAAAACAGCTTGAGGATGATTTGAGTAATCAGCGAAAGTGCTTAAAGGTATGAGAGTTAATAACCCAATGAATTTTCTAATTGTTTTTCTCAAAGCTGAGTCCTTATTTGTCTTGGTTCTGAACTTATACTCATTAGTAAACCGAATCCAATAAATAAAGTTAAGAGTGCTGTACCACCGTAACTAATAATGGGTAAGGGAGCACCCACGACTGGTAGTATGCCGGAGACCATCCCCATATTCACGAAAATATATACAAAGAATGTTAAACCTAAGCTTCCTGATAAGATACGGCCAAATTGGGTTTGCGCATTAATAGAAATAAATGCGCAACGGCCTATTATGAGAAGGTAAGTTATACAAAGAAGAATTACACCTAACAGCCCGAATTCCTCCGCTAAAACAGCAATGATAAAATCAGTATGGCTCTCTGGGAGAAAGTTTAGTTGTGATTGGGTGCCCTCGGTCCATCCTTTTCCATTTAATCCACCAGAACCAATTGCAGTTTTTGATTGTACGATATTCCAGCCAGCACCAAGTCTATCGGCCTCTGGAGATAGGAGAGTGAGTATTCGTTGTTTTTGATACTCGCGTAAAACGAAAAGCCACAGAATTGGCATAGATGCGAGGGCAAGAAAAACGGAACTGATTAAGTAGCGTTTTCGGAGACCCGCAAGAAAGAGAGCCAAAAATCCAGAAGTAAAAACTAATATACTCGTCCCTAAATCTGGTTGCCTAACAATTAAAAGCGTGGGTAAAAGAATCATTACAGCAGACCAAAAAACATGTTTTGGAATTGGTGGACTAAAGCGCTTTCCCAGGTATGCTGAAATCATTAATGGAACACAAATTTTCATGAATTCAGCCGGTTGCAGTCGGGTAAACCCTATGTCTAACCATCGTTGAGCACCTTTTGCACCGACCCCAAATAGTAGAACCGACAAAAGTAATAAAAGGCCGAGACCATAAAATATGAATGCCCATCTCTCCCAAAACCTAACTGGAAATTGTGCAATTACCAGCATAATAGTTATGCCAATGGCCATAAAGACTAGCTGTCGCTTCACATAAAAGAAGTCTTGGCCACCCGCGCTATAAAGAACTAACAGTCCAAATGCACAAAGAAATAGAAGTAAAAGCAATAGGGAAAAATCGATATTTATCCGCCGAGTGATCTTCCGATCGCCTCCAGGGCTTCGAAAACGCCTTACAAAATCAGTGCTGTGCATGCGATGCTAATTGTGTTGCGTTGACACTATCGTGGGTTCGAAAGTCAGCACTTATTTCTTGATGAGTAACTTGATAGCTTGACATATAAGCATCTAAAACTTGCTTTGCTATTGGGGCTGCTGCTGAACTTCCGTGTTCGCCATTTTCTACAATAATTGCAAGTGCAATTTTTGGATTTTCAAAAGGGGCGAAACCAATAAATAAAGCATGATCCCACTGACTCTTGTCGAGTTTAGACTTATCGTAATCTTCATCTGCATTAATACTCACAACCTGAGCTGTGCCAGTTTTCCCTGCGATTAAGTACTTCATCCTTTTGCCGATTGATCTCGCTGTGCCTTTTGGTGAGTGGACTACATCTTTCATGGCATTGTGTATGTAATCCCAATTTACCTCATCTGCTAAGAAGTCATCAGGCATAACTATTGGAGACTGCTCGATGCCATTGATTGACTTAACTAGCCTTGGTTGAACTTGTCTTCCTTTAGATGCAAGTCGCGCTGTCATAACTGCAAGCTGCAAGGGAGTGACGAGCATAAAACCTTGGCCAATGCTCATATTTATGGTGTCTCCATTGAACCATGAGGCTCCTCGACTTCGTTTCTTCCAGTCTCTTGAGGGCATAATCCCTGATGCTTCTCCCGGGATGTCAATTCCAGTTGGAGAGCCAAGTCCAAAGAATTTGCTATTATCAGCCATTGCATCTATGCCTAATTTCACTCCCATGTGATAGAAGAAAACATCGCAGGATTCTATAATAGCTTTGGCGAGATCAACGCCTTTCCCATGTCCTCCACGCTTTGAATTATGATCCCGCCATGGCCGTTCAATACCCTCCATTACGAAGTAGCCTGGGTCTTCAATAGCTGTAGATTTAGAGATACTTTTCCTTTCAAGGCCAATTAGCCCAAAAAGAGGTTTAACTGTTGACGCTGGAGGATATTGCCCTTGGATTGATCTGTTGAACATTGGTTTGCCTGGCGATTGTAGAAGACTACTGTAATTTTTTTGACTAATACCTGCGACAAACTTATTGGGATCATAGCTCGGTGCACTCACCATAGCCATAATTCCTCCGGTGCTTATATCGATGGCTACCAAGGAACCGCGCTCATTTCCAAAAGCTTTATGAGCAATCTTTTGAAGATCACTGTCAAGATGCAATGTGAGGTTACTTCCTGACTCCGGTTCGTTTCTTTCAAGCACTCGCATCACTCGACCTCTCGCATTGGTCTCGACATGCTCATTCCCTACTTTTCCGAGTAATTGAGCTTCATAGAACCTCTCTAATCCAGTTTTACCAATTGAGTCAGTTCCACTATATTGAATCGGATCTATCTTGCTGATCTCTCTCTCATTGATTCTGCCAACATAGCCCACCACATGAGCAAATAATTCCTGCTTGGGATAATAACGCTTAAGCTGGGCGCTAACTTTGACGCCCTCGAGCAAATATTCATTCACCGCGAGAATGGCTTGTTCTTGTTCTGTTAGATTAAACTTTAAAGGAGTTTGTTCAAAAGGCCTACTTCGTTTGAGACGCTTATAAAAGCGAGTTATATCTCCTTGAGAAAGATCGATCAGCTTCCCAAGTTGTCCAATAAGTCCATCCAGATCATCAGTTCTCTCTTTTATGATTGACAAATTTGATGAGGATCTATTTTCAGCTAAGATTTCTCCATGGCGGTCATAAATAACGCCTCTAGAAGGAGGATTTGACCGAACATGAACACGATTTTTTTCTGAATAAGTGACAAAGTCTTTATGTTGGTTAATCTGAAGGTTAGCGTAGCGAGCTATAAGAATCAACATCAACACCACAACGCATAACCCAGCAAATGTCATTCTTTGTATGAAAAGCTTTCGTTCTATTATTGGATCTGAAAAGGCAGTTTGGTGGTTCATATCTAAACTGGTCCCACTATTGTCGATGATAGGGATGATTAGTGTTAATTGTCCAAGCTCTATATATTTGCTCCAGTAGCAGTATTCTAACTACAGGATGAGGTAGAGTTAGATCTGATAATGACCAAACAAGATGTGCTCTTTTAAGACAGTCCAAAGAAAGGCCATCAGGACCTCCAATTAAAAAACAGATATTCAATCCTTGCATCTGCCAATCCGTCATCTCCGAAGCTAGTTTTGCTGTCGACATCGATTTACCGTTGACATCAAGAGCAATTAAAAAATCCTTCTTCTCCAAAACTTTGATTATAGACGCACATTCTTGGTCGATAGCCTTTTTTGAAGATTGATTCTTACTCCTCATCCCAAGGGGAATCTCTATTGTTTTTATCTTAAATTCAGAGGGAAGTCGTTTACTATATTCATAGCATCCATTTTGAACCCAAACTGGCATTTTAGTACCAACGGCAATCAAAGATACTTTCAAATCAGTCTCCAATATCTGCAAAGTCAGTATCTTCCGCAGAAGTGTATTCCGATTGTGAATGCGGATCATCCGGTCGCATTGACCACAATTTTTCTAAATCATAAAAAACTCTCGTTGCAGGAAGCATGATATGAATTATTACATCGCCGAAATCTACTAAAACCCATTCACCAGAATCCTCACCTTCGACTCCTAGAAGAGAGTATCCAGCCGCTTTTGCCTCTACCACTACATTATTGGCCAATGATTTAACCTGGCGATTTGAATTTCCGCTGGCAACCACCATGGTATCCATAACATCTGTAATGTCTTTGACATCTATGCTCACAATATCCTGAGCTTTTACTTCTTCTAGAGCGCTAATGACAATGTCTTGAAGATTTTTTTTCATAGAATACTATTTCTCATATAAATTGTTGGTTCGAATATAGTCGATGACCCTTGAGGGCGTCATTCCATCAATCGGAAGTCCATGCTTGATGTTATTTCTGATATTAGATGATGAAATTGGCAACATCGACAAGTGACAGAAAAATACATAGCCACCGCTCTTTTCTCTAAGTTTACTCAAATCATTGCAGTAATGCTTGTTTATCCATTTATGTAAAGAACCCCTTTGAGGTGCAGCATAGTTTGGTCGAGCACACACAACTATATGACAATATTCAATCAAGTCCGACCATCTATGCCAGGTGTCTATCTTCAAGAAAGCATCCATGCCTAAACAAAGATACAGAGGGGTATCGGTATTCATTTTCTCTCTAAGATAAATCACCGAGTCGATAGAGTAACTTGGAGCAGATCTTCGGAGTTCTAAGTCATCTACATCTAAATCAGGGTATTCATTACCAATTCCTTCTCTCAGAAGAGCCACTCTTTGTTGGGGAGAAACATTCAGCCTTTGGCGATGCGGCGGGAAGGCACAAGGCATCATTTTGACCTTTGCGACTGATAGAAATTCGGCTAATTCTGAGGCGATTTTCAGGTGCCCATTGTGAACCGGGTTAAATGTCCCACCAAATAAAGCGACGGCCACGTTATTGCCTGACGTGGCCATCACCGAAAACTATCCATTTTTCAGTTGTTAGGCCTAAAAGGCCCACGGGACCCCGAGCATGGATTTTATCAGTAGAAATACCAATTTCGGCACCCAAGCCATATTCGAAACCATCAGCAAATCTTGTCGATGTATTCGTCATTACAGAACTAGAGTCTACCTCCATCATAAATTTTTGGGTTGTTGAGATATTTTCAGAAACAATACTATCAGTATGTTTAGAACCGTATTTATTAATATGTTCAATAGCCTCATCAACGTCTAATACTAGTTTAATTGCCAGAGTCGGCCCTAAGTACTCTTCAAACCAGTCACTTTCAGTCGCTAAAATCAAATTACCCACTATTTTCTTAGATTGATTACAACCACGAAGTTCGACTCCTTTTTCAGAAAATTTCATCGCTAGTTTAGGAAGAATTTTTGGAGCAATAGACTGAGCAATTAAAAGCGTTTCCATTGCATTACAGACTCCATAACGATGAGTTTTTGAATTCAAAGCGATATTAATAGCTTTTTGATGATCGGCATCTCTGTCAATAAAGACGTGACAGTTTCCCTCTAGATGTTTAATCATGGGTATTCTTGAGTCCTGGATTAATCGTTCGATCAGGCTCTTTCCACCTCTGGGGATGATCACATCGATGTAGTCACTCATAGTGATTAGTTCACCGACGATTGCTCTATCGATTTCGTTAATGACCTGAATTACTGAGGACGGTAATCCGGTTTCTGCGAGACCATTTTTAATACACATCCCCATCGCTCGGTTGGTTTGGATCGACTCGCTTCCTCCACGCAAAATACAGGCATTTCCAGATTTGAGACATAGCGCCGCTGAATCAATCGTTACATTTGGCCTTGATTCATAGATGATGCCAACAACTCCAATGGGTACCCGCATTTTCCCTACTCTGAGACCATTGGGGCGGGTTTCAAGATCGCTTGTCTCACCAATTGGATCTGGTAATTCAGTAACCTGTTTCAAACCCTCTATCATTGTATCTATTCGAGTATTATTGAGTTCTAGGCGATCTAGTAATGTTGTCTCGAGCTTGTTAGATCTGGCTAGTTCCATGTCAAGCAAGTTTGCTGAAAGGATAGTTTGACGATGTTTATCTAGACTCTTTGCGATTTCCAAAAGTGCTTGGTTTTTCTTCACCGAAGAAATACTAGATAAGGCTAAAGAAGCCTCACGGGCCGCCTTACCCATAAGTTTGATGGAGCTTTGGTAATCAATCTTTTTAGGCGCGTTTATCATCAAATAAGTCATTAAAACTTTAAAACGTCATTATACGGGTAGGTTTTTTATATTTCTTCAATTATGGTGCCAATGTCGTAAACTTTTGATTTTCTGGGGGATTGAGTAATACTCTAGGGTGGAGGTGATTTAAGGTGCTTAAGTGGAAGATTTGATTGCTCAACTTATCTCTAAGTCTAAGTGGTTAGTTCTCACTGGTGCTGGAGTGAGCGCTGAATCCGGCGTTCCTACTTATCGTGATAAGCAAGGAAATTGGCAGAGGAAGCCACCTGTTACACATCAAGAATTTATTAAAGACCACCATGCGCGTCAAAGGTTTTGGCTTCGAAATATGGCAGGCTGGCGATTTATGAGTGAAGCGGAGCCCAATTCCTCTCATCGTTATCTAGTCGATATAGAGAAAGCGAATCAAATTACATGCCTTGTTACTCAAAATGTGGATGGTCTTCATCAAAGAGCGGGAAGTAATCATGTGATCGATTTACATGGTAGGGTTGATAACGTTGGTTGTCTGTCTTGTTTGAAATACGTCCCAAGAATTGAGATCCAAGAATTATTAGAATTCTATAATCCTCGTCTTTCCAGAATTGTAGGCCAAATTTTGCCTGATGGCGATGCTGATATAGATGACGTTGACTTTTCAACGATGAAAATTCCAGATTGTAAATATTGTGGAGGTATATTGAAGCCAAATGTAGTGTTCTTTGGAGATTCGATTCCTAAACCAAGACTAATTGATGTATCCCATCAAATGGAGTTGGCAGATGGTCTTTTGGTACTTGGGTCTTCTTTGGTTGTTTATTCGGGATATCGTATTTGCTTGGAGGCCGCCCGGCAACATAAGCCGATCATCATTGTTAATCAGGGCATCACCCGCGCTGATCATATAGCGTCAGAAAAAACCGAGGAGCGATGTAGCACCATTTTAAAGGCTTGGCGTGATAATCTAATCAGCTAAGTGTTTATCAATAATCACAGATAGAGCTTGAATATGTTCCTCACTATCATTTAGACAAGGAATATAGTGAAATTTTTCTCCGCCAGAATCAGTAAATATTTCGCGCGCCTCGATATTAATTTCTTCAATAGTCTCCAAACAATCGGAGGAGAATCCTGGGCAAATTAGTGCAATATGTTTGATTCCTTCGTTTGGTAATTGCTCCACTGTTTTGTCAGTATAAGGCTGCAACCAAGGTTCTCTGCCAAAACGAGATTGAAATGTTGTAATGACCTTTTCCGGATCTAAATCCATCTTTTCGACTACTAGACGGGTTGTTTGATGGCATAGGCAGTGGTAAGGATCACCTTTTTTGAGGTAACTTTGGGGGGTTCCATGATAGGACATAACTAATTTATCGGGCATTCCATGCTTTTCAAGGTGTTGATTAACACTTAGACAAAGCGCTTCGATAAATGCCTCCGATTTATGGTATCCACCAATAAATTGCATCTGAGGAACCCAGCGAGTTTTTTTAAAAACATCAGCCACCGCATCGAATGTGGATCCCGTTGTCGCACCAGAATACTGAGGATAGAGAGGTAAGATCGTAATGTTACGAACATTTTTATCAGATAGCTTTTTGAGAGCTGATTCTATAGAGGGGTTGCCATATCGCATCCCTAAGACCACGGGGATTTCTTCGCCATGCTTTTGAGTTAAAACCTTTTGTACTCCGTCCACTTGAGATTGACTGTTGACCAGTAAAGGTGAACCGTTTTCGGTCCAAACACTTTTGTAAAGCTTTGCTGACCGGCTTGGACGGATTCGCAAAATAACTAAATTTAAAATTACCCACCAAATTAATCGAGGTATCTCAACTACTCGTGGATCACTCAGGAACTGCTTTAAATATCTTCGAAGCTCAGCTGTTTTTGGTGCATCTGGCGTACCTAGATTACACAGGAGGACGCCTTTTTTCGGAGGAGCTCCTTGGTGGTCATAATCAGTTTGGCCTTGATAGCGCATTGTTTTTAGCTCCGAAATTAAATCTCTTTACTCTTACTAGTGTAGCGCAAGTTTTTGCCAAAATCTTAATACTGTCAGATGCACTTGTTAGGTCAACGTACGTGGAATTAGTGCCTTAGGATTGATTTAAATTGCAAAGAGTTAAATGCTGACCAATGATTAGTGCAGGGTTATAATGCGCCGCTTTTAATAAAGAAACCTAGCTATGACCCAACCTAAGTCAAAAAGAAGAACTTTCGCGATTATTTCACATCCAGATGCTGGCAAAACAACCATCACTGAGAAGCTACTTCTTCTAGGAAATTTAATTCAGGTGGCAGGCACAGTGAAGGGACGCAAGAGTGATCGTCATGCAACCTCCGATTGGATGGCGATGGAAAAAGAGAGAGGCATATCAGTGACCTCCTCGGTAATGCAGTTTCCTTATAAAGACTGCACAGTCAATCTTCTTGATACTCCTGGCCATGAAGATTTTTCTGAGGATACATATCGGACTCTTACTGCCGTAGATTCATCACTCATGGTCATAGATGGCGCAAAAGGAGTTGAGGCTCGAACTATTAAGTTAATGGAGGTTTGCAGGCTCCGTGACACTCCAATTTTGGCGTTTGTAAATAAAATGGATCGTGATATCCGAGATCCTATTGATTTATTGGACGAAATTGAGAGTGTTTTAAATATTAAGGCAGCGCCAATTAATTGGCCAATTGGCATGGGTCGTGGTTTTCGAGGAGTTTACAATTTTTATACTGATACTATCCATGTCTATGAGCAAGGCAAGGGGCACACGCTCATGGATGATATACAAATTCAAGGACTTAATTCTGAAGAGGCTAGAACAGCTCTAGGAGATTACGCTGACGATGTCCTGGATGAGCTGGAACTGGTCAAAGGCGCCGCAAATATTTTTGCAAATGATGAATTTTTGAGTGGTCAACTTGCGCCCGTTTTTTTTGGAACCGCATTGGGTAATTTTGGGGTTCGAGAGATGCTTGATGATTTTGTTCGATGGGCTCCTGCACCTCAACCTCGTCAATCAATTCAGAGAGAAGTCTCCGCGGAAGAAAGCTCTTTTAGTGGCTTTGTGTTTAAAATTCAAGCGAATATGGATCCGAAGCACAGAGATCGGATAGCATTCTTGCGCATATGCTCTGGCACCTACAAAAAAGGTATGAAAATGAAGCATGTCAGAACAGGGAAGGATATGCGGGTAGCTGATGCTTTTAGTTTTAAGGCGGGCGAGCGTATCTCTGTTGAGCAGGCTATTGCAGGTGATATTATTGGGCTCCATAATCATGGCTCTATTCAGATTGGAGATACCTTCTCAGATGGAGAAACGTTAAAGTTTAGTGGTATTCCACATTTTGCTCCTGAACTATTTAAACGTATTCGATTGAAGGATCCACTCAAGGCCAAGCAGCTTCAAAATGGTATTCGTCAGTTATCAGAAGAGGGAAGCACCCAGGTTTTTTTCCCTTTTCGCAATAATGATATTGTGGTGGGCGCTGTAGGCCAGCTTCAATTTGATGTAGTAGCTTACCGATTGCGAGAGGAGTATGGTGTCGAAGCGGTTTACGAGCCTGTAAATGTACATACTGCGCGCTGGGTTGAATCTGATGATATAAAAGTTATGGAAAATTTTCGGAACAAAGCCCAAGAAAATTTGGCTCTAGATGGGGGTGGTCACCTCACATATTTGGCACCTACGAGAGTAAATTTAGCTTTGTCTGAAGAACGTTATCCAGACATAAACTTCCGTTCAACACGAGAGCATTAATTAGCAACTGAAGCTAATTAGGAATTTTTCAATGAGCAAAATAAGTTTTCGATCGCTTCGAGCGCAGATCCCAAAGCAGTTTGTAGGTAAAAGAAATAAATTCTCCCGCTGGTTAGGGGTAACTGTTCTAAAAATCTTGGGGTGGCGAATCGAAGGTAAGATACCAAACCTTAAGCGGCTTATCGTGATTGGTGCTCCTCATACCTCTAATTGGGACTTTGTCCTCGCTATGGGAACAATCCTTGGACTCAACCTTAGAATGCGTTGGATGGCTAAACATACAATTTTTAAACCTGGTATTACATGGTTTATGGAGTGGTTAGGTGGCATACCGACAGATAGAAATAATCCTAGGATGGTTGTTGATCATGTTGCTCGACTAGCGGAGAAAGAAAATGGAGTTATTATTGGGTTAACGCCTGAGGGAACTCGCAAAAAAGTTGAAAAATGGAAGACAGGTTTCTTGAGGATAGCTAAGGCATTGGATTGTCCAATTTTAATGGTTGGGTTACATTTCCCTAATAAAATAATCACCCTAGGGGAAGTATTCTATCCTTCTGGTGATAATGATTCAGATTTAATAACCATAAAGAATTACTACGAACAGTTTCGAGGACGTCATCCAAGCCAGTTCTAAATTTTTTGGGGCTCTTTTGATTCAGCTTTAACTCCAATTGTTCAATGTGTCTTTCTAATTATCAAAGTAACTAAGCAATATGGTATCTTAGTAATCTGGGCTGAATTTAATAAATTTGGAATTAGAAATTCTTGAAAGAGTTCCGCATCTCAGCACTATATGGTGTTTACGAAGGAGACCATTATGATTGAAGAAACCTCGTCATTTTCACGCTTTTTAATTGTTGGCGCATCCTTTGTCATCATTGTGTCAGGGATTAAGATGGCTGGGCCATTGCTTGTCCCATTTCTGCTTTCTGTTTTTATTGCCATGATAGTCTCGCCCATACTCTCATGGCTTAAATCCTTCAGATTACCGAATGGTGTTGCCATTAGCATCGTAATTTCTTTTGTGCTCCTGGTGGGTCTGATATTAGGCGCTGTGGTTGGCTCCTCGGTGGAGAATTTTCGTCAGGACATCCCTGAATACTCTTCAAAACTATCTGAAATGAGCTTTTCTGTTCAGCAATGGCTAAGTCAGCGCGGCATTATAATCGACGCAACACAATGGGAGAGTAGCTTTGATCCTGGAGCTGTGATGGGTGCTGTTGGCAGCACACTTGCTTCTTTTGGCAATGTAATGACAAATGCTGTCATGATTATTCTCACTGTAATATTCATTTTGGCGGAAAATGTCAGTTTTGGAGATAAGCTTCGTCGAGCTAGAGGTGGGCAAAGTTCGCAGGAGTGGTTGAGTGCTTTTTCTCGCAGTGTGCATAGTTATTTGGGCATAAAAGCAGGAATAAGTTTTTTGACAGGGCTTTTTATCTTTTTATGGTTAACCATCTTAGGTGTTGATTATGCAATCCTGTGGGGTGTTCTAGCGTTCTTCCTTAATTTTATTCCAACAGTAGGCTCGTTTATTGCCGCCGTGCCCGCGGTGCTTCTTGCTCTGGTTCAGCTCGGTGTAACTGAGGCAGGCCTCACTCTGATGGGTTTTGTTGTCATAAATTTAGTAATGGGTAATGTACTTGAGCCCAAATGGATGGGGAAGGGTTTAAATCTCTCACCTTTAGTAGTTTTTGTATCTTTAGTCCTGTGGGGATGGGTTCTTGGGCCAGTTGGAATGCTATTATCGATCCCTCTCACCATAATGGTTAAAATCGCCTTTGAGAGCCAGGAAGAGACTAAGTGGATTGGTGTTATGATGGGCTCTGGAGCCGACGCGGGAGAGATTAAACTTAATTCAGCGCAAACGGGTGAAGATTAGTGAAGGACTGACTTCTTAAAAGAAGTAGGAATCCAGCTCTTTGAAATATGGTGCCCAGACCTGGAATCGAACCAGGGACACGAGGATCTTCAATCCACTGCTCTACCAACTGAGCTATCTAGGCTATTCTTCATATTTCCAGAAGTCGGGTATTAAAGCGCCTGATTTAGGTCTCGTCAAGGAATTATTGTTTGGGTGCAACGTATCCCTCAGCCTTGTCAAATTCTTCCCCGTTAAAGAATTTTTCTCGTTGTTCGGCAAGATAACTTCGAGCAGATGTATCCATCATATTCAAACGTAACTCGTTAATTAAGGTAGTTTGATGAGCCATCCAGTCTGCCCAAGCATTTTTTGAGATAGTATTAAAAATCTCCTCACCCTTTGGGCCGGGAAAAGGCGGCATGTCCAAACCTGGTAATTCTTCCTTAAGTTTTCGACACATTATTAACCTAGACATTCAAAGTATCCTCTAAAAATTGGTTATTGCATGGCTTCAGCCCGCCTTCAATTATAGCTTTAATGGGCGCTGGCATTCCCAATGATATCGAGTCTTGAGCGTTATACCAGATTTGATTGCCAGACTTTATTGCTTGCTGGTTACCATAATCTAAGATTATCCTTACTGGCAGATAATCTAGATGGAAATGGCTGAAGGTGTGTCTGCTAGCAGGTTGAGGAACTATTTTTTTAACTTTAAGCCCTATTTCTTGGCAAGCATCATCTATCTCTTTAAGGCTTTCACATTGGGGGAATACCCACAAGCCACCCCAGACACCCGAGGGCGGATTTCTCTCCAATAGGATGTCGCCATCACTATTATGGATAACTAAAAAGCATGTAGTTTTGATTGGAATATTCTTTTTAGGTTTCCTTCCAGGGTAGTCACTTACCTTATCCTGTTTGTATGCCTCGCAGTCACTCATTATTGGGCATACTAAACACTTGGGAGCACTACGAGTGCAAATAGTTGCACCTAGATCCATCATCGCCTGCGTGTAGTCAGCAACACGCTCACTTGGCGTATACGCCTCCGCGACACTCCATAACTTTTTAAGGACTGTAGTTTTTCCAGGCCATCCACCAATTGCAGAGAAGCGAGACAAGACTCGTTTGACATTTCCATCGAGAATCGCAGCTTTTTGCTTGAACGCAATTGCACTGATTGCCCCAGCGGTAGAACGTCCAACGCCAGGCAGCTCAATTAAATCTGATACACATGAAGGAAATTCACCCTCTAAATCAGAAACCAAATATTGTGCGGTCTTGTGGAGGTTTCGCGCCCTCGCGTAGTAACCTAAGCCAGTCCAGTAGTGCAGTACCTCATCAATTGGAGCTTTTGCTAAATCGAAGATTGTAGGAAAGCGCTGGGTGAATTGCTGATAATACGGAATTACAGTACTTACCTGAGTTTGCTGAAGCATGATTTCTGATACCCAGACTCGGTAGGCAGAGAGATTTTTCTGCCAAGGAAGATCTCTTCGACCATGATCATCGAACCATGCTAGAACGGATTGTTGAAAAAGAATAGGTGTCATAACTTTTATTATTGGCCACCAAAGATATTTTTAAGAATGTTGCCATCGCCTAAAATTTTGTTGCCTATTCCCTGGATTACAGAATTTCTCATTATCTGCTTTATCTTATTTTTGTCAGGCACGCACGATGATGGCATGGGTTTGTTTGAGTTAAGGTTACCGATGCACTCAAAGGGAAGTATTTGATTTTGGAATCGTCGGTTGACTTTACAGCCATTAGGACTCGTCTTGGAACTATTGACGAGCATGTTCACATTTATACCATAGCTTTGCTGCAGCATATTTATCTTGCCTTGAACATTCATTTTAATATTTCCAACAGCAGTATCAGTGCGATCAATATTTAAGTTGCCACTATTAAAACTAAATGAGCTGATTATGGTATCTAATTCGGTTTCTGGAGGGTATGCATTGGCTTGGGATGCCGTCCCATCAAATAACGCTGCTGCATTGCATACCATTTCTTCGATATTAAGAGGCTCATATATTGGATCTGAAATAACAAGCTTCCCGTTTCCAGAAATAGACTGTTGGAAATCGTCCATGTTTTGCCCAGAAGCTGTCACGTCAGCTTCCAAAGTCAGTTGACCTTTGAGGTCATTGGTTTCTTCTAAAATAGCTAATGCTTTTCCTAAATCCAAATTATCGATCGTCGGTTTTAGACTGATTTGTGGAGATTCTCCGCTGAGATCGACGATAGCAGAAGCATTCAGCTGGCCATCAAAAATATCTGCATTAAGAGTAGTTATTTGGAGAACATCTCCTGCACCGAAGACTTGAGTATAGAAATTAGAAACTCGATACCCTTGCATAACAATTTCATTAACTGAAATGTTAATTTCGCTCTGCCCTTGCCAAAAAATAAAGGGCAAAGCCAAGGGCGTGAGAATGGAAGCGTTTGTTTGAGCGCTTCCATTTGGTAAGTAATCATTGAGTCTGAAGCGATCCGAGTCAATTGATGTGCTCATTTTCCCAGTTGTTTGGTCAGCTTCAACCTGAATATCAAAAACTTGGCCATCAATTAGTAATTCATGAGTGTATCGAGAATATCCCAAAGGATTGATACTAAAATCAGTGCTAATTGAAACTTCGGTCAGGGCCTTATCATTTTTCAGTGATGGGAAGGTTAAAAAGGGAAATCGTTGTTGGATGGATTGGATTTGATTTTTTAAGCTAAATTTTTGAGTTTTTAAGTTGCCCATTATTTCAGTTTTTGTAGGGTCGACTTCAAACTCTCCTTCGATGGTGACTCTATCAGCCCGAAGTATGATATTTTTAGCAGCAAAGCTATTCATTTCCTGTTGGACTATGTCTACCGAAATATTTGCTTTGACACCAAGGGGCAATCCAGCCAAGTTTGCGGACTTGATATCTAAATCAAAAAATTTGCCATCCAAAGAGAAATTTCTAATAGATGCATTAAGGTTATCCAAAACAATTGGTGGCAAACCAGGATCCATATGACGAACACGGCCGTTTTGAATATTAAGTGACGTTAATGGCAGGTTTTGTGGCTCTAATAATAAGTTAGGTAGGGCTATCCAGTTAAAAGAGACAACCAAAGTTTCAACAAATCCTTGATCAAACTGAGCATAGTCAAAGTTAATATTTTGGAACGACAAACCCGGTCTAGGGAAGAAGGACCAATTTATATCTCCCTCAATTTTTAGGGCTAATCCATTTTGTTGAGCCGCTAATTCTAAATCAGATGCGTAATTATTAGGATCAACTAGTAAAGCAAAACCTAATATGACTATTAAGATACAAGAAGCGAGAAAACCGACTGCCCGAAGGATCCATTTAGTTATTGTCGACACGAATAGCCCTTAAATTCGGTTAGTAATTACGATATGTAAAATACCTCAGTATGTTACCTCACTCATCTAATTCTGTCCTTTACGACCGCAACTAATTAAAAATAAATTAGCGAAATCCGGTATAAATCTAGCATTACTTTTAAGGTATAATGCAGTGAAAGAAGTTGGAGAATCTCATGGCCGAGAGAAAAGCTACAGTTACTCGAAACACAATCGAATCCCAGATTACCATTACGGTAAATTTGGATGGGACAGGCAAGTCAAATTTAGATACTCCAGTACCATTTTTAAACCACATGCTTGATCAAGTTGCTCGTCATGGTTTGATTGACCTAGACATTAAAGCTTCTGGTGATACTCATATCGATGATCATCATACTGTTGAAGACCTCGGTATAACTTTAGGTATGGCGGTTGCAAAAGCAATTGGTGATAAAAAGGGATTGACCCGTTATGGTCATGCATATGTGCCGCTGGATGAGTCCTTATCTCGTGTTGTTCTGGACTTTTCTGGCCGGCCAGGTCTGTTTATGCATGCTGATTTCACTAGAGGTCAGGTGGGTGATTTTGATGTCGATTTGAGTCAAGAGTTTTTCCAAGGATTTGTTAATCACGCCTTTGTTACATTGCACATAGATAATATCCGAGGAGCTAATGCCCACCATCAAGTTGAGACCATTTTCAAAGCATTTGGGCGTGCGCTTCGGATGGCTGCAAGTTCAGATGATCGCATGACCGGCATTCTGCCTTCAACAAAGGGCCACCTATAACGTGCCCCCTTATAGCTTGGTGACGATCAAGCATGAAAATATATGAGTAATCCTCTTAATCACATTGCTATCATTGATTACGGAATGGGTAATCTCCACTCAGTATCGAAGGCGCTGCAGCATGTGGGCGAGAATATCAAAATCTCAATAACTGTTGACCCAACTGTCATCAATAGTGCTGATCGCGTTGTATTCCCGGGCGTTGGCGCAATTGGTGACTGCATGAGTGAAATCCTGAGGCTTGATATTGGAAATATTTTAAAAAATTGTATTCATCACAAGCCCTTGCTGGCTATTTGTATTGGTATGCAGGCTTTACTAGAGCATAGCGAGGAGAGTGGCGGGGTCGATTGTTTAAAAATAGTTCCAGGTAAAGTTCGGCAATTTGACCACCATAATACTGGTCCCTTAGGAGATAAAATTAAGGTGCCTCATATGGGTTGGAATGCAGTCGAGCAATGTGCTGATCATCCGCTGTGGAATGGAATCGAGCAATATAGCCGTTTCTATTTTGTTCATAGTTATTATGCGGAGGCTCAGGGAAATACGCATACAGCAGCCTATTGTGATTATGGCGTTAAATTCGCTGCGGCAATGAGCTATGAAAATTTATTTGCTGTTCAGTTCCATCCCGAAAAGAGTGCCAAGGATGGCTTACAACTTCTCCGGAATTTCACAAATTGGGTAGTTTAATCTTAACGCGGTTGCATCCGCACGCCGCCATCTAAACGAATAGTCTCTCCATTTAAATAGCTGTTTTCTACAATATGGCCGACCAGTTGTCCGAACTCGGAGGGCTCCCCAAGTCTCTGTGGGAATGGAATATTAGCGACGATCCCATCTTGCACGTTTTGAGGTGCTGCCAACATCAAGGGTGTCGCCATTACCCCAGGCGCTATTGTGTTCACACGAATACCTTCTTTTGCTAAATCGCGAGCCATCGGCAGAGTCATACCTACAATACCACCCTTAGTTGAAGCGTAAGCTACCTGGCCCATTTGTCCATCAAATGCAGCAATAGACGCTGTGTTGATAATAACTCCGCGCTCGGTTTTTTCATCAGATTCATTCTTTGCCATAGCTGCCGCAGCGCAGCGAGCAACATTAAAAGTACCAATCAAATTAACCTCAATTACTTTCCGATATAGATCAAGGTCATGAGGCTGACCCTCTCTATCCACGGTCTTTGCTGCAATGCCAATACCTGCGCAATTGACGCAGATGTCAACTTGACCAAAATCCTTCAAGACCCCCTTAAAAGCAACCTCAACGTCATGGCCACTAGAAACATCTAGTTGTACAAAATGAGAACTTTTGCTGCCCAAATCTGCGACAGCCTGCTCTCCCGCGTTGGCGTTCATGTCAAATATAACAACCGCAGCGCCAGCATTGATTAGCATTTTTGAGGCTGCAAGACCCAAGCCCGAGGCTCCACCAGTTACAACCGCAATTTTTTTACTAATATTCATGATTACACCATTATTGATTAAGTTGCCTGAATTAGTACGAAAGGAGGAATTACCACTGCCCAGTGCTCGGCATCAGTTTCATGCAACTTCAATGCGAGTTGGTCATCAATCTCGAACAAAGTTTTGTCTGAGAGCCAACTCTCGACCTTAGACCGCTTGTCTTGGTGAAAGGCTATAGCAATCTCTATTAAATCAGCACCTTTACAAACGGCCATAACATTGCCTGCAGCATAATGCTTCTCTAATTCGCTCCAGGAAATCTTCCCAGTTTCGAGATTTAGGCGATCACGTAAGTCATCTATCTTATTAATATTTTTGCCTGCACTGATTTATGGCTGCATTGCCCTAGCTACTTTTGAACCATTGCTTCGGCCAAGAGCAGCACAAATTCCGTTCCCAGTCTCTATGAGCTTATCTAGCTGTAACCCATGATTAATATCTAGGCCATTAAGCAGATATACAACATCTTCGGTGGAAACGTTACCCGATGCACCCTTCGCATAGGGACAACCGCCAAGGCCAGCCACAGCACTATCGATTACAGAGATGCCCATCTGCAATCCGATGAGGATATTTGCTAGGGCCTGCCCATATGTATCATGCATGTGCAGAGCTATTTGCTCTGCAGGAATTACTGGTAGCAGAGCGCTTAAGAGGTCTTTTGTACTACCTGGCGTACCAATGCCAATGGTATCTCCCAGGGAGACTTCATAACAACCCAAATCTAAGAGAGATTTTGTTACATCTAGCACCTCATCAGTACCCACAGATCCTTGATAGGGACAGCCCAATACACACGAAACATAGCCGCGAATGCGAACATTTGCGCTTTGCGCCTTTTCGGCCAACGGCGCAAAGCGCTCCAAGCTCTCAGAAATGGAGCAGTTGATGTTTTTTTGGCTAAATTGTTCGGTGGCGGCGGCAAAAATGGCCACTTCCTTCACGCCACATTCTATAGCTCTGTCAAAACCCTTCTCATTGGGAGTTAGTGCGCTGAACTGAATTTGAGGAAATGCTGGAGAAATATTTTGATTGATCTCTTGGAATAGATCATCACTATTGGCCATTTGCGGCACCCATTTTGGACTTACGAAACTCCCAGCTTCAATATTTAAAAGCCCGGTTTCTGACAATTGGTGAATCAGCTTTATTTTGGTGGGCAGGTCAACGGTAATTTTTTCATTTTGTAGACCATCTCGAGGACCCACTTCTACAATTTTTACATTTTTAGGATAGTTCACTTAACCATTCCTTAATACTTTGATGATTTCCTTTAAAAACAATCTTTTGTTCTCGCTTCTTTAGCTGATAAAGATACATTGGATCATAGTAATCCTTAGTGATTGCTATTAGCCACTCCCGGTGATGATTGAAGTTGTCTTCATGCTGAATCTGCAAGGCTTTCTTCATCAGTTTTAGTATATGGGTTGTTCGCTGATCTCCTAACCGTTTTTTTAGGCGCAGTAGACTCGCAGTCAGATAATCAGCGAAGATGCCGTCGGCATTTTCCTCTTCGTAGGCAAGAGTTTTTTGATACCGATCTATTACATATTCCTGAAAAAGCTTTTCGATACGCTCATCAAAGGACAGTTCAATAACTACCATAGGACTTCTATTCATTGCGTCAGTCAGCGGTATAGGAAGATGACGGCTGCCAATATTTCGACTCTCATCCTCTAAAGTAATACTGCGTTGCGGATATTTTTGTTTCACAGCCATCAGATCTAAAACGATCTTATTCTCAAAATCTACCTGTGAAGGCTGCTGATCTAGCGGACGACCAAAGCTTGATCCTTTATGATTAGCAGCGCCTTCCAAGTCGATGCTTCTCGATAGACTCTTGATGATGTCAGTTTTACCAGTGCCAGTCATACCCGATAATAAGACAAATTTTTCACTGCTACTCAGATTGGCAGTTTGGTTGATTAAAAATCTTCGCAAACTCTTGTAGCCACCCTCGATTCTGGGACAAATTACACCAGCATCAGCCAGCCACTGTTGACTTATTTGAGAGCGTAAACCACCGCGAGCGCAGTAAAGGACAGCGTTGGGGTTAGAGATTAAAAAATCTACCCAAGCATCTATCCGCCTCTGCTTTTTTTCACCGTTAACTAGGTGATGGCCTAAATTAATAGCTGCTTGGCTTCCTTGTTCTTTGTAGCAAATTCCAACTTGTTGGCGTTCATCATCTGACATCAAAATCAGATTCTCGGAGAGTGGCAAAGCTCCAGATTGAAATTCTACTGGCGCCCTCACATCAATCATTGGGATCTTATTCGTTAAAAGATCAAAGTAATCGTTAATTAAAGGAAGTTGCGATTGGGTCAAAAAGACACCTCAATTGTCGCACTACTTGCACTGTTATCAACCAGTTTGCCGATTGGTTGGTAACAGCAATTTGCTTTTTTGAGTATCGATGCAACCTCATCCACTGAATTAGGATTCGCTGCAATTAGCAGACCGCCGCTAGTCTGAGGATCACAAAGTAGAGCTTGATCATGGGAATTAATATTACTCACATGAGTTTCAATACTCTTCCAATTACGCTTGCTTCCCCCAGGAACACATCCAGCTTCGATATAGTTGCCAATAGATTTATCTAATACAGGAATCGAAGGGAGATCCAAGACAGCGCTAAGATGACTACCTTGACATATTTCTAGAAGATGGCCCAGTAAACCAAAGCCTGTCACATCAGTCATTGCGCTGACACCAGGGAGCTTTCCAAGGACTGCGCCTACTGAGTTTAGTTGCATCATGGTTTCAACAGCTAACCGTGTATGGTGGGACTCAAGCTTTCCCTGTTTCTCGGCTGTTGTGAGAATTCCTACCCCGATCGGTTTGGTTAAAAATAAACTATCACCAGATTTTGCCGTACTGTTTTGTTTGAGATTATCTAACTTTACTCTACCCGTGACAGCTAAACCAAAAATAGGCTCTTGAGTGTCAATGGAGTGCCCACCTGCGAGATGAATACCTGCATCTTTACATGCATAACGACCACCATCTAAAACTTTTTGAGCTATGTCGGCGCCTAAAATGTCCACGGGCCATCCAAGAATAGCAATTGCCATCATTGGGATGCCTCCCATGGCATAGATATCACTAATAGCATTGGCCGCAGCGATACGACCAAACTCAAAAGGATCATCTACAATAGGCATAAAGAAATCGGTAGTGCTAATAATCCCACTGCCATCATCAAGGTCGTAGACGGCAGCATCATCTTTTGTACTGTTTCCTACGAGGAGATTGGCATCATTTGGGGCTATAAAGTCCGTTTTTAAAAATTTTTCCAGGACACTGGGAGCAATTTTACAGCCACAGCCAGCGCCATGACTAAATTGGGTAAGTCTTATCTCACTGATCATAGTTACTTCGTCGCTCGATTAATTAGTACAGAGTACTTGGTTTCGAGATTAAGGTCATGAGTTTTGCTTACAATATTCACGCGGGGTAAGTCCAGTCCAGTGCTTAAAAGCTCGGGTGAGTGACCGAGACTCTCTAAATCCCACGGCCTCTGATACCTGCTCTACAGATAATTTTTCATGAACTAACTTTGTAATAGCGAGATTTCTGCGAAGGTTATCTTTAATCTTCTGATAGCTGGTAGCGCTATCCTTGAGTCTTCGATGCAGAGTTTGCGAGCTCATACCAAGCTCACCAGCTAACTCATGTATTGTTGGGAAGGTCAATTGATTGGAGGCTTGCTGTCTAATAATTCGTTCTATTTGTGCCTCAAGAATCGTCTCCGATCCGGGAATAGTCATCACATCGGCAGGGGCATTCTCAAGGTATTGGTTTAGTTCTTGATCTGATCTAATAAGAACCTTATCAAGATAATGAGCATCAAAAATAAGTCGATTAGATAATCGGTCAAAGCTCAACGTAGAGGGAAACATGATTTGCAGTTCTGATTTATGTTCTGGAATCGAAAAGGCGAAGTGAGTTTCTTTTAGTCTAATGGGTTCACCGATATACCAACTGGGGAATCGATGCCAAATAACTAGCCAGAATTCAGCCATAAAATGTTCAGGATCATGTTTAGGATTTGCCATCGTGAATTCAAATATCGCTAAACCATTTTCGACATTAATTGTCATGGGTATGTCGCTGCTAATAAGATTGTAGAAGTCGACAGCTTTGTTGAAAAGCTCGCCAAGCGTTGCGCAACGGCTGACGAGCTCACTCATGGTCGCAAAAAGACCGACCTTACAAGAGTTCTCAGTAAATCCCATAAATTCATCATCTAAAGCCTCTTGGACACCCTTAAACAAACGGGCGACTTGATCTGTATGCTCCCGCTGGTCTGGTTTATTTAGGCGTGTTGGGTTGATACCTGCGTGCTCCAAGATGGGTCGCTGAGGTAGATTACGCTGACGTATTCCATGTAGACAGGCAATCACGTGATGCTGACAGATTGTAGCCATGATAAATTTTTTTCAAACTCGATTAAGATTAATTGTGAGTTTATTGTTAATTTATAGCATATTATGGGAACAAAACTCAATATTACTGGCAATAAATGTGAGTTTATGTGTTGTTAATAGACCTACTATTATAAAGCGGTGTCCGGCATAGTGCGATTTCTAAAAATTGATTTCAAAGATCAGTACACAGCGTTTTAAAAGGTGGATATAAAAATGGCCTACAAGAATGGTCAAGAAATTAAAGATTGGGAAAAGCTAGTTGAAAAAGAGACCAAGGGGCGATCTGTTGATGATTTAACTTGGGATACTCCTGAAGGTATTGCAGTAAAGGCACTCTATACCGCTGAGGATACTGCAGATTTGTCACACATGAACAATCTGCCAGGCTTTGCACCATTCAAGCGAGGGCCTAAAGCTACCATGTATGCTGGGCGACCTTGGACGGTAAGACAGTATGCGGGGTTTTCAACAGCTGAAGAATCTAACGCTTTTTATCGAAAAAATTTAGCTGCAGGCCAGCAGGGTTTATCAGTAGCATTTGATTTGGCAACACACCGTGGTTATGACTCGGATCATGAGCGAGTTGAAGGGGACGTTGGAAAAGCGGGTGTGGCGATTGATTCTGTGGAGGATATGAAGATTCTTTTTGATAGTATTCCTTTGGATAAGGTTTCTGTCTCTATGACAATGAATGGAGCCGTTTTACCTGTAATGGCGAGCTTTATCGTGGCGGCAGAAGAGCACGGAGTTGCTCCAGAGCAATTATCCGGAACTTTGCAAAACGATATTCTAAAAGAATTTATGGTCCGTAATACCTATATCTACCCTCCTGCGCCATCTATGAGAATTGTCTCTGATATTATTAGTTATACCTCTAATAGGATGCCTAAATTTAATTCTATTTCCATCTCCGGATATCATATGCAAGAGGCCGGAGCGACCAATGTTCAGGAGTTGGCTTACACCATTGCCGATGGTATCGAGTATGTGCGCACAGCTATAAATAGTGGGATGAATGTTGATAAGTTTGCACCACGGCTGTCTTTTTTCTTTGCCATCGGCATGAACTTTTTTATGGAAGTTGCCAAATTGCGTGCTGCAAGAATTCTTTGGGCCACGCTGATAGAAGAAAAATTCTCACCTAAAGATCAGCGCTCTCTCATGTTGCGGACTCACTGCCAAACATCTGGTGTCAGCCTTACCAGTAAAGACCCCTACAACAATATTATGAGGACTACCATTGAGGCGATGTCGGCGGTCCTTGGTGGCACTCAATCACTCCATACAAATTCTTTTGATGAGGCTTTGGGTTTGCCCACAGAATTTGCCGCTGGAATTGCGCGAAATACTCAATTGGTTATTAAGGAAGAAACAGGTATTACCAATGTCATTGACCCTTTGGCTGGTTCTTACTATGTCGAAAGTCTGACTAGTGAGCTAATTGACGCTGCGATGGTGTTGATTAATGAAGTGGAAGACATGGGTGGCATGACTAAAGCTGTGGAATCGGGAATGCCAAAATTGCGCATTGAAGAGGCAGCAGCCTTGCGGCAGGCGGCAGTAGATCGGGGCGATGAAGTTATTATTGGAGTTAACAAATATCAGTTATCTGAGGAGCCAGAAGTTGATGTATTAGATATTGATAACACTGCGGTTCGAATATCGCAGATCCAAAGACTTGACGATATTCGTGAATCTCGAGATCCTAATGCTTATCAAAATTCGTTGAATGCACTTACTCAGGCCGCCAAAAGTGGTGAAGGCAATCTACTTGAGTTAGCTGTTAATGCAGCTCGAGCAAGAGCGACTGTTGGTGAGATTAGTGATGCTTTAGAGTCGGTTTGGGGGCGTCATAGAGCACAAACCCGATCGATGAGTGGGGTTTATGGTGCAGTCTATGAAGACGACGAGGAATTTATGAAGATCAAACGGAAAGTAGAAAATTTTGCTGAGCAGCATGGTCGTCGCCCGAGAATGTTAGTGGTCAAGATGGGACAAGATGGTCATGATCGTGGCGCGAGAGTTATCGCAACAGCATTTGCAGATTTAGGATTTGATGTAGATATAGGGCCTATGTTTCAAACACCTGATGAGGCAGCTCGTCAGGCGATCGAAAATGATGTTCACGTAGTAGGTGTGTCATCCCAAGCTGCTGGACACAAAACGTTAGTGCCGCAAATGATCGAATCATTAAAAAGACAGGATGCGAGCGAAATTTTGGTGATCTGTGGGGGAGTGATTCCTCCTAAAGATTACGCGGAGCTGACAAAGCAGGGAGTGTCTGCGATCTTTGGTCCCGGGACTAATATCCCAGAGGCCGCATCAGCGGTCCTAGATCTTATTAAATTGTAAATCGCTCCGAGGGAGAAATTGATGCGCGAAATTCTTGAACAGTTAGAAGAGAAAAGACGACTCGCCCGATTGGGCGGCGGTCAAAAACGAATTGATACTCAGCACGCAAAAGGTAAGTTAACTGCGCGCGAGCGACTTGATCTGCTTCTTGACGAAAATAGTTTTGAAGAGTGGGACATGTTTGTAGAGCATCGTTGTACTGATTTTGATATGGATCAGCAGCACATACCTGGAGACGGCGTTGTGATCGGCTACGGAACCATTAATGGTCGTTTAGTTTTTGTATTTAGTCAGGATTTTACCGTTTTTGGAGGTGCACTCTCTGAGGCTCATGCGGAAAAGATCTGCAAGGTAATGGATCAAGCAATGAAGGTCGGAGCTCCTATTATTGGGCTTAATGATTCTGGTGGAGCGCGTATTCAAGAGGGTGTTGCATCTCTAGGTGGTTATGCTGAAGTTTTTCAGCGCAACGTAATGGCATCTGGAGTGATCCCTCAAATTTCAATGGTGATGGGTCCCTGTGCAGGTGGTGCTGTTTATTCACCGGCGATTACTGACTTTATCTTTATGGTCCAAGATAGTTCCTACATGTTTGTGACGGGCCCTGATGTGGTTAAAACGGTGACTCATGAAGCCGTGACAGCAGAGGAGCTGGGTGGAGCTTTGACTCATTCGACTAAATCTGGAGTGGCAGACTTAGCGTTTGAGAATGATATTGAGGCGCTTGAAAAAGTACGTCTCTTTTTCAATTATCTTCCTGCTAATAATCAAGAAAAACCACCTGTATGGCCAACGGAGGATTCTGCTGATCGAGTAGAGATGTCGTTAGATACTCTTATTCCAAGTGATCCTAATCAACCCTATGACATGAAAGAAACTATCTTAAAGGTTGCTGATGAGGGAGTTTTCTTTGAGACGCAGGTGAATTATGCCAAGAATATTATTACAGGTTTTATCAGGATAGATGGCTCTAGTGTTGGAGTAATTGCTAATCAGCCAATGGTGCTGGCTGGGTGCTTAGATATAGATGCGTCAAAAAAAGCAGCAAGATTCATCCGTTTTTGTGATTCTTTTAATATCCCTGTCCTAACCTTTGTTGATGTGCCTGGATTTATGCCCGGCACCAGCCAGGAGTTCGGCGGTATTATTAAACATGGAGCCAAGCTTCTATATGCCTATGCTGAATGCACGGTTCCAAAGGTTACGGTGATTACTCGAAAGGCCTATGGGGGAGCTTATGATGTTATGTCATCAAAACATCTTCGTGGGGATGTGAACTTAGCTTGGCCCTCGGCTGAGATTGCTGTGATGGGTCCAAAGGGCGCGGTCGAGATTATCTTCCGCAAGGATTTGGGTGATAAAGAGAAAATAGCAGCTCGAACTGAAGAATATAAAGAGAAGTTTGCAAATCCATTTAGCGCAAGTAAACGAGGTTATGTTGATGATGTAATCATGCCTCACACCACCCGAAAGCGAGTTGCTAGATCGCTAGCTATGTTACGAAATAAGTCTGTTGAAAATCCTTGGCGTAAGCATGGCAATATTCCTCTTTAAGCTATTCAAGGATTAAATAGAGATACCAATGCTGAAAAAGATTTTAGTGGCCAATCGTGGCGAGATAGCCTGTAGGGTGTTCATCACTGCAAAGAAGATGGGTATTGCTACCGTTGCAGTATACTCAGATGCTGATCGTGATTCTCTGCATGTTCAAATGGCTGATGAAGCGGTCCATATAGGACCGTCCGTGTCCTCAGATAGCTATCTGGCGATCAATAAAATCATACAGGCTTGCCTTGATACTGGTGCTGATGCTGTTCATCCTGGTTATGGTTTCTTGTCTGAAAATGGTCATTTCCGTGATTCCCTGGATGCTGCAGGCATTATTTTTATCGGTCCGAGTAAAGAAGCCATAGAATCAATGGGTGATAAAATTACTTCTAAACGGATCGCGGAGCAAGCAGGTGTTAATACAATTCCGGGTTATACCGACGTGGTTAGAGATGCTGACCATGCCATAGAAATTAGTGCTGAGATCGGTTATCCGGTAATGCTCAAGGCCTCATCTGGTGGTGGAGGTAAGGGAATGCGAGTGGCCAACAATGACGGAGATTGTCGGGAAGGTTTTGAACGAGCAACAAATGAGGCGAAATCGAGTTTTGGTGATGATCGTATTTTTATAGAAAAATATATACAACAACCCAGACACATTGAGATTCAGGTAATGGCGGATAGTCAGGGTAACGTGATTTATCTTGGCGAAAGAGAATGTTCTATCCAACGCCGACATCAAAAAGTTATAGAGGAAGCGCCATCTCCTTTTTTAGATAATGAGACGCGCAAGAAGATGGGCGAGCAGAGTTGTGCTCTTGCTAGGGCCGTTAACTATCAATCAGCTGGCACGGTTGAATTTATTGCTGATGCAGACATGAATTTCTATTTTTTAGAGATGAATACTCGCCTGCAGGTAGAGCATCCTGTAACTGAGTTGGTTACAGGTCAGGATCTCGTAGAACTTATGATTAGGGTAGCATCGGGCGAGAAGTTAATGTTGACCCAGAATGATGTTACCTTGTCTGGCTGGGCGATCGAGGCGCGAGTATATGCCGAAGATCCATTACGTAACTTTCTTCCTTCCACAGGTCGGCTAGTTAAGTACAGCGAGCCTAAGGGAAACGGGATTCGAGTGGATAGTGGTGTCTATGAGGGTGGTGAAATATCAATATTCTACGATCCCATGATTGCTAAGTTAATTACCTATGGCGATGACCGCTCTCAGTCAATTACTCGCATGGTAGATGCTTTAGACAACTACTATATACGCGGGGTTAATCACAATATTAGTTTTCTTAACGCATTAATGGTTCACCCTCGTTTCGTTGACGGAGACCTTACTACCAATTTTATAGCTGATGAATTCCCTGATGGATTTCATGCTGATTTAGTCGTTCAAAATGATCCAGAAATTGCAGTTGTTGTAGCAGCGTCAGTCCATCAATTGGATTGTGAGCGGGCTGGGCTATTGTCTGATCAGCTAGAGGGTCACGAAGTTGAACCGTCGAACGAATGGATTGTTATCATCGCAGACCAACGCCGCTCAGTGCGGGTGAGACTCACCGATACTGGTTATTTAGTGGAGCTTGATGGGCAGGATTATTGTATTTTTACTGAGTGGAGACTAGGAGATCCATTATTCAAGGCAGTGATTAACGATGTCAATGTCTCTGTGCAAGTAGAGCCTGTAGCATCGGGATATCGGCTATTTTATCGAGGCACAGAAATCAATGCTCAGGTGATATCACCAAGAGCAGCTGATTTTATGAAACATATGCTGTTTAAACCACCCCAGGACATGTCTAAATTTTTGCTCTCTCCAATGCCTGGATTATTAGTTAACCTTTCGGTAAATGAGGGCCAAGAGGTTAAAGAGGGTGAAGAGTTAGCGGTAATTGAAGCAATGAAAATGGAAAATAGCTTGCGTGCGACAAAAGATGGTGTTGTAGGTAATATTGAGGCTGAACAGGGTGATAGTTTAGCGGTAGACCAAATTATTTTAGAGTTTAAGTAGAGATAGGTTTAGATGGCACAGGCGATAAAGACATTATCAGACCAACTTAGGCAAGGTGATCGTCGAGCTCTGGCAAAGGCTATTACGCTGGTAGAATCAACCCGCGATGATCATCGGCAGCAGACGGTTGAACTTTTGGAAACTCTTATCCCTGATGTAGGTAACTCCATTCGAATTGGTATTTCAGGCGCACCAGGAGTCGGTAAATCAACTTTTATCGAAGTCTTAGGGTCCCACTTAATTCAACTTGGACATTCGGTGGCCGTATTGGCTGTAGATCCCTCCTCGGCCGTCACTGGGGGCTCGATTCTGGGCGACAAGACGCGCATGGAAAATTTAGCCTTTACTGAGAAAGCTTTTGTCAGACCGTCTCCGGCGGGAAGTACTCTAGGTGGAGTGACCCGGAGAACAAGAGAGTCTATGTTACTTTGTGAAGCTGCTGGATTTGATATTATATTGGTGGAAACAGTGGGCGTCGGACAGTCAGAAATGGCTGTAGCTGATATGACAGATATGTTTTTGTTACTCCTCTTGCCTGCTGGGGGCGACGAGCTGCAAGGCATTAAACGAGGAATTATGGAGCTTGCTGATCTGATCTTAGTTAATAAGGCAGATGGTGATCAAGTAGCTTTGGCTGCTCGAACAACGAGTGACTATCGATCGGCCGTTCAATTTTTAGCATCACGATTTGATGGTTGGCAAACGCCAGTGATGTCCTGCTCTTCGATTAATGATGAGGGTATCATTGAGGCATGGGCCCAGGTTGATGCCTTCAATAAGATATTGTCTGAGACGGGCCAATTGCAACAGAATCGAGCTAACCAAGCTAAGTCATGGATGTGGAGTGAAATGGTTGAATCTCTGGTTGCGGATTTGAAGGATGATGAAAGAGTTAAGGCGTTAATACCAGAAATGGAAAATGCTGTACTTAGAGGTGAATTGCCCGCAACAGCTGCCGCTCAGAGAACTATTGACCTATACAAAAACTCCAATTAATTGATTAGACTTACAAGTAAGGTTTTGAGGATCAGAGCTATGCCGGAAGAAAATAAAAATTTGTCTGAAATGATGCAGTTGAATGAGCATTATAAGGCGATCTTTGATAAAGCTGGTCTCAGTGCTCAGCCGGGCAAACGTATTGCCATTCTTACGTGTATGGACTGTAGATTGAATCCATATGAATTTGCAGGATTAAAGGATGGCGAGGCTCACATAATAAGGAACGCTGGTGGTCGGGCGACTGATGATGCGATCCGATCTTTAGTAGTTTCTCACAAAGTGCTGGGGACCAAAGATTGGTTTATCATTGGGCACACAGAATGTGGTATGTCAAAAATAACTGACGAGGTCCTTGGCCAGTTATTAGAGCAAGACCTTGAGACTGCAAGTTTAGAAAAGGGTCTTTGGATAAATCCAAAACGCGATTCTACTAAAAACTGTAAACCTGGATCGGTCCTGGCTAAAACTATAAATTGGGGAACGTTCACGGATCTCCATCAAACTATTCTTGATGATATAGATAAGATCAGACAACATCCCCTAGTGTCTAGTCATGTTAACATCCATGGTCTTATTTTTGATGTCCATACAGGCGGATTAAAAATAATTAAATAGTCTTAGGAACTGGAGAATGGCATGCCCCGGTTTGGTCCTGGAATACTTGTTACAGCTGCCTTCATTGGTCCAGGAAGCATAGCAACGGCCAGCGTTGCGGGAGCAAATTTTGGTTTTGTGCTTCTGTGGGCCCTCTTGTTTTCATTGGTTGCTACAGGAATACTCCAGGAAATGGCCGCTCGCTTGGGTCTAGCGTCCGGATCCGGTCTTTCAGAGGCATTGAGATCTACCTTCACCAATCCAATTATTAGCAGAGGATCTGTCTTTCTGGTTGTGGCTGCAATTGGTTTAGGAAATGCAGCTTATGAGGCTGGAAATATTTCAGGGGCTGCACTTGGATTGCAGTCCATTTCAGGGCTTCCTATATCTGTGTGTGCGGTAATTCTTGGTATGATCTCCGCAATCCTTCTTGGTTCAAGCGGGTACAAGATTCTGGAGCCATTGCTAGTTATTTTAGTTCTTACAATGAGTGTTGTGTTTGTTGTCACAATGATCATGATAGATGTCAATTATCATGCTGTTTTTAGAGGCTTACTGGTGCCCTCTATTCCTGAAAACTCATTACTCACAGTTATTGCGCTAATTGGGACCACCGTAGTTCCATATAATCTTTTTTTGCATGCTAATCTTGCCAAAGAGAAGTGGAAAGATGTTGAGTTAAAATTGGCGCTGACTGAATCTCGCAGTGATATTATTCTATCCATCGGTCTTGGAGGGCTAATTACTTTAGCCGTTATGAGTACGTCGGCAGTAGCGTTTTTTGGAACAGACAGATTATTTTCATCGGCATCAATTGCAACGCAACTGGAGCCTGTTTTGGGTGCATCAGCCAATATTTTCTTTGCGTTTGGTTTGATGGCTGCAGGCTTGACTAGCGCCATTACAGCGCCACTTGCAGCAGCCTATGCAGTCACTGGTGCATTGGGTTGGCCTTCAGAATTCAAGGATTATCGTTTCAGAGCTATTTGGTTGTCGGTACTTTCAATTGGCACTGGCTTTGCCGCTATGGGAACCAAACCAATTGCCGCAATTTTATTTGCGCAAGCAGCGAATGGGCTGCTATTACCGGTTATTGCAATTTTTTTATTAATTATTGTTAATAGGGAAGATTTGATTGGCTTACACCGCAATGGGAAGTTTGCCAATATTACTGGGATTTTGGTTGTCTTGGTTGTGTCAGCACTAGGGTTATTTAAACTTGTGAGCACCTTTTTGTCATAAATCAGACAATAAGAAAGCGGCTAAATAGCCACTTTTTTATCACTGGTCTATCAGCCGCATTTTGAATCGCCACAATTAAGGCACGTCATACAGCCGTCCATCAGGATAACCGCTTTATGACTGCATTTTTTACATAGCTCGGCATTTGGAGGAAAGTCGGAGACTTCCTCTTCCGCCGAGTTAGCCTGCTCAAAGTCAGCACGCTTCTCGTCCATAATTTTTTGTTGATGTTCTGGAATTTCGATCTTAGACATCATCCCTATTTTTTGTAGATGATCTTCAATTGCCCAACCGATTTCTGCCACTAAGGACGGCATGAAACGTCCTCCAGATTTGAAATATCCACCTTGTGGATCAAAGATTGCCTTCAGTTCTTCAACAAGAAATGTGCAGTCTCCACCCTTCCGGAACACAGCAGAGATCACACGAGTCAATGCAGAGATCCACTGATACTGATCCATATTCTTCGAATTTAGAAATATCTCAAATGGACGGCGTAGTTCATGATCTGTGCCCTCATTTAAAATAATGTCATTGATCGTAAGATACATTGCATGGTCTGACATTGGTGTTTTGATCTTGTATGTGCTGCCTGCAAGAGCCTCAGGTCTGGAGACCTTCTCATGCATTTGGATAATATTACTTTCAGTTGGCGTTTCCATAGCCTCTGCTTTTGGAGCCTCTTGCTCCTCAGAAACGACTTTGTACCCAACTATTTTCTTTTCAATT
>ERZ802830.31-NODE-31-length-108492-cov-31.353_pt1 | contig 108492 bp, 104 predicted proteins | sample MGYA00345654_ERZ802830 | MGnify/ENA primary metagenome ERZ802830 (study PRJEB30503, sample SAMEA104212375) | marine metagenome | biome: Westerlies Biome; feature: [SRF] surface water layer (ENVO:00010504) within the epipelagic zone...; material: water...
GTAAAGTTACCACGAGTATAAGTTACGCTTGGAATAGTAAACTGAAGATCACCAAAGGTTTCAATTTGCTGAAGTTCTAATGCCTCAGATCCAAAAGCAGAAACCGCAATTGGAACATCTTGAATACTTTGTGCAGTTCTTTCAGCAGTAACTAGAATTTCTTCAATACCAGTTGTTTTTGCATCCTGCGCTAAAGCAGCATTGGAAAAGAATAATGGCGCAACCATAAATATGGCTACAAATAAAATACGTTTTGACATCTAGTGCCCCCCTTTACTTACGTTTTACCGCAATTGTTATTTTTTTTGTTAGGCTTACATACAATAGGATACTTAATAAATTAAAGAAGACAATAGAAAAATTTCATAAAAAAAACACAGTGTACCTTTATTACAACATATTTCTATATTTTAACTTCAGTACACTGTGTTTTAAGGAAATTAAAACAAAACCTAACACTTTTAGTTTTATCTCCCCCCACCACTTTTTCATATTATGAAATTATTATTATTATTATTAACGTGGTCCTTAAAATAACTTTATAAGGTAATTTTAATTTAGCAACTTTTTTTTACTATTTATAGAAAAAATTTTTACTATTTATATTAAAAATAACTTTAAGGTAAAAAAAAGGCGGCAAATGAGCCGCCTTTAATTTCACAATTTTAATTTAGAATTAAAATTCTCTACTTAATGTTAATCCCCACATTTTTGGAACAACTGGATAACCCGCATAGGATCCGGGTGAGCCTGGGACATTAAACCCAGTGTAAATGAACTCATCATCATTAATATTTCTACCCCAAAGCATCAAGCTAAATCCTGAGGCTGAATCTTTTACACCAAGACTTGCATTTAAAGTTCCAACTTCTCTCAAAGCATTAGTTACTTCAATTGGAACAGCATCTGTTGCTTGGTAAGCATCTTCGTAAACATATTCACCTCTGATATAACCAGTCATATTTTCATTTAAATCAAATGTATATGTTCCTGAAACAGTAATTGCTAACTCAGGAACGCCCGAAGGAGTTCTGCCAGTGAAATCTTTTACTCTTGCAGGACCACCATTTATTATTGGACAGTCATCAGATGCAGGTGGAACAAATGTTCTATCACATGGACCATTTTTGAAATCATTGAAAGTGGCATCTATGTAACTAGCAGCAAACGTTACAACAAAATTTTCATTAAGGAAAAATAGAGAGTCAATTTCAATACCTTTGTTAGTTTGTTCACCTATATTCACTAGATTAAATCCGGTACCAATAAATAGATTTGATTGATAGCCCTCAACAGCCATATGGAAGAATGACATATTTAAATAACCATTAGAGAAGGTTTTTTTAAAGCCAACTTCAATATTTTCAGCTTCTTCAGGTTGAGCGAAGTAAATGCTTGGATCCATAGATTGACCAGCATAAACAGTTGCATTTGCACCCAAATTTGTTGAAATTGCTTTGAAGCCAGTAGAATGACTTATGTATGCTGATAAAGAATCATCAAATTCATGAATTAATTTTATTGAATGAGTAACATCATCAGAATTCCACTTTCCATCTTCATTAGCATTTGGATAATTAAAGAAAGGAGGAAAGAATTGGAAGCCAGCTAAGGCTGCTGTAGCAGGATTTAATATAAATGGTATTGCTGCAAATTCATCATCGATTATAACATTTGAAACTACTTCTTTTTCATCTTCAGAATAACTCAGACCAATAGAAATAGATGTGTTAGATGTAATATCATAATCTATTTGTGCAAAAATACTAAAAGCTTCATTTTGCATATCAAAATATTCATTTTGAAGACCACCATTTGTTTTATACCAACTAGCTCTTTGTTGAGCTGCAAGGCCTGGTATAATTGCAGCAATGCCTCCATCAAGAGCAGGACTTCCTGTCGAAACACCAGCTAGAACACCGCCAATTTGTGTAGTAGTTAATGGAGGAAGAGCAGTTCCTAGTAAAGCTGTCTGAGCTGCCGGAGGAAGGTTAGAAATTTGTGCTAGACCTTGAACTGCAACTTGACCAGCAATACCATTTAAACTTGTTCCAACAGGTGATAAGATTAAATCTATAAAAGGTCCTATCGATTCTTTATAAAAAACATTTCTATCATGCTCTACGGACTCGTCTTGATACCATGCACCAATCATCCATTGTAAAGGTCCATCTGTATTAGAGGTAAGCCTAAATTCTTGTGTAAATGTTTCAAAATCATCATAAATTCCATTAGTCAATAAAGGCATTGAACTAAAATCAACATCACCATTTACTGCTTGTGAGCTTTCTCTGTAAGCAGTTATTGATGTTAGATTAGCAAAGCCAAGATCATAATCAACATGAACAGAAATACCCTGGTTCTCAATAGTTCCAGCAGGATCAAAATTAAGATAAGTTTCATATCCAAATGTATTAGCTGGTTCAATAATTGTTGTAACGCCTGGGGCTAAAAGAGCGTCAGCAGCAATTGTTACAGCACCATTAAGTAAAGGTGCAGTTGTACAACAATTTTCGTCAGCTTCATCTTTATCCACTATAACTCTGACTGTTAGATCCTCATTTACTTCAGTTAATAATTGAGCCCTTATTGCATATCTATCTCTATCGTTAATTTCTGTTCCAAGAGCTAAATTTTTTGTATAACCGTCTCTTTTATGTCTTGTTGCAGATATTCTAAAGGAAGTATTTTCTGAAATTGGCCCTGTAACTGTTCCGCCTAATTTACTCAAACTATACTCACCGGCGGTTAATTGTAATTTTCCACCAAATTCATTTTCAGGAAGAGCGGTTGTGATATTAATTACACCAGCAATAGCATTTTTACCAAATAAAGTTGATTGAGGGCCTTTAATAACTTCAACTCTCTCAACACTTATTAAGTCATTAATTGCTGATTGATTTCTTGAAATCATTACACCATCAATTGCGACAGCAACCGAAGGCTCAACGCCAGGGTTATTTGACCCATTACCAAATCCACGAATTAAAAAAGTATTTTGTGCAGCAAATTGTGTTTGATCTATTTTTAATGAAGGAACAGAACTCTGTAAATCTAATATATCACTTATTGCTAAAGTCTCTATATCTTCCATTTGAACAACAGAAACTGAGATAGGCGTATCTTGAAGTGTTGTATTCTTTTTGGTTGCAGTAACAACAATTTCATCAATTAATGGGCCTGTTTGGGCTTGAGAATTATTGGTTACGGTTAGAGAAAAAATAAGTGCAAAAAACACATAAAAATAAGTTTGCAAACGCATAAGTAGACTCCCCTACGGTAACAATGATTTATTATTTTTATTATTGATTGTTAGATTTAAAAAAATTGATACTAAAGTAACGATTCGTATACCACAATACATAAAAACTAATTTAATTAGTATGTGTTCTTTATTTACAACACTATTTATTTAAGGTTGATCTCTTTTAGTCTCATATTTAAATAATCATTTGCTAAAATTGACTCAGGATAGAGGTCTGGATGCTCATTATTTATGCATTGAGGAAGAGTTTTGATTAAAAAATCTGGATTCAAGTGGACAAAAAAAGGCATAGAATACCTAGAGAGATTTTTATTGCTATTCATTGGATTGATAACTTTGTGTGTAGTAGATTTTAATCTGTGATTGGTAAGCCTTTGAAGCATATCACCTACATTGCAAACAATAATATCCGAGTTAGTTTCTATAGGAATCCAACTATTGCTCTTATCTAAAACCTCAAGCCCTTCTTGCTGAGCTCCAAGCAATAAAGTTATTAAATTTATATCTTCATGAGGTGCAGCTCTAATACCATCTATGGTACTATCAATTGGCGGATAATGAATAAGTCTTAAAATTGAATTTCCTTGGTTGATTTTATTATCAAACCAATTTGGATCTAATTCTAAATAAATTGAAATATATGATAGTATTTTCTTCCCAAGCTTATCCAGCTCGATATAAATATTATCTAATTTTTCATCGAAGTATTCGATCAACATAACTTTTTTATTTTGAGGCATTACTGACTTATATTTTTTATCCCAATTGGCTCTCCCATGATGCCAAAATTCTTTTTGGTCTGATTCTTTTGCATTAACTGCTTTTTCAATCCCAAACGGTGTATAACCTCTTTGACCAGCTCCATCATTTTGATGATATTTGATTTTATCATCAAAAGGTAAATCAAAAATCTTTTTGGAAAGATTTAAAGAATCTTGAATAAGCTGTGTATTAATTTTATGATCTTTTATTGCAAAAAAACCAAATTCCTCACAAGCCTGACCAATTTTTTTTGGAATATCATTATCTTGGAAGTCTAATGTATTAATCGAAATTATTGGAATACTCATTTTATAGTTTTTTTGCTTCCATTTTTTACTCCTTATTGTTGATGTTAGTTATTTTATTAGCCTTTACTACCAAAGCACCAATAGGAGTATCTATTGTAAATTTTAAAGGAACCCACATTTTTTCTTTTTCAAAATACTTATACCAATAGCTTATAGAATTTCTTTCTGATGCAGTTTCTAGAAAATCACTTTCTTCATAACCCACTATTGGATTAAACGATCCCCTACATAGGCTGGTTTCATATTCAGTTTCATTAATCATTAATTTTCCCTTTTTTGTTCTTTTGCTCATTCTTATTTCATAAGAACGAACACCATCAAAACTTCTACTATTTTCCAAACAAGGATTTTCATAACTTCCAGATACCACAAATGCGCTATTTGGGTCGCTAGAATTTGATCCATACTTAAACAATTCATCTTTGCTTAATATATCATTATCTCTGTAAGGTGGGTTTGCTTGAACGTTAACAGGAATACCATCATTATATTTTATTATAGCCTCTCTAGACTTATTTTTATTTTTTATTTCATAATAAAAATTATATTTTTCAGGCTTTAAACGACCATCCTCCAACCAGCCCTTACTTTCTGCCTTAAAGTTAAAACTTACAAATTTATCAACCAATCCAGCAGCTTGTATATCAGTTTTGATATTCCAGTTGTTTTCCTTAAGATCTACTGTGTAAATTATTTCGGCTATCTTTAATCCACCAAGATTGGCTGAATATGAAATAATATTTTCCGCTTTTATGGGCATTGGATTAGTTACCAATAGAAGTATTATAAGTAATTTATATTTTTTCATTTTATTCTCATTCTTATAAATAAAGTTTATAATCAACTCTAGCTTGTTTTTTGTAAGAGAGCTATTGTCTCGTTAGTTTGGAGTACATTATGACATATAAAGCAGTAATTTGGGATTTTGGAGGAGTAATTACCTCTAGTCCTTTTGAGGCCTTTAATAATTTTGAAAGTCAAAATAATCTTCCTCTAGATATTATAAGGACAATAAATTCTGAGAACCCAGATACCAATGCATGGGCAAAATTTGAAAGAAACGATATTAGTGTAGATCAATTTGATGGACTATTTGCTGAGGAGGCTGAAAAAAAAGGTTTTAATATAACAGGTAAACAAATTATAAAATTACTATCAGGTACGATAAGACCTTTTATGGTGGATTTTTTAAAGGATCTAAAAGATAAATATAAATTAGGTTGCATAACAAATAATGTTCAATCAGATGCTAAGAGTAAACAGGATTATTCGAAGGAAGCTTCTGAGGCGATGGCTTTATTTGACCATGTGATTGAATCTTCTTTGATAGGAATAAGAAAACCCGATCCAAGAATATATCATATGTCTTGTGAGGCTTTGGGAGTAAAGCCTGACGAATGTATTTATCTTGATGATCTAGGAATTAATTTAAAACCAGCAAAAGCTATTGGTATGACAACTATAAAAGTTGTTAACCCAAATATTGCTATTAGTCAGGTAAAAGAATTCTTAGGTATAAAGTAACAAAAAATGGAAAATGCAGAAAAAGAAATATCAAGCTTAGGCCTAGGAATTAGGGCAAAGACTTTAATGAGCTTAAGGTGGGTGGCTGCAATAGGTCAAACAATAACATGTCTTGTTGTTGATTATTTTTTTGGATTTCAGCTACCTTGGATAGAAATATTACTTACAATATTAGCCTTAATAATTTCAAACCTAGTCTTATATTTACGCTATTCTAACAATAATAGATTGAGTGAAACAGCAACAACAGTTGTTATTGCCGGCGACATTCTTCAACTAGCGCTGTTGATATTTTTTACTGGCGGACTATCAAATCCGTTTGTTGTATTATTTATAACCCCAATTGCGATAACTGTTACAAGCCTCCCGATACGTTCGACTTCGATTCTTATAATTTTAACAATTATTTTTATAACTATACTTGGATCTTTTAACTATCCCCTTGAAAATAGTTTGTTAGATCTCTTTGTTCCTCCAATTTTTATTCTTGGAATGTGGGTTTCTCTTTTTGTGACTATTTTATTTTTAACTTTTTATGCGGGTGGTTTAACTGATGAGTCTCGAAAAACATCTGCAGCACTTAAGGTTGCAGAAAATTTATTAGTTAGAGAAAAGAATTTATCTTCTCTAGACGGTTTAGCAGCAGCAGCAGCTCATCACCTTGGAACTCCTTTGGGAACAATAAGCCTTATTGCGAATGAATTAAAAAATGATGACAGCATCAATGAAAGCGCAAAGAAAGATCTAATGATTTTATCTGAAGAAGTTGATAAATGTAAAAAGATTCTTGGTTCTCTTGGAGAAAAACCTTCTAGCGATGACGACTTGATTACCAAAATAGAGCTTCAGGCTCTTCTCGAGGAGTTATGTGAATTAATTAAAGTTAAGGAAATAGAGTTTTCTATTACTTTTGAGAATGATGACTCAGGTATAAAAGAAGTTTTATTAAAAAGGCGTTCAGAATTACTTTTAGGCCTTTCAAATATTATTGAAAATGCCGCTGATTTTGCTCAAAGTATTGTTGAGTTAAATGTTTCGCAAAATGGTAAAGTTATTAATCTAGAAATAAGTGATGATGGTAGAGGATTTTCTAATTCAATCTTAAGTAGAATAGGAGATCCCTATGTTTCAACGCGCTCTAACTCCTCTGATGGAGGTGATGGTTTAGGATTAGGATTTTTTATTTCAAAGACTTTACTGGAAAGGTTGGATATTACTATACAGGCTTATAATAAACCATATCCTAAAAATGGAGCTGTTGTTTTAATTAAAATTCCATATGATACGACTAGTTGAAATTAATAAAAAAGTAACTATCTAATAGGTATGTCGAAATTAATAAATAATAAAAATATTATCATTGTAGATGATGATCAGATATGGCTAAACCAGTTATCTAGAGCCTTAACTAGAAGAGGTTATATTACTTTTGAAGCTAAATCTGTTGCTAATGCAAAAGAGATTTTAAGGTCTGAGGATATTAATTATGGTGTAATAGATTTACGCCTTGATGATGGCGATGGATTAGAGGTAATACTAGAACTTCAAAAAATTAATCCAAAGGCACGATCCATTATTCTTACTGGATTTGGTAATATTGCTAATGCAGTATCAGCAATCAAAGTTGGTGCAATAGATTATCTATCAAAGCCTGCAGGAATAGATGATATTTGCGCATCTCTATTTGCCCAATCCGATGAAAAGGCAGCACCTCCTGAAGAGCCAATGAGTGCAAACCGTATTAGGTGGGAGCATATACAAAGAGTTTATGAATTATGTGACAAGAATGTTTCTGAAACTGCAAGAAGGCTAAAGATGCACAGGCGAACTCTTCAAAGAATCTTATCTAAAAGGGCCCCGAGTTAATTTCTAATTATTTCTAAAAATTGGTTAAGGGCTTCTTCAGAAAATTTGAACATATTATCAATTCTATTGTTAGAACCTGTTAGAATATTATTAGTTTTTTCTTTTATTCCCGCAACTGCAAAACAAGAGTAACCAGCTGGATCACCATAGCCATTTCCTGATGGACCTGACGCTCCAGTTTCCCCAATACACCAGTTTGTATCGTACATTGCACATCCTTTTTGCGCTATTAATAATGCAAAAGGCTCACTACTAGATCTAATATTTTTTTCTTTTAATTCTCTTAATCTCAGTCCTGTAAGTGCACGTATAGATTGAGCTGTATAAATAACTTGTCCACCCATATAATATAATGATGCTCCAGGTTGAGATAATAATGCTGCGGAGATTAAACCACCTGATGAGGACTCAACTACAGAGACAGTTTCTTCCTTATTTTTTAAAATTTCAGATATTTGACTTGCAATTTTATTTAATTCATCCATTTTTTTCTTCCTTGGTAAAACGAGTTCCTTTTTTTGGAGGGTCCTCGGGAGGTCCTGCAAAACATTGAGCCAAAGACATCCATTTTGAGGCTGTATCTCCTCTCACCACCAAACTTGTATCCTTAATATTTCTAACTTGTGTTACGACTTGACAAAATTCAGTAGCACTTCCAGTTATTGAATTTTGAGTGTTATCTAAATTCCACTCCCAAGTTTTTTTAGATGGGGACTGCAAGATTAACTTTGGTATTTCCTTTGGTACCTCCATTGATCTATTTATAAAAGTCCAACTAAAAGTATTAATACCTATAATTACAATATTTTTAATGCGGTCCTTATCGTCCCTTATTATACCAAGTAGGTCATATACCTCTTGTCCGTGTGACCATGTCTCCATATGCCTTGCTGTAATACTTGAGCGGACACTCATATCAGGACCGGCCCACTTAACTCTTTTTTTAGGATCTGCTTTTAAGAATTCTTTTGATATTTTTTCATACCCATTTTTCCATTCGAGAAGTAAATCTTGACCAGATTTATTATTAGAAAGCTCTTTTTCATAGGATCTAGCAGATTTACCTTGTTTTATTGCTTTAAAAAAATCTTCCATAAATTTAGAAAATTTTTTTTCATCAGTTAATGAAAGGTAGGCAGCATTATTCCAAACATGTAAATGATATAAAACATCATTAATTGTCCATGATTTAAATTGAGTTGCAGAATTAAAAACATCATCGTTTTTTTCTTTTAATATATTATATAATGAATTGCTTTCTTCTTTAAAATCTATGCTTTGTTCTAATGACATTAGTTATTAATTCACAAAATAATAATAAATTAAAGGGACCCAAATAAGCGAAGTAGTAATTAAACCCTTTATTGCTTGGTAAATAATCCAAAGCCAAAAATAGCGTCTACAAAATTCTTTAATTTTTTTGAACATTCTACAACCAACTCGGTATAGGTAAATTGTTTTCTTCTAAAAAACCAGCATTAAACATTTTGTTTTGATATCGACTTGCTGAGTCACATAAAATTGTGACAATTGTTTTACCTTTACCAAGAGATTTTGCTAGTTTTTTTGCACCAGCAATATTAATTCCCGAAGATAATCCTAAAAAAAGACCTTCTTCTTCAATAAGATTATATAAGATATTTAGGGCCTCAGTATCACTTACTCTAAATGGAATATCTAACGACATATCTTTAATGTTTTCTGTAACTCTTCCTTGTCCAATTCCCTCTGTAATTGAACTTCCCTCTGACTTAAGTTCACCTGTCTTAAAATAACTATACATATTGGCACCCATTGGGTCTGCTAATCCAATAGTAATATCTTTATTTTTAGATTTTAAATAGGCTCCCACTCCAGAAAGAGTGCCACCCGTTCCAATTGCACAAATAAAGCCATCAATTGTTCCGTTAGTTTGTGTCCATATCTCTGGACCAGTCGTCTCAATGTGTGCCTGACGATTAGCAGTATTATCAAATTGATTGGCCCAATAGGCTCCATTTTTAAGTTCTTTTTTTAAACTTTCTGCAAGGTCACCTGAATATTTAATATAATTCTTGGGGTCCTTATATGGAACAGCTGGCACTTGAATCAATTTTGCACCAGAAAACATAATTGCATCTTTTTTTTCTTGTGACTGGGTATCTGGAATAACAATTGTTGTTTTATAGCCTAAGGCATTTCCAACAAGTGATAGCCCTATTCCGGTATTCCCTGCAGTCCCTTCAACAATCATACCGCCTTTTTCTATTAATTTTCTTTTTTCAGCATCTTTTATAATATAAAGAGCAGCTCTATCTTTTACAGATTGCCCAGGATTCAAAAACTCTGCTTTTCCATATATTTTGCATCCTGTTTCCTCCGAGGCTTTTTTTAAGAAAATCAAAGGAGTATTTCCAATCATTTCTATCATATTATTATAAGTTTTCATTTTTAGACCTTTATGTCACATATGAAAGGGTATATGTATCTGTTAATTTTAACATTAATTTATTAATTGGATAACTAGTATAATTACACTATATAAGAAAAAAATGATTAGAAGCTTATTCCCAAATATAATTACTAGTTTATATAAATTAATTTATATAATTGCTTTAGTAATTTCTCCTAATATTGCTTTTTCACAAGTAAACTCCGATGAGATTGAAGATATTGTTGTTGTTGGTAGTAGAATTAATAATTCAAAATTAACTAGAATTTTACCTATTACAATTATTAATTCAAAGGAAATTGAATTACTAGGAATAGATTCTGGTGATGATTTAATAGGTAGCTTAGTCGAGCAAGGTACAAATAAATTTAATGATGCTGGAAATGCTATAGCAGGAGTTAACAGTGCTCGGGGTGATATGGGGGCTTTTAACTTAAGAAATTTGGGAACTGGGAATACTCTAGTTTTACTTAACGGACGAAGGTTAATAAACTCGCCTAGCTTTCAATCCGAATCTGTTGGCGGAAGTTTTGTTCCTGTTAATTCCGTAAATACAAATATATTGCCTGTAAATGGAATTGAAAGAATAGAAGTCCTAAGAGATGGTTCATCTGCTATTTATGGTGCAGATGCTGTAGCAGGAGTTGTGAACGTTATAACAAAAGATAAAATTGAGGGCTTAGGTTTAAGAATTAAAATGACAGAGTTTGAGAATTTTAATAGATCAGATTCTCAAATAAATTTTGAATACGGCACAGATTTTAATTCAAGTAATACGAGATTAACTGTTTTGTATAATCATTATGAACGCGATCCGATTAAGGCAAATGATGATGAAAGAATGGGAATCTCTGATTGGAGAGATTTTCCACAAATTTCAGGAACTGATTGGGACACAACTCGTTTTAGACGAAATTCTATTAATTCACCTTATGGCCAATTCGATATTATAAAAAATGTTAAGGGATATAGTTTTTATAATACTTATGGATTGACCGACTCGTCTGGTGAATTTGAAGTTTTTCCTAATAATGATCCAAAATGCCTTGAAAGTTTAAATGGTTCCGCATGCATAGCTTCTGATACTTCAACAAAACGATATAATCTTAATGCTGAGAGGTGGGTGGTTTCTGATTTAACAAGAGATAATTTGCAAGTAAATTTAATTCATGATTTTGAAAATGGTAACCAATCCTTTTCTGAATTTTCATACTATACTTCTAAAACTAATCAAAATAATAGTCCTTCGGCGGCATTCTCTTCCTCAAAATTAATTATTCCTGCCAGTAATTATTGGAATCCTTTTGGTACTAAAATACTCCCAGATGGAAGCATAAACCCCAATAGACTTGCTGATGAAATTTTACTTGATGTTCCCGATGAAGGACTTGCTGTTTTAATGGATAATTATCGATTTGTTGATATTGGTCCAAGAAGGGTTAATGTTGAAAAAGATACATATAGGTTTTTACAAGGCTTAAGAGGGTCTTGGAATAATTGGGATTGGGAGACAGCAGTATTCGTGTCTAAAGCTACCTCCGATGATATAACTAGTAATCGATTATCAAATACTTTTGTAGAAGAGGCATTAGCTCTATCTTCTCCTGAAGCCTACAATCCATTTAATGGAGGAGGGAATTTTAATGAATATCTCCTATACGGACAAGATCAGACTCCTAGTGTAGATGGGTCAATTAAAAATGCAATTATTGACGTTTATAGAAAAGGTGAGAGAAAGTTAAAGGGCTGGGATTTTAAAATGGCTAATCTTAAATTCTTAAAAATTAACTCAGGTTTTATATCATTGGTAGCAGGGGCTGAATATAGAGAGGATTCTTTTAAGGATGATCGAGATCCAAGATTGGACGGAACGATTCTTTATACTGATAAAGATGGCGATACATATCCCTTTGTAAGTGATGTGATGAACTCAAGTCCTACACCTGATAATTCAGGTAAAAGAGATGTTATTTCAACATTTTTTGAATTAGGTATTCCCTTGATTTCTGAGGATATGAATATTCCTTTTGTAAAAAGTATAGATATACAAGTAGCAGGCCGGTACGAAGATTTTTCTGACATAGGAAGTAAAGCAGTTCCAAAAATAGCTATTGGATGGCAGTTTATTGATGAGTTGATGTTTAGGGGTTCATGGTCAAAAGGCTTTAGAGCTCCAAACCTTGTACAGATTAACGAATCTATTGTTTCTCGTCAGATTTATGGTGTTGATGCATTATTATGTCTTCAACAAATAAATAATAATGGGCAAGTTGATTATTGTGATTATTCCCTTCAAAGGGTTGCAAGAGGTAGCAAAGAATTAAGACCTGAGGAGTCCAAGAATATTTCAATAGGTGTTGTCTATGAGCCTAAAAGTATTAAAAATCTTATTTTTACAGTTGATTGGTGGGAGATTGAAAAAAAGGATACCATAGGTCTCTTTGGCGAAGATAATATTATGTTAACAGACCTTCTTTTGAGAATGGAATCTAACAACCTTAATGATTGTTCATCAGTCAAATCAAGTCCCTTTGTATTTAGAGAAAACCCTGATGAAGGTGAAATTGAAAGTTATTTAAATGCTGGCATTTGTCCTGCAGGAAGAGTTTCGAGAGTAGAGGAAAGGTATCAGAACTTAGATACAAGAACTATAAGTGGATTTGATATTGCTCTTTATTACTCTTTAACTAATACATTTGGGAATTTTAACTTTTCTTTGAATATTGCAAAATTAGAAAAATTTAAACAAACAGCTGGAAACGATTTTATAAAACTTATCGAAGCTCAAGAAAGTGGAGTCATTCCAAAAGAATTATCCATTAGTGGTTTTTCCGATCTTTTGAAAAAAGATGGTTCTCCTGAAATTCAAGCTAGTATTAAATTTATTTGGAATAAGGGTTCTTGGGGACTAGGACTGTTTGCAAAGCATATTGGTGAATTCTATGAGTCGAGAAATAGACTATCTGATGGAAGGCTTTGGAAGGTAAAGGCTTATAATACAATTAACGGTCATGTTGATTATCATTTTAGTTTAAATTCATCAAACTCAAGAATACGACTAGGTATTAATAATATTGCTGATGAGAGAGCTCCACTCGCCTCTGATATATTTGGTTATTACTTTGATAAACATGATAACTTAGGTAGATATTATTATATTGATCTCAGCTATAAATTTTAATTAATGAGAAAAATTCTTTTCTTTATAATAATTTTTTTTATAAGCCCTCTATTTGCATCCAATCTAGACAAAAATAAAGAATGCTCATCGGATATAGTTAAAATAGAGTTTAATTTTCCAGGTGCTGGAAGTCTATCCTGTGAAGTTATTAAATCTGATTATATAAAAATATACATTAATCCCGAAATAGATGATTCAATTAATCCAAGCCCTTGGTTTGCCATAAGAAAATCTGAGCACTCTAAAAGTATAAAATTAGAATTAGACTATAAAAATTATAAGCATCGATATTATCCGAAGTTAAGTAAAGATAAAAAAAAATGGACTAAGATTGATGAGATTTTTATTTCAAAGAAAGAAGATGGAAAAATTGTAATTATTGATTTTTTACCTTCTAATCAAAAGGAGTATGTAGCCTCACAAGAGCTCATAACTGATTTCTGGTATGATGAGTGGTATAATGAACTTGAAAGTTCTGGAAGAGTAAAAAGAGAGATTATTGGGTTTTCAGTTTTAAGAAATCCAATTCATATGTTTTTTGCTGAAAAAAATACAAATAATCCTTATATACTTGTTCTAGGTAGACAACATCCACCAGAAGTAACTGGTGCTCTTGCAATGAAAAGTTTTATAAACAAGTTGTTAACTGAAAATTTTCTCACCGATAGCTTTCTTGATAGATATAATATTTTATTTGTTCCGCTTATGAATCCAGATGGAGTTATGAATGGATTTTGGAGATATAATGCGAATAAAAAAGATTTGAATCGTGATTGGGGTAACTTCACTCAACCTGAAACAGATGCGGTATATAAAAAGTTAATTAAGCTTAGTAATAAGAAATTAGTTCTTTTTATTGATTTTCATTCGACATTTAAAAATATTTTTTATATCTCCGATGTGCTCGAAGACTCTTCTATGAAACATTTTTTAAGAGACTGGTTAGGCGATTCAAGAGATAGTTTATCAGAGATTAATTATAGTTATGAGATAATTAATTCGCTTAATAAGGATAATGGTGTTTCGAAGAACTATATTTATAATAAATATAAAATACCCTCTGTAACTTATGAGGTTTCCGATAATGAAAATAGGAATATAATTCAGCAATCATCTTCAGTTTTAGCTACAAACTTAATGAAATTGCTCTTAAAAATTGAATAATTTAAATTTAAGTATAGTGGCGGAGAGGAAGGGATTCGAACCCCCGAGACGGTTACCCGCCTACACGCTTTCCAAGCGTGCGCCTTCGACCACTCGGCCACCTCTCCTTATTTTAATATACTACATTTAATTTTCATCAAATTTAAGTGCAGAAATAAATGCTTCTTGAGGAATATTAACTCTTCCAAATTCCCGCATTCTTTTTTTACCTTTCTTTTGTTTTTCTAAAAGTTTCTTTTTACGAGTAACGTCACCACCATATAATTTTTCTGTTACATCTTTTCTAAAGGGGGGTATTGTCTCTCTAGCAACAACTCTTGCACCTATAGCAGCCTGAACCGGGACCTTAAATTGATGCCTAGGAATTAATTCTTTTAGTTTTTTACACATTGCTCTACCTCGCATATCAGCTCTTTCAGAATGGACAATAATAGAGAGGGCATCGACAATCTCTGAGTTAACTAGAATTGTCATTTTTACTAATTTTTCAGCTTTATAAGATTCCATTTGCCAATCAAAACTTGCATAGCCACTGGAGATTGATTTGAGGCGGTCATAAAAATCAAAAACAACCTCGTTTAAAGGAAGGTCGTAAATAACCATTGCTCTATTTCCAGCATATGTTAGCTCAGCTTGATTGCCACGCCTTTCCTCACATAACTTTAGAACAGCACCCAGGTATTCATCAGGAACTAATATTGTTGCTTTAATCCAGGGTTCTTCAATATAATTAATCAAGCTAGGGTCTGGCATATCAGCAGGGTTATGAAGATCAATGCATGTTCCATCATTTAAGTATATTTTATAAATAACGCTTGGAGCAGTTGTTATTAAGTCTATATCAAATTCTCTTTCAATTCTTTCTCGAACAATTTCTAAATGGAGAAGTCCAAGAAATCCGCATCTAAAACCGAAACCAAGTGCTGCAGAATTTTCAGTTTCATGTTGAAAACTTGAGTCATTTAGGCTTAATTTTTCTATAGATTCTCTAAGATCTTCAAATTCTCCGCTATCAACAGGAAATAAACCGCAAAAAACTGATGGCTGCGAGGGTCTGAATCCCTTTAGAGTATCTTTGCATGGCTTTCTATCATCAGTAATTGTATCCCCAATTTGTGTATCTGAAACGGTTTTTATACCAGCTATTATATAACCTAATTCCCCTGGGCCTAATCTATCAACTGATACCTTTTTCGGTGTAAAAATTCCAATATCATCAATCTCATAAGTACTATTTGTACCTAGCATCTTAATTTTCTGACCTTTAGTTAAATCCCCATTAATAACTCTAACTAGAACAACAACCCCCAAGTATGAGTCATACCAGCTGTCAACCAAGAGAGCTTTTGTAGGTTCATCATCTGAGCCAGTTGGGGGATTTAATCTAGTTATTAAGGCTTCGAAAATATCCTCTATACCTTCACCTGTTTTTGCTGATACAAAGATAGCATCCGATGCATCAATCCCAATTACATCCTCTATTTGTCGGCATACTTTTTCTGGTTCAGCAGCAGGAAGGTCTATTTTATTAATTATGGGAATGATTTCATGATCTAGCTCTATGGCTTGGTAGACATTTGCAAGTGTTTGAGCCTCTACACCTTGTGTAGAGTCAACTACTAAAATTGATCCCTCACAAGCAGAAAGGGAACGACTTACCTCATATGCAAAATCAACATGCCCAGGAGTATCGATAAGATTTAATTGATAAATTTCATTATCTTTTGATTTGTACTCGAGTCTAACAGTTTGAGCTTTAATTGTAATACCTCTCTCTCGCTCAATATCCATGGTATCGAGAACCTGCTCTTTCATCTCTCTCTCTGTCAGTCCGTCGCAACTTTGTATTAGCCTGTCAGCCAATGTTGATTTACCATGATCAATATGAGCGATTATAGAGAAATTACGAATATTTTTAATATCTGTCATTGAAGAAGGTATATCATAAAAAAAAATTAAAACTAGCTACGCAATTTTCCTTTAGTCTTATCCTCAACAGACATAATAATTTTTTTTGAAATACTCTCGATTTGTTCGTCAGTCAAAGTATTTTCCTTGGGCTGAATTGTTACTTCAATGGCTATAGATTTTTCATTTTCACTAAGAAACTGATCAAAGATTCTAACATTCTTAATAAATTTTTGATCACTTTGTTTAGCAGCATTAATAATCATTTGTGCTTCAGTATCATTTGAAACTACAAAAGAAAAATCTCTTTTTAAAGGCTGTAAGTTTGAAATTTCCGGAGCCGTATTTAGCTTTGTTTTAAGTTTTTGCTTATTTATTATGTCGATAAAAATTTCAAAGGCTACTGCAATCTTAAAATCTTTAGCTTTGATTATTTTTGGATGCAATTCACCAAAAGACGCTAAAATTTCTCCTCCACCCGTAACAATCTGGCCTGAGCGCCCAGGGTGATAATGATTTGGAGCTGTTCGCTCTACCTTGTGACTATCAAAATTTAAATTCAATAATTCTAGAACTGATATCACATCTTCTTTGGCATCAAAAACGTTCACTTTTTCAAAACCCTGCCAATTTTTTCCTGACCCTTCACTTCTGTGAGTTCCGATCCTTAACCCAGAGGCTATTGTGATTTGTTCATCTTTTTCAACACCTAGAAAACCTGGACCAACTTCGAAAACACCAATATCTGTATACCCTTTTTTAAAATTTTCATTTCCAACACTTACTAATGAGGCTAGAGGCGTGGGGCGCATTTCAGATAACTCGTCTGAGATTGGATTTACTATTTTTAAGTTACTATTGCCGCCACCAAAATCTAAAGATTCTTTATTGTTAACAAAGGAATAAGATATTATTTCCATTAGACCTCTTGAGGCAATAGACCTTTTAATAATCTTAATTTGTTTTTGTTTTTTTGTTAAAATTGGTTTTGCTGGCTGCTCTGGATTCAATAAGGGCTCGGATTTAATATTATCTAAACCAAAAATTCTTACAATTTCTTCAACAAGATCTGCCTCTCCATAAATATCAGGTCTCCAAGAAGGAATAACCACATCCCATGTGTCTGATACTTTAAAACCAAGTGATACCAGTATTTTATTAATTTTATCATTTTCAATTTCTATTCCTGTTAACTTGTTAACAAGCTTTGGGTTAAATGTTATTTTTTTTGGTTTGAATTTTAAATTATCAACTATAGAAACTTCGCCAGCTTCTCCTCCACATAAATCTAATATCATTTGAGTTGCTAAATTTAGACCTTCAATTACATATTCAGGATCAACACCCCTTTCAAATCTATATCTAGAATCTGAAACAATATTTAATTCTCGTCCAGCTAAAGCAGTTTTTACAGGATCAAAATAAGCAGATTCTATAAAAACATCTTTTGTTTCAATAGTTGATCCAGATTCATTTCCGCCCATAATACCACCAATACCAACTACTTTTTCTTCATCTGCAATTACACACATTCCTGGTTTTAACTCATAGTCTTTACCATCAAGCGCTAGAACTTTCTCACCATCCCTTGCTTCTCTGGCTCCAATTTTATCATTAATTTTATTAGCATCATAAACATGAAGAGGTCTTCCTCTATCAAAGTTAATAAAGTTAGTAATATCAACAAGACAATTAATAGATTTCATTCCTATTGATTCAAGGCGTCTTTTTAGCCAGTCAGGACTTTTATTATTAGTAATATTTTTTATGAGTCTTCCGGCAAAGATTGTACATCCTTTAAAATTATTTTGTGTATCTATGAAAATTGGTAAGTTTTCTTTAGAGGTATTAATTTTCGCAGGATTTTCTTCTATTAGTTTTCCTAATCCTGCAGCAGCAAGATCTCTTGCTATACCCCTAACTCCAAGGCAGTCCGGTCTATTAGGAGTTATTGCAATTTCTATGTAAGTATCATTAATATCGAGGGCTTGAGAAACAGGTGTTCCAGGATTGATCTGTTCTGATAGCTCTGTTATTCCCTCTGAATTATTACCTAAGTTAAGTTCTTTCTCAGAACAAAGCATTCCTAAAGACTCAATGCCTCTTATTTTTGCTTTTTTAAGTTTCATACCTGACTCTGGTATTGTACTTCCAATAGGTGCATAAATTGTAGTTAAGCCTTCTTTCGCATTTTTTGCACCGCAAACAACTTCTATTTTTTCAGCTCCTGTATCAATCAAGCAAAGTTGGAGTCTATCTGCATCTGGGTGAGGTTTTGTTGATAAAATTTTTGCTGCAATAAAACCATTTAAGGCTTCAGATGGATTGTATGATTCTTCAACTTCAAGACCAATATTGGTAAGTTTTTTTAATATAGTTTCTGTATCTGAATTTGTTTCAAGATGCTGTTTTAACCAAGATAAAGTAAATTTCATTTTCTTAAACCTCTTGATAGGGTTGGTATATCAAGAAATGAAAATCCATAATGATTCAACCACCTGACATCACCATTAAAGAATGTTCTAAGGTCAGGTATACCATATTTTAGCTGTGCAAGTCGATCAACACCAAGACCAAATGCAAAGCCTTGATATTTATTAGGGTCGATATTTGCTGACTTTAATACTTCGCTATGAATCATTCCAGCACCAGCAACTTCAAGCCAATCAGATCCTTCTCCAACCTTAAGGACTGATCCAGACCTATCGCATAGAACATCAACTTCAAGAGAGGGTTCAGTAAATGGAAAATAACTTGGCCTAAGTTGAATTTCAATAGTATCTAATTCAAAAAAAGATTTAAAAAATGTTTCTAGGGTCCATTTTAGATGACCAAGATGAGTCTTTTCATCCACAACTAAACCTTCAATTTGATGAAACATTGGAGTATGAGTTTGGTCGGAGTCACATCTATAAGTTCTTCCGGGGGAAATAAATTTAAAAGGAGGCTCTCCTTTTTCCATAGTCCTAACTTGAACTGGACTTGTGTGTGTCCTTAGTACAAGGCTTTCATTAACACTATTTTTATTTGGCATATAAAACGTATCATGCATTTGTCTAGCTGGATGTGATTCTGGAATATTAAGAGCATTAAAATTATAATGTTCGGTTTCTATATCCGGTCCCTCAGCTATTTGATATCCTAGAGAGCCAAAAATTTCTGAAATTTCATCCATAACTTGTGATACAGGATGGATTTTACCTGTTTTTGCTGACTGAGATTGAACCGGAAGGCTGACATCAACCTTTTCTTTGAGTAATCTATTGTTTAATTCAATATTTTCTAACTCTTCTTTTTTTTCAGAAATACAATTTGAAATAATATTTTTGAGCTTGTTTAGAGTTGATCCGGTTTCTTTTTTTTCCTCAGTACTTAAAAGGCTGAGGTCTTTCATAAGTAAGGAAATGCGACCTTTTTTTCCTAATTCGCTAACACGAATTGCTTCAAGTTCATCATAATTATCAACAGATTTAACTGCTTCTAAAATTTCTTTTTCTAATATTTCAAGGTCAATCATTAGTTTCATCCAAGAACTAAAAGTACTTTAAAAATAAAGCTTAACACAAATTTAGTTTTATTTTAATGAAGCTTGAGCTTTTTCAACTAATTTTTGAAAACTTACAGCATCGGATATAGCTAATTCAGCTAGAACTTTTCTATCAATCTCAATTCCTGCTTTAGTAAGGCCATTGATGAATTGCCCATAAGTTGAGCCATTTAATCTTGCTGCTGCGTTTATTCTTTGTATCCATAAAGATCTGAAGTTCCTTTTTCGAACTTTCCTATCACGATATGCATATTGACCTGCCTTTTCGACTGCTTGATTAGCAATTCTGAAGGTATTTTTTCGTCTACCCCAGTAGCCTTTAGCACTTTTTATTATCTTTCTATGTCTAGCGTGACTTGCTGGACCACCTTTTACACGAGCCATCTTTGTCTCCCTATGCGTATGGCAGGAATTTTTTCACTATCCTGCTGTCAGAATCGGAGAGGACGGTAGTTCCTCGTTTATTCCGGATTTGTTTTGGTGTTCTTTTAATCATTCCATGCCTCTTGCCGGCTTGGGCGCGACTAACTTTACCTGAAGCTGTAACTTTGAAGCGTTTTTTTGCTCCACTTTTGGTCTTTAATTTGGGCATTTTGCATTCTCCTGTATTTAATTATCATTAAAGGAATAAGCTTTTTAGATAAACACGGCATGCCCTGCCGGATCATCTAAAGGTGGTTTATATTACTTTTGATATTAATTCAACTAAAAGAAGCTTTATCTGGGAGCTAAAACCATAATCATTTGTCTACCTTCAAATTTGGGGTCCATCTCTACCTTGGCTATTTGATCAATCTCTTCTTTAACTTTTTGTAGAAGAGAAGCCCCCCTATCTTGATGAGCCATTTCCCTTCCTCGAAACCTAAGAGTTACCTTAACTTTATCTCCTTCAGAAAGAAATTTTTGAACACTTCGCATTTTAACTTGATAGTCATGAACATCAATATTTGGACGAAGTTTAATTTCTTTAATAGCAATGGTTTTTTGCTTCTTTTTAGCTTGGTTGGCTTTTTTTTGACTCTCAAATTTATATTTTCCATAATCCATTACCTTACAAACAGGAGGATTTGTCTTAGGTGATATTTCCACAAGGTCTAAGCCTTGCTCTTTAGATACTTCAATTGCGTGAGGGGTTGGTACATTACCTTTTTTTTCACCAGAAGCATCTATTAGTAATACTTCTTCTGCGGTAATTTGTTCGTTGACCCGCGGTCCTTTGGAGGAAGGCGGTGTCTGGCTATGTTGTCTACTTATGGAAACTTCTCCTTATTAATAAAATTTTCATCTTAAGATTGCTTTCTATACAAATCATGTCAAGAAATTCATTTAGAAATTAACAATCGGTTATAGACTTCTAATGTCTTTTTACACATACTTTCAAGAGAAAAATTATTTTTTACATTCATAATAGCTCGTTTTTGCATGCCTTGAATTTCTTCATTTTCCATTTTTAATGCTATTTTTATTTTATCAGCAAGTGATTCACTATTATTTGGTATTGCTTTAAAGCCTGTGAAATTTTTACCACTTTTTATAGTATCTTTTACTGCACCAGCATCACATGAGATTATTATTTTTCCTGATGCTTGAGCTTCTATAGGAATTCTTCCAAAAGGCTCTGGTTCTATAGACGGAGATAAAATCACATCAGACGCATGGTAGGCCAAAGGCATATTTTCAACTTTTCCAATTAACCTTATTTTTTTTTCAAGTGAATAAGATGAGATTAACCTATTTAAGTTATGAATATATTTCTGACTGTTTTTTTGTTCCCCAGCAAAAAGACAAACAATATTTTTAAAAAAGCTCTCCCCTTTTAATAAATTGATTGCCTCAATTGCAACTTCGTGACCTTTCCACTTTGTTAACCTAGCAGGAAGAAGGATTATAACTTTTTCTTTATCAAAAATTCTCCAATTTTCTTTTATTTTAGCGATTTCATGACTATTGATATCTGATTTTTTGAAATTATTAACATCAACACCTCTTGGTATAATATCAATTTTACTTTTATTTATTCCATATATTTTACTGATATTTTCTGCTGTATATATAGAATTAGCTATAACGGCATCGCCTTTTAACATTATTGAGTTGTATATTTTTTTTATAAAAGAAGAATTACTCACATGACCATGCCAAGTTGTTAATACTGGTATACCTAATTTTTTTGCAGCAAAAATTGCTGACCATGCCGGTGCTCTAGATCTAACATGAACTAAGTTAATTTTTTTTTCTCGAAAAATTTTTATAAATAAAAAAAAATTTTTTATTATCGAGTAAGGATTTTTTTTATCAATTTTTAATTTTATTACTTCTATATTCGCCTTCTCAAGATCATCTATAAGCTTTCCTCCTGATGTTAAAACAAGAGAAGAAAAGTTTGTATCTTTAAGAAAGCTAGTAATTTCTAAAACAGTTCTTTCTGCCCCACCTATTTCCATATTTGGAATTATTTGTAGAATTCTTTTATTTTTATAATTAAGATTTGATTTTGACATATATTATAAACCTATGAAAAAAATACATGATACATTAAAAACCGCAAATGATAATTCTATAGCTTATATTTATGAATATAGTCCAAAAAATAAACATAATCTTATATGGTTTGGCGGTTTAAATTCTGACATGCACGGAACTAAGGCGGAAGCTATTTCGGAATATGCTGATTTAAATAATTATAATTTTTGTCGGTTTGATTATTCAGGACATGGACTCTCATCGGGTAATTTTGAAGATTGTAATATTTCTGATTGGTTAAACGATAGTATTAATATTTTAGATAATATTTGTAATGGACAGCAAATTTTTATCGGCTCATCTATGGGTGGTTGGATTTCATTATTATTAGCTCTCAAAAGAAAAAATAGGGTTAGCGGCCTAGTTTTGATAGCACCAGCAGTTGATATGACAGAAATACTTATGTGGAATAATTTTAGTGATAACGAAAAAAATACAATCAATAAAAAAGGATATATAGAAATTTTTTCTGATGATTATCCTCCTTATAAAATCACTAAAAATCTCATAGATGATGGAAGAAAATATTTATTAATGAATCAACAAATTCCCCTAGACTGTCCTGTGAAAATTATTCACGGTATAAAGGATGAAGCTGTTCCATGGGATCTATCAATAGAACTAACTAAGAAAATCTTATCTAATTCTATAACTCAATTATTTATAAAGGACGGGGACCACGGGCTTTCACGCACTTCGGATCTTGATCATATATTTTTCTCAGTAGAGCAGATTATCAAAAAAATATAATTATATTAGTTTATCCATTCTTTTATTACGTCTTGATTTTTTTCTTTTGATAATGAAATTTTTTTAATTTCTTTTAATTCCTCTCCATCGATAATTTGATTTAAGGCCCAAATAGCTGCTCCTCTAACAATAGGTGACTCATCAAAGATATTTTTATTTATATGATCTTTTGCATCTTTTAATTTTGCATTTCCAATTGCTATTAAAACATTCCTTAAAAATCTATTTCTGCCTATTCTCTTAATAGGTGATTTTGAAAACATTTTTCTAAAACTATCATCATCAAGTAATGATAATTTTTTTAAATCATATAATTCGTTTTGATTTTTCTGTTTAAATTTTATTTCTTTCGATTCTTTTGCAAATTTATTCCATGGGCAAACAGCCAAGCAATCATCACAGCCATATATTCTATTCCCAATTTTTGAGCGAAGGTTAGTTGGAATAATACCTTTATGCTCTATCGTTAGATACGAAATACATTTTCTAGCATCCAACTTGTAAGGTTTTACAAAAGCATTAGTAGGACAAACTTCTATACAATTATTACAGTTACCACAATGATCATTCTCCTCAGTATCAATTTCTATGTCTAGGTTGGTAAATATTGATGCTAGAAATAACCATGATCCATAATCTCTTGATACTAAATTGGTGTGTTTACCTTGCCAACCTAAACCAGCTTTTTGCGCGAGTGGTTTTTCCATAATTGGAGCCGTATCAATGAAAACCTTAATTTCTGAATTAGTTTGGTTTACAATCCATCTTCCAAATTTTTTCAAATTTTTTTTAATCACATCATGATAATCATCTCCTCTTGCGTAAACTGATATATTACCTATGTCTTTTAATTTTAGGTTATGCATTGGGTCATGATCAGGAGCATAATTTACCCCAAGAACAATTATGCTCTTAACATCTGGCCATATTTTTTTCGGAGATAATCTTCTTTCTAAATTTTTTTCGAGCCAATCCATATCCCCGTGGAAATTATTATTTAGGAAATCTTTTATATAGTTATGATCTTTCTTATGAATTTTTGGATCGGTAACTTTTATTATATCAAATCCAAATTCTTTTGATTTTTTTTGGATTTTTTCTTTAGAAATCAAGGAGTGCATAATTTCCTCTTGGTGGAATACCGACAATTTTATCAGTAAGGATTGATCTAAAACTTGGTCTACTTTTTATTCGCGAATACCATAACTTGATCTCAGGAAATTTTTCCCACGGGATATCACCTAAATAATCTAAACAAGAAATATGAGACGCAGCTGTTAAATCTGCAAGCTCTATTTTATTAGTTACTAACCAAAATCTTCTCTCCAAAAGATACTCCATATATTTTAGATGATTATTCATAGTACCTATTGCCATACGAATTAATTCAGTATTTGGTAAGCCTCCACCTTTTTCAATAGAACGAAACCTTTTTTCAACCCTTTCATTAATTATTATTTTACTAACTTCTCTATAAAATTTATTATCAAACCAATCGATTAGTCTTCTATTCTCAGCCTTAGTTTTTGTATCTTCTGGAAGAATATTTTTATATTTAAATTCAATATATTCTGAAATCGCATACTGCCCGCAAAAAGTAACTTCATCAAAAATTAGTATTGGAACTTCTCCGGAAGGATTTAACTTTATAAATTCTTTCCGATTTTCCCAATATCTCTCAACAATTAAATCTACTCCAATTTTTTGTTCTCCTAAAAGCAACCGTATTTTTCTGCTAAATGGACATAATGGATAATGGTATAAAGTTGTCATATTATTTATTAATTTTAAAAATTATTCCTTTAAATTATTAGATTATTTGTAATTATAATTTATTTATAAAAAAACAAACTTTGCTAAAAATATTACTGTCAGAAACCAAGCACCTAAAGAAACTTCTTTATATTTATTAGATGCTATCTTAATTGCTACGTAAGAAATAAATCCAAGAGCAATTCCATTGGCAATAGAAAATGTTAATGGAATCATAACAATTATAATTAATGCAGGAAATATTTCAGTTATTTCAGACCAATCTAATCTCTCCATATCGCTTAGCATCAAAATTGCAATATAAATAAGTGCTCCAGCAGTTGCATATGGTGGAATGATTTCAGCTAGTGGTGAAAAAAAAATTGATAATAAAAAACCAATTCCAGTTATAACTGCAGTCAATCCTGTTCTACCACCAATCTCAACTCCAGCAGAACTTTCAACATAACTTGTAACGGGAGCACATCCAAAAAAAGATCCTATGATGCTTGAACTACTATCAGCCTTTAGAGCCTTATCAATATTTTTTATTTTTCCTGATTTATTAGTTAATTTAGCTCTACTTGCTATGCTTAATAATGTTCCAGTGGTATCGAAGAAATTAACAAATAAAAATGAAATAATTATACCAATCATTGCTACATCTAGAGCACCAAAAATATCTAATTTCATAAATACTGGTAAAAAATCAGGTGGAGCTGATAAAATTCCTTTAAATTCAATAAAATTAAATACTATTGCCAGAAAAGTTATAACAAAAATACCAATTATTATAGACCCAGAGATCTTACGAACTGACAGAATTGAAATTAATAAAAACCCAAGTACAGCCATTATCGTGGTTGGCTGTGAAAGATCTCCAAGAGTAACCAATGTTGAGTTGTTGGCAATAATTATCCCACCACTTTTCAAGCCAATTAAACCAATAAAAAGTCCTACACCTGAACCCATAGCAATTCTTAAATTTAAAGGTATACCGTCCAACATCCATTTGCGTAAAGGTGTTATACTCATTAGCGTAAACAAAATACCCGCCCAAAAGACAGCTCCAAGAGCAACCTCCCATGAGTAACCCATTCCACCTACTACAGTATAAGTAAAAAAAGCATTTAATCCCATTCCAGGAGCTAGACCAACTGGCCAGTTTGCATAAAGTCCCATAAAAAAACATGCTAAAGATGCTGCAAGACAGGTACCAACAAAGCTTGCCCCTTGATCCATACCACTAGCAGCCATCATTTGAGGATTAACAAATATTATATAAGACATTGTAACAAATGTCGTCATTCCAGCTAAAATCTCTTTTTTTAGAGATGTTTTATTAGTCTTTAATTTGAAAATTTTTTCTAACATTATTTATTAATTTCTTATGTTTAATTTATATCAAGATACTAAGATTATTTAATAATCATAATGGAGTATCTTTTTATAATATATTATTAAATTTTTTAATTTAGTTTTAAATTTATTTATTAATAAAAAAAAGAATCATTTTAAGATGAAATTTAATTATTTCAAACAAGGCATCATTCTTGCTTTGTTATATCTAGAAATATTACAAAAACAATTCTGGGGTTGCTATTATGCTATTCAAACTTTTTAAAACTAAACTTTTTTATTTTTTACCTCTTATTTTAATTACTCAAACTTTAATAGCTGATGAGTCGGTAAATCAATCTTCATCTGCAGAAGTAAATTCACTAACTATAGATGAAATTATAGTGACTGCAGAAAAAAGAACTGAAAGTTTACAAGATGTTTCTAAGGCTGTTTCAGTTTTTGATGCTGATGAATTAGAAACAAAAAATATTACTGATTTTGTTGGCTTAAGCGCCATTGCGCCTGGAGTAACCGTTGCAAAAAATGAGGGTTATAAAACTATTATTTCAATCCGCGGTGTTGGAGATGAAACAAATCAAAATGCAATAGCTGCACCATCCGTAGCTCTCCATATGGATGGTATTTTTATTGCTTCTAAATTTTCATTAAGAACAGATTTTATTGATTTAGAAAGGATAGAGGTATTGCGTGGTCCTCAAGGTACTTTATTCGGTCAAAATTCAACAGGTGGTACAGTAAATGTTATCAATAAAATGCCTACTTTTGATGGATTTTATGGCAAGGCAGATATTACATTGGGAGATTATGGCTTAAAAAAAGTTAGAGGATCCTTTAATACTCCCATTTCTAATAATATTTCAACAAGAAATTCTTTTGTTGTTACTGACAGAGAGGGCTTTACTGATAATATAGTAAATGGTCAGGATTTAGATGATGCTAGTCATATTAGTTTTAGATCAGATTGGCTTTTTGAGTTGGGTGATACATCAAATTTAAGACTTTTTTATCAATATTTTGATGCTGATAATAATGGTGCTGCAATGAAGGGTCTTGATGACCAAACTCCCAATCCTAGGAAATTAGCTCAAGATTCAATGTCAGATTATCAACTTTCATCAGAAATTTTTGGAGCAATCTATGAGGTTGATTTAGGTTCTGTAAGCTTGAAGATATTAGCAAGTTCACAAGAAGATGATATTTATGTAGTAAGAGATAATGACAGACATAATTTTGGGGATATCCATGCTGAAGGTCCATTAGCTGGGCTTCCATATATTGCAGCAGAATATCGACCTGAAACATCTTTAGTTGAAACTAAGACTTTTGAAATTAATTTAATATCGAATGAACCTCTTTTTGGTTCTGTTGATTGGATATTAGGTGCATTTTATTTTGATCATGAAATTGAAAATCATATTTATGAAGTAAAGGATGTGAATAATGTTAAACTTGTTGATCTCATGGATGGAAAATTTACTCCATATACCCATGATCCCATATGCTCAACAAATCCATTTGCTGGGGTATGTTTTGCTGCTTTTGGAGCAGAACTAGGTTTCGTTTCAGATGCCTATCCAACAAGGGAGTCTCAATCAGTTTATGGTCAAGCTACAATTAATATTAATGATAGTGTGAGAGTCATTACTGGTTTCAGATATACTGAGGATACATTTTCTAGTGATGTAACAAATTTCTTTGGTTTAAATTCATATCTAATCGAGGATGATTTAGAAAAGACTACCGGAAGAATAGCTATTGAATATGATCTTGACGATGATACGATGACTTATTTATCTTTTACTAAAGGTTTTAAGCCTGGTGGAAGCAATCTTACCTTCGGTTACCCTGTTGATGATGAACAAAACTTTGGCGCCAATCCAGCGCCTCAATTAGTTTTTCCTATTTTTGAAAGTGAAACTATTGATGCTTATGAAATAGGTCTTAAAACTGATTTATTGAATAGTAGGCTTAGAGCAAATATTTCTGCTTTCTTTTACAAATATGAAAACCTTCAATTTCAGTCTACTGATCCAGATATATATCGAGGAGGTGTAGCAAACATACCCGAGTCAGAAATGAGCGGTTTAGAAATAGAATTTTTAGGTATTATATCTAATGAATTTTCTTTTGATCTTAGACTTTCTTTTTTGGAAACAGAAATTACATCTGAATATGAAGCTTTAGATAACATTAGAGCAGAATTATACTTCTTTGGCGAAGAGCCAATTAGATACACCTTAAGGGAGAGTATAAAAGGAAATAAACTTGCAAAAAGCCCAGAATTCAATGCAAATTTTGGATTAATGTACGAAAAAGTTTTATCTTCGGGCAAATTACTTAAAGCCACTGCTGAGGTAGTTCATAGAGGAGATTTCCAACAACGAGTATTTAATAATCCTTTCGTAGACGCCGTTGATGAATATACCATTTATAATTTAAGTTTGAGCTATGAAATTTCAGACAAGATTGGATTAGATTTAATAGCATTGAATATCTCTGATGAAGATGGGGTTAATTCCAGTATGACTGATGTTTTTGGAGTTGCCGGTACAGGTATAGAGCTAATTCCACCAAGACAATTTATGGGAAGATTAAGCTATAATTTTTGATTTATAATCAAAAATTTAATTTATCCTTATTTGTAATAAGCAATATTATAAAGTTAAATCTATTAGTTATGACTTATATTATCTTGACTTTAAATAGAGAACATTAAAGTTAATACGATGGAAAAGTTATTTATTGAATCACAGAGATTGTTGGAAGATTCCTATGAATTAGCCTGGAAGGTTTATGAGAGTGGTTTTAAACCAAACTATATTATTGGTGTGTGGAGAGGCGGTGCACCTGTTGGAATTGCTGTTCAGGAATTACTTCAAGTTTTGGGCATAGCCTCCGATCATATTGCTATAAGAACATCGTCATATATTTCTATGGGTAAACGATCAAAAAAAGTTAGTGTTTACGGTTTAAATTATGTTATCAGAAAACTTGAGTCAGAAGATTCTTTACTGATAGTTGACGATGTTTTTGACACTGGGCTCTCAGTATATCAGGTAATAGAAGATTTAAAAAATGCTTGTAAAAAAAATACTCCAGAAATTAGAATTGCTACTCCCTACTTTAAACCTTTAAATAATAAAACTTCTATAAAACCTGATTATTTTATACATGAATCTAACAAATGGTTGGTTTTTCCACATGAGCTTGAGGGATTAACCATAGAAGAAATTAAAAAGAATAAACCTGAATTGAGTAATTTGATTAATAAGATAGCTTCTCTTAAGTAGAAGACTGGTATAAAAAGAACTGTGATGACAAATATTTTTTTTCATAAGGACGATTTAGCAGAAGGAGTAAAATTTCAAAATTCTGTTGCGGTAGACTCTGAAACTCTTGGGCTAAGACCTGAGAGAGACCCTCTCTGTTTAGTTCAACTTTCCTCTGGAGATGGAACTGCACATTTAGTTCAACTCAATAGAGAAAACTATAATGCGCCAAACCTAAAGAGAGTGCTATCAGATAAAAAATGCCAAAAGATATTTCATTTTGCTAGGTTTGATGTTGCTGTTTTAAAAAAATACCTAAATATCGACTGTGAACCGGTATATTGTACTAAAATTGTCTCGAAATTAGTTAGGACTTATACAGATAAACATGGATTAAAAGATTTATGTAAAGAGCTTATTAATATTGATTTATCTAAACAACAGCAGAGTTCAAATTGGGGAGCTAGGGAATTAACTGAGGATCAAAAACTATATGCTGCTTCTGATGTTTTATATCTTCATCAAATTAAAGATATTCTAGATCAGGAGTTATTAAAATTAAATCGGAGAGATATCGCCGATCAATGCTTCTCCTTTATAAAAACTCGAGTTGATTTAGATCTTAAAGGTTGGCCAGATATTGATATATTTAGTCATTAAGTTTTAAAAGAATGATAAATAAAGATTATATTCAAACAAATCGAATAAAAAAATTAAAATTAATTCTACCTGCAATAGCCATAGTTATTATCTGTGTTCTTATTGTTCAATCAATCAATTTTGATATAGAGTCAGATAACCCAAATGTGAGATCAGTTATTTCTGATCAACCTGATGAGGGCGTATTAAAACCATCAATGCTTGGCGAAACTTCTTCTGGACAGCCTTTTGAATTAAATGCTTTAAAGGCCAGTCCTTTAGGCCCTAATTTGCAAGATATAAAGTTAGAAAATGTTAGTATAGTTATTGGGGATACCCCACTGCAAAAAATTAGTATTAATTCAAGAAGTGCAAAATATTTTGCAAAAAGTAATATTGCGATATTTTTTGATGATATTCTGGCGAAAACAGGTAATGGTTATGATTTTATTGCTCAGGTAGTTAATGTAAATCTTGATACAGGCTTTACTTTTCTTGATGGTCCTGTGAAGGGAAGCAAAGGAGATATCCTGTTTAATGCAGGTCATGTTGAAGTACATGAACGTGGTGATAAAATATTTATATCTTCAGGTGTTGAGATGATTATTCCCTCAAACTTTCTTAATAAAGGGGGCAAAGACTTATGACCTTTTTTAAGACTTTATTTAATTTTTTTTTATTCACTCTATTATTCATAAATATTTTATCTGCAGAAGACTCAATTAAATTTGCTACAAATATTGAAGCCCCTTTTAAAGTGAATGCTGACTCAATGTTTATTGATAAGATTTCTCTTGAAGGAGGGCTATCAGGTTCAGTAAATATTAATCAAGGACCTTTAGATTTTAAATCAGATCAAATGAGTTTTACTTTTACTGATGATGAGGAAATGCCAATAATAACTAATTTATTTGCCTCTCAAAATGTTGTCATTTCAAATGAAGATATGACTGCTTCTGGAAATAATGCTTCTTATAGTGTAAAAAAGAATGAAATATTGCTTGAAGGTAATGTAATTGTTAAAAATAATTTTACCACGATGAAAGGTGAAAAATTATTTATTGATTTAGAGACAGGAAAAATTAACTTCCTATCAGATGGTAAACAGAATAATCGAATTAGGGGTCAGTTGTTAGAAGATGATAAAAACCAAAAATAATGATTCTAAAGAAAAGCCAATCCTTGTTTCCGATAATGATAAAGGCCTAGAGGTAGTAAGAGTCAGTAAATCATATAATAACCGCCCTGTTATAAGAGAGGTTAGTTTTAATATTAAAAAAGGTGAGGCTGTAGGCCTTTTGGGTCCAAATGGGTCAGGAAAAACTACATTGTTTTATAGTATTATTGGTTTAATTAGACCTAATACAGGAAATATTATCTTAAACGGATTTGATGTCACTGATTTGCCTATTTATAAAAGATCAAAGAACGGTATTGGCTACCTTCCTCAAGAAGCATCAATTTTTAGAGGTTTAAATGTTGAAGAAAATATTAAATCTATCTTAGAGATAGTTGAAACTGATGAACAAATCATAGAAAGTAATTTAGATCAGTTACTTAATGAATTTGACATTAATCATCTCAGAAGAACGCCGTCTTTAGCGCTTTCAGGAGGAGAGAGAAGAAGAGTTGAAATTGCTCGATGTTTGGCGGGTAAACCCAACTATATCCTATTAGATGAGCCATTTGCTGGCATAGACCCAATAGCCTTAGGCGAAATTCGAGAATTAGTTTCGCACTTAAAAGACAAGGGAGTTGGTGTTTTAATTACAGACCATAATGTTAGAGAGACTCTAGGACTTATTGATCGAGCAGTATTGATTCATGAGGGATCAGTTTTGATTGAAGGAACTCCTGAAGAAATCATCAAGAATGACGATGTAAGGCGTGTATATCTAGGTGAGAGGTTTTCTATATAAAAGCTATGTCAGTAAATATTTTTGATGATTTAATTAATTCTGTAATTAATTGCTTTAATAGAGCCTTTGATTTTGAAACACGTTCACCTAGAAAAGAATTTTGGTATTGGCAGATTTTTAGAATTTTAATGTTTCTATCTTTTAGTTTTATTGAAAGCATTGGAATTACAGGTATTCTCATCTTATCTAATTTAGTTTTTTTAATTCCTGAATTATCAGTGTCAATAAGGAGACTTCATGACGTTAATAAATCAGGACTATGGATATTATTAAGTATAACAATTATTGGAATTATTCCGTTATTTTATTTTTATTGCCTAAAGGGTGATGAGGGCTTAAATGATTTTGGTTCACCAAGATAAAGGATTATTTAAATAAATGAATTATATTAAAAAAATTATTAATTATTTTATCTATTTCATGAAATTATTGTGGTCGATTATCGCATATATACCAACATTTTTCATAAGAGCTTTAACTGTAATTATTATTTGTATCTTTATTTTAAGTCTCTTTTCTAAAGTTAGTGATGATATCGAGAAAGGTACTGCGTTATTTATTCCCATGAATGGAATTTTAGTAGAGCAGGCTCAAGAAGTTAATAGTTTTGAATCCTTTCTGGGTGGGGCTAGAAAGAGCGAGATTGAACTAAAAAATATCATCAATATTATTAAGGCTGTTTCTAATGATAAAAAAATTGATACTATAGTGATTAGTCTTAGCAACTTTATTGGAGGCTATCCTGCTGATATTTTTTATTTATCCGAGGCTCTAAATAATTTTAAAAAAGTTGATGGCAATAAAATTATTGCTATTGCCGATCAATTTTCACAAGCCTCATACATAATAGCATCTTTTGCAGATGAAATAATATTACATCCATCAGGTGGGGTATTGTTAACTGGATGGTCATCAAAAAGAGTTTTTGTCAAAGATTTTTTAGATAAACTTGATGTTAGGGTTCTTGAGTTTTCAAAAGGTGAATATAAAAGTGCTACTGAGGTTTTTACAAGATCCTCCATGAGCAATGAATCCAAGGAGTCAAATTCGAAACTATTTAATGTTATCTGGAAGTTTACATCCAAATCTATTGAAAAAAATAGGAATTTGGAAAATGGATTCATAGAGAACTATATTCAAAATGCCTTACCTCAAAACCATAATAACACTAGTATGGCTGAGTTAGCCCTTAACAATGGTCTCGTAGATAAATTAATGACTAGGGTAGAAGTTGAAAAATATTTAGCTGATCAATTTCCTGATGAAAAGAATGATTGGAAATTTATCCATTATCGGGATTATGAACAAAATTCGCCTGAAAAAAATAAAAATATTATTGGTTTAGTTTCTATAGCAGGAACAATTCTAGATGGAAGTCAGCCTAGGGGAAGTGCTGGTGGTGAGAATATTTCAGCAATGATTAAAGAAGCGCGTAATGAAAAGAATTTAAAAGCTCTAGTTCTAAGAGTTAATACCCCTGGTGGTAGTGCATTTGCATCAGAAATTATAAGAGAACAAGTTTTGGCAATTAAAGATCGAGGTATTCCAATAGTTGTATCTATGGGTGGTTTAGCTGCTTCAGGTGGATATTGGATTTCAGCTGATTCCGATTATATTTTTGCTCACGAGTCTTCTGTGACAGGTTCAATAGGAGTTGCTGCAATTTTGTTTGATGCTCAAGAAACTATTAAAAAGATTGGTTTGAATGAGGATGGTGTTAGTAATTCACCTTTTGCTGGATCTCTAAATAATGGAGTTCTTTTATCATCACCTTCAGAAGAAGTTGTTGATTTAATCCAAGGTAATGTTGATAGATTGTATAATGATTTTATCGAAATTGTTGCAAATGGCAGGGGTATATCTATTGAGGAGGCTAACTTGATTGCAAAAGGAAGAGTATGGTCTGGGGTAGATGCACTTGAGGTTGGATTAATAGATCAAATTGGATCTCTTGATGATGCTATCGATAAAGCAAAAGATTTAGCAGCAATAAAAGATTATTATCTAAAGGAATATGACAAAACAAAGAATAATATTTCTTTGATAATAGAATTCTTAAATTTGTTTTCTTATAAAAATGATTTAGAAATGAGAGATAATATTTATGTTAATCTCAAAAATGAACTTATTTCAATTTTTAAATGGTCAAAGAATCTTAACGATAGGAACCAACTTTATTATATTTGTGATGAATGTATTATAATCAATTAATCTTATACTTGCTCGATAACGTCTATAGGGTTATAAGTCCTTCAAGTAAATTATAATTTTAAATCTGGAGTTTAAAATGGCAGTTCCAAAAAGGAAGATTAGCCCTTCTCGTCGAGGAAAGAGAAGAGGCGGTCATCAGTCTGAAGTACCTACATATGTAGAAAATAAGGATTCTGGTGAACTTCATAGACCTCACCATATTGATCTTAAAACCGGTATGTACAAAGGCCGAAAGGTAATAGAGACAAAAGAAGCCAAATAATTTAATTTGATATCACTATCTAAAATTAAAGGATCTATTTTATTATTAATTGCCTCATTAGTCTGGGGTTCAACTTTTGTTCCACAGAAAATCGCAATGGATTTCTGGTCACCTTTGCAATTTACGTCATTTAGATTTCTAATTGGTGGTGTTATTTTATTATTATTTCTTAATATTAAAGAAATAAAAGTTAATAATAAGTTTCATTTTATAATATGCTCATCATCAAGTGGATTGATATTAGGGTTAGCAGCGTTATTTCAACAAATTGGTATAGTAAGCACATCTGCTACTAATGCAGGTTTCTTTACTGGTTTGTACGTTTTGATGGTACCTCTTATTGGCATTTTTCTTTTGAAAATTCCTCATTGGTCTATTTGGCCTTGCGTAGTTATTTGTTTTTTTGGTTCTATTTTATTAGGTACATCCAAAGAAAGTTTATTTTCTCTAGATTTAAATATTGGAGATATTTGGGTGATTATCAGTGCATTATTTTGGGCAATGCACCTTCATATCGTATCATACTCTGTGAAACGTTTTCCTGTTCTTATTTTTTCTATTCTTCAGTTTGTATTATGCGGAACTTTTTTATTTTTATACGGAATTTTATTTCAAAAAGATCTGATATTTAATTTTGAAAGTATCAATAGTTATGCAATTTTTACATTGCTTTACTGTTCTTTAGGATCAGTTTGTATAGGCTTTACTCTTCAAATGTTTGGCCAGAGATTAGTTTCACCAACTCCGGCTGCACTTATAATGAGTTCTGAGGCAGTTTTTGCAGCTATTTTTGGCTGGCTTATTCTCTCTGAAGTACTAAATCTCAAAGGTCTTGTAGGAGCGAGCTTAATTCTTCTTGGAATATTGTTGGTTCAGATTTTGCCTAAATTAAGAATCAACTAACTATTTTACCAGTCATTCCTTAATTCTCTAAGTCTAAGAAATACTTCTTTCATCCCAGGATTTTCAGAAAGTTCAGGAAATATCTTTCTTAAATTTTCAATAACATCAGTATTTTTTAAGCGGAAGAAAGTATTTACTTCTTTTTCTATACTTAGAGTTGAAACAAGTTGATTATTTGGATCTTTTATCTGATCCCTATTTATCATTTTTTGCGCTTTAATATTTCCAGGCTCTCTATCAAGAGTAAATTTTAAATTATTTTCCCAATAATCATGACCTGGATAAATTTTTGTATGATCCGGTAAATGGAATAATTGATTAACAAAAGTCTCATAAAGATCTTCAGGATTTCCTCCACCCTTACAATGTCCTACACCAGCGTTAAAAAGTGTATCGCCACAAAAAAGAGCAGGCGTGTCATTATTTGCAAATAAACACACATGACTCATTGTATGACCAGGTGTATCTAAGACGTCTAATTCAATTGTTTTACCAATTTTAATTCTATCACCAGCTTTTAAGCCAATATCTATATTCTCAATTGTATCTTTCGCATTTTGATGAGCAAGAAGCTGAGCGCCTGTTTTCTCAATTAATTGTTGATTCCCGCCAATATGATCCCAATGTTCATGTGTATTTAATATTTTTGTTATTTCCCAACCATTTTTCTTACTAACGGAGAGACATTGCTCATAATCCAGTGGGTCAATTGCCATCGCTTCTCCTGATTTAGGGCAAACGATTAAATAATTAAAGTTACGAAATTTATTAGCCGTCCAAATTTGTTGTACTATCAAAAGAGTCTCCATATATGATATGATAATGAGTATATAATATGAAAAAAAATATTGATAATTTTAAAATCTTTTACTTTAGTTTTTTAGGAAAAACTGTATCAGATCTTTTATCTAAAAAAATTTTAGACATATGGAAACCAATAAATAACTCAAGGGTGGCAGCTATAGGTTTTTGCTCTCCTTATCTAAAATCAATTAATAAAAAAACACAAAAAGTATTTTTTTTGATCCCTAGTTTACATGGTTTATATCATTTTGATGAGAATAATAAAAATCTAACTGTTTCAGTTAATGAATATTTACTACCAATCGATGATTTATTCTTAGATAGACTATTGGTTATTCATAGTTTTGAGTATTTAATTGATCATCAAAAATTTTTGAGAGAAGCTTGGAGGACTTTGGATAAGAATGGAGAAATTCTTATTATTGTTCCTAATTCATTTGGTTTTTGGAGGCCTTATTATAAAAAAAATCTCTCTTCTCTTAGGACATTTAGTTTTTCTGAGCTGAATTCCTTATTAATAAATAATTTTTTTACTCCTATCGATTTTAGTTATTCATTATTTTTTCCACCTACCAACAGCCAATTAGTTCTTAAAAAAATTAATATTTTTGAAAAAGTTAGTAAGAGTTTTTTGAAATTCTTTTCAGGTATAATAATAGTTAGGGCAAGAAAAAATTACTCAGCAGCTGTTTTAAAAGAAAAAAAAATCATTAAAAGGAAGATAATGCAAAAAATTAGGTCTTAATTATGATTTAATTAAAAATATAGCCTCCTCTGAAAATAAATTTGAGAATTTATTTGGTATCCCATTATAAGACTTTGTCTTATTTGATGATAAAATAATAGTTTTTTCAATTTTAATGTTTAATTCTTTACAAAGGTTAATAAAATCTAGAATAGTGCATAAATGAATATTTGGAGTGTCATGCCAATTATGTGCTAACTTTTTTGTCACTGGCATTTTTCCATTAATCGCGAGACTTAATCTTATTTTCCAGTATCCAAAGTTAGGTATAGATACTATAGCTTTTTTACCAATCCTTATAAGTTCGGTAAGAATGAGTTTAGGCTGTCCGGTTGCTTGTATAGTTTGACTAAGGATCACACAATCAAATGATTGATTAGGATATAGTCCCAAATCTTTATCGGCATCACCTTGTATTGCAGATAATCCCCTGGCAACACACTGATTTACTCTTTCTTGTTTGAGTTCAAGACCTTGCCCGATAACTTTTCTTTTTCTTTTTAATGAATCTAATAGTTCCCCATTACCACAGCCAATGTCTAAAACACGTGTTTCTCTGTCTACGAGTGAAGTAATTAACTCTAAATCTATTCTTTTATTGCTCATCAGACTTTAATTTCCTTAGATACTGCGTCTAAGAATCCTGTCATTGCACCATCAAACTCTGGTTCATCTAAAAGAAAGGCATCGTGACCTTTGTCCGATTCAATATTTACAAAGCTAACATCTACTCCACCAGCGCTTAAAGCTCGAACAATCATAAGATTCTCTGAGGGCGGGTAAAGCCAATCACCAGTAAATGATGCAATTAGAAAGCGTGTTTTTGTTTTTTCAAAGATCTCTGTTAGTGATTTTCCATGTGTTTTTTCAAGATCAAAATAATCCATAGCCCTTGTTATATATAAATAAGAGTTTGCATCAAAACGATCTACAAATGTTAGGCCTTGGTGTCTTAAATAACTCTCAATTTGAAAATCAGCATCAAATCCAAAGCTTATTTCTTTTTTATCTTGCAACCTTCTTCCAAATTTTTTTGTAAGAGAGGCTTCCGATAAATATGTGACATGAGCAGTCATTCTTGCAATTGAAAGACCTTTTGTTGGGCTTGTTCCAAGCTTAATATAATTTCCATTATTCCAATCAGGATCAGCCATTATAGCCTGCCTGCCTAACTCATGAAAAGCAATATTTTGAGCTGTATGTCTTGATGATGTTGCTATTGGAATAGCTGAGTGAAGTCTATCAGGATATGAAGCAGCCCATTCTAAAACTTGCATACCCCCCATTGAACCACCAATAACTGATAATAGCTTTTCAATGCCTAAATGATTTATTAATCGAATTTGTGCATTGACCATATCAGAAATAGTAATCACTGGAAAACTTAATCCATATGCTTCATTAGTCTTCGGATCTATAGATGTTGGCCCAGTTGAGCCTATACAACCGCCAAGAACATTTGCACAAATTACAAAATATCTCTCGGTATCGATTGGCTTTCCTGGTCCAACCATTCTATCCCACCAACCATCTTTATTAGTTATAGGATTTTTGCTTGCCAAGAACTGATCACCTGAAAGAGCGTGGCATACTATAATAGCGTTTGATTTGTTTTTATTGAGCTTACCATAGCTTTCATAGGCTACAGTAAGCTCATCAATACTTGTTCCATTTTCAAGGAGAAGAGGTTTCTTTTCAGTAAAATATGAACACGGTAGTGTATTCTGTTCAAAAGTCATAACAATAGAATAACCTCTTATTGGAGATATTAGAATAAATATTTATTTATATAATTCTAGAATCTCCATCCATAACCAATGCTTATTGCTAGTGGATCTAAATCAACTGATGCAGTTGCTATTCCAGCAGCCCCAGCGTTGATTACAGTATCAGTAGATAATGTATATTTTTTTATATCAATGTTAAAATAATTGTTATCATTAATAACATAATCAAAGCCAATATTTAAAGCAAAACCAAAATCATCTTTATAACTTATGCCAACTGCATCACCAGGATTGTCATCATAAAAGAATGTGTAGTTTATTCCAGCACCGATATAAGGTAAGAATCTACTTTCACTGTTAAAGTGATATTGTAAGGTAAATGTTGGGGGTAAAACTTTCACTGTACCTAGATTTACGTTACCAAGTGCAGTACCAACAGCTGATACACTGTGCTCAGTTGTCCCAAAAATTGCCTCAATTGCAATATTATCAGTTATAAAATATCTGATGTCTAATTCTGGAACAGTATCATCATCGACTTTAGCTTCACCCCCAATAGATGTTACAGAGTCAACATCTGGATCAAGATTTAAGACCTTCAGTCCAACAAGCCATTTACCTGCACTTTTAAATGCTTCATTTTCTTGAGCTTTAGAAACTTGCATAAAAGTTATAGAATTAATAAAGAATGCTACTGCCAATACTGGCAGTAATTTAAAAAGTTTTTTAGAAATTGATGTTTTCATTTTTTCCTCTCTTTAGTGCTTTAAGGAAATCTAGGGTGCACAATCTGAATATCAAATACCCAGCTCTTATGAGAGCCATTCAAAAAATTACACTTGAGAAAAGAAAGGACCTTTTTTTTGCTTATAAGCCACATCATAATACCACCTTCGCAAGGTTATGCAGGTTGGCAGGGTTTTAACCCTCTCAAAATGTAATTTATCTTCTAATATTATTTTTAATAATTGTAAACTAAATTATATTTAGGCTCGATATTTAAAGTTATGATATAAGGATTTCCAAGAAGTTTAATTATATATATTAAACGTTTAATTTGAGAATAATTAACGATTATTCTAATATTTTGATAATAATACAATAATCTAATTATAAGATATAAAAAAAGAGAAGTAATAAAGAAATGAAAAAGCCTGTACCAAATTCTCACATAAATTCTATAGAGTCCTATAAAGGGGGTAAAAGTAAATTAGATGGAGTAGAGACAGTTTTTAAATTATCCTCAAATGAAAATCCATTTGGACCAAGTAAATTAGTTTCCGATGCTTATAATGATGCTCTTAATGATATAACAGTTTATCCTGATCCCCTAAATAATGATCTTATACAAAAGTTATCAGATTTTTATTCATTGGATTCCGATAAGATAATTTGTGGGTGTGGATCAGATGAAATTTTACACCTTTTAGCGAGGGCTTATCTTAGTGGTAATGACGAGGCTATAGTTTCAGAAAATTGTTTTGCTGTATATCCTCTGGCAATTAAAGCATCTGGTGCGAGGGTTGTTAGGGCTGAAGAAATAAATTTTAAAACTCAAATTCAATCGATATTAGATTTAACTAATAATGCTACCAAAATGGTTTTTATAGCAAATCCCAATAACCCTACCGGTACCATGATCTCTTATGATGATATTATTGAGCTACATAATAATTTGGCTAGAGATGTTTTATTAGTGATTGATGAAGCCTATGCTGAATATGTTAAGGACGAAAATTATAAGAACTACTTTGAGCTAGTTAATAATAATAGCAATGTTGTTATTACTCGAACATTTTCTAAAGTTTATGGTTTGGCAGGTCTAAGGGTTGGGTGGGCTTATTGCCCAAAAGAAGTTATTGAGGTCTTGAATCGTCTTAGGATACCTTTTTCTGTCAACTCATCTGCACAGAAAGTTGCTATTGCCGCATTAAATGATCAAAAGCATGTTTCAGATTCTGTTCAACATAACGCTATCTGGTTATCTAAAATGGAAGAAAAACTTAAAAGTTTAGGATTTAATGTTACGCCTAGCGATTGTAATTTTTTATTAATTGAACCCAGTTCGAATTTGAATTTTAATGCTGATGCGATTTATAAATTCCTTTGCTCAAAAGGTTTGATAGTTAGGGAGATGAAAGAATATAATTTATCTAATTATCTACGAATTACAATTGGGACTGAAGAGGCTAATAAGTTAGTTATTTCTTCCCTTGAGGAGTTATTACAATAAATGAATAGTAAATTTAAGAAAGTATGTATTATAGGTCTCGGTCTTATAGGAGGGTCGATAGGACTCGCCATGAAGCGGTCAAAGATTTCTAATCAGATTATTGGCTTCGCTAGATCTAATTCTACCTTAAAAAGAGCAATAGAATTAGGGTTAGTTGATAAAGTTAAAGATAATTTAGAAGATGCCGTAAATGATTGTGATCTTATTATCCTAGCAACTCCTTTGTCTACATTTAAGAAATTAGTTGAGGAGATGAGCCCTTTTTTAAAAAAAGATTGTATAATAACTGACACTGGATCCGCCAAATTAAGTGTTATTGAGGATTTGAGAGGCATATTACCCAATAATGTTGAATTTATTCCAGGTCACCCTATAGCTGGTACAGAAGAATCAGGTCCAGATGCAGGTTTTGCTGAACTTTTTGATAATCGGTGGTGCATTCTTACACCAACAGAAGAAAATAGCAGCAATGCAATTGGTCTTATTAAGGAATTTTGGGAGTCTATTGGTTCAAAAGTAGAGATAATGGACCCATTGCATCATGATAAAGTTTTGGCAATAACAAGTCATATACCGCATTTAATTGCTTTTAATATTGTCGGAACAGCTAATAACCTTGCTAATGTTACAGAAAAAGAAGTTGTAAAATACTCTGCGGGTGGCTTTAGAGATTTTACCAGAATAGCGGCTTCCGACCCTAAGATGTGGAGTGATATTTTTACTTACAATAGTGAAGCTGTTTTAGAGATGTTAGAATTATTTTCTAATGATTTAGCTAAGTTAAAGGCTGCAGTTATAAAAAAAGATTCTGATTTATTATTTTCAAATTTTGAAAAAACTCGAGAGGTAAGAAAAAATATCATTGATGCAGGGCAAGAAGAAAGCGATGTAGATTTCGGAAGAAAAAAATCTGAAGAGTAAGAATTTACTTCTTGATTAATAAATTGGTCTCTCTTTCTATAGTTTCTTCTAATTTACTTTCAAAATCTTTTCTAGATAAACCAGATTGGATTGCTGGCATGAATTTAACGCTAATTTTTCCAGAGTTTCTTTTGAGGCCTTTCGTTTTCCAAAGTAAACCTGAATTAAGAGCTACAGGTATGCATGGAACTCCTAGAAATTTATAAAGTGCTGAGATACCAGATTTATATTCACCTTTCTCTCCTACAGAACTTCTAGTTCCTTCAGGAAAAATGATTATAGGCCTATTATTTTTTGAACATTCTTCACCTTGTTTAATCAACCTTCTTAATGCCTTACTGTGAGCTCCACGATCTAACCATATCATTTTCGCTTTTATTGCATGCCAACCATAAAAAGGGATAAATATGATAATTTTTTTTAATACCATAGCTGCATCATTAAAGAAGGCTGTAAAAAAGACTGTATCCCATATTGATTGATGCTTTGAGGCAATTATAAAAGGACCTGATGGTATATTTTCCTCTCCCGTAACTTCCCAGTCTAAGTTATCGAGCTTTTTAAATAAAATTAGCATAATTTTAGACCAATTATGTATTAACATAGCTGTATATTTTCTAGGAAGAAAGAGACAGGGTAGACCAATAATTGCAATAAACAATGTTATAAAGATTAAAAACCCTGTTTTGAAAAGTGAATAAAAATTTTCTTTTACATTCATTTCATTAAGACCTTCTAAATAAATATTTTAACCTCGTTAAACAAAGTTTAGCGTATTCAGTAAATATTTTCTTTGTATATTTAAAATTAATTAGAGATATATTTGAATTAATTTTAACAATCCAGGGTTCAATTTTAATTTCGGGAGCATTTTTTTTGAATTCATAAAGACTTCTTGGCATATGTTCTGAAGATGTAACTAACAAAATTTTGTCATGTTCATTTTTATTTAACCACTTAAATGATTCAATGGCATTTGTTTTGGTATTATGGGATTTTGATTCATAGAATATACAGCAATTAAATATTAAATTCCTATTCAAAAGATTATTTGGATTTATTATTTTGATGAGTTCACTTTCTCTAACAATTGGATTAACGCCTGCAATAAATAGCTTTTTTCCATAATCACCCTCTAATAATTTGTAACCCTCTTCTATTCTATTAGGCCCTCCTGTTAGGACTATAATTACACCTCCCCTTTCTTGCGGGAAATTATTAGGCTTATTTGAAATAGAAAGAAATGATAAAAAATCATATATTAATATTGAAGAAATTATTATGACAAATATCCATTTAATCCCTATTGATCTTACTTTTTTTATTTCCATTAAATTTATAATTCTAATTAAATTTTCTACTTAATTATGTATCTTATTTATTTTGGTTAGTCTATTTAAGGAATAAATAGAATTCCATATTCTATATTTCGAGATGACCATGAAAAAATTTTTACCTAATATTTTTCCTTTTATTCTTCTATCCCTTCTAATTGTTATGTGGGGTTCGGCATTTGCTGCGCTCAAGGTATCCTTGGAGACAATACCCCCGTTATGGGTTATGTCACTTAGACTGATAATTGGAAGTTTAACTATAGCAACCTTTTTTTTAATCTTAAGAAAAAGTCTTCCTTTAACATTTGAGTTTTGGAAATGGTGTTTGATTATTGGTTTTCTTGGATTTTCATTTCCATTCAGTATTATTTCTTGGGGGACACAATTTATTCCGTCATCATTAGTTGCTATTTTAATGGGAGCTAATCCAATTATTACATTAATTTTAGCTTATTTCTTTTTAGTAGACAGTAAATTAACAATTCGAATGGTTGTAGGTGTCTTTTTAGGGCTTTTAGGAATTATTCTTTTGGTTGGATTTGGAAACATTGATGCTGATTTATACAAACGAGAATTTATATATGGCCAATTGGCAGTACTTGCAGGAACTTTTTCATTTGCTCTTGCCTCTGTTCTTTTAAAACATTCACCTCAAGAATATTCTTTTGAGAGAACACTGGGTTCATTAATCTGTGGAAGTATTATTGGTTTATTTCTAGCTTATTTTTTTAGTAATTCATCTTTAATAATTCATGAGATATCGTTGAAAAGTTCAGTAAGCATAGCCCTTCTTGGTGTTTTTCCAACAGGAATTGCATCAGTAATATGGTTTAAAGTTATTGAACTAAAGGGCCCAGTTTTTTTAGCCCTGGTTAATTATTTAATCCCTGTTTGGGCTTTAATATTAGGTATTTTTCTTTTGAACGAGAAAATAAATTTTATAATTGGATTTGGACTTATTTTTATTACAATAGGCATCTGGCTAATAGAAAAGAGGGTTGAGTAAAATGTTATTAATCAAGAAATTTATTGCTTTAGTTGCCTCATTTTTATTATCAACATCTTTTGTTTGTATTTTTGTAATTTCTCAAAATACTTTATGGAACTTATTTTGGCTCAAAACGCAAAACTTTGATATATCGTTTTTGGTTATTTTTTCTTCACTTATTCATGATATCAAGGGTGGCTCATCACCAATTATTCTTCAGTGGGGGATACCCATTAGCTTATACTCAGTAATTTGTATAACATTATTACTAGCCTTTATAATCACATCTTTAATTAGAATTCGTTTTCCATTAAACTCTAAACTTTCATATGGAATTGCTGGATTTACGAGTCTATATGTGATGATTAGTTTAATAATAATTAAGTATGACGGTATAGTTATAATCTCAAGTGCAAAAGAAAACTTTGGTTTATTTGTTTTCTGTTTTATTGGATTTCTAGGTGGATTTTTATTTGATATTTTAAATGGTAAGTTTTCGATAAGAGGTGATTGAATGAAAAAATATACAAAAAAATTATTAATTTTATTGTCTCTAATTTTTATCAGTCTTACAGGCTACTCAAATGATAAAGTCTATCAAATAGAGACCCTAACCAAAGGACTCGACAGACCATGGAGTTTAGGCTTTCTTCCTAATGGCGATATATTAATTTCTGAGTTAACTGGAAACCTTAGGATCTATAATAGCGAAGGACTTTTATCAGAACCATTAAGCGGTGTCCCAAAAGTATTTGTAAAAAGCCAGGGAGGCTTATCTGATATTGCTATCCATCCAAACTTTATTCAAAATAAATTTATTTTCCTATCTTTTTCTATCAATACTGACCAAGGAAAGACACTCCAAGTGGTAAGAGCAAAATTGAAAAAAGAAACTCTAATTGATGTAGAGGTTATTTTTACTGCTGAAGCCTTTAGATCAACATCTGCTCATTTTGGAGCTAGATTATTATTTCTAAAGGATAATACATTATTAATTTCCTCTGGCGATGGGTTTAATTACAGAGAAAAAGCCCAAAGTCTCAATAATCATTTTGGTAAAATAATTCGTATTAATGATGATGGCTCAATCCCGCCTGATAATCCATTCGTAGATAAAGATGGTTCACTTCCAGAAATTTGGACATATGGTCACAGAAATCAACAAGGGCTTATTATCGATAGTAATGGCTTAGTATTTAGCCATGAGCATGGTCCTAAGGGTGGTGATGAATTAAATTTAATTCAACCAGGAAAGAATTATGGATGGCCATCGATAACTTACGGTATCGATTATAACGGATCCATTATTTCTCCATTTAAAATAAAGGATGGAATGGAACAACCTATAAAATTTTGGACACCATCAATAGCACCTTCTGATATGACCTTCTATAATGGAAATTTATTTCCTGATTGGTTTGGTAGTATTTTCATTTCTGCCTTATCGCCTGGAGATGTCAGAAGAATAGTCTTGAAAAATAATGTATTTGTCTCAGAAGAGATTTTATTTGATGAAATTCAATCTCGAATACGAAGTATTAAAATGGCACCTGATGGAAGTCTCATTATACTTACTGATGATGCAAAGGATAAAAATAAATCTGGTAAAATGATAAAGGTAACTCCCCGCTAAATTTTTTATTATTTTTTATGATTTTTTGATAAAGTGAAATAAATGATTATTCAATGTCCAGCATGCGCAACAAATTTTTTTCTTGATGAAAGAAAATTTAATGGCTCCCCAAAAAAACTTAAATGCTCAAGGTGCTCTATAGTTTGGACTTCCGGAACTGACGGTAAGCCAATAGATATTCCAAAACTTTATGAGCCAGCATCGAGCCAGGGTATCAAAACAAATAAAGAATCAAAAATTATTGATAAAAATATAAAACCAGACCACCCTTTGCCAGTTCCTTTTGACAAACCAAAAAGTGATAGATCGAATTTTATTATTTGGGCTTCCTTTATTCTAATCTTTATCCTTTTTGTTACTGCTTGGAATAAGAGAGTCATTTTTGTTGATCGATTTCCTATATTTTCTCCAGTAGTAGAATTTTTTGATCCATCTATAAAGTTTAGAGGTATTGAAATTAGTAATCTTGAGAGTCGAATTGATTCAGGAAAAGATGGATCAACTCTTTTTGTGAGTGGCTCGTTAATTAATCAAGAAAATTATTTACGAAGAGTTCCATCAATAATTGTCGTTATTGAAGATGAGAAGGGTGTAATTTTATTAAAAGAGATTATAAGGTCCGATAATGATTATTTTGATTATCAAGAGATAAAAGACTTTGAGGTTAAATTTTCAAAATATCCAACGAATGCATCAAATATTTTTATTGAAATATTAGATTAGCTAAATCCAATCTGGAATTTTATCTCGATTAATCAATTCCTCATCTTCAATTCTATCTCTAATAATTTCAAATTCATCATTATTTACAAGAATCTCGTTTATTGATGCCCTTGTATTATAATTTGAAGATAAAACCGAGCCATATGCACCTACTGATTTAATTGCCAATAAATCTTCTTCATCAACTTTTCCTATTGGAATTTTCTTTCCAAAATAATCACCAGTTTCGCAGACTGGTCCAACAATATCATAATTGGATAGATTACCTTTTTTATCTTCATTAATTGTAATAATTTCATGATATGATCCATAAAGCGTTGGTCTTATGAAGTCATTCATAGCTGCATCAACAATTAGAAAATTATTTGTTTCAGTATTCTTTATATATATTATTTTAGTAACAAGTATGGCGGAATTTGCTGTTAAAAACCTACCTGGTTCAATTATAATTTTACATTCAATCTCGCCAAGCTTTTCTGATAATAATTTACCATATTTCTTTATATCTAATGGTTTTTCTTTTTGGTGATATTGAACGCCTAGGCCTCCACCAATATCAAAAACTTTAATATCATGACCTTTTTTTCTTAATTCACTGATGATACCAACTAATAGATCTAATGACTCTTCAAATGGTTTAATTTCATTAATCTGACTTCCAATATGAAAATCAATGCCAATAATTTTAATGCCAGGTAAACTTGCTGCAAAATCATATGACTCAATTGTACTTTTCCAGTCAATACCAAATTTATCCTGTGCCTTTCCCGTTGATATCTTCTCATTCCCGCCTGCAGATATATCAGGATTAATTCTTAGGGAAATATTTGATTTAATATTTAGATCTTTAGATATTTGAGAGATTTTTTTTAATTCACTTATCGATTCGACGTTGAACATTAAAATATCATTTTTAATTGCATATTCTATTTCCTCTGATGTTTTACCTACACCTGAAAAAACAATTTTTTTGCTTGGTATTCCAGCCTTTAAGGCTCTTTTAAGTTCGCCAATAGAAACTACATCTGCACCAGATCCTAATTTAGAAAAAGTTTTTATTATTGATTGATTGGAGTTAGATTTTATTGAAAAACAAATTTCATAATCCTCTAATTCAATAGATTTATCTAATTTAGTATATTGCTCTTTTAGGTGATTAAGTGAGTAACAGTAAAAAGGTGTTTTTATTTTTTTTGCTATATCACTTACATTAATACTTTCGATTAAAAGCTCACCATTTCTGTAATTAAAATTATTCATTTAAATAGCTCTTAAGACCTTTTTTGAAAATTTAAATCATAAGCAGTATTTGGGGGTGGCAATAGATCCCCTTTTCTTCCACAGCCCGGAATTATAGTAAGAGCGATAATACAAGATATAACTATTATTTTATTTTTCATCTTTTAATCTCTTTAACCATAAACCAGCAGCTCTTTTAACATTTTTTGGAGAGGTTCCGCCCTCTGAAGTCTTTCTAATAACTGATTTTTCTGCATTCAATATATTGAATATATCTTTGGTTATTCTTTCATCAAATTTTTTTAATATCTCTAGATCTATTTCATCAAGAGTTATATTTTTCTCAATACAAAGTGAGACTATTTCACCTGTTATTTTATGTGCTGATCTGAAGGGGATATTTAAATTTTGAACCAGCCAATCTGCTAGATCAGTTGCAGTAGAAAATTGTCTAGATGCGGCTTCATTCATATTTTTGATATTCGGTACCATATTTTCAATCATTGAGCTCATCGATTGTAAACAGAGTAAGATATTATCAAGTGCATCAAATGTGGGTTCTTTATCCTCTTGAAGATCTTTAGAATATGCCATTGGTAGCCCTTTCATAACAATTAACATTGTAATTAAAGATCCAATTAATCTTCCAGATTTACCTCTTACAAGTTCAGCAAGATCAGGGTTTTTCTTTTGAGGCATTATTGATGATCCAGTTGTTAAATTATCTGGGAGCTCAATAAAATTAAATCCATCTGAGAGCCATAAAATTATCTCTTCGGCTAATCGTGATAAATGGACAGAGCAAATAGCTATTGATGACATTGTTTCTAACACAAAGTCTCTTGATGAAACTGCATCTAAAGAGTTTCTCATGGGATTGTTGAAGCCTAATGCCTTAGAAGTCATTTTTCTATTTATAGGAAAGGAAGTTCCAGAAAGAGCTCCTGATCCCAGTGGACTCTCATTTAATCTTTTATTACAATCAATCATCCTACCTTTATCTCTGGAGAGCATTTCTACATATGCCAATAGGTGATGACCCATTGTGATTGGTTGAGCAGTCTGCATATGAGTATATCCAGGCATAATTGTTTTATAATTATCCTCGGCTTTGGAAGCTAGAGCTTTCTGAAGTAATGATATTTCATCAATAATTTCGAAATTTTTTCTTCTTATATATAACCTTAGATCAGTTGCAACTTGGTCATTTCTTGACCTTGCGGTGTGAACTCTTCCAGCGGTATCACCAATATCTTTACTGAGAGCTGATTCAATATTCATATGAATATCTTCTAATTCCTTGCTTAGTTTGAAATTACCCTTTTTAAATTTAATTTTAATTCTTTTTAGGCCTGCAATAATTGATAATGAGTCCTTTTTCGTAATTATTTTGCAATGAGATAGCATTTGAGTATGCGCAATTGAGGCTTCAACATCAACCTCAAATAGTCTATAATCAAACTCAATTGAAGAATTAACGTTTTGTAACAGCTTTGATGAATCAGAGGAGAATCTTCCTCCCCACATTTTATTTTTTGAAGCTTTATTAACCATAATTTTTTCGACCTATTAATTTTTAAGGTAATTACTAATGAATATATCAAAAAAAGCACTCTTAATAGGCTTAATTACTATATCTTTTATTGTTACGATATTTTTTTATTATTCTAGTAATATAAAACTTGAAAAAAATCATGAAAAAATATTCACAGAGTCAAATGATCAAGCCAATTTGAGAGAAATTAGCTTTTTCAGTTTAGATCAACAAGAGTTTTTTCTTTCTGACTTCAATGGTAAGGTTTTATTGGTGAATCTTTGGGCAACTTGGTGTGCTCCATGCAGAATAGAAATGCCATCTCTAGATAGGCTTGAGGATATTTTGGGCGATGAAAGATTTCAAGTTATTGCTATTGCTGTTGAGAAAACTGATATTTCAAAAATAGCTGACTTTTATCAAGAAGAGGGTATAAAGAATTTAAAAATTTTCCATGATAAATCGACTAAATCTGGACTTTATGCCAAAGCGACAGGCCTTCCATTTACTCTTCTTATTGATAGAGAGGGAAAAGAAGTTGGAAGAAAAGATGGCCCATGGGAATGGGATTCAAAAGAAGTTTTAGAAATAATAAATAAATTAAAAGTAATTAATTAAATTATCCAAGAGCTGTATTAAGATCTGGAATTGCTTTAAAAAGATCAGCTACTAAACCATAATCTGCTACCTGAAATATTGGCGCTTCTTCATCTTTATTTATTGCTACAATAACTTTTGAATCTTTCATTCCTGCAAGATGTTGAATAGCTCCGGAAATACCAACTGCAATATAGAGCTCTGGTGCCACTACTTTTCCTGTTTGACCAACTTGGTAGTCATTAGGAACAAAACCTGCATCAACGGCTGCTCTTGATGCCCCAAGTGCGGCCCCAAGTTTATCAGCAACACCTTCAAGTAGAACAAAATTTTCACCATTTTGCATACCTCTTCCACCTGAAATAATTATTTTCGCCGCAGTAAGTTCTGGACGATCAGATTTTGTTAGTTCTTCAGAAATATATTCAGATAAATTTTTATCTTCAGAGTTTTGAATATTTTCAACTGTTGCAGGATCCTGGTTTTCAACCGCTTGAAAAGAAGGTGCTCTTACAGTGATGATTTTTTTATCTGATAATGATTTAACAGTTTGAATTGCATTACCGGCATAAATAGGTCGTTCAAAGGTATTAGAGTCAATGACATTAATGATCTCAGAAATTTGAGGAACGTCAAGAAGAGCTGCTACTCTTGGCATAAAATTTTTACCAGTTGTTGACGCCGTTGTTAGGATTGCATTGTAATCACTAGAGATTTCAACCACAAGATCTGCATATGATTCAGCCATATGTTTCTCATATACAGGATTGTCACATAGTAAGACTTTTGAAACACCTGCAATTTTTGATACCTCATCAGCAATTTCTGAACAATCTTTACCAGCAACTAGAACATGAACTTCTTCACCAATCTTTGTTGCTGCATCCATAGCTTTTTTATTTGCTTCATTAAGAATTTTATTATCATGTTCTGCTATAAGTAACGTAGTCATTTAAATAACTCCTGCTTCATTTTTTAACTTATCAACTAATTCTTCTACAGTTTCTACTTTAATTCCAGCCTCTCTTTGTGCCGGCTCAGAAACCTTTACTACTTCGAGCATAGAAGTGATTTCAATATTATAATCTTCTGGACTTTTTTCTTCTATTGGCTTTTTCTTTGCTTTCATAATATTTGGAAGAGATGCATATCTTGGCTCATTTAACCTAAGATCTGTTGTAATAACTGATGGTAGCTTTAGATTAATTGTTTGGAGTCCTCCATCAACCTCTCTAATGACATTAATTTTACCATCAGAAATTTTTAACTCTGAGGCAAAAGTTCCTTGCGACCAACCTAATAATGCAGAAAGCATCTGACCTGTTTGATTGCTATCATCATCGATCGCCTGCTTACCTAAGATAATTATTTCTGGATTTTCTTCATCGCTAACAGCTTTGATAAGCTTTGCAACATTTAATGGTTCTACTAATTCATCAGTTTTGATTAATATACCTCTATCAGCCCCCATTGCTAGTGCTGTGCGAATTGTTTCTTGAGATTGCTGAGGACCTATTGAAAGAACAATAATTTCTGAAACAGTACCCGCTTCTTTAAGTCTTATTGCCTCTTCAACAGCTATTTCGTCAAAAGGGTTCATTGACATTTTAACGTTGTCTAGTTCAACACCAGAATTATCTGATTTGACACGAATTTTAACATTATAGTCAACCACTCTTTTAATAGGTACAAGAACCTTCATTTTTTATCTCCAATTAATTCAATATATTAGATTTGCAGAAATTAAGACTACTAGTCATTTGTGTCAATCGAACATTTTAAATAGATAAAATTAATTATATTAATTGTGGAACTTTTCAACCAACTATTCATTATTATTTGTTTCACCTGGCCTCCAAAGTGTATCACCTTGGCCGCCTTGATAAGTTTGATTTGCATAACGTGCAGCGACAAAGCACAGGTCAGAGAGTCTATTTACATATTTTAATGCAATTTCTGAAACAGAATTATTTTCTGTTAATGATAATTGTACCATTAATCTCTCAGCTCTCCTTATTACTGTTCGAGCTAAATGAAGGTAGGATGAAGCCGGAGTTCCGCCCGGCAAAACAAAAGATCTGAGAGGCTCAAGATTGATATTTAATTGATCAATTTCTTGTTCAATTCTATTTACTTGTTTTTCAACTATCGAGAGGGAATTATGACCTCCATCTTGAGGTGTAGATAGTTCTGCGCCAAGATCAAATAATTCATTTTGAATTGAACCAAGAAAATTGTCTAATGTTATTAACTCAGATGTTTTTGTATAGGTTCTAACCATACCTATAATTGAGTTTGCTTCATCAATAGTTCCATATGTTTCAACTCTTAAAGAATCTTTAGAGACCCTTGAACCATCTCCTAGGCTTGTTGAACCCTTGTCCCCTGTCTTGGTGTAAATCTTATTTAGTATAACCATTAATTTATTTTCCAGGCCAAACGAAAACCAACACTAGTAAGACCTTGATTTGGATCACACAAACTTCCATTAGACATATGCTGTGCAGATAATTGTAGAACAGTATTTTCTTTTATTTCATAGCCAAAAGCTATCATTTCACGAAAATTAACCTTACACCCAAATCCTAATTGATCATTCTTAATATCTTCTTCGCCTGAATGAAGTGCAGCGCCAAATGCCAATTCCCCAGAAAATTTTCCTCTCTTAAATAGATCCCATGAAGATCCTGCGTAAAGTAAATGGGTATTATTAGCCAAACTAATATGTGTACCTAAGTGAGGTCTTCCAGCATAAGGGTGCCACCAACTTGGCCTATCAAAGATTTTTTCAAAAGATAAAGCAGGCCCTCCTTCTATCCTTCTTTCAACGTCATGCATTGAGAGGCCTAACCTATATTCTGCTGCCTCGAGTGATGGGAAAGCCGCTAAACTAATAAATAAAAGTTGAAATATTATAAATTTTTTCAATTGATAGCTCCATAACAATTAATATAACTATACTAATAAAATTTAAGCTAATTGGGCATATAAAACAATATTCAAATATTATCTATTTTTACTTTCCATAAGTCTTCTTGCTATAACCTGTGCTTGTATCTCAGCTGTTCCTTCAAAAATACTCAATATCCTCGCATCTGCAAGAATTCTACTTATTTGAGTTTCTGTCGCAAAGCCAATTCCACCGTGTATTTGCAATGCATTATCAGCTGATGACCAAGCTACTCTTGCGCCTAGAAGCTTAGCCATACCTGCTTCCATATCACATCTTTGTTTTGAGTCTTTTATATTTGCTGCATGGAAGGTTAGTTGCCTGACAATCATTGTTTCTGCAAACATCATTATTAATTTTTCACTAATCCTCGGAAAATTTATTAGTTTTTCATTAAATTGAATTCTATCATTTGCATATGTTAGAGCAACATCACACGCATTTTGAGAAACACCAATGGCTCTAGCAGCGGTTTGTATTCTTGCAGATTCAAATGTAGACATTAAATGAACAAAACCCTTACCTTCTTCTTCACCAAGGAGATTTTCGCTTGGAACTTCAAAATTATCAAAACCAATATCAAATTCTTTCATTCCTCTGTAGCCAATTACATTAATTTCACCCCCACTCATTCCTTTTGCAGGAAAGAATTCGTCTTCAGTTTCTCTTGGTTTTTCTGCGAGGAACATTGAAAGACCTTTGTGATCTGTTAATTCACTATTTGTACGAACAAGTAATGTCATGAGGTCTGCTCGTGCGCCATGTGTTATCCATGTTTTATTGCCATTTATAAGATATTTATTATCAACAAGTTTGCCTCTTGTTTTTAAATGCGCTAAATCTGAACCTATATCTGGTTCTGAAAAAACGGCTGTTGGGAATATTTTTCCAGATGCAATTTTATTAAGATATTTCTCTTTTTGAGCTTCTGAGCCACCTATTAAAATTAACTCAGCTGCTATTTCAGACCTAGTACCAAGTGATCCAACGCCGATCCATCCACGCGATAATTCTTCAGAAACAATACACATAGCCTTTTTTTCTAATCCGAGTCCTCCATATTTTTCTGGAATCGTTAAACCAAAAACTCCTAATTCTGACATTTTTTCAATTATTTCTATTGGTATATATTCATCATTAAGGTGCCATTCATGAGCATTAGGCGTTATTTCTTCTTCAACAAACCGTCTAAATTGACTTTTTATTTCCTTATATGTCTCATCTAAACCGTCATCTGGATCTATTCCAGAATCCTTACTTTCCAACAGAAGCTTCATTACTCGATTTTTTTCTTTACTTGACGATCTAGCAATTAGTGGTTTTGAAATTTTTTTAAATTTTTCAATGTTTAAATCAGAAATTTTTAATTCTTGAGGTCTTATTGTTTCGTTTTGACTCATTGGAATTCCATATAGAATTTGAAGGCAATATTCACCTGCACCAATTCCCGCTATACCTTCCTCTAATTTCGTTAAGCGATTATTATTATCTAAATTTTCTATCCAATTACAAAGCTGTGACAATGATTCAACATATGTTGCGTACCAAGCAAGACCATGCCCAATATGTTGGTTTTCATTTAAATAACTAATATCTTTAAGCTCTGCATTATTATCTCTTGCTTCTGCAAATATTTCTCTAGAAATATTAAAAGCATTTTTGAGTTCTTCAACAAGTTGGTTATTTTTCATGATTTAAATCTCAAATAAATATTCTTATGTTGTTATCATATTTTTACAAATCGTGGCTAGATCATTTTGTCACACTAAATTAAATCTGGAAAAGGTAGATTTTTCGAAATAATTGAAAAAATTTTGTCCTTTGAAAATCCTTTTTCTCTGTATGATTTTATAGATGTTGAATTATTTGTTTTCGAAAGCTTGATTCCATTTTCCTCTCGGAGTAATTGATGATGATACCATTCGGTTTGAGGAAAATTAAAAATAACCTGTAATAATCTATGAATTGATGTAGCCGCATAAAGATCTACACCTCTTGTGACAAGATTTATATTTTGTTCTGCATCATCTACAGTAACAGAAAGGTGATATGAGGTTGGTATTTCTTTTCTTCCAATGATGAAATCACCATATAGCTTGGGTTCTGTAAATCTCTTTCCTAGAGGCTCTAACCCTTTTTCATAAAAAAAAATTTTGCCTCCATATTTTTCTTCAGCATAAATAAGTGCCTTTTCAATATTTAATCGCCATGAGAAATCTTTCCCACTTAACATAAGGTTCGCTCTATTTGCTTTTGATATATTTTTATAAACTCCAGGATAAATATATTGACCATCAGGATCAATTGGCCATGTTGAGAGGCTTGTTAATTTCTTTTTAATTTCTTTTTTAATTTCTGACCTTGTTGCCCAGCAAGGATATATTAAATCTAAGTCTCTTAATTTTTTTATATATACTTCATAATTTTTAAAATGATCTGATTGACGCCTGACCGCATTTTGATATTTTATTCCAAGCCAAGATAGGTCATCATAAATAGTTTTTTCAAACTCTTCCTTGCATCTACCAATATCAATATCTTCTATCCTTAAAAAAAACTTACCAGAACTATTTTCTGATATTTTTTGAGATAATTTTGCAGAATATGCATGACCTAAATGAAGATAACCATTGGGGCTTGGAGCAAATCTAGTGTTATATTTTGTCATTATTTTTTCATAAAATTATTTATTTTTTATATAGAATCATAATTAAATATTATTATGAATACTGAATTAAATTTATCCTCTAACAAGCATCCTGAATCTTGTCCTGCTTTAGTTCTTAATGCTGACTTTAGGCCGCTTTCTTATTATCCGTTATCATTGTGGTCATGGCAGGATGCAATTAAAGCAGTATTTCTCGATAGAGTAAATATTGTTTCAAGTTACGATAAATCAGTTCATTCTCCAAGTTTTGAAATAAAACTACCTTCCGTTGTTTCATTGAAAAATTATGTTAAACCTCCTCAATGGCCTGCTTTTACTAGATTTAATTTATTCCTGAGGGATAGATTTAATTGCCAATATTGTGGGGAAGCTTCTGATCTAACTTTCGATCATTTATTGCCTAGATCGAAAGGTGGGTTAACTACTTGGGAAAATGTTGTAACAGCATGTTCAAAATGTAATTTAAAAAAATCTAATCATTTATATCATGAGGCTAACATGAAGCCTATACAGTGGCCTTATAAACCCAATGTTCATGAGTTACATAAGAATGGTAGATTATTTCCACCAAATTATCTTCATGATAGCTGGATGGATTATCTTTATTGGGACTCTGAGCTAGAAGCTTAAATTTTTTCAGATAGATTTATTGCTGTTTTGCAGCCTATACCGACTAACTTTTTAAATATTTTTAGCGTAGGTGTATTTTCTGTGATTTCATTTTTTGCAATTTTTTCATGCTCAACCTCTTCTGCATGAAATTTTTTTATTGTTTTAAGAATATCTTGTTCTTTTCCAGAACTCTCTAATTCTTCAATTTGGTCTGAGTAATGTTTGTCTATTACATCTTCTACAGCTTCAGTGCATGCCATGACGCTATCCTTCCCACCTATTACGGAAATAACACCTAGAGTATAGCCTGCAAGACTCCATAAAGGCATTAGAGCAGTTGGTCTTGTTTTTCGTTCTTTAACAAGTCTATCAAATTCCTTAGCGTGCGCTTTCTCACCTTCAGCCATTTCAGAAATAATAGATGAGGTTTTTTTATCACCTATTAAACTTAAGGCAGATAACTGGCCTTTATAAATTGCTATTGCCCCATGCTCACCAGCATGGTCAACTCGAATTATTTCATCCATACGTCTTTTTTTCATGATGTTTTCCTAGCTTCCTTAAATATCACTACAGAGCCTAAAAATGAAATAATAAAATTATATCCAGCCAAAGATAAACCTAAAATCCTAAAAGATGCTTGGTTACATTGCGGTCCAGGCGAAGTTGATTTTAATTTTTCAAGCAAACTATTACTATAATCAATTGTTTGAGCCCCGCAAGTTTTTGGTCCATCCCATAAATCCCATTCTATTCCAGCATGCCATCCTGCAAAAACTGCGCCTAAAAAAAGCAATAAAGAAATTAATAGTAAAAATATATTATTTTTATTTTTAAAGATAAAATTTGGCATTATTGCGAGAACAAGCGAAATATACCATGGCCATCTTTGCTTAAGACATAGGTCGCATGGCTCAAAGCCAAATATTTCAAGCAAATGAACTGAAGATAGAATTATGACTATAAACAATATTAAATTTCGATTTATCAATTAAGAATTGCCTCTTTAATTATGATTATTCCGATAAATAATATTATGAGTATAATAGTTAATAAGAAAGAGTATTTTTTTACAATATTTATAGCCATATCACCAAATTTTTGACACAAAATTACTTCTAGTAAAAATCTTGATCCTCTTGATAAAAAACTAAATATTATAAAAATAGGAAAGGAAATTCCTATTACCCCAGAAGTTATAGCGGCTATTTTATATGGGATTGGAGTAAATCCAGCAATAAAAATAAAAAAGTATCCATAATCTTTAATTGAGGAGGAGAAGCTCTCAAACTTTTCCATTAAATCAAAATTTTTAATTATATTAATTCCAACCGTATCGAAAAATAAAAATCCGATTAAATATCCTACCACACCACCAATTACTGAAAATAAAGTTGTATAAATACCCAGGGAGATTGCTTTTTCTCGATTGGCGAGAGCCATAGGAATTAAAAAAGTATCTGTTGGTATTGGAAAAAAAATACTTTCTGAAAATGAAATTGCATATAAGTAAAAAGGGCTTTTTTTGGCCTTTAATATATTATAGATTTTAGAATTAAAAATATTCATTTTATTAACCTTTGGTGCGGGTGGGGAGACTTGAACTCCCACTCAGTTGCCTGAACCAGATTTTGAATCTGGCGCGTCTACCGGTTCCGCCACACCCGCTTTTTTAAATCTCAAATTTTAATTGTAATCTCTAATCCAATTTATTTAAAATAATAGTTTCAAATTCACTTTGAAATCTAATTTTACTTTGTTAAAATAATTAATGTTAAAATTTGTATATAAAAATATTTATAGTCTTTGGATTAATAGGGTCAAGCCAATAAAGGCCTTCAAAGCAATAAGAGCTCTGGATAAAAATAAAGAAGATACAACACAAGTTTTTCATGTCATTGACTCTCTAAAAGGTGCCTCAGATAAAAAATATTTTAAAATTTTTTCTAACTCTATTGTCGGAAAAAATATTCTAAAAAGAAAAATTCAACTAGTTGATACTTTAAAAGATAAGGAATTTTTAAAAAACCTACCAAAAGAAACTCTTGGCTATAAATATTATGAATTTATTTATAAAGAAAATCTCTCTCCAGAAGAGCTTATAGATGCAAGTAATAATATTGATCTTGATAAACATTTTCAACATAGGTCTGATGAAGAAATTTTCTTTAACACTAGAAAAAGAGATATGCACGATTTATGGCATGTAACGGCAGGCTACGGGAGGGATGCATTAGGTGAGCTATCTCTTTTAGCCTTTACTTACGCTCAAGAGCAAAATCGAGGTATTGGTGCTATAGCTCTCTATGGTTACTGGAAAGTTGGAAAAGTGATGCCTGATTTTAATTTAAGAAAGGTAATCTATGAAGGCTATAATAATGGGAAAAAGGCTACGTTATGGTCTTGTGAGGATTGGGAACATTTAATTCAGTTACCTTTAGATCAGGTTAGAAAAAAGTTAAATTCAGAAAAGCCAGAGCTTTATTATGACGCTTTAAAAAAATTAAATACTCAAGAAATAGATTTAGATAATAACGCAGTATTGGCAAATTAGTTTATTTGAATGATTTGTATCTACGGACTAAAAAATTGTGACAGTTGCCGTAAGGCGATTAAATGGCTGAGTTCGAATAATATTGAATACAAATTCTTTAATTTAAAAGATAATATTTTATCCAAATCAACTCTCATGGAATGGATTAATGTTCATTCTTTAGAAAAAATTATAAATAAAAAGAGTACAACTTGGCGAAACCTTGACGATGCATCAAAAAATCAACTTGATACAAATGCTGTTAATATTATAATTGATTTTCCATCTCTAATGAAGAGGCCGATTTGGGAGTTAAATACAAAACCACATAACGAACTTGATCCTGGTTTTCAAGATAGGCATCAAAATTTTATTAAGAAATTAGTCTAGGTTAAAAATGTTTAAAAGAATAATTAATGAGTATATTTACATATCAACTTTTGGAAGGATTTTTAAAGCCCTAAAATCTATAGAATCTAAACCAGAAAATATCGTACCTTTGCAAATCGCTAATTTTGCAAAAGAAACACCTGATTCTATTGCTATTTATTATGAAGATGAAAAAATTTCTTATAAAGAATTAATTGATAGATCAAACAAATATGCACAGTGGTTTTTAAAAAATAATTTAGTAAAAGGTGATGTTGTAGCGCTTATGATGGAAAATAGGCCAGAATTTCTAGCATGTTGGATTGGAATAACTCAAGTTGGAGGAACTGTTGCGTTAATAAATACAAATTTAACTGGTCAGCCACTCGACTACTCACTTGGTATTTCTCAAGCTAATAATTTAATTCTCGGTAGTGAATTATTAAATAATTTCTCAACATCAAATGATGAAACTAAAAATAAATTTAATACATGGGTTCAAGGTAATTACAAAGAATCAAATTACTTTGAAAATATAGATAAAGTATTAAAGGATCTCCCTTCAGAAAAACCAAAAGTTGATTATACAGTTACAAACGATGATGATGGTTTGTATATTTATACCTCAGGCACTACAGGTAATCCAAAAGCAGCGACTATTTCGCATAAAAGACTTCGTTTGATGATGTTGGGCTTCAAAGGCGCAATTCAACCCAAAAAAGATGATAGAATTTATAATGTTTTACCCTTATATCACTCTGCAGGTGGAGTGATAGCTGTAGGTTTAGCCTTAACTTCTGGAGCCTCCTTAGTTTTAAAAAGAAAGTTTTCAGTCAATGATTTTTGGGATGATGTTAATAAGTATGGTGTCACTATTTTTCAATATATTGGGGAGCTATGTAGATATTTACTTAATGCCCCAGAGCATAAGTATGAAAAAAGTCATAATCTCAGAATGGCATGCGGTAATGGATTAAGGCCAGATATTTGGGATGCTTTTAAGGATCGTTTTAAGATTAATAATATTTTAGAATTTTATGGAGCTACCGAGGGTAATGTTTCCTTGATGAATTATGATGGTAAGTCTGGAGCAATTGGACGGATTCCAAAATATATAGAAAAAATATTAAATGTTCATATTATTAAATTTGATATTGAAAAAGAAGAACCAATTAGGGACGAGAATGGGTTTTGTATTCCTTGTGATGTTAATGAAGTCGGCGAAGCTATAGGTAAAATCGCTATAGAAGGTAGCTTTGAAGGGTATGTTGATAAGGAGGCGACGAAGAAAAAAATTCTAAGTGACGTTTTTGAAAAAGGTGATCAGTATTTTCGTTCAGGAGATTTGCTGAGTAAGGATGACCTTGGTTATGTATATTTTGCAGATCGAATAGGTGATACATTTCGTTGGAAAGGTGAAAATGTTGCTACATCTGAAGTTGCCGAGGCATTTGTTGGTTTTGATGGTATCCTAGAGGCAAACGTTTATGGTGTAAGTATTCCTGGAAGCGATGGTAAGGCTGGAATGGCAGCTTTATCAACAAACAAAGAGATTGATCTAGTCAAACTTTATCAAAAACTATCATCATCTTTACCTGCTTATGCACAGCCGTTAATTATTAGAATTAAGAATGAAATTGAAGTTACAGGTACATTTAAACATAGAAAAGTAGAATTAGTTAAAGAAGGATATGATCCTAAAAATATTTCAGAACCATTATATTTCTGTGATCATCAATCTAAGAAATATGTACCTCTAGATAACAACCTTTTTGGAATCATTGATAATCAAGAAATAAAACTTTAAGATCAGATGAAATTAAGGATTATTTTGTTTTAAGAAAAAGTATTATTCTTTTCCATCTAAAGAACGCAAGAATAACAGCAGTAAAAAACCCTGTGAAATATCCAGTAAAATGTCTTCTTATTAAGTAGTATTTAATAAATGCTAATGGAAATTCAACTAACAATCTAAAAAATAAAATAAACTTATTGGATTTTTTTAATGTTGAGGCTTGCATCTTTATATAATTATTTTCTTTTATTATTAGATGCTTAAAAGACCTGACAGATTTATGAAAAACTGGATTTATTAAAGTTATAACTTTTTGAGAATTTGTTTCAACTGAGTCATGAACTTTAGAATTTGAGAATCTACCATAATCAATATTATATAATCTAACACAAAGATGATAAGCAGAGAGGAATCTTGGCTTTGTCCAATTTGGATATATTGGAATAACTCTCATGGAAAAAAAATTAGCTTCAAGATTAGCTCTGAATAAGTCTCTAATTTCATTTGATATTTCATGAGAAAGATATTCATCAGCATCAAGATTTAATAGCCATTTATTCTTTGAGCATTCCTCACCAAAACGTTTTTGCGGACCAAAACCATTCCATTCATTATAAAAAACTTTACACCCAAGATCTTCAGCAAGTTTTTGGGTACCATCATTAGACCCTGAATCAATAACAATAACTTCATCGACTAAATCTTTTACAGACTTAATTGTTTTATCTATTCGATCAGCCTCATTAAGAGCAATAATAAAGCAGCTAATAGGAAGTTTTTCATTCATTTTTAATGCTCGGTCATAATCATTTTAACTTTTTTATAATGAATTATTATTCTATAATATCATAGATATTTTTGGTAAATTTTTTGGGGGATCGATGAAAGCTTTTACTTTTATTTTCAGTTTATTATTTTCATCTTTACTGATTGCAGAAAATCTTGAAATAAAACAAGATTATATAATTGATGAGGATGCAAAGGTTAGAGAGTCTGCAGACGAATTAATCATTAGAGAAATTACAATTGATCCAGCTACGCACCCAGGTAATCAACTTTATCAAGATAACTGTGCAATCTGTCATGATGGCACAATAGAAAAAGCTCCAGCAGCTAACTGGCTTGAAATGCTTATACCTCAAGCCTTATTAAGAACAATAAATGAAGGTATTATGTCTGAACAAGCATCTCATTTATCTGAAGAAGAGAAAATTCAAATTGTTGAATATATTGTTAGACAGGATCGAAAAGATTTTCCTGAGGAAGCAGAGCTTAATTATTGTAGTTCAAGTAAAATGAATTTTGATTTAAAAGAATCTCCAGAACCATATGGCTGGGGATACAATACTTCAAGATTTATTCCCAAAAAATCGGGCGGAATTGACTCAAAAAATATTAAAAATTTAAAATTAAAATGGGCCTTTGGTTTTCCATATTCCCAAAGAGCACGATCTCAACCACTTTTTGCAATGGGATCAATTTTTGTTGGAAGTCAATCAGGTGATATTTATGCCCTAGATGTTGAAACAGGGTGTGTAAAATGGAATTTTTCTGCTTCAGGCGAAGTTCGTACAGGTATCATAATGGATCAATGGGAAAATGGAAAAAAACCCAACAAACGTCCCTATATCTATTTTGGTGATATTCTTGCAAATGAATATGCCTTGGATGCTCAAACAGGTGAATTAATTTGGAAAATAAAATCAGATGATCACCCAAATGCTACTCGAACGGCAACCTCAGCAAAATTTGAAGATATACTTTTTATACCGATTTCTGGTTTAGAAGTTATTCCAGCTTTTGATGATGCTTACGAGTGTTGTACCTTTAGAGGTGGTCTCTTAGCTGTAGAGGCAAGAACTGGTAAAACTTTATGGAAACAACATTCAATTCCTGTTCCGGCTAAGTATTCAGGAAAGACTTCTGTTGGAACGAGAATGTTTGGACCATCTGGAGCTCCAATTTGGACTTCCCCCAATGTAGATAAGAAAAGGCGCTATGTTTATATTGGAACAGGTGAAAACTACTCAACGCCTGCTGATGACTCCTCCGATGCTATTATTGCATACAATATTGATACTGGAGAAGAGGTTTGGAGAAGACAAACTCTTGCTGGGGATGCATGGAATCTTGCTTGTATGGGAAAAGGCCTTCCAAATTGCCCTAAAGAATTTGGTCCTGATATGGATTATTCTGCAAGTTCAATAATGATTGATCTTGATGGTAAAGATATCCTTGTTGCAGGTCAGAAATCTGGATCTGTCTATGGATTAGATCCAGATACGGGTGAAATTATATGGTCGACTGAAGTTTCGGGTGGTGGTACTCAAGGAGGTATTCATTTTGGTATGGCTGCTGAAGGTAAGACTGTTTATGTACCAATAAATGATATGAAGAATACTCATGATGGTAAAGTGTGGCAAAATCGTAAACCTGGAATGCATTCTATAGACGCAGAAACTGGTAATATTTTATGGTCAAATATAACTGATAAAGAATGTAAAGAAATAGACTTTAATTGTGACCCAGGAGTCTCAGCCGCCGTTACGGCAATTCCTGGGGCTGTAATTGTTGGTCATTTAGATGGTAATATAAGAATTTTTGATAAAAAGAGCGGAGATATTTTGTGGACTTATAATACCTTAAGAGATTTTGATAGTATTTCTGGAACACCGGCTTCAGGAGGAAGTTTTAGTGGTTCAGGTCCATCAATTAGGAATGGCCATATGGCAATCAACTCAGGTTATGGTATTTATAATCATATGCCCGGAAATGCTCTTTTATTATTCTCAGTTGATTAATTTATGATGCTACATTTCCATGTCTTTGATAAGCTTTTTCAATATCCTCCTCTATTTCTTTTGTTAGCTTAATATCAATAGAAGTTACTGCTAATTTAAGTTGTTCCATGTTTGTCGCGCCAATGATATTTGATGTAACAAATGGTCTGGTAGTTACAAATTGGTTAGCCAGCTGAGATGGATCAATTTCATACTTCTTTGCTATATTAAGGTAGGCTTCAATTGCTTCTTCTGCATAGGGCCCTTCATATCTTTGAAGGCGATTAAAAAGTTCCTTCCTAGACCCTTTTGGTAAAGCTCCATTTTGATATTTACCCGATAAATACCCTTGTGCAATTGGAGAGTAAGCTAATAAACCAACATCCTCTCTATGTGCTATTTCTGATCCGCCTATCTCAAAGGTTCTATTGAGAAGGTTGTATGCATTTTGAATTGATTGTACCCTTGGGGTTGATGAGATATCTGAATGATAAAGAAATTTCATTGTTCCCCAGGGAGTTTCATTTGATAATCCTATGTAACGAATCTTCCCTGATTTAACTAATTCATTTAATGAGTCTAAAATTATACTTATATCAATAGAGGGCTCATCCATGTGTTCGTAATTAATACTTCCACCAAATAAATTCATTGGTCGATCTGGCCAGTGAAGTTGGTAAAGATCAATATAATCTGTCCCTAGTCTTAGTAAGCTTTTATCGACTGCTTCAAAAATTTGATCTCTTGATTGTTCTGTTGGCTTTTCGTCATCTCTTAACCAATTTAATGGTGATCTTCCAGATACTTTTGTTGCAAGTATAACCTTATCTCTTGACTTTCGCTCCTTAAACCAGGAACCAATAATTTTTTCAGTAGATCCTTGAGTTTCTTTTTTCGGAGGTACAGCATACATTTCTGCTGTATCAAAAAAATTTATTCCATTATCTAAGGCATAATCCATTTGCGCATGACCTTCACTCTCTGTGTTTTGTTCACCCCAGGTCATGGTTCCTAAACAAATTTCACTAACCTTTAAATCTGTTTTTCCTAGTTTTCTCTTTTTCATTTTACCCCTCCTTTTTTTATATTTTTATTTAACCTACCAGTCTAATAAGTGTTGATTTAATTTTAACCATTCTTTACTAGATTTATAATCTGGTATAATTTTTTCAACACTTTTCCAAAAGTCCCTAGAATGGTTGAAGTGAATTAAATGACACAATTCATGTATTACAACGTAACGAATAATTTTTTCCGGTGCCATTACCAGTTTCCAATTGTAGGAAATAATATTTTTATGTGAACAGCTTCCCCATCTTCTTTTATAAGAGCGGATTAAAACTTTCTTAGGTGTCACTCTAATTTTTTTTGCTTCATCAAAAGTTTTATTTTCAAAAATTTCTTTTGCCGTCTCCTTAAAAAGGACTTCTAATTTTTTTTTAATATTTTCTTCAGAATTGTTTTTATCATTTTTAAAAACTAAATATATAAAATCGTCATCTATATGACTTTTTTTATTATTATTTATAATAATTTTTAGTTTTCGATCTTTTCCTAGAAATTGAAAAATTTCTTCATTTTTAAACTTCTTTTTTATCGGTTTTTTTATTGATCTCTGAAGCAAAAGTTTTTGATTAATCCAATTTTCTTTTTGTAAAATAAATGAGTCTATTTCTTTTTGTTTTATATTAAAGGGTGCGCGAACTTCAACTAGACTATCTTTAATCTGTATCATAATAGTTTTTCTTCTTTTTGTTCTTTTAATTGTTATATGCATTTGATTCTTTTTGAATATATAAAAAATTAAGACAATACTATAATTAGATTGGTGATCCCGACAAGATTCGAACTTGTGACCCCCAGATTAGGAATCTGGTGCTCTATCCTGCTGAGCTACGGGACCACAATGAGATATTATAAAAATTCTTATAAAATTAAATTTAAAAATTAATCTGAATAAGTAATTGTTATTATAAAGGTGCCCAGGCTAGAAGGCTAGAGTCATTTGAATCAGAGTTTGGTACTAATTTTACACCTGATTCTTCAGCCATTGTTTTATAGTCAAGCCAAGAAGCAACTGCCTCTACAGGAGTTCCTGGGCCTGAGTCAAATACTAATGGCCCATAAATATTAGCTGTATAAATTAGATCTTCATCTGTGACTCTTTGAGTAGCTTCATGTCTTGCTCCAGCTGGCTCATAAAACCAGATTCCAGGTCCATATCCCTCTGGCGGTCCAGATCTAACACCCAATGCGCCATTCAAAATAAGGAAGTCACTTGCCCCGATATGTGTATGGGGAAGAGCAACACCATTGTGTTTAACTATCATTGATACAAAGCCTGTTTCTTCACTAACTCTTAGCAGTTTTAAACCAACATCAGGCATTGTTGGCATAACGAGCCAAGGAACTTCTCTTGTATCAACAAAGTGTGGATGCGTTACTTTTGAGGATATTACTGAACCAGACTCAGCTGTAACTAAAGCTTTTGCGTTTGAAGAAGCAATAGCTAGAGGCTCTGAAGGACCATCGTATGATTCTTCAGGACCACGTTCCCAACATTCTTTGCTTGAGTTTGGTACAAGAGGTATTTTACTTTTCTTTGCAAGCTGAAGAATATCATTACTAGTTAGAATTGACTTAATAGCTTGATTGTCATCAAGAAAGGCAACTGCATTGTAAAAATTTGCTAATACTTCACAGTCTTCATTTGCATTTATTGAATTAACTTTTGAATTAGCTGGGATGAAACCCCAAGTTCCCGGAGCTAAAATACTTTCCTGTTCATCCTGGCTGTAAGTTAATTGACCGGAAAGAACTAATAAATCCATGCCACCTAAATATACAGAACTTGGAAAATTTGAGCCTTTATCAAGCTTAAAAATTAAAGAAAACATTCCACTTTCGGAGCTTGCTCTCACTGGTTTGATTGATAGACCCTCTACATTGTCTAAAGGTATCCAAGGAAGCTTATTGGTATCTAATGATCCTTCTGCCCCATTTGGATTATACTCTGGATTAAAATTTTCTGCTGTATCACTCATTTTTTCCCCCTAAAATTTTATTTTTAGAAAATATACTTACATAGTCAACTACAACTTAATCAATTAGGCAATCTCTATTTTGATAGCTTATCTACCCAATGATGATAATGTTGTTGAATTGGTTCATTTTTTCCAAACATAAATTCGGTATTAGCCTTAGATTCTATAGAATCTTGTATCATAAAATTCATAGGATAATCTTCATCTTCAATAGCAGTTAAAGCTAATTTAGAAAAATCTTCTGCTTCTTTTATTTCTTCGTCTGTCTCTGGCTCTTTTAGGCATAGAATATATTGATTAGTAATAGTTCCTTGTAAATCAGGTGTTGGGAAAACTATACTAATTAAACAGTGTTGATTTTGAATTGCTGAAATTGATGAATTTGGAAAGACTGAGTGAATTAATCTTAAATGATTTTCTGGCTCCCAATCCTTTTCTTCAATTCTTGAGAGTTCATTGATATTTTTTAAGCCAAAAGCAAACCTTTGATGAGGACCAAAAGTATCATGCGCAATAAGATTTACTATAGTATTTTTTCCAACTGTATCAGGGTGAACCATATGATGATGGTATCCATCCAGGTAACCATCCCAGCATATTTTCCATCTTGGCCCGTCAAGTTTAATACTGCTAAAAATATGCCAATTTTTTAAATCTATATCATCTAGCTCTTTATCAAATCCATCCATCCACTCATCAAGATTATATCTAATATCTGGATTTAAGCATACCCATATAAATCCTGATCGTTCCTCACAAAACAACTCTGTTAATTTAATCTTTGTTGTATCAATGTCACCAAATGTATCTGATTTAAAAATATTTATTAATTGTCCCTTATTATCATACATCCAACCATGATAGGTGCAGCTAAACCTTGATTTATTTCCACTTCCTTCAGAACATACAGGGGCACCCCTATGTTTACAGATATTTATAAAAGCTCTGACAATTCCATCCTTATCTCTTGTTACTAGTATTGGGGTATCAATTGCCTTAGTAGCTTTATAGGAATTATTTTCTTTAAGTTCTGCACTTAAAGCAATTGGAACAGGGTGGTCATAGAAAATTTTATTCACTTCTGATTTTATAAGACTCTTATCAATATAATCAGATACAGGTTTAATCATAATTTCATCAGCCTGATCAGTTGTTCCATTAAGGTTATGATTTAACAACCGTCTGGCTAAGCTCACTAATTTTTCTTTTTGGTGCGCCATTGATGTAACCCTCTTAATAGATGACTTGCTTAAAATTATAACTGATGAGTTTAATCAATCTCTTCAGATTCTAAATCATCATTTCTCCCATTTGAATTATTGAGTATTGTTTCCATTTTTTCAATAGCTTTCTGCTCGTCAGTTTTCTCAATAACAGCTACCTCTCTTGCCAAACGCTCTCTAGAAGCTTCATAAAGTTGTCTTTCTGAATAAGATTGTTCAGGTTGACTATCACTCCTAAAAAGATCTCTTACAACTTCCGCCAGTAACTTAATATCACCAGAATTAATTTTTGCTTCATATTCCTGAGCTCTTCTACTCCACATAGTTCGCCTAATCTTTGCCTTACCAGTTAATATTTCAAATATTTCTTTAAGTTGATTTTTAGTAGAAACTTTTCTAACACCATTTTCTTTTATTTTTCCGATAGGGACTCTTTGTGTCATTTTTTCTTTCTCAAATTCAATGACATACATTTCAAGCAGTTGCCCAGCAATTTCTCTCTTTTCAATTTCAATAACTTTTCCAACTCCATGAGATGGATAGACAACGTATTGATCAGGAAGGAAACCATCTTTTAACTTTGCTTGTGATACTTTTGATTTGGTGGTTACTGACTTGGATTCTTTCTTAGAAGGTTTATTTTTGGGTGAAGCTTTTTTCTTTATAGTTGGCTTTTTTTTATTTGTAGCTGGCTTCTTTATTTGTTTGTCAGATTTCTTTTTATCTGAAGTCTTTGGTGATTTTTTTTTAGTTTTTTTAATTTGTGGCTTTTTTGCTACACTCATAAGAAATTTCCCTAACTTTTTTAAGTTTGAGCACAGCGTGTATCAGAATTAATTACTTTTTACAAGGTATTATGGCTCAATCACCTTCGCCAGGGTTTTCGCTAAAATATTTCTCAAATTTATTTTTTTCACCATTAAATTTCTCACCATCTTCTGGGCCATCCTTTACTATGGTTATATTTGGCCAAATATCAGCATATTTTGTATTTATTGTTAACCACTTCTCGGTACCTTCTTTAGTATCGGGGTGAATTGCATCAGCTGGACATTCTGGTTCGCATACACCGCAATCAATACATTCATCTGGGTGTATTACCAGCATATTCTCACCCTCATAAAAGCAATCAACTGGGCATACATCTACGCAATCCATAAACTTACACTTTATGCATTCCTCCGTAACAACATAAGTCATGATTTTTCCTTTGTCCCTAGAATTTTCTTTTTAATTATTCCAGCCTCTTTATCTGAAATATATAATAAGCCAGATAATCGTCTTATAAAATTTGATTCAAATGGATCAATCACACCATCTGCATTAACAATTTCACACATTAGGCTAAAAACTATATTTTTTTTCTCTTTACTATAATTGTCATTAATAATTTTTGACCATTTATAAAGATCTGCTGACGCTTCTTCTTTTTCACTTGAGGCCGCAATTAATAAATTCACCTCATTAAGATCAAGATTAAATTGTTCATTGAGTAATTTTTTGATCAAAAGTATTTCTTTTTCATCTTTATTACCATCTATATTAGCGGCTCTTAATAGCATTACTGCTACTGCTTCAATTACATCAAAGTCTTCTAAATCTTTATAGGTCTCAACTTTATTACTTTCTTGATCAGACTGTTTCTTACTGAATAGATTTTTTAAAAATTTTATCATTTAATCTCTTTATCCTTAGACTGTTTTAATTTCTTTATAAAGTTTGATTGCATCTTTAGCACTTAGTCGATTATTTGCAAAACTTTCTACAGAAAAAATAATGATATTATTGATTTTATTTAATGTAATTATATCTCCAACTTTAATTTTTGCTGAAGATTTTGAAATTTTTATTTTATTAATTTTTACATTGCCATCATAGATAATTTTCTGGGCTTTTGCTCTGGATTTAATTATACGAGTCCTAAATAGCCAATTGTCTATTCTTTGCTCATCGATTATTGATTCACTTTTCATATTTCTTGGTTTATTCAAGTTATAATCTTTCTTTCAAGCTGATTAATTCTTTATTTTCTGAAAAGATATTAGAATTATTATTTTTAATCTTATCTCTTTTATTTTTCTGTAATTTTTTTTGATTATAAGGCTTACGATTATATTTTTTTACATACCTTATTTCAGTTTCGCCTTCTTCTTGACTATGAGAGTTTTTATCTTTCTTTTTTTGCTCTTTAAAGCCTAAATATTTAACAATGAACCTTATATTTTCTCTTGAACATCCCAATAAAGCAATCATTTCATCAGTTATAGCAAAGCTATGTTCCTTTTTATCTTTTTCAATTTCATCATAAATTAATTTATCTAGTCTTTCTATGATATCTGCCCTTATTACCAACTTCCCAAAAGGGAGATAGCCCAGTACTTTATAAATTTGATGGGAAATATTATTATTAATTTCACAGGATGTTATACCTGGTCTAGGCAAACTCTCTTTTATTTTTTTAATATCACTTGCATTATATTTTTTTCCTGAAAAATTCATCCAAAGTGATACTAAAAGTTCTGTCGCCTTTGGTTTAACAGTTGCTGGAAAGAAAATAGAAAATTTTCCTATCCTAACGCCTATACGTCTTAATTCTTGCCTGGATTTTTTATCTAATAATTTTATCTCTTCTTCTATTTTATCTCTTTTAATTAACCCCAATTCTTCGGTTAAACGATATGCAATTCCTTTAGCTCTGGGCTGCATATTTTTAGATTCTGTCAAAGAAAAAATCTCTTTTAGTGTTAGCTCAATATAAGAGGTAAGCCATTCCTTAATACTATTTTCTAAGCTTAGTTTGATTTTCTTATCTAACGGTTCGTCATATAATATGGATACTTCTGGTTTAAGAGGGGTGTTTCCAGGTTTCAATGATGCAATTTTTTCATCATTGAGGTAAATAAATAGATCTGATTCTAGCGATAAGTTTTTAAAATCTGATGAAATAATTTTCAAAGATTTTTTTGTAACTTCTTCCCCTATAGTTTTTGATAGCGAAGACATTACATACTTCATATAAGATTCTGATCCAATTTTTTCTGATATAAATTTTAACCCTTCGAATTTACCAAAGTATTTGCCCTCTACAGTAATTTCTCCAGCACTATTTATTCCTGATAAAACTTCTTTCTTGTCTTTGTATTTAAATCTTAATCTATTGGTTCCTTTATCAACAAATCTATCAGTTAAAGTTTCATGAAGCGCATCTGATAGCTTGTCTTCAATTAGACGAGTTTTCTTTTGCCAATAATCTGGATTTTTAATCCATTTAGATTTCTGTGAAATAAAGGTCCAAGTCCTAATATAGGCCAGTCTATTGGATAATGAGTTTATATCACCATAATATTTTTCAATTGGTTTTATTTGCTCTCGAAGCCAATCATCAGATAGCTGTTCTTCTTCACATATTTTTTTGAAAATTAATGAAATTATTTTAGTATGTTCGCCTTCGCTTATATTTCTAAAATCAGGGATTTGAGATGTTTCCCATAAAGTCTTAATTTTAACTGGATTGTTAGCAATTTCTTTTATTTCATTATCTTGAGAAAGTCTTATGAGAGCCTTTAAGTCATCTGCATACCTTGAAGCTCCCAATTCTATTTTTGATGGAAGAGATTTTAAACTACTAATTAAGTTATTTAATGATGAAAAATCTAGTTTTTTATTTCTCCATTTTGCTGATGCCATAGGAATAAATCTATGCTCTTCAATTCTAAGAATAACATCTTCTTCAATTTCATTAGCTTCACCAGTAACTCCAAATGTTCCATCTTTTTTATATCTTCCTGCTCTTCCAGCAATTTGAGCAAGTTCATGAGGTAAAAGATTTCTGTAATTTACACCATCGAATTTTTGTGTTTCAGCAAATGCAACATGATTAAGATCTAAATTTAAGCCCATGCCAATAGCATCAGTAGCAACTATATAATCTACTTCGCCATTTTGATACATTCTGACTTGAGCATTACGGGTTTGCGGACTTAACGAACCCATAACAATTGCCACACCTCCTTTTTGTCTTTTTATTATTTCAGCTATGGCGTAAACAGATTGAACTGAAAAGGCTACAATCGCCGATCTTTTTGGGAGATGGCTAATTTTTTTATATCCCGTATATTTAAGTTGAGAAAACCTTGGCCTGTTCTGAAATCTAACGTCACCAACCAATTTTTTTATGATTTTACTGGATATACTTGATCCCATAAACAACGTTTCACTCATGCCTCTGGCATTTAGAAGCCTATCTGTGAATATATGACCTCTTTCAGGATCATCCATTAATTGTATTTCGTCCACTGCTAAAAAATCTACTGGTTTATCAGTTGGCATAGATTCAACCGTACAGGCCCAATATTGAGGGTTGGGAGGAATTATTCTTTCTTCACCAGTTATCATAGCAACTCTTGAAGGCCCAACTTCCTTAATTAATTTATCATATACCTCTCTTGTTAGAAGCCTGAGAGGAAGACCTATCATGCCTGATTTATGGGCAACTAATCTTTCAAGAGCGTAATGAGTTTTACCGGTATTTGTTGGACCAAGTGCTGCAATTATAGCCATAAGTTGTTTTACAAAATTTTGGTTTATATTCAAGTTAAATAAAAATTTAACCATAAACTATATATTGTGTTTTTATAAAAACCTAATATGGACTACTAGAAGAACATATCATGACCGAATCACTTACATGCAGGATTTCTTGTTATGTTCTATACTACATGTAGATATAAATACAATTGAACACACTATCCATAATAAATAGATTTTAATTATAAATTTGATTAAAAAATGTATATTATATTAGAAAATGGAGAATTAATAATGGACTTTTCTATACCGCAAGAAATTCTAGATTACTTGGATGTCCTTGATAGCTTTATTGAAAAAAAAATTAAACCATTAGAAGAAAAGGACGATAATATTCGTTTTTTTGATCATCGTAGAGAGCATTCTAGAACTGATTGGGATCGTGATGGGCTTCCGTCAGAAGATTGGGAAAATTTATTAGGTGAGATGCGGAGATTAGCTGATGAGGATGGTCATTTAAGATATGGCCTACCAATCGAGTATGGCGGTAAGAATGGATCCAATTTATCGATGGCAATCATTAGAGAACATTTAGCTGCAAAAGGATTGGGTTTACATAATGATTTGCAAAATGAAAATTCAATTGTAGGTAATTTCCCCCAAATTTTAATGTTTAGAGATTTCGGTACCTCAGACCAAAAAGATAAATTTATAACGGGAATGTTAGACGGTAGTATTAAAATATCATTCGGTTTGACTGAACCAGATCATGGATCTGATGCAACATGGATGGACACTTATGCAAAACCAGAAAAAAGAGATGGTATTGATGGGTGGCTAATCAATGGATCAAAAACTTGGAATACCGGACTTCATAAAGCAAATTATGATATGATTTTTGCTCGCACGAGTGGTGATAATGGCTCCCCAAAAGGCATCTCTTGCTTTTTAGTTCCTACATCAGCTGATGGTTTTAATATTGAAGAATTTATGTGGACTTTCAATATGCCAACTGATCACGCCTTAATAAGTATGAAAAATGTCTGGGTACCATCTACTTCAATCTTAGGTGAATTAGATAAAGGTCTTGATCTTGCACAACATTTTGTTCATGAAAATAGAATTCGTCAAGCTGCTTCGGGTGTAGGGGCTGCTCAGTATTGTATTAATATGAGTGTTAATTATGCGAATGAAAGAAAGCCATTTGGTAAGGCGCTATCAACTAACCAAGCCATTCAGTTTCCATTAACAGAGCTACATACAGAATGTGAGATGATAAGAAATTTGGTTTATAAGACTGCCTGGCAAATGGATCAGATGAGTAAGCCTGAGGTTGCTATTAATTTGTCTGATAAAGTGTCAATGTGCAACTATCGTTCCAACAGATTAGTTTGCCAAGCTGCAGATCAGGCTATTCAAGTACATGGTGGTATTGGTTACTCACGTCACAAACCATTTGAACATATATACAGGCACCATAGAAGGTATAGAATTACTGAAGGCTCAGAGGAGATTCAGATAAGAAAGGTTGCTGGGTATCTTTTTAATTTCTTAAAACGAGAAAAAAAATAAGGGAATAACTATGAGAATTTTTCATATTTTAATTATTATATTTGTGGGAATATTTTTATTCAGCAATGATGTTGAATCTCAGCTATCTATCGATACAGATATAGCAATATTAAAAGCCCAATCAGACGAAGGCAACTCTGACGCTAAGTTTTACTTAGGAACGCTATATTATATTGGGAGAGGCATGAATCAAGATTTTGGTAGAGCAATTAAACTTTTTGAGGAGGCTTCTGATGGAGGTAATGTATCTGCAACTTTTAATTTAGGAATTATTTATGCAAAAGGAAGAGGGGTCGATGTAGATGAAAAGAAGGCTTTTGATTATTATAAAAAATCAGCCTTTGGTGGCCTTCCTCAAGCTCAGTATAATTATGCATTATGGCTCAGAGAGGGTAGGGTTGGTGAAGCTAATCCAATTGAGGCTGTGGAGTGGTTCAGAGCTTCGGCCAATAAAAACTTTGACCGGTCATTAATTGAGCTTGCTAAAGGTTACGAAACTGGCGTTGCTGGAAGGCGTGACTATAGAGAGGCTGTTAAGCTGTACAGGAGGGCAAGAGTAAATGATGATTCTAGGGATAATTCACCATATTTACAGGCAACCTTTCACCTTGGCAGATTGTATTTAAAAGGCCTTGGCGTATCTCAGGATACTAAAAAGGGTATTAAGTTTATAAGAGAAGCTGCTGAAGGAAGAGTAAACACAGCATTAGTTGAGATGGGAAGAATTTATGAAGAAGGCAGATACCTAAATAGAGACCTAAATTCTGCTCTAATTTATTTTACCCAATCTAGAGATAATGGCTTACTTGGCTCTGAGGATGATATTGCTAGGGTTAAGAAAAAATTGGGGTATTAGATTGCTTAGTAAATCTATCTTGACGTATGCATAATAGGTATATAAAACCCAAGCATAACTTAAATAAAAAATTGGTATTTAATAATGTCTAGACAATGTGAACTTAGCGGAAAAGGTGTGATGACAGGAAACAATGTCAGTCATGCTAAAAATAGAACAAGAAGAAGATTCTTGCCTAATTTATGTAATGTTAGCCTTGCAAGTGATAAACTTAATCAAAAAATCCGTTTCAGGGTAAGTGCACACGCTCTTCGCTCAGTTGAACATGTTGGTGGCTTGGATAATTTTTTAATTAAGGCAAAAGACTCAAATTTATCAATTAAAGCTAGAAAGCTTAAAAAAAGAATAGTTAGTGCTTAAGCTTTAATTTTAATTTTCTTTTTATATTTTGACGAATTAAACTCTTCATCGAATAAGCCGGCTAATTGTTCTGTTATCGCCCCACCAAGTTGCTCAGCATCTACTATTGTTACGGCTTTTCTATAATATCTATTTACATCATGACCAATTCCAATTGCAGTTAATTCAATTGAGGAGTCTAACTCTATTTTTTGAATTACTTGCTTAAGGTGGCGCTCAAGGTAATTGCCTGCGTTTACTGAAAGTGTGGAGTCATCAACCGGAGCTCCATCAGAAATAACCATAAGAATTTTTCTTTGTTCTGTCCTAGCTAATAATCTTCTGTGTGCCCACTCTAGAGCTTCCCCATCAATATTTTCTTTTAATAAGCCCTCTCTTAACATTAGTCCAAGATTTCGTTTTGACCTTCTCCAAGGTTCATCAGCCGTTTTATAAATGATATGCCGAAGGTCATTTAAACGGCCAGGGGCAGGTTGTTTACCTTCTTCAAGCCAAGATTCCCTTGATTTTCCGCCTTTCCAGGCTTTTGTAGTAAAGCCTAAAACTTCTGTTTTAACAGAACATCTTTCAAGAGTTCTTGCTAAAATATCTGCGCACATAGCAGCAATTGTAATTGGTCTTCCTCTCATCGAGCCTGAATTATCAATTAATAGTGATACAACTGTATCTCGAAACTCAATATCTTTTTCCATTTTAAAAGATAGCGGTGATGTTGGATCAATAATAACGCGAGTCAATTTTGAAACATCCAAAAGACCCTCTTCGAGATCAAATTCCCAAGACCGATTCTGTTGTGCCAATAATTTTCTTTGTAATTTATTTGCTAACCTTGTTACTGCTCCTTGTAAATGATTGAGCTGTTGGTCTAAATATTCTCTTAATCTTTCAAGCTCTTCCATTTCACATAAATCAACAGCTTTAATTTCTTCATCAAATTTTTCAGTAAAAATTTTATATGGAAGCTCTCTCCTTTGCTCATTATCGTTGCCCCTACCTCTAGCAGCTTGGGCAAGATCATCATCTTCACTTTCTGACTCTTCGCCAATTTCAGACATGTCTGTCTCTAATGAGTCATCTTCTTCTGGGATTCCATCTTCAACGTCCATATCATCTGACTGTGTTTCATCTTCTGAGCTAGATTGATCTTCCTCAGAGTCTGATAGTTCTTCATTTTCATTTTGATCACTATCATCTTCTTGATCTTCTTCGGATGGATCCTCCCCTAGCTCATCTCCAAGCTCTAAATCACCAATTAATTTCCTAGTAATTTTGGCATATTCTTTTTGATCTTGAAGAGCTTGAGTTAGTTCATCAATTGAAGTTTCGGCTCTTTCCTCTATCCATTTTTTCCATGGTTCAATATATTCTTGTGCTTCTTCAATCTTACTTCCGGTTAATCGCTCCATCACTAAATATGATAGTGCCTCAATCATTTTACCTTCTGGACTATCATTATTTACGCTTAAAACTTTTCTTTTTATTTTAGTTTTTTCCTTTTCTATTAAATTACTAGCAACACCAGACATTGCATTAGAACCTAATGCGTCGCATCTTACTTTTTCAAGAGCATTATATATTCCTTTAGCATTCTGTCCTTTTGGTGCATATTTTTCATCAACGACTTCTTTATGATGAGCTAGGTATAAGGCTAATGAGTCAGCTTCACCTCTTAAGGAGTTGATTTGATCAGAGTCCATATTTTTGTTTGGCATTGGTAATCTTGCTTTAAGGCCGCTTATATTACCTTTATCAGAACCAAAACTGACAGTTAATTCATCTTGCTTTGATATCGAGCGCATTGCCATGGTAAGGGCTCGTTTAAATTCATCAATATCTGTATATTTATTTGTCACTATCGCTTTCTGATTTTAAAGTTACAGATGTATCAATTAATTCCTCACCAAAGCTTCTCTGATAAAACTCTGCAATAGTTTGACGTTCTAATTCATCACACTTATTTAGGAAAGTTAATTTAAAGCTTAAACCTATATCTTCTAAGATTTCAGTATTTTGTGCCCAGGTTAAAACCGTTCTAGGACTCATGACTGTTGAAATATCTCCGTTGATAAAGCTATTTCTAGTTAAATCAGCAACCCTTATCATTTTTGAAATGATTTGTTTGCCATCCTTATTATTAAAACTTTTTGCTTTTGAAGAAACTATATTTAACTCATCTTCATGAGGTAGGTAATTTAACGCACTTACGATAGACCACCTATCCATTTGACCCTGATTGATTTGTTGGGTTCCATGATAAAGACCGGATGTATCACCTAAGCCAACGGTATTGGTTGTTGCAAATAAGCGAAAGTATTTATGCGGTGTTATAATTTTATTTTGATCAAGAAGGGTTAGTTTACCGGAAATTTCAAGAACTCTTTGTATAACAAACATTACATCTGGTCGTCCTGCATCATATTCATCAAAGACTAGTGCTACAGGGTTTTGAATAGCCCAAGGTAATAATCCTTCACGAAATTCAGTTATTTGTTTTCCATCTTTTAAAGTAATCATATCTTTACCAATAAGATCAATTCTACTGACGTGACTATCTAGATTAATCCTAATGCAGGGCCAATTTAATCTAGCAGCTATCTGTTCAATATGAGTGGATTTACCTGTACCATGATAACCCTGCACCATTACTCTTCTGTCATGAGAAAATCCTGCTAGAATAGCTATAGTTGTCTCGTGATTAAATAAATAATCTTCATCAATTTCTGGAACATATTCATTTGTTTTTGAATATGCTGGAACCTTTAAATCAGTATCAAGTCCAAAAATTTCTTTAACAGATAATTCAATATCGGGACTTCCAATATCAATAGTTGTTTTTGTATCAGTGCTCATAAATAAGTTCCTTTATTTTATTAATACGATTGTTTAGCAAATTCAGATATAATTTAACAGTGCCCTTGTGATTTTAAAGTTTTGTAGGCACTTATTACTTCCTTTAATAAATCTTCTTGAGAGTTATCACCCCCATTTGTATCTGGATGAAGACTTTTGACAACTTCTTTAAATTTTTTTCTTATATCACTTTTGCTTGAAAGGGAGCTGAAATCAAGGAGCTTATATGCTTTCTCAGATATTTTTCCTTTTTTTATTTTAGATTGTCTCTCATATTTGGATGTTTTATCTTTTTCAAATAAATCAAAAGGATCGTCAAAAGCACTCCCATCATTTTTTGCAAATTTTGAAAAGTAATTAGCGTGGGGATTTGTACCTGATTTCCAAGTAGGTCTATGCCCAATTATTGCAGAAATTTGATAATCAATAATTTCTTCCTCGCTCATACCCTCAAAGAAATTATAATTTTTGTTAAACTCTTTTATGTGATTGAGGCAATAAAAAAATTTTGCTGCTGATTTGGTTTTTGCTTGGAACTCACCATGCTCATTGCAGCCTCCGTAATCACAAGGTCGTTTCTTGGATAAATTTTTCGGTTTTATCCTTAAATTATTAAAATATTTTGGGCTCGGCCTCATTTTCAGATTAATTCCTGCATTATTCATAAACATTCGATTTTAACTTATAATCTGATATAGATAAAATATAAAAATGGAAATAAAAGAAAATATTATAAAGAAATTATCGTTGGCACTTTCTCCTTTATTCATTGAAGTAGAAGACCAATCACATTTGCATGCAGGTCATAATGAAGCCGCCAAGAATGGTGGAACACACTTTAAAATATCTATAAAATCTAGCAAATTTAATAATATTAAACCTATTGAAAGACATAGAATTGCTATGAATATTCTTAAAGAAGAATTTAATAATGGATTACATGCTGTTTCATTTGATTTAAAGGGTTCAAAAGATTAAATCTTATCTAAATTTTATATAAATCTTCTCGGGGGGGTCAATTTTATTAATGTTTAAAAAAAATATTTATACATTTATTTTTGTAATTTTATTTTACTCAAATCATATTACTTTGGCGCAAGATAATGCGATAGAGGAAATTATAGTTACTGGGTCTTATATTAAGGTTACTTCAAAGGATGGATCATCACCCGTAGATATTATCGCAAGACAAGAAATTAATGGGCTTGGAGCTTTTTTAGCATCTGATATTACGAGAAACTTATCCATTAACTCAGGATCTGAGAATAATACTGATGCATTTACTTCAGGTAGTACGCAGGGTACCTCGAATATTAATTTGAGGGGACTAGGCTTATCCTCAACGTTAGTTTTGATTGATGGAAGAAGGCAAACAGTGACTGGCGCAACAGCAAACGATGGAAGTGTTTTTGTTAACACATCCACTATACCTTTAATAGCTATTGATAGGGTTGAAGTTCTTAAGGAAGGTGCAGCATCAATATATGGTTCAGATGCGGTTGCTGGAGTAGTTAATTATATTTTTCGAAGAGATTTTGTTGGAGCTGAATTTGAATTATCTAATCAAAAAGCAGATGCAGGAGGTCAAGAGGATAGATCGTTAAGTTTTATAATTGGAAATGAAACTAATAGTTTAAATTGGGTTTTATCAGCAAGCCTTCTTGATCGATCAGCTATGGGGGGAATTGAAAAACCTGAAATTTCTCAATTAGCAGTCAGTGGTTTAGGAAATAGCTTCCTTCTTTTTGGTCCATCAAATGTTGATAAAGGACCTTATGAAGGCTCTTATAGTACATTTCAAAATGTACCAGACGCAAACTGTATTGAAAATAAAGGCATTATTATTCCACAAGGCAGTGGTTCACGATGTGGTTTTTTATATGGACCAAGATTCAATCTTGTAAATGATGAAGACCACGAAAATTTTTATGGCTCAATAAAACAAGAATTGAATAATGGAATAATTATTGATGCAGACTTTATGTATTCTTCAACCAAAGTAAATGATAATCCTCAATCACCTTCTTATCCTGCTCTTTCTTATTTGGCGACTAGTAACTTAATAATGCCAGAAACAGCAGGAAATCCCTTTGGCGTTCCTGTAATGTGGCTTGGACGTCCTTTAGGATCATCGTATCCATCCCCTTTAGCTCCGAGAAGCATTGACGCTAAAAGATTCTCATTAGGTATGTCTGGAGAATTTAGAAATGGCTTTGATTGGGATATTCATTTTACATCAAGTGAAGACGAGGGATATATAAGTCAGCCAGATACAAGTACTCAAAGATTTACGAGTGCCATTAAAGGCCAAGGAGGTGAAACGGGTGACCAAACTTGGAATCTTTTTGATCCTTCTGCTAATACATCCTCGCTAGTCAATTGGATCTCAACTAAACAAGAAACATGGACCAATAATCAATTGGATGTTTTAGACTTTGTTTTTTCTGGAGATATAAAAACTAATGCGTTTGCAAATATTTCTATGGCGGCTGGATTACAACTTAGAAAAGAAGAATTTTCTGTAACACGCGATAAAGACTCGCGCATAGAATTTGATGCTAATGGAAATATTTCAAAACCAGCGGATTTATTATTTTTAGGGGGTGGTATAGAGGCAAGTTCAAAAAGAGATGCAATAGCAGCTTTTGCTGAATTTTCTGTTCAGTTAAGTGATAACCTTTTACTTAAAACAGCACTTCGATACGAGGAATTGGAAGATGATAATACTTTTGATCCTAAAGTGTCTTTGCGTTACAAACTTTCAGATACTGTTGTTTTACGAGGATCATTAAGTACATCGTTTAGGGAGCCTTCATTATCACAGCTTTATTCAGGTCAGGTTGGTTTGCAGGGTATCCAGGATTACTCTGAAGGAAGCCCAAAAGGTGGAACTACTTTTATTCGTATTGCTCAAAATGGAAACGATGGACTATCTCCCGAAGAGTCTGAAAATATAAATCTTGGTATTATCTGGAGTCCTAAAGATAATTTAAGTTTTAAAATCGATTATTGGGCAATAGATTATTCAAACGTTATCACAATTGAAAGTCCGCAAGGTAAAGTGATAAATAATCCATTAGACTCAGATGTTAAGAGAACTGTTGATGGAACTCTTATAGGTGTAACAACTAAATATTTTAATGCTGCAAATGTTGATACTAATGGTATTGATATTGAAATAAATTATAGTTTTGATACTGATTTAGGTTTATTAAATATTGGAATGAGGGGAACGCATATTTTAAAATATGAGATTCCAGATGCATCAGGTAGATCTAAAGATGTGGTTGGATTATTTAACCATGACAATTTTGCTAGATCATTGCCTGAAACTAAAATTATTTTAAATGCAGACTTTATTAATAATCAGCATACATTTTCATTACTTGGTCGTTATACATCTGATTATAAAACGACTCGATTACTAAGTTCTTCAGCAAAAGAGTTGGGGTATGATCAAAATATAGACGAATGGCTAAGTATTGATTCAAGATACAGCTATTCCTTTGAGTTTAATGAAAATGAGATGCAACTTAGTTTAGGTATTAAAAATATTTTTGATGAGGACGCGCCCCAAGTCTATGATGCTGCTAATTTTAGTTATGACCCAAGGCAACATGATCCAAGAGGGCGATTAACTTATATTGGATTAAAACTATTAAGATAGATGTTATTTTAAACTAAACTTTTTCTATTCTTAATGAGGTAATTTGATTTCGTGTTCTACCTAATATTTTGAACTTGAATCCATAAAAGAGGTAAGCGCTACCAACTTTAGGTATAGTCTGAGATTCATGAATAATTAGTCCTGCTAAAGTTGTAGCTTCTGTGTCAGGAATATCCCATCCATAGTTTCTATTAAGGTCTCTTATGCTCATACCACCATCAACATCAATTGAATTTGGCATTTGAGATATAACTTCTTCAGTTTCTAAGTCATGTTCATCGTCAATCTGACCAACAATTTCTTCTAATATATCTTCTAGGGTTATCAATCCCATTATTGACCCATATTCATCAACAACTAAGGCCATATGAAGTTTTTTATCTAAGAATGCGTTTAACTGTTCTTTTAAACTAGTTGTTTCAGGAACAAACCAAGGCTTAGATAGTATTTTTCTTATATCAATATTTTGAAAGTCATTATTATTTAGAAAGGCTTCTCTCGCAAGGGATTTTATATGCAAAAGTCCTATAAAATTATCAGCACTTTCCTCCCATACTGGTATTCGAGTGTATGGAGATGATAGAATTTCAGTAATTTTATTTTCATTTATCTCATTGATATTAACAGCTGTTATATTTTTTCTATGGACCATAACATCTTCAACATTCACATCAGGAAGGTCAAGGATAGCACCAAGCATATCACGGTCACCTTTCTTAACCTCACCATCTTGGTGGTGAATGGATATTTGCCCTCTAATTTCATCATGAGCATCAACTAGCTTTTCATTTGAGGCTTTATTTTTAATAAAAAAACTGGATATTTTTTGAGCCAGGATAGCCACGGGTCCAAGAATAATAAATGTGATTTTTATTACGAAAGAAGATTTTAAAGACCAACGGTCCGAATTCTCAAGCGCTATCATTTTTGGTAAAATTTCTGCAAAAATAACTACTAAAGTTGTCATTACGAATGTAGCTATAATTACCCCAACTTCACCAAATAAGGAAATAAACAAACTAGTTGCTAATACGGAGGCAAGAATATTTACAAGATTACTTCCAACTAAGAGAGTGCTTATTAAAGTGTCTTGTTTAGCAATAAGTTTTTCTAATGCCTTTGCTCTTTTATCTCCTTCATCAGCTAAATGCCTGATTCTAGCCTTGGATATCGCGGTTAAAGCAGTTTCTGACCCTGAAAAGAAAGCGGAAATAATTAATAATCCGAGAATTGAACCAATAAATATACCAAGAGTTGTTAGCATTTATTTAAACCCTACAGATATTAAGAAATCATTAATATCAATATCCTTAACTTCTTCTTGAATAAAGGCCTTACCAATACCATTCAATAAAATTAAAGTATTTTTATCATCTTTTCTTTTTTTGTCCTTTGCAAAAATATCAATTATTTCATTTGCCTTGAGATCAGTATTAAGGTCAGAATAATTTGATGGAATTCCAAAATCTTTTATTATTTTGATAATTTTTTCTACATCATTACCCGAGCAAAAATCTAGCTTGTTTGAGAATTGAGCTGACAAACACATCCCAAAACCAACTGCTTCACCATGAAGTATATTTGAACCACTATTATTCATTTTATTTTCGATCGCGTGCCCGAATGTATGGCCAAGGTTTAACAATGCTCTTGTCCCCTTTTCTTGCTCATCTTCTTCAACAATCTGTGCTTTCATCTTGCAAGATGTAGAAACGGCCTCAATAAGTAAGTCCGTATTTAAGTCGAGTAGTTCTTTTTGATTAATCTCTAACCACTCAAAAAAACTTTTATTTCCTAAAACTGCATATTTTATAACCTCTGCAAAGCCTGATATTATTTCTTTATTTGGAAGTGTTGATAATAAGCTAACATCAGCAATAACTGCTTTTGGTTGATAAAATGAACCAACTAAGTTCTTTCCTTCACTCATATTGATTGCCGTCTTACCCCCGACAGATGAGTCAACTTGGGATAATAAAGTAGTGGGGACTTGTATAAAATCAATTCCTCGAAAGATAAGTGAAGCTGTAAAGCCAACAATATCTCCAATGACACCTCCACCAAGAGCAATGAGAGTATCCTGACGTTCAATTTTTAAATTTAATAATTCTTTTATTAAGCTTTCTAACTGAGAAAAGCTTTTACTCTTTTCACCTGATGGAATAATAACCACATATGTTTCTATACCACCATCATCAAGAATTTTTCTTATGGCGGGTAGAATAAAGCCTGCTACATTCTCATCAGTAACTATAAATACTTTTGGTCTAGAAATAATTTTTGATACAACACTAAAAAGCACTTCTTCAATATTATCATTGACTGAAATTTTATATGATCGATCTTTTAGATCTATATTTATATCTTTATGTTTTTTCATTGTTTATCAATTATAAAATAATCTTCTAAAGATTTAAGAATTTTTTTAATAATTAATGATTTATCTAAACCATCAACAATTATTTCTATATCTGCCTTAGAGTATTCTCTCTTTCTCTCTTTTAAAAGTGATAATAACATTTCTTTTCGGTTGTCTACTTCAAGAAGCGGTCTTTTTGTTGTATTTTTTAATCTCTCTAATAGTGTTTCTTCACTTGCATTTAGCCAGATAGAGATACAATTTTCTTTAATTTTCTTTTGTGTCTTTTGATTAACAAAAGATCCACCACCTGAGGCTATAATCGATTGTTCTCTATTAATTAATGACTCAAAAATCTCAACTTCTTTATTTCGAAAATAGTTTTCTCCATATTTTTCAAATATATCTTTAATCGAAAGATCTAATTCCGATTCAATTTCATTATCTGAATCATAGAACGGTAATAAAGTCTCATTGGATAAGAGTTTTCCAATTGAAGTTTTACCAACACCCATCATTCCTATTAAAACAATTGAGCGATTATTATTAAATTTAAAAGTATTTTTTTTCATTATCATTTTTATAACGTTATTAATGAAATAATATAACCTTATATTTTGTATAATTATTTAATTAGCATCATTTTTTAACTAAACAGTTATAGTATTATTTTAGGAGAGTAGTTTTGAAAATAAATTATAAAATTATTATTTCATTATTTATGGTTTTATTTTTCATTATAATTTTTTCTTTAAGTTTTTTAGAACCAGAAGTTAGAGAAATTAATAAAGTAATATTAAATAATGATTTAAATTTTAGGTAAGTGAAAAAAGTTTTGAAAAATTTAGACAATAAAACTAACTGGAAACAATATTGGTCAAATAATTTTGAGAGACTCGATATTTTTTTTGATCATCTCTATATGGTCAAAGGGTTAAGTAAAAATTCAATTACATCATATAAGGATGATTTTAAGAGCTTATGTTCCTTTGTCTGGAATAAAGATTGGTTCAGAGAAGCTGCTCACCCTAATAAAAGAACAAATTATTCAAAAATAGATTCTCAACTAAACGACTCAGAAATCTATTATATTGAGGATTTTTCAGCTGATGATATAAGGGATTATTTTTTTGAATTAAGAAAAAAGGATTTTAAGGAATCAACTTTAAATAGGCGTATTTCTGCCTTTAATCAATTCTTCTTATTTGAGGTCAATGAAGCTAGAATTAAAGAAAACCCTATGGACTCTATTGAGAGAGTTGCCTCAAAAAGAAAATTACCTGATGTTCTAACGGAAGCTGAAGTAGAAAAAATTCTTAATTTTGTTAGAGAGTCTTCTCTAGGAACAAATGGTCATAAAAAGAAAAAAATCTTAAGAACATCGTGCATTATTGAGATTCTATATGCGACTGGTATGAGAGTAAGTGAGTTAATTACATTAAGAATCTCCGACTTGAGATTACAGAGACGGATTTTAAACGTTTTAGGAAAGGGAGATAAACAAAGGATTGTTCCTATAACAGTTCGAACAGCAAATATTATTGAGGAGTGGAGAAAGCATGTTCCAGAATACTCTGATTACTTATTTCCATCTTATGGAATGAGTGGCCATATAACTAGAGATTCAATTAATAAATTACTTGTTGATATTTCTTTGGCAACAAATATTGACAGAAAGCGATTAACTCCTCATAAATTGCGCCATGCATTCGCCACTCATATTATGAACCGAGGTGCAGATATAAGGGTAGTTCAAGAATTATTGGGTCATTCAAGTATTTCTACTACAGAAATATATACTCATATTCTAGAATCAAGAATGGTAGAGTCTTTAAAAAATTCTCACCCCCTTTCTAAAGGAAATGTATAAAAGTTATTTTAAAAATTTTGAGTTGAAATAAGCAATGGTTAATTATTTAAATTTTGAAAAATCTTTATCTGAGATCGAAGGAAAAATTCGTGAGCTTAACGAGGTAAGGCTTGAAGATGGTAATTCCTCTATATCTCTTGATGAGATAAATAAATTAGAGGTAAAGGCGCAGGAAACACTTGAGTCAATTTATAAAGATTTGAGTACATGGGAGAAAACCCAAGTTGCAAGACATCCTGATCGACCCCATTTTCTAGATTATTCCAAAGGATTAACTAGCAATTTTATCCCACTCTCTGGTGATAGATCTTTTGGAGAAGACAGCGCTATAATTGGTGGTATTGCAAAGATTGATGGTGCGTCAGTAATGCTAATTGGGCATGAGAAGGGCTTCAATACTGAAACTCGACTAAAGCATAATTTTGGTATGGCTCACCCTGAAGGCTACAGAAAATCAATAAGGTTAATGAAGTTAGCTGAAAGATTTGGACTACCTGTAATAACTTTTATAGATACTCCTGGTGCTTACCCAGGTGTTGGAGCTGAAGAACGGGGGCAGTCTGAAGCAATAGCTCGCTCAACAGACTGTACATTATCATTAGGTGTTCCGGTCATATCAATAATTATTGGTGAAGGAGGTTCTGGTGGAGCTATTGCTTTGGCAGCTGCAAATAAAGTTCTAATGTTGGAGCATTCTATATATACTGTGGCTTCTCCAGAAGCTTCAGCATCGATTCTTTGGAGAAGCTCAGAAAAAGCAGAGCTTGCCGCAACAGCAATGAAAATAACTTCAAAAGATTTGCAGAGATTAGGAATAATTGATGAAATTATTGAAGAGCCAATTGGTGGTGCACATAGGGAGCGCCCTCAGATTATTATGCAAACTAAATTAGCAATAATGAAAAGCCTTGATGATCTTGTATCTTTAACTCCAGATGATTTAAGAAAACATAGGAGGGAAAAGTTTTTAAAGATTGGAAGAAACTTATAGGCAATTAATTTTTTCCATGACAATTTTTATATTTTTTACCAGATCCGCATGGGCATAGCTCATTCCGACCAACCTTACCCCAAGTACTAGGATTATTTGGATCAATTTCAATATTCTTAGCTTTATTTATAACTGTCTTATTTTTGCTTATATTTTCATCTTTATTATGGTGAGTTTCAATTTGATTATTATTTTCATTTAATTTTTCAATTGCTTCATCCGATACCATTCTTATGTGAAATAATGTTCTAGTGACATCCTCGCGAAATTTATTGAGTAAGTTTTCAAATAATAAAAAAGACTCAGACTTATATTCATTAAGAGGATCTCTTTGGCCATAACCCCTGATGCCAACAATTTGTCTAAGATCTTCCAGTTGACCAAGGTGATCAGTCCAGTTCTGATCAATAATTTGCATTAGAATAGATTTTTCTATGCTATCCGAAATTTGTTCACCAAATCCTTTTCGTTTTTTAAGATACTCTTCATCAAAATATTCATTTAACTTTGCTTCTAATTGTTCTGAATCTATTTCAGTATCTTTGAGCCAATTCTTAATTGGAGTCTTAAGATTAAAAATTCTTTTTACTTCTTTTTCTATTAATTCAGAGTCCCAGTCATCAATAAAAGAATTTTCTGGTATTGCTTTGTTTAAAATTTCACTTACAACCTCAAGCCTCATCTCGTGAATTGTTTCATTTACATTTTCTTCTTTAAGAAGGCCTAATCTCTGTTCAAAGATAACTTTTCTTTGATCATTCATTACATTATCAAACTTAAGAAGTGTTTTCCTAATTTCAAAATTTCTCGACTCGACTTTTTTCTGGGCTCTTTCGAGTGCAGTATTTATCCATGGATGCACTATCGACTCACCCTCTTCTAAGCCTAATTTTTTAAGTATAAGATCAAGTCTATCAGACCCGAATATTCTCATAAGATCATCTTCTAAGCTTAAGTAAAATTTTGATTCACCTGCATCACCTTGCCTTCCAGACCTCCCTCTTAGTTGATTATCTATTCTTCTACTTTCATGCCTTTCAGTACCTATTACGTATAATCCACCAGCATTAATAGTTTTAGTTTTTCCATCTTCAGGATTATCAGCTCCTCCCAATTGGATATCGGTACCTCGTCCAGCCATATTTGTTGCGATAGTAACTTTTCCATAGCTGCCTGCCTGAGCGATTATTTCAGCTTCTTGTTGGTGATATTTTGCATTTAAAACATTGTGATCTATTTTTTTATTTTTGAGAAGTTTTGATAAATATTCAGATCTTTCGATACTTGTTGTTCCTACTAAAACAGGCTGCCCCTTTTTATTGGATTCGATTATTGACTCAATTATTGCATTATATTTTTCTTCTGCAGTTCTATAAATTTCATCATCATGATCTTTTCTTGTGATTTTTATATTTGGAGGAATTGAAATAACATCAAGATTATAAATATCTAGGAACTCCTCTGATTCCGTGCTAGCTGTTCCAGTCATTCCAGATAATTTTTTATATAGTCTGAAGTAATTTTGGAAGGTAATAGAGGCCATAGTCCTATTTTCAGGTTGAATCATGACTTTTTCTTTTGCTTCTAGAGCCTGATGAAGACCATCAGAAAACCTTCGGCCTTCCATCATTCTTCCTGTAAACTCATCAATAATAATAACTTGGTTATCTTTAACTAAGTAATCTGTGTCTTTATTGAATATTTTATGGGCTTTGAGAGCCTGATTTACATGATGGACAAGACTTACATTTTCCATGTCATAAATACTTGAGTCTATATCCATTAGCTTCTCTTTAACTAATAATTCATCTAAAAACTCATTACCTTCATCGGTCAGTGTCACATTTTTTGACTTTTCATCTATATCGATATGATTAGAAGAAATTTTGGGAATTATTTTATCAATTTTATTATAAAGCTGAGACTTATCTTCTACTTGACCAGAAATTATTAGAGGTGTTCTAGCCTCATCAACTAAAATAGAATCAACCTCATCTACAATAGCAAAATTATGACCTCTCTGAACAAGTTGATCCATATTATATTTCATATTGTCTCTTAAATAGTCAAAGCCGAATTCGTTATTTGTTCCATAAGTAATATCTGCTTGATATGATTTGCGTTTTTCTTCTTCATCTAAGTCAGATGTAATTGTTCCAACAGTCATTCCTAGAAAGTTATAGATTTGACCCATCCATTCAGAATCACGCTTGGCTAAATAGTCATTGACTGTTACTACATGAACGCCTTTTTCCTCAAGAGCATTTAAATAAACTGGAAGGGTTGCCACTAAGGTTTTACCTTCACCAGTTTTCATCTCAGAGATATTACCTTGGTTTAAGACCAGCCCTCCTAATAACTGAACATCAAAATGTCGCTGACCTAAGGTTCTCTTTCCAGCCTCTCTAACAACTGCAAAAGCTTCCACTAAAATATTATCCAAGCTTTCGCCTGATGAAATACGAGCTTTAAATTCTAAAGTTTTATTCTTTAGGTCTTTATCAGTTAATTTTTCGAAGTCTGCCTCAAGTTGATTAATAGCAACTACCTGGCTATTAAATTTTTTTAGCTTTCTATCATTGCTTGATCCGAAAACACTATTGAGTACTGAATTAAGGCTTGGCATATTTTTTTAATTCCACTATTTATATAAATTCTTTTATACTCATTTAGGTAGAGCGTTGAAAGTTGTCAACCAGACTAAGTAAGATATTGGAATATTATTATATATAGTTTATTTCCTTTAATATAATCCTTTAGTAAAAAAAGAGAATAAAATGGTTAAAAAAATATCACCACTTGCCCCTAAGAGTTTCCCTAAAGTACCTGATATCAAAGGTGTTAAGATAGGTACAGCCAAATCAGGCGTAAAATACAAAGGTAGAAATGATATTTTTACAGCTATTTTTGATAAAGGAACTAGCGTTGCTGGAGTTTTCACGCAATCAAAGATACCTGCCGAACCAGTAAATTTTTGTAAAAAAAATATAGTTGATGGTAAAGCTAAGGCTTTAGTTGTTAATGCTGGTTTTGCTAATGCTTTTACTGGTGTTAAAGGAAAAAAAATAAATAAATCTATATCCTCAAATGTTAAAAAAATACTTAAGTGCAATGAAAAGGATATTTTTATTTGCTCTACAGGTGTTATCGGTGAACAAATCCCTCTCAGGCCTACCAATAAATCAATAACTCAGTCACTTAGAAATAGTAGTTCAAATTGGAAAGATTGCTCAAAGGCAATTACTACAACTGATACTTTTCCAAAAGCGTCTGGTAGAAAAATTATGATAGATGATCAAGAGGTATCTCTTGCTGGTATTGCAAAAGGATCAGGAATGATCTCACCTAATATGGCTACAATGCTAGCATTTATTTTTACTGATGCAGCCATAGATAATAGAGTCCTTCAAACCTTACTGAACTTGGAATTAAGAAATAGTTTTAATGCAATAACTGTAGATGGTGATACCTCCACAAACGATACTGTTTTAGTTTTTGCAACTGGGCAGGCCATGAAAGAAAATGGCGGTAAGGTTATCTCAAGGACTGGTGATCCTAGATTGATTCAATTTAGAGAGGCTTTTAGTGAGATTATGCATGATCTTGCAATCCAGATAGTTAGAGATGGTGAAGGTGCTACAAAATTAATTCATATAAAAGTATCTGGCGCAGAAAATTCTTCATCCGCAAAGAAAATTGCTAGATCTGTTGCAGATTCTCCATTGGTTAAAACTGCCGTTGGAGCATCAGATCCCAATTGGGGAAGAATAATAATGGCAATTGGAAAAACAAAAGAAATAATCCAGCCAAAAAAGATAAATTTAAAAATTGGAAAAAATTTAATTTTAAAAAATGGCGAAGTTTCCAGATCTTATTCTGAGACAAGGACTAAAAAGTATATGAATGGAGATGAAATTTTAATCGATATTAATTTAGGTCTTGGGAAAGGTGAATCAGATATTTGGACATGTGATTTAACTGAAGGGTATATTCGGATAAACGCTGATTATAGAAGTTAATTTAAGGTATGAAAAAATTAAAAACAGTGATGGTTTCTGCAGCTGCTATGGTTGATATTGATAATAAAGTTTTAATAGCACAGCGCCAAAAAGATAAATTCATGTCGGATTATTGGGAATTTCCAGGAGGAAAATTAGAAGATGGTGAGTTACCTAACCATTGCTTAATAAGAGAAATACAGGAAGAGCTGGGTGTCGATATTAGCGACTCCTGTTTTACACCTATTACTTTTACAACTTACGATTATCCTGACTTTTCTGTGATAATTTATTTATATATATGTAGGGAATGGGAGGGTTTTATAAAGGCTAAGGAGGGACAGTCTCTAAAGTGGTGTCGTCCCAGTGACTTATTTCAAATTAAAATGTTGCCTGCAGATATTCCTTTAATTTCATATTTGCGCGATACTGTGTCTTAGGGTTCTATGAAGTGATTATTTGGTCTACAATGTTTTGAACTATACAGAGTTATAAAATGTTTTTTTATTCTTTTTTGAAGTCTTTGCTTTTTCTACTTGATCCTGAAAGCGCTCATAGAATAACTATTAATTATTTAAGATTTGCAAGATTTAAAAAGCCTAAATTATATAAAGTGCTTAAGTCCAGGGTCTTTGGATTAAATTTTTATAATCCAATCGGTATTGCAGCAGGGTTTGATAAAAATGGTGAGGTTGCTCATAATTTAATTAATTTAGGATTTGGCTTTTCTGAGATTGGAACAGTTACACCTAAGCCACAACCAGGTAATTCCAAGCCTAGAGTTTTTCGACTAAAAGATGATAATGCTATTATAAATAGATTAGGTTTTAATAGTGATGGTTTTAGCCAGGTTAAGGCCAACTTAGGAAAAACTGGAAACAATATTATTGGAATTAATATTGGAGCAAATAAAAATAGCAAAGACTTTTCTGAAGATTATATTAAAGGTATAAAATTTTTTTCAACTATAGCATCTTATATTACAATTAATATCTCATCACCAAACACCCCCGGGTTAAGAAATCTTGAGATTTTGGAAAATTTAGATATTCTTTTAGATAAAATTAATAATTTAGACAGAGAAGATTTACTTATTAAAACTCCTATTCTTCTGAAGATTTCTCCTGACCTTGAAGCTGATAATCTCAAATATTTATGCGAAAAAGTTTTATCTAGTAAAATTAATGGACTAATAATATCAAATACTACGGTCTCAAGAGATTCGATTTCAACTGATATTGAAGAAAAAGGTGGTCTTTCAGGTAAGCCGCTTTTTGATATCTCAACCAAACAGCTTAGAATGGCCTATAAATATACAAATGGCAAAATACCTTTGATAGGTGTTGGCGGTGTAGATTCAGCAGAAAAGGCATATGAAAAGATAAAAAATGGAGCTAGCTTAATTCAATTATATACTGGCCTAGTTTACAACGGTCCAAATTTAATAAAGGATATAAATAAAGACCTTTCATCTCTTATTGAGGGAGATGGGTATAGTAATATTTCAGAAGCAGTAGGTGTGGAGGTTAACTAGTAATGAAAGTAAAAATTTACCATAATCCTAGATGTTCAAAATCAAGACAAACTCTTGAGATTTTAAAGAATAAGAATTGCGATATTGAAATAATTGAATATCTTAAGGTGCCTATGGCGCTTAAAGAGTTAGAGGATATTCTGAGTAAATTAAATTATGAGCCAAGAGATTTAATTAGAAAAGGCGAAGATATTTATAAAAAAGAGAATCTCGCCAATACGTCATTAACTAGTAATATTCTTATGGAAAAAATGATCCTTAATCCTATCTTGATAGAACGCCCTATAGTAGTTTTTAATGATAAGGCAGTCGTGGGGAGGCCACCAGAGAAAGTTCTGGAAATATTATGATGGAATCGGAAAGAAAAATTGAATCTTCTAATAAAAGAGAACTAACAAAATCAAATAATCGTTCTTTGATTATTGCTTCAGGAGTTAATGTTTTTGTTGAAAAGGGCGTTGCAGAAGCAACAGTAAGAGATATTATTCGTTCAACCGGATTAGCATCCGGTACTTTCTATAATTACTTTAAGTCAAAAGAAGAGGTCCTTGTGGCTATTTTTGACGACTTTGCTTCAGAAATTGGTGAAAATATAAGAAGTAATAAGCATGCTGTACCAAAAGATTTTGAAAGCTTTCTTCGTATTAGAATATCAACCTTTTTAAACTACATTAATAACAAACCCGAGATATATCTCATTATGAGTAATAATCATAATTTAGTAACAAATTTTAGTATAAATACACCTCAAATAATATTAGAGATTGATTATCTCAAAGAAGAGGTAATTGAGGGTATAAAAGAAGGAGTTTTTCCTAAAATTGATGTTGACCTTTTTGCACTAGTCACTCGTCCAGTAGTTGATTCTCTGGCGCAAGAAATGATTGTACAAAAGAAGCTTAGTGTTGAAGAATGCACTGAAAGATGTGTAAATTTCTTACTCAATGGTTTCCTAGGCAGCAAGTAATGTTTCGTTCAGTAGTAGTGCATAATTTATCAGATGATTTTTCAAATATTTCTATTGAGAATATTGATAGACAAGACCTCGCTTTAGACGAGGTTCGTGTGAAAGTTAACTCTGCATCAGTTAACTTTCCTGACTTATTAATGACTGCCGGTCTATACCAGTATAAGCCAGAAATTCCATTTACTCTGGGTATGGAATCATCAGGTGTGATAATAGAAATTGGAACGGATATCAAAGATTTTGATATTGGTGATGAGGTTATTATAAGTGCTTTTACAGGTTCGTTTTCTGAGGAGCTGGTTGTTCCTGAAATAAAGGTAAGAAAAAAACCTCTCGGGCTTAACTGGGAACAAGCATCTACTTATACTGTAGCTTATTTGACCGCCTATGTTTCCCTTATTACAAAAGGTGATTTAAAGCCCGGAGAAACATTATTGGTTCATGGTGCTGCGGGTGGAGTTGGATTAGCTGCTGTTGATATTGGCAGATATATTGGAGCTAAAGTTATTGCGGTTGCTTCAACACAAGAAAAAAGGGATTTTCTTTTATCTTATGGTGCTGACTTTGTTTTATCGCCTGATAAAGGTTTTAAAGACCATGTCAAAGAGATAACAAATAATTTAGGTGCAGATGTTATATATGATCCAGTTGGGGGTGATGTTTTTGATGAATCGATAAGATGTATTGCTTGGAACGGTAGGTTGCTTGTAGTTGGTTTTGCTTCTGGGAGAATACCATCTATTCCAGCAAATATGCCCTTAATTAAGGGCTTCTCTGTTATTGGTGTAAGAGCAGGTGAATATGGAAGAAGAAGTCCTGAAGAAGGGAGAGAGCATTTTGCCATGATAGATAAACTAATAAGCGATGGCTCACTTAACCCGCATATTCATAAAATATACTCTCTTGACCAAACTATTGAAGCATTAAAAGAATTAAGCAACAGAAAAGTCATCGGTAAGGTTTGTATTAATCCTTAATAATTAGCGTTATTTTTAATCAGGAGAAGCCATCATTAAGAAAAATTTACTTTCAATGGAAAAAAGTCCTTACTTAATTCAACATAAAGATAACCCTGTTCATTGGATGCCTTGGTCTGAAAAAGCTTTTGCTTTAGCTAAAAAAGAAGACAAACCTATTTTACTGTCAGTTGGGTATGCCGCCTGTCATTGGTGCCATGTAATGGCTCATGAATCTTTTGAAGATGAAAGTGTTGCATCTTTGATGAATGATCATTTTATTAACATTAAAGTTGATAGAGAGGAGCGACCTGATATTGATGCAATTTATATGTCAGCACTCCAGGCTATGGGTGTGCATGGTGGTTGGCCAATGACAATTTTTATGACTCCTGAGAAAAAAGCCTTTTGGGGTGGAACATATTTTTCTAAAGAGCCATTAAATGGAGCTCCAAGTTTTCCAAATATTTTGGTTGGAATTTCTAATGCCTACAAAAATGATAAAAGCCTTATTTCCGAGAACTACAAAGCTATTGATGATTCGATAAGAGAAAAAAATACAAAAGACTCTGCGGGAAGTTTGAGTATTGATATCCTAGATAGAGTATCAGAGCAGTTATTAAATTTCTCTGATAAAGAAAGCGGTGGATTGAAAGGTGCCCCAAAATTTCCTAATACAGCAACAATTGATAATTTGTGGAGAGCTTTTATAAGAACTGGAAGGAAAGAATTTGAAGATCAAGTTCTTTTGACTCTTACAAGAATGTCGAACGGAGGAATCTACGATCAGTTAGGTGGTGGTTTTTCACGTTATTCTGTTGATGATCAGTGGCTGGTTCCTCACTTTGAAAAAATGCTATATGACAATGCTTTGTTAATAGATATTTTTTCAACAGTTTACCAGGTGAAAAAAGATCCTTTACTAAAGATTAGGGTAGAGGAAACAATAAATTGGGTTATCTCTGATATGGTTACTAGTGATGGAGGAATTTGCTCCGCAATAGATGCAGATAGCGAGGGTGTTGAAGGAAAATATTACGTTTGGAAATCAAAAGAAATTGACGATCTTTTACAAAATGACTCCAGTCGATTTAAGTCTATATTCGGTGTTACAGAAGAAGGAAACTTTGAAGGGAGTAATATTTTATTTTTTAATGGTTCTGTGTCCGATCTTTCCGATCAAAGTATTATTCAATCTCGTTCAGTTTTACTCAATGAGAGAACAAAAAGGATAGCCCCTCTTTTAGATGATAAAATTTTAACTGACTGGAATGGCCTAATGATAGGAGCCCTTGCAAGGGCATCAAAAATATTTAGTAATCAAGCTTGGCTTGAGCATGCAGAAAAAGCTTATGAATTTATTGTAAATAATTTGATAATTGATGATGTTCTTTACCATAGCTGGCGTGAGGGTGAGGTTAGAGGTATTGCCATGCTAGATGATCATGCTGCATTAATTGATGCATCTATCTCTCTTTATACCGTTACTCATGACGATAAGTATTTAAATATAGCGGATGCTCAATTATCATATTTAAATAAATATTTTCTTGATAAAGAAAGGGGTGGGTACTACTTGACCTCAATAAATGCAGATGATGTTCCAATTCGAATGAAAATATCTAATGATAGCGCTACTCCTTCTGGAAATGGTCTCCTTTTTAAAACTTTAGTTACTTGGTGGAGGCTATCCGGTCGAATTGATTTAAAAGAAAATGTCTCTATGTTAGAAAAGAGCTTTGGTAAGGTGGTAGCTGAAAATTTTTCTAGCCACTGTACTTGGATTTCTGGTTTTGAATCCTTTTATAAAGGTGTTGATTTTATTGTCGTTGGTGATAAAAAAAGTTCTGTTGTTAAGGAAATGGTAGAGAAAATTAACAATCTCAGGCTTAATGATTCTATATTAACTATAATAAGCCCGGATGTTGATCTGCCAAAAAATCATCCAGCCTTTGGTAAAACTAATGTTAACCAAGCAACAACTTATATTTGTACAGGGCAAACTTGCTCACCCCCAATACTAGATCCAGATAAAATTAAACAAAACTTATTTGAATAGTGTACATTATTCAAAAATAATGTTTCTATATAAAAAATTTATGGAGATATAAGTTTATGTCAAGTGGTGGAAAGCGATCTGGTGCAGGAAGACCGAAGGGTCAGGGTAAGTTTGGTGAAGTGACTAAACCAGTACGAATTCCTGTAAGCATGATTGATAGCGTTATGACATTTATACAAAGCTACGATTTATCCTTACCAATTTATAGTAATAAAGTTAATGCTGGTTTCCCATCTCCTGCAGACGATCATATGGAAGGGAAGCTTGATCTCAACACTCATTTGATTAAACACCCTTCTGCAACTTTTTTTGTTAAGGCTACTGGCGATTCAATGATTGGTGCGGGTATCCACGAAGGAGATATATTGGTCGTCGATAGAAGTTTAGAGGCTAGGAATGGAAGGGTCGTTATTGCGGCTGTCGATGGCAGTCTAACTGTTAAAAGATTAAAAAAAAGTGGAAAAGATACCTTCCTTTCTCCTGAAAATAATAATTATAAACCTATAAAGTTAACAGAGAACAATGATGTGGTTATTTGGGGTGTAGTTACTAATGTAATTCATAAAGTATAATCTTGAGTATATTATTTGCACTTGTTGATTGTAATAATTTCTATGTATCGTGCGAGCGAGTTTTTAATCCCTATTTAATAAATAAACCTGTGGTTGTTTTATCTAATAATGATGGATGTATTATTGCCCGCTCCAATGAAGCAAAAGCTCTTAATATACCAATGGGTGCACCCTTTCATATTTATAGAGATTTTATTAATGCACATAGAATTAAGGTTTATTCTTCTAATTATCCGCTATATGGCGATATGTCGAATAGAGTTATGACTTCTCTTTTTGAATTTAATCCGAACTTAGAAGTTTATTCAATTGATGAAGCTTTTTTAAAATTTAATCAAACTACTAGAACTGATATCGGAGATGATATTTTAAAAATCAAAGAAAATATTCTTCAATGGACAGGCATACCAGTTTCAATAGGCCTTGGTCCGACAAAAACTTTAGCAAAGATAGCAAATACTCTTGCTAAGAAAAATAATCATCATGGTATTTTTGATTTGAGCTCGGAAGTTAGACAAGAAGAAGTCCTCAAGGATATTAATATTGAAAATATATGGGGTATTTCAAAACGTTGGGGGTCCAAACTCAGGATGATAGGTATTGGTAATGCATTGCAGTTACGTGATTCATCTCCCCGTAGGATAAGGCAATACCTAGGCGTCGTTGTAGAACGTATTGTTTATGAATTACAGGGTACGGCGTGTCTTGATATTAACGAAATATTACCAAAGAAAAATATTATGTGCTCCCGCTCTTTTGGAAATGTTGTTAGCGATAAGAGCTCCATAAAGCAATTTATTGCTGAGTATACAATACGTGCGTGTGAGAAGATGCGGGGTCAGAGTACTCGAGCTCAAAGTATATATATTTTTTTACAAACAAATAAATTTAAGAGAGGAAAACAACATAACAAAGGAATAGTGATTGGATTAAATACGCCCTGCAGTGATACTGCTCAAATAATAAAACTTTCAACTACTGCGGTAGATATGATTTATAGGTCGGGTTACTTATATCAAAAAGCTGGAATTATGCTCCTTGACCTAATACCAGAAAATATAAAGCAATATGATTTTTTTGAAAATACAAATTATACCTCTTCTGATAAGCGTATGAAGGTTATGGATTCACTAAATAAAAAATTTGGAACTGGGACTATTGCTAATGGTAGCTTAAGGTTAAAGAATAATGAAAAGTGGATTAGTAAGAGGTATTATTTATCTCCTAGATATACAACGCAGTGGGACGAATTACCACATGTTATATAATATAACTTCATGATATTATTATAGAAATAATAGAGTTAAATGAAGAGAAGTATTAATGGCTACAATAAATTTATCATCAGATAATGATATAATTATTCCGACAAATAATAACACAGATTATAGAGGTTTGGGGGGTGATGATACTTATATTTTAGTTTCACAAAAAAACTCTACCTCAGTATCAATAATCGATACAGAAGGTAATAATGTTATTCAGCTACCTGAATGGTCAAAAATAAAATCAATACTAGTAGCGAAAACTGCACTTAAAATAACGTGTGATGATATGACAGTCTTTACCATAAATGGAGCTGATAAATTTTCATATGATATAGGTGGAAACCTAACAAGTAATAGCCTAGGTACAATAAAGACATTTACAGAATTTGTAGAAATATTCAATTTAACACCCCCTTCTTCAGGAACAGTTAATGCTGCTACAAATAAGATTGTTTTCGAAGATTCTTTTAAAACGCTTTACGAGGTTACAGTTAAAAAAGAAGATAATGGTAATAAATATTACATTAATGGCGAGTTAAGCCCAGATCTTTCGCTGTCATCAGGAGAGAAATATGTCTTCGATCTTAATGATGCTACAGTTTCAAATCATCCGCTTTCTATTTCTGAAACAAAAAATGGCATCCATGCTGAGGGAGTTTCTGTTGGTGAAGGTATAAATTATTTTATAAAAGGCTATAGCAAAACTGAACAAGAATTTTCTTCATCATTCTCTTCTGATAAAAGTCTTGAAAATGCGTTTGTAGTTTTTGAGCCATCATCCAGCGATACAATATTGTATTACTATTGTTTATTTCATAGCGGTATGGCTAATGATGCAAAAATTCTTATTGATGATTATGTTGAAAAACCCCCTGAAGCTGCTGTGACTTCTATAACTGTCCAAAGTGTAGGGGCTTCAGACTATAGTTTTACTGCAGGGGGGCTACAAGATAATGATCCAATTTTAACATTGGAAAGGGGTAAGACATATGAATTTGATGTTTCAGCATCTGGTCATCCTTTTTGGATAAAAACAGACCAGATTACTGGCTCCTCTAGTCAATATAACGAGGGTATAACCAATAATGGATTATCGAGTGGAAAGTTAATATTTACCGTTCCTGCCGACGCACCATCAACTTTATATTATATTTGTCAAATTCATAGCAACATGACAGGAGTGATAAATATTGTTGATGACAATAGTAATGGATCGGTCATAACAGTAAATTCAACTAATTCAGATAGCTCTTCAACGCCACCACCTAGCTATGGTTATAGTTTAGAGTTAGACTTAGCCTTTGATAATAATCAAGATTTTATAATAACTAGTGGATATGATTTATAATTGGAGAAAAAATGGCTGAATATTTAAGCGTAGCTCTATTATCAATAATGATTTTTTATTCTTTTGGCATAGCTATTAATGTACATAGAACTTTAGATAAAGAAAATGCAGGTAAACTCTTAAGAAAACTTTTTCCTATCTATTTTTTATGGGGATTGTTTATTTCTGTATTAGCAGAGATTATTTTTTTGTTGAATGCCAAGCAAGAACAAGCCTTTATTATGGCTCTTATTGCAATAGGATATCTTTATTCAAGACAGATTTTAGTCCCAAAGATTAATAAAAGTAGGGACTTAGCAAATGAAGGAGATGAAAAGTCAAAAAAGGATTTCAACTCACTTCATTTTCAGAGTGTGGCAATTAATTTAATACAAATGTTATTGCTAACAATTATACTATTTATTTAAACGGATCTCTTTGCCTTATCAGCATCGTTAGATGATTTTATCATATTGCGAATACCATCCCAATCATCATCTGATAACTTATTCAAACCTTGGTAGAAGTTTCCAGCTGAGCCAAGGTGACTTGCACCATCAATAGCAATTGTTTGACCGGTAAGATAATCACATCCATCAGCCATAAGAAATGTCGCTAGATTTCTTAATTCCTTCATTTCACCGTTTCTACGCATTGGTATAAATGAATCATTCTCAGTTGAATCTGTATCTTGACCAGGACTTAGTCTCTCCCATGCACCTTTTGTAGGAAATGGTCCAGGGGCAATAGCATTTAATCTAATGCCATAGTGACCCCATTCTGCTGCAAGAGATTTAGTCATAATATTTACCCCTGCTTTTGACATTGCTGAAGGAACTGTAAAAGGTCCACCATTCCAAATCCAAGTAGTTAGAATTGATATAACAGATCCTTTGACCTCTTCTTCTATCCAACGAGTACCGCAGGCATGGGTTAGATAAAATGATCCACGAAAAACTATATTTGAAATTGCTTCAAATCCTTTTGGGCTAATATCTTTTGTTGGAGAAATAAAATTACCAGCTGCATTATTAACGAGACCTGTTAGAGCTCCACCATCATTCCAGATTGTATCTATCATATCATTAACGGCTTCTGAAACTCTAATATCACAGGCAAAGCCCTTTATTTTACCACCTTGATCAGTGATTTCTTTTACTGTCTCATCTAAAACAGCCTGTCTTCTTCCGCAAATATAAACTTCAGCTCCCAACTCAGCATACTCTGATGCCATTTCTTTTCCTAAACCAGTACCGCCACCGGTAACTAGAATTCTTTTTCCTTTAAGGATGTCTTTTTGAAACATATGATTTTCCTATATTAATTTTAAACGAGTAAACAATAATGAGACTACCCAGCCCAGTAGTCCAGATAACATAATAGCTATAATTCCATATAGCAATGCAAATTTATTTGCAAAAAGCCATATTAGTCTTGCAAAACCAGCCTGTTTTAAGTCTATTGAGCTTTCTGCATATGAAATAGCTTCTCCATTTTGAAAAAGAAAATACCGAACAAAATACTTACCCTGTAGCGAGTTTGGAGGTAAAAGAAATTCAGTTCTAAACAAGCCAACTTTACCAGGACCAGACCTTAAGACTATATTACCTTCTTTTTCTATAAATTGACCCCTATCATGCATTTCTGATCTTAACCTTTCATCAAATTTAATTTGTTTGATTTTACTATGTGTAATATTTGCTTTTCCAAGAGGGAGATTATCAATTCCTAACCCTAATTTATTAAGATTTTCTTGATCTGTTATTTTTAGAAACGGTTTTGAACTAAGTATATTGTAATAACTTGGTACGTTTTTATAATTAGACTTTCCTCTTCCAAGCCAAATTCCAAAGAACCTCCTTTTTTCTTGCATTGTTTGATTTTTTGGAGGCCCAACAATCTCAATCATAATATCTCTCTGACCTGCCGGTGTTGCGCCAAATAACACAACTCGAGTTCCAGAAATACCCGGATTAATTTCCACATCTCTTTCATTAGTATCAATAATTAAATCTAATGGTGCTTGAGCACACAAAACTGTAAGCATGAAAATTATTTTAATATAATATTTCATTAATGTGACCCTCCGCCAATTAAGAGAGTAATTGTTTCATCCGGTCGTATTAATAAGTCTGAAGCCATAACAATTCCAACACTTAAAACAAGAACTGCTAATGAGGCCCTAAGCATAGGGCCTTTAAGTTTACTACTTAATTTAACACCTATTTGAGCGCCAATTGCACCACCTAACAATAAAATTAATGCTAAAATAATATCAACTGTTTGATTGTGATAGGAATGGAGAAGTGTAACTATCGCAGTTACAAAAATTATTTGATACAGCGAAGTTCCTATAACAACTGAAGTTGGCATTCTAATAATGTATATCATAGCAGGAATCATTATAAATCCTCCGCCAACTCCCATTATAGAAGCTAAAATTCCAACTACAAAACCTATAACTAAAGGTGGTATAATTGAAATATATAATCCTGATTTTTTAAACCTCATTCTTATTGGAAGGCCCATAATCCATGAATGATGATATGATTTAGGTCTTTTTTTCTTATTAAAAATACCCATACTATCAAGACTTTCATAAAGCATAAAACTACCAACACCAGTCAAAAACAAGAAATAAGTCAAAGTTATTAAAAGATCTATAAGGCCAATCTTAATTAAAGAGTTAAAAATACTAATTCCAACGAAAGAGCCGAGAATTCCACCTACTAAAAGAAGATTTCCAAGTTTAATATCAACGGCATTCCTTTTTAAATGACCAATTGTTCCTGATAACGAAGATCCGACAATATGATTTGCTTCTGATGCGACTGCAACTGCTGGAGGAATTCCAAGAAGAACCAACAATGGTGTCATCAGAAAACCACCTCCTACACCAAACATACCGGAAAGTATTCCAACTAACATTCCAAGAATAAGAAATATTATTGGATTAATTGATAGCTCTGCAATTGGTAGATAAAGTTCCATAATAAATATTAACGTAATACATTTAAAAAATAAGGCTAGTCTGTTTAAAATTCTTCAATAACAATAGAGACAGTTTTATTTTAATAATATATAAATTTATTAACAATTTTAATAATATATAAATTTTTTAACAATAAGTCTTATCAAGAATATAGAGGTAGAGAAAATGACAGAAGCTTGGATAATTGATGCTTGCCGAACTCCACGAGGAATTGGCAAGGCTGGTAAAGGGGCTTTAAGCTCAATGCACCCTCAACATTTAGGTGCGGCAGTTCTAAAGGCTATAGCTGAAAGAAATAAAATTAATACTGCAGAGGTCGATGATATTATCTGGGGTACCAGTTCTCAAAGAGGAACTCAGGGTGGTGATTTAGGTCGTATGGCTGCCCTTGATGCTGGATATGATGTTAAGTCTAGTGCAGTAACTCTAGATAGATTTTGTGGTTCAGGAATTACAAGTGTCAACATTGCTGCATCAAGCGTTATGTCTGGGATGGAAGATTTGGTGTTAGCTGGTGGAACAGAAATGATGTCTACATATGGCCAAGATGGAAACACCCCATCACCATTTATGGATAATGGGAATACAAGACTGAGAAGCGAACACCCGCAGCCCCATCAAGGCGTTTGTGCAGATGCAATTGCTTCGCTTGAAGGAATAGATAGAGCGGCGGTGGATGCATTGGCATTTGTTAGTCAGCAAAACGCAGATAAGGCAATTAAAGGAGGTCATTTCGATAAATCATTAATACCTGTCTATAATGCTGAAGGTGAGCTGGTTTTAGATAAAGAAGAGTTTCCTAGACCACAAACAACACTTGAGGGTTTGGCTGAGCTTAAGGCTTCTTTTGAGTCGCTTGCCGATTACCCCTTAGATGAACAAGGAACAACTTTTAGAAAATTAGTTTTACAGAAATATCCTGATTTAAAAATTAATCATGTTCATCATGCTGGAAACAGTTCTGGTGTTGTCGATGGTGCTGCAGCTCTTCTTCTTGCTTCACCAGACTATGCCAAGGCTAATGGAATGAAACCTCGGGCTCGAATTAAGGCAATGGCAAATATGGGAGATTCTCCTACTTTAATGTTAAATGCTCCTGTGCCTGCAGCAAAAAAAGTTTTAGAAAAAGCAAATCTTTCAATAAAAGATATTGATCTTTTCGAAGTTAATGAAGCTTTTTCAGTTGTAACAGAAAAGTTTATTCGTGACCTAGATATTGATAGAGAAAAAATTAATGTTAATGGTGGTGCTATGGCCCTTGGCCATCCCATTGGAGCAACGGGTTCTATATTAGTAGGTACAGTATTAGATGAGCTAGAGAGAAGAGATCTTCAATTTGGCTTAGTTACTATGTGTGCTGCAGGTGGAATGGCTCCAGCAGTAATAATTGAAAGAGTTTAGATTTAAATATCTTTTTAATTCTTGAGGTTAAATTTACTTAAGTTTTAAATTTGTACTTAAAGATTAATAAAGGTGAGAGGGTCTAAAATGACATCAGTAGAAAGTTTACAAAAAAAAATACCACTTAATAATCAAATAGGATTAATTGGCTTACTTTTGTGCGCTTTTTCGTCACCGCTCATAATGCCCTTAAATATTATTGCAATCTCTGAAAAATTTATTAACGCCACTAATGGTCAAATAGGTTTAATAGCAACATTTGAGACATTATTTATTTCTATTTCATCAATAACCCTATCAAGACTTGTGAATAAACTTAACAGAAAGAAAATATTTTTTGTAGCTTCGCTTTTTGTCATGACAGGAAACTTTTTAACAATTTTTGCTCCAGAATTAAATTATGTAATTCTTTCAAGAATGATATCTGGCTTAGGCTCTGGAGCCATTGTAGCTACTGTAGTTGCGACTATAGCAAGAGGCTCTAATGGCCAAATGACCTTTGCTTTATTAAATTCTGGTGTTGGCGTTATGGGAATTTTATTACCATTTTTACTTCCTATTATAATTGCATCTAATGGGATGGAAGGGGCTTATTCTCTACATTTTTTAATTTCATTATTAACTTTCTTATTTTTATATTTGATTAGATTAGAGGATGGTGAAAATAATGAAATAAGCTCTATGGAGGCTTATAAAGGCTTTTCTGGCTGGATAGCAATGTTTGGAACATCTTTAGTATTTTTAGCTCATGCTGGTATCTTTTCTTTTTCTGCTAAAATTGGAGCTGGAATAGGAATTTCTGTAACACAAATAGGCTATATTTTTATGTCGGGAGGTGTTTTAACAATTTTTGGACCATTACTTGCAGGTTTCATAGGTCAAAGATTTGGAAGTTTAGTTCCATGTCTTTTATTGATTATAGTTTTATTAGTAACGGGCGTTATTATACCTAATGTTACATCACCTATAGTTTTTTATATGGCAGTTCCTATTTGCGGAATGATTCCTATGATCATGACGCCATTTTATCTTGGTGCAATGGCAAAATTAGATCCTACAGGTGGTTTGGCAGCAGCTCATCCAGCTTTTTCGACTATGGGCGGTGCCGCAGGCCCAGTTGTGATGGGGTATATATCAGATTGGCAAGGCTTTACTGGAATAGGTTGGGTTGTATTAATAACAATACTGATAGGCATTCCAATGATCTCAATGGCATTAGTAGAGGCTGACAGAAAATAATTTTAATTTATTTAGTAATTGAAAATTTCTAAAAAATATTGTGCAATAATTTTTCTAAATTTGGAGGAAAAAATGTCACGAATTAAAAAGTTAGATTTAGACGATTGGGATAAAGACTTGAGAGAAATGACAGCTGCTGATAGTGGTACGCCTCTTGAGCAAGGTGCCATGAGAATGTTTGCGCATATTCCTGAGATTTCAAAAGGACTAACAGCTTTTGCAGGATCACTAAAGCAAAATAGATCTTTGCCAGATAGATTGGTCGAATTAGTAAGATTAAGGGTAGCATTCCATAACCAATGCCGCAGCTGTATGGCTATCCGATATAAAGATGGCCAGGAAGACGGAATCACTGAAGATTTAGTTTGCTCTCTTGAAAAGCCAATGGAGGCTGAAAATTTATCTGATGCAGAAAAAGCAGCCATTCAATATGGAGAACTTTTTGCAACAAATCATTTGGCAATCAATGATGATATTTATGATAATTTAAGAAAATATTTTAATGAATCAGAAATCGTTGAATTGTCTATGACTGTTGCTTTTTTTGTTGGGTTTGGAAGACTTGCAGCTAGCTATCATATGGTTGAGGAACTTCCTGAGTCTTTTCAAAGCAACGAAAAGGAAACTTTGACACCATGGGGTAATGACTCAATAATTGTCAGATAAATAAAAAAAAATAAATATGGCAAACGATATATATAGCAAAGGATCAATTATTAATGACGAGCAATTTGCTCCTTTTAATCGTTATATCGATGTTAATGGTTTGCGAATGTTTGTCTTGGATAAGGTCAAGGATGAATTTGTACTAGATGTTGCAAATACTTTTGAGGCAATGTTTCCTCAAAGCAGTGACACAATCGATTTAACTTCACAGCAATTACTTCTACAAACTATGAAAGACTTTAATACCTTTCAAAGAATTGGATATATAGGACCACCTGAAAATGGCGAGCCTGCAAGCGCACCATTGAGTGGGGGTTGGGAATTTGCTCAAGATTATATATGGGAAAAACCATCTTCATCTACCGCATCTCAAATAGGAGAGGTTGTTGAGCATCTTCTGCATACTATTACCTCAATAAGTTTAAAATATACTTTTCCAGAAAAGTGGGATTGGGATGATACTTCATCAGATGTTTATTTAGCTATGCAAGAAGCTATCGATAAAGGTATCTATAATGTTTCCAGCTATTCAAGCCTTAAGAGTGATCCAGAAGGGTATAATACAATCATTGTCCAAGAGTTTGTGTATTGGTTTGTTTCAGCAGAATGGAATTATTTTGAAGTTATGGGACTATCAGTAAATGGATCTTGGGAGGGCGGTTCTAATGAGGAATGGTCTTTATTAACCTCACAAGAAGTAGAAGAACAATTACCTCTTGCTCATAAACTTTATGTAGAGTCATTTAGTAAATTAGTACAAAAACCCGATGGAACAAAAGTAACGGAATGGTTTAGCACAGACTCATCTGTAGCAGAGTCAACAGAAGATGACACAACATCAAATACTATAACATTGGATGAAAGCGTTTATTTAAGAGAAGGAACTTTTCTTGGAAATAACTATACAATTAAAATGCTTGGTGACAATGAAGAAGAGATATACGCAAAAGGTACAGGTAATGCATTTGTGGTAGGAAGAGATGTGTTTTCTGAAGAACAAGTAAAGGGCATATTGGATAATTATGAGTATGTAATTAAGTCAATATCCAAAACTCTTACTTGGAAAGGCACTCTTGATTTCGTTGTTGTAGTTCAAGGTGATACCGGTCATCCAACTGGATTATTACCATCAATTGCTTATCAGCATGGCGAAGATTTAACCGGCGATGCAGGCGTTTTGTTAGGAACTAATATGGATAGAGTTCATGTTGCTACATATGAACAATTAACGGGTATAGATTTAAATGGTGATGAGCCTGATTTAGGTTTTTATATAAATGTAACTGAGAATAATGAATTTAAAAATTTTGATGTTGATGTTTGGATAGACCCAGACCCTAACCAAACAAGTTATTCAAATTTACCAGAAGGACAACATGATTTAATATCTATAATCACTCATGAGATAGCGCATTCGATGGGACTTGCGGGTACATTAGATCCTTATTGGAGTGTTAATCATTATAGCAAATCATTAACGGAAAAAGATGGTCAATATTATTATTCCTCGGAAAGAATAACTAATCTAATAGGTAAGGATCTGTATACAGAATATGAAGCAGGTCGTTCTGATGATGATTCTCTTGATCATCATGTTTTAGATCCTGAAGGAGGAATTTCTGGAATAGCTTCTTTAATGTCAGGTGAAATGTATTCTCAAAGATGGAGTGAACCTGGTCCTATAGAATATGCAATTCTTTATGATTCAGGGTGGACAGAAAGGACAACAGGAAAACTTTCTGAGTCAATCGATTCATCAGAGAATATTTTATCGGCACATACCGATGATGTCCTTTCGGGAACGCTTAACTTTAATAAAGGTGATAATATAATTATTCTTGATGGTCAGGCAAAAACTTACAGGGGACTCGAGGGTGATGATACCTATTTTGTGTCACAGCTTTTACCAAAAGATAGTAAAATCTCCATTACCGATACTGAAGGGTCTAACCTTATTCAACTTCCAGCCAATACTTATGTAGACAAATCTTTATTTACCAAAAATGCAGCGCGTTTAACACTCGAGGATGGACGAGAAATCACTATTAGTGGGGCAGATAAATTTTCTTATAATATTGGTGGTAATATTACGAATGCTGATAAAGGAATAGATATAAGCTTTTCAGAATTTGCTGAGATTTTTGGAGTTTATGATATTCTTAATTCTTCCGGCGCCCAAAACGGAACTATCTCAGACCTTTATATAATTTAGTTCTTTAAGATAGATTGAAGTTGTAATATCTGAATTTGAATAATACAGTTATTACAAATAAAGGGAGGAATTTATGGTAAAAGTAAAAAATATTGAAGATCTTTTAGCAGAACAAGCTGTAAGAAAAGTTGCTACATGTTATTCAAGGGGTGTTGATAGAACTGATTTAGATCTACTAAATTCAGCTTTCCATGAAGATGCCGAAGTTAGATATGGAAGTTATGATGGTCATTATGCTGAATTTACAAAGA
>ERZ802830.35-NODE-35-length-106467-cov-10.4389_pt1 | contig 106467 bp, 100 predicted proteins | sample MGYA00345654_ERZ802830 | MGnify/ENA primary metagenome ERZ802830 (study PRJEB30503, sample SAMEA104212375) | marine metagenome | biome: Westerlies Biome; feature: [SRF] surface water layer (ENVO:00010504) within the epipelagic zone...; material: water...
TGATCCAAATATCATCGCCTATTGAACGAAAAGTACTACTGTATCGGATTTCAGAAGAAAAGATATAGCGGAAGGTGGAGAAGGAGCTCCACTTACTCCGATTTTTCATAAATCATTATTTAGCAGCAAAAAAAATAATCGTGTGATTCTGAATATTGGTGGTATCTCAAATATCACGATTCTCAGGAAAGACTCTAAAAAAGTATTAGGATTTGATACTGGCCCTGGAAATACTCTTCTGGATTCATGGATAAAAGAAAATAAAGGAGATTTATTTGATAAAGACGGTGCATGGGCAAAAACTGGGAAAACCAACAAAAAATTATTAAATTCTATGTTGTCTGATCCATTTTTTAAAATACTGCCGCCAAAAAGTACAGGTTTTGAATATTTCAATTTAAATTGGATCAACAAATTTATTAAAGATAGAAATATGACACCATCAGATGTTCAGAGGACATTGGTTGATTTAACTGCCGAGTCTATTGCTATTCATATAGAAAATTTCAGTAAAAATACTGATGAAATTATATTATGTGGAGGTGGCCCAAAAAATATAACCCTATCAGATGCATTGAAAAAGAGAATGTCTAGCATTCGATTCAGTTTAACTGAAGATTATGGGTTTAATTCTGATTATCTCGAAGCAATTGCTTTCGCCTTTTTAGCAAGACAAACATTACTCAAGAAACCCGGAAATATAAAATCTGCAACAGGAGCAAATGAAGAAATAATCTTAGGAGGAATCTATCGGGCTTAATTAATTAGACTGAAAAAGACGAACCGCACCCACAAGTTGTTGTCGCATTTGGATTTCTAATAACAAATTGGGCGCCTTGTAAATCTTCTTTGTAGTCTATTTCGGCACCCATTAAATATTGAACACTCATTGGATCAACCAGCAAAGTTACACCGAGATTTTGGATTTGACTGTCGCCTTCTTCAATTGTCTCATCGAACGTAAAACCATATTGGAAACCGGAGCAGCCTCCACCTGAAATAAAGACTCTTAGTTTAAGCGAATCATTTGCTTCTTCTTTAATAAGCTCTGATACTTTATTTGCAGCAGAATCCGTAAACACTATTGATGGTGAAAATGTTTCTGCTCCTACTGTATTAATATCTGTTTGATTCATATTCTTTCGCAGTATAAATAATTTCTTATTATAGATTATGTGAAAAATAAAGAAAATTGAAATTATTATTAGCTTATAATAATTCTATATATGAATAAGACAATAATTATATACTCTTCTGTCGATGGTCATACTAAATCAATTTGCGAGAAAATTGCCTCATTTCAGAAAAATCAAAATATTGAAATAATACCCCTCAAGGATGCATTTGATATTGATCTAAATCAATACTCACAAATAATCATTGGTGCCAGTATCAGATACGGTAAATACAAAAAAGAGTTATTCAACTTTATTGAAAATAATAAAAATATTCTTAATTCCAAGAAAAATGCTTTTTTCTCAGTGAATGTGGTTGCTCGAAAACCTGACAAAAATCTACCCAAAACTAATCCATACATACAAAAATTTCTTGAGGCAAGCGCATGGTCACCTCAATTAATAGATGTATTTGCAGGTAAAATTGAATATCCTAAATACAATATTTTCGACCGAAGTATCATAAAATTCATAATGTGGATGACAAAAGGTCCGACAGACACCTCCAGAACATATGAATTCACTGATTGGAGCAGAGTGAAAAGTTTTTCGAATGAATTAGAAAAATAAATTATCAGTGATATTAATAAACTCAGTGCTCTTTTTCGCAATCATGCTTCCAGTGTTCTGGCCACCATCTTGGTCTACTGGGACCATTCCCATCAAACACGAAGGAACGAAATTCAAGCAATACTGAATTATATATTTGTTTCTTAAAAAAAATAACCTTACTCACTGGTTTCCAGTAAGTAACCCAATGCCAGTAATCAAATTCAGGAGTATCGCCTTTTTTTAGTGAAATCTTACTCTCGTCAGAAGTTAATTTTAGTAAAAACCATTTTTGTTTTTGTCCAATACAATAATCTTTTGAATCTTTGCGTATATATTGATCTGGAAGGCGATACTTTAACCAGGAATTTGTTCTATTTACGATCTTAACATCTTTTTTTTGGAGACCTATTTCTTCATAAAGTTCACGATACAACGCGTCATCCTCTGACTCATTTAAATTGATTCCCCCCTGAGGAAATTGCCAACCTTTTTTACCTACTCTGCTCGCAAGGAGGACGTTCCCATCAGAATTGTAAAGAACAATCCCAACATTTTTTCTGAAACCATTGCTATCGATATTTTCATTACTCATGAATTTAATATAACAAATTTAAATTGAAGATTTTTATCTATTACCCTTTACTATTCATTCACAAACTTTATCCTAAGAGTTCATCTCATCAGAAATATTATGAAAAGAAATCAAAAAATCATCATTTACTTATCGATCGTATCTCTTGTAACGATTTTTTTCGGTATTTCATTAGGAAGTGCTGAGATAAATATGAATGATTTATGGGAAACAATTTCTTCAAAAACCAATAGTAAATATACTGGCATTATATTTGAATTGAGGGTGCCGCGTGTACTAACAGCATTCGCTGTTGGGGGATTGCTTGCAATATCCGGAGTGTTAATGCAGGTGCTCCTTAGAAATCCCCTGGCTGAGCCATATATACTTGGTAGCTCTGGAGGTGCTGCTGTAGCAGCACTTCTAGCGATGAGTTTTGGCTTTGGTTCATTTTGGATAGACGCATCAGCTTTCTCTGGATCACTAATAGCTACCTTACTTGTTTTCACAATAGCCAGTGGAAATGGGAATTGGGGTCCCACTCGACTTCTACTGACAGGCGTTGTGCTTGCATCAGGATTCAGTGCCATCACAACATTGATTCTCGCCTTAAGTAGCGAACAAACGGTTAGAGGGATGTTATTTTGGATGATGGGTGATTTAAGTTTTGCTTATTATCCAATGCATCTTATTTATCTGCTCATAGTAATCACTTTTATTACTAGCTTTTTATCAAGATACTTCGACATTCTCTCAAGAGGTGAAATTCAAGCATCTATACTGGGTATTGAAGTCAGTTTCTTTAGAATGATGATTTTTATCATAACCGCTGTTGCGACCTCTCTTTCTGTTACTGCGGTTGGCGTTATTGGATTCGTCGGTCTTGTGGTTCCTCACTCAGTTAGGTTGATCGTAGGAAGCAAGCACCGCTATGTCTTTCCAGCGTCTGCTCTTGCCGGAGGAATATTACTCGTAATTGCTGACACACTAGCAAGAACCATCTTGGCGCCTCGCCAACTTCCTGTTGGCGCTCTGACTGCACTGATTGGAGTTCCATTATTTATAATATTAATGAAAAAGAGTTTGACCAAAAAAAGATAATGCTAAGATCTGCTATCTAGATATTCTTTTCCTTTTTCCATTAATTCAATGAAGCGCTTTTGATCATTACTTTTTACAATCTCTCTTATCATATTCGCTGATGCACACATAGCATCTAATGGTTCTATACCATATTCATTTAATCTTTGAATTTCAAAATAGAGTTCTGGGCTATCTGAAGCTACGGCTTCGGATACTAAGAGCTGAGCATCAAAAGTTGTCGAGGAAAGTTTGGCTAATTTTGGCGCCGCTTCACGGCTACCAGATAAGGCGGTAAAAAAAACTATATTTAACGCGTGAGATAAACCAAGAACATAAGCAATTAGACGATCATGATCATCAATATTCATATCCAGTTGTTTCACCATGGTGGAACCAAATAATTCTTTTGCTTTTTTTGTGGCTTTATCATTTCCGACATCAACAAATATAAGATGGCGGTCTGATAATAATTCTGTTTCTGGCCCAAACATGGGATGCAATGAAGTAACCATACAACCATTGTTTACGAGTGATTTTAATCCATCTCTGAGTGGTGTTTTCAATGAACCAATATCAAATATAAGCCCTTCAGGTTTATTTTTTGATAATTCTAGTAGAATTTCCGCAGAAATTTCAATTGGTGTTGCAACCACTATAATATCGAATTTCACACCCGCTTTTCGCCAATCAGAGAATGAAAATTCATCATCATTTATATTTCTATCTGCAACAAAAGTTTTGAATCCTTGAGAGTCAAAGAAATTAACAAACCATTTTCCCATTCTTCCAGCGCCCCCTATAACAAGCACCTTTCTTCCATCACCCTTCCCTTCCGCCACAACTCGATCCTTCTCTTGCTTTGTAAGGGATGATCGAATCAATAGTTTTATTACTTCCTCCGCAAGATCGGGATCAATGTGTGCCCGATCAGCCTCACTTCTGGCAGAATCAAGGACTGCACGCTCTCTTTCAAAATCTCTCGTAGCCCTTCCAACTTGGAGTTTGTATTCACCGATCTCATTAACAATACTTTGACGTTCGCCAATAATTTTTATTAATGATTTGTCAAGGGATGTGAGTCGCTCTCTTAGTTCGTCCAGATTCATTAAAAATACCTATTATTTTTTAAAATAAATTGAAGTTATTATATTACATAGAATCAAAAATAAAGATTTTATAAAATATAACAAAGAATTACTCAAAAATTTATGAGAATATAAAAACAATACATGAAATACAAAAGGACAAAAAAATGAAAACACGTGCTGCTGTTGCCTGGGAAGCGGGAAAACCACTTGAAATAGAGGAACTTGAACTCGATGGACCAAAAGAAGGTGAAGTACTGATTAAAATTGTCGCAACCGGAGTATGTCACACTGATGCATTCACTCTCTCTGGCGAGGATCCAGAAGGAATATTTCCATCAGTACTAGGTCATGAAGGAGCCGGTATTGTTATGGAGGTAGGAAAAAATGTGACTTCTGTAAAGCCGGGTGATCATGTCATACCTTTATATACGCCGGAATGCAGGGAATGTGATTTTTGTATAAATCCAAAAACAAACCTATGTCAGGCAATAAGAGAAACTCAGGGAAAGGGTTTAATGCCTGATGGCACATCAAGGTTTTCTCTCAATGGTAAGCCGGTGTACCACTACATGGGTTGCTCGACTTTTTCTGAATACACTGTCATGCCCGAGATCGCTGTAGCAAAAGTAAGGCAGGATGCTCCCTTTGATAAAATATGTTACATAGGATGTGGCGTTACAACAGGAATAGGAGCGGTGGTCTATGATGCAAAAGTTGAACCAGGATCTAATGTTGTTGTTTTCGGATTAGGTGGAATTGGTCTAAACGTTATTCAAGGTGCCAATATGGCGGGTGCAAATAAGATTCTTGGTGTCGATATTAATGAAGAAAAAGTAACGCTCGCAAAGAAATTTGGCATGACAGATTTTATAAATCCAAAAAAGATAGAAAATGTTGTAGAGGCAATTGTAGATATAACAAATGGAGGAGCTGACTACTCATTCGAGTGTATTGGTAATGTCGATACTATGCGGCAAGCACTTGAATGCTGTCACAAAGGCTGGGGAGAATCTGTGATTATTGGGGTTGCCGGTGCTGGTCAAGAAATATCGACAAGACCTTTTCAACTTGTCACTGGAAGGGTGTGGAGAGGCTCTGCATTTGGTGGTGCTAGAGGAAGAACTGATGTCCCGACCATTGTGGATTGGTATATGGATGGAAAAATCAATATAGATGATATGATCACTCATACAATGCCTTTGGAGAATATTAATGAGGCATTCCACTTGATGCATGAGGGAAAAAGCATTCGTTCTGTTATTCAATATTAGCATCATTAAGCTTAATCAAAATGAATATTTTTGAAGAAAGAAACCTGCTGCCAGAAAAACTTCCAGATAGGCCAATGCACCTAGCGAAAGAGTGGTTAAATAAAACCTGCGAAGACAAATGGCAGCCAAACCCGAATGCAATGACGTTATCAACCGTCGACAATAATAACGCCCCATCATCTAGAGTTGTTTTATGTAAATACTTCAAACCTGACCCAGGTTATGTTGTGTTTTTTACCAACTACAACTCCAGAAAAGGACAAGAAATTAAAAAAAATTCGAAAGTTTCATTAGTTTTTCACTGGGATAATATCGGTCGCCAAGTTCGTATTAAAGGTATGGCAGTCTTCTCGCCATCATCTGAGAGTGATGAATATTTTACTTCCAGAAATAGAGGAAGCCAGATTAGTGCTTGGGGAAGCAATCAAAGCCAATCGGTTGAATCAAGAGAAAGTTTAATAAGCCAAATGAATAAAAAACTCGACGAATTTAATACTAACGATTCACAAAAAAAAGCAGTACCACGTCCTCCTCATTGGGGAGGTATTCGTGTCTGGGCGCATGAGATTGAATTGTGGATGGACGGTGAGAATCGTGTCCATGATAGGGCTCGCTGGACAAGAAAAATTAAAAAAAATGAAGACGATACATTCTCACTATCAGAATGGATAGGTTCAAGATTACAACCATAGTTTTTTGAAAGCGGGAAATATCATTTCATTAATTACACTTAATAATTTAGATATAACTATACCAAAAAAAACCTTGGTAAAAGATCTCAATGCCTCTTTCAGCACAAATGAATTTGTTGCAATTTTAGGTCAAAATGGATCTGGAAAATCACTTACACTTCATACAATTGCAGGCATTAGGAAACCTTCTCAGGGGATCGTTTCGGTATTTGGCGATGATATCGATTCGTTAAATAGGCGTGATATTGCTGAAAAGATGTCGCTACTAACACAAGATTCCGATGATGTTCTACCCTCTACTGTTTTTGATAGTGCATTGATAGGTCGACACCCTCATATCGGAGCGTTTGATTCTGAATCTAAGGAAGATATTGAAATGACAATCAAATCCTTAGAAAAGGTCGATCTTGTTCTCCAAAAAAATCGTGATATTCATTCTTTATCTGGTGGAGAAAGGAGACGATTAAGTATCGCCCAAGTGATCAATCAAAATTCTAATATTATCCTTTTAGATGAACCAACTAACCATCTTGACCCTTATTATCAATTCAAAATATTGAATATTTTTCAAAAGATGTTAGATAATAACCATTTGATTATAGCAACCATGCATGATCTAAACTTAATCTCAAGATATGCAAATAGATGTCTTTTTCTTTTTGGAGACGGCGAATGGATATTAGGAAAGACAGAAGATGTCATGACAGAAGAAAATCTCACAGAACTTTACAAGGTAAAAATCAAAAAAATTAATCACAATGGGCAATCGCTATTTATTGCGAATTAGCTTTAGATTATTGTATTTTAATTACCAATTAATTCTTTCTTAATGGAAGAATATAAATTTGGGTTAGAAGCAATCACTGAAGTGGTATCAAGATTCGATCTCTTTCCTTGAAAATCGGTAAATACTCCTCCTGATTCTTCAATAATTAATGATAAAGCGGCTACATCAAGAATATTTACATCGGATTCGATCACCACATCTATTTTTCCTGAAGCCAATAGATGATAGTGATAAAAATCACCATAACCTCGTATTCTATCTGCTTTAGACACTATCTTACCTAAATTCATCCAGTTCTCAGACAGTGCAATTGTTTTAAGATTGCCCGTAGAAATGGTTGAGGAAACAATATCTTTAGTATTACTAATATGCATTTGTTTGTTATTCATCCATGCACCTTTTCCTTTTTCTGCGAAAATAATTTCATCAAAAATAGGGGCATTGGAAACGCCTAATATAATTTCATCATGATGCATTAGAGCTATTTGAGTTGAAAAAAAAGGATATCCTCTAACAAAACCTTTCGTACCATCTATTGGGTCAACCAGCCATGTGTATTCAGAATTTTTATTTTCTCGACAGGTTTCTTCTCCATAAAAACCATAATCTGGAAAAGTATTTAATATGATCTCTTTGATTGTATTTTCTGCTTTAATATCGACTTCAGTAACTGGCGTCATATCCTTCTTAATATCAACATTAAAATTACCTTTGAAGTAACTTCTAATCAACTTCGCTGCTGCATTGGATGCATCTATTGCTGTGACTAATTCTTTAGAGAAATTTTCTGCAAGATTCATTCAAAAATTATAACCAATAAATCATCCAAAAGAAAAATTCTATTGACAATCAATTGCTTCAATAATATGGTTTCTCTGTGGTTAGTGTATCTGGAATTAGTACTCTAGATTAACGGGAATTTAGTGATTGTTTTAAACAAAAATCTGAAGCTGCCCCCGCAACGGTAAACGATTAAAAGCTCATCAAGCCTATGATTAAATAGGCAAACCACTGCGAAATATAATTAAATTATTTATATCGTGGGAAGGTGATGAAACTGGAAGAATCCAATCGTGAGCCCGGAGACCGGCTAATTACTAAAACTGATACGGAGGGTGTCATTAGTGAAGCAATGCGGTCATTAATTTCTCCCTATATGCAAAACAAATTCGCATGCGGGGAAGCATGCAAAGGAATCTACATGATCGTTCATTTCCCAAAACAATCGTTATTTTTTATTTTTTCTATTCTTTTTCCCATGTTATTAGCGTCACAAACGATCGATACAATTGTGGTAACGGCAACCAGATCGAGCATCCCTCTTAATCAAGTAAGTGCACCAATAACTGTTATTGACAGAGAACAAATAGATCTTTCTCTTGCAAAAGATTTATCACAAATCTTACGTTTCGAGGCAGGTCTGGAAATTGGAAGAAATGGTGGGCCAGGACAAACAACCTCTATATTCATGAGAGGTACTGAAAGCAATCATGTCCTTGTTCTAATAGATGGTGTAAGAATTAATCCAGGAACTATAGGTGGTGCAGCACTGCAAAATATAAGCCCAGAAATAATTGAAAGAATTGAAATTGTTAAAGGCGCTAGATCTTCCTTATACGGAACCGATGCAATTGGAGGTGTGATAAATGTTATCACTAAAAAAGTAAACTCCAGTTCCATTAATACGAGTGTGGGTTATGGTTCATTTAATAATCGAACCGCTTTGATGGATTTAGGTTATGCAAATCAATCGTCTGAGCTTGGAGTAACAATAAACTCAAATCAGACAGATGGTTATGCGATCAGAACTGACAGTGACACTAAAAGAGGATATGAAAATTTAACCTCAAATGCTTATTACAAACAAAAATTCAGTAGTAGTGATATTGCCATGAGGTATTGGAGATCAGAAGGAAAAGTTGAGTATCTAGATTTCTTTTTATCTCCTCTTGATCAAGATTATTTAAACGAAAGTACTGCATTTGAAATAAATAATGTAATCTCCGATCAATTCAAGAGTAAAATTCTTTTAAGTCATATCAAGGATGATATTAAACAAAACCAATCAACAGATTATGTCACCTCCAAACGTAATGTATTTGACGCTCAATTAGATTTCAGCATAGAAAAACATAATATTGCCGCAGGAATCTATATAAGCGATGAAGAGGCAGCAAGTTTCGCATGGGGATCAGGATATACAGAAGACACAAGATCAGAGGAATTCTTTATTCAAGACAGCATTATTGAGGGAAAACATAGAGTATTTATTGCGACTCGATACATAGATCATGAGACTTTTGGTGATGAGATTGTCTGGAATGCTGAGTATGGATTTGATTTAAACGATCGTATATCTTTTTCAGGCTCATCAGGAAGTGGTTTCAGAGCCCCTGATGCAACTGATCGATTTGGCTTTGGTGGAAATATAAATTTACTTCCTGAAGAATCAAATGATATTCAACTTAGTGCTTCATTCAAAAAAAATGATAACTCCTCTTACAAATTTGAAATTTTTGATACTCAGATAAGCAATCTCATCGAGTACGATATGAATGCAAATAAAATGCAAAATATCGGTCGCGCTTCAATGAAAGGTATGCAAATTGGTTATCAATATACGGATGATATATATGTATTTAGAGCTGATGTAATTAATCAAAGAGCTAAAAATGACATTACAAATAGCGATCTTTTGAGAAGAGCAGATCAAAGTCTCACACTGAATATATCTAGAAAATTTAATGAGAATATCTTCGGTTTATCACTTCTTGCAAGTGGAGAAAGAAAAGACTTTGGTGTCACACTTCCTGGCTATGCTATTGTTAACTTAACTGCAAAACTTAAGGTAACCAGTAACTTATCAATTAATGCTCAAATTGAGAATATTACGGATAAAGATTACCAAACTGCGTCAAATTATAGAATGCAAGGCGCAAGTGTATTTATTGATTTAACTTATAACTGGCAATGAGAGTAAGATATTGGGAAATAGATTAAGCAAAATTTATACCAAAACTGGTGATGATGGTACAACTGGCTTAGGCGATGGAAGTCGTATTCAAAAAGATGCACTCAGAGTTGAAGCATACGGAACAGTTGATGAGGTAAACAGTGCAATTGGTATTGTCCTATCTAACGATCAAATACCGGAAAAAGTAAGGGAATCACTTGTATGTGTTCAACATGATCTTTTTGACCTAGGTAGTGAACTTTGTATTCCTAATTACGAAGTAATAACCGAGGAATTCACTAAAAATCTTGAAGAATATCTCGATCATTTTAATGATTCTTTACCTGCCTTGAAAGAATTCATATTACCCGGAGGAAGTCCAGCGACAGCTCATTGCCACCTTGCCAGAACAATTACTCGAAGAGCAGAAAGACGTGTTACTTCACTAATGAAATCAGAAGAAATTCGAATAGAGGTTTTGCATTATTTAAACCGCTTATCTGATTTGCTTTTTGTAATTGCTAGAGTGATAGCCCGAAATGAAAATAAGCAAGAGATTCTATGGGATAGGAAAAATATCAATAAGAAATAGGGCTCAACCATAAGTATAAATTTTATAGTTTTGATCTAGCTTGTTCTAATTTAGAGCAAATTTCTTTGCCAGCATTAACTAATCCAGAAGTCGGTCTTTCTAACTCCCTTGCATTTAAATAAAATAAATTATCCAATTTTATTGCCGACATATTTTCGAATTTTTCCCATATCTTAAGTTTCATTTTATTAGAAGCCACATCTCTACTTAAGATGACTTCTGGATCCCTGGAAACTACGGATTCCTCAGAAATTGATGGAGCAGTTTGTTTTACATCTGAAAAAATATTAATTCCACCACAAATATCAATGACCTCACTAATAAAATGAGATCCTCCAATAGTAAAAATTGGTTTTTCATCTATTTGAAAAAAAACCCTTAATTTTTTCTTTTTTTGATAAGTATCTTTTAGATATTTAATGCCTGTTTTAAACTCATTAGCAATTTTTTTAGCCTCGTTTTTTTTCCCAACGACGTCACCCAATAACAATATAGATGAAGCTATATCCTCAAGATTTTTAGATTTAATAATTTTCACTTTAAATCCTAAATTGACTAGCTCATCCACAATATTTCGAGGTGTCCCGCTTTCCCAAGCCAGAATAATATCTGGTTCTAAAATAGTTATTTTCTCAATATCCAATACAAAAGCATCTCCTATATTAGGTAAGTTTTTTAACTCTTCAGGAAAGTCGGTATATGCACTGACACCAACCAAAGTATTCAATGCACCAAGATTGAACAACATTTCAGCTAAGTGAGGAGATAAAGTGATAACTCTGCTCGCATTATTTTCAATAATAGATTCCTCTTTTTTTGAATTCTCACTAGTGCAAGACGCCATTATAAATAGAAGAAAAATACACAACTTATAAAAATTACTAGACATTATTGTTATTTATCCCCCAATCAAATGATCGTATAATTTACACCAGTCAAATGCAGGCCCTGGATCCGTTTTTCTCAATGGTGCAATATCACTGTGAGCCACAACATCTCTCGGGGTAATATGGGGATATAAATTAAATAATGCGTTTAACGTTTTAGCTAATTTTATATATTGAATATCCTCATAAATAGTGTGGTCCTCGCCCTCTAACTCAATACCAATTGAAAAATCATTACAATTATTTTTCCCTTTGAATTCTGACTTACCGGCGTGCCAAGCTCTTTTATCAAAAGGAACAAACTGCGTTATAACGCCCTTTCTATTAATTAATAGATGTGCTGAAACTCTCATTTGTCCAATTTGCTTAAAATAATGATGTTTATTCTGATCTAAGGTATTCAAAAAAAGATTCCTGATGTAATCACCACCGAATACACCAGGAGGAAGGCTAATCCCATGAATTACTATAATTTCAGGCTTGCATTCTTTTGGTCTATCATCCTGATTTGGAGAATCTATGAATTCGCATGAGCTTAGATGAAAATTTTTTTTATTAACCCAGAAAAGATCGTCATTATCTGATTCAGCTATGCCATTCATAGAGGAATGATATAATAGTTACTTTTTTTCATATAGAAAATTTTCATCAAAGCGCCAAATAAATAATTAACATTTTTATGACCAAACATCGTTTATACATTGATTCAACAATTATTGTTGGAAATGAAATTCATCTAAGAATGGATAGGATGCACTATATTGTGAATGTTCTTAGATTAACTATTGATGACAGCTTGATAATTTTCAATGGCAGCGGTCATGAATATTTTGCAGAAATTATTGAAATTAATAAAAAGTACGTAACGCTTATACCCAGAGAATTAACATATTATGAAAAACCCTCTCCTCGCACTATTCGTATTGGGCAGTGCTTAATTAAAAAATCTAAAATGGACCTAATGCTTCAGAAAACAACTGAATTAGGAGTAAACGTTATCGTCCCTCTGGTATCAAAATATTCAGTCATTAAAATTAAAAAAAGTAACGAAAGATTAAAAAAGGATCATTGGGAAAAAATTGCTCGTAGTGCCTGCGAACAATGTGGTAGAAATTTCATCCCTGAAATTGAGAATCCTAGGTTATTAGATAAATTCATAAACGAAAAAAGCAGTAACTTTAAAATTATTCTCGATCCCACGTCCTCAAAAACTTTTAATGAAATTAACCCACAAGATAGAAACATTGATATTTTGATTGGTCCAGAAGGTGGATTTCATAACAGAGAAATCGAAGTTGCTGGTAGAAATAAATTTGTGCGTGTTTCAATGGGACCAAGAATATTGAGAGCAGAAACGGCCGCCATTAGTGCAATATCAATAATTCAGTCTCTCTGGGGCGATATGAGTGCTGACTTCCCCCTCAAGAAACGATAGGATTAATCAAACAAAAACATTTTGGATCTTAATTATGAAAGCATCAAAATATAAATTAGGTATTGTCATGGATCCGATATCTGAGATAAACCCAAAAAAAGATAGCTCTTTTGCGATGTTGCTTGAAGCTAAGAAGCGAGGCTATGAAATTTTTTATATGGAACAGAGAGATATTAAATTAACTGACGGTATACCTACTGCTGATTCAACTGTTATTGATGTTTTCGATAAAAGTGAACCATGGTTTGAATTTAAAGAGAAATTATCGATTAATTTAAATGAATTAGAAGTTATATTGATGCGAAAAGATCCGCCTTTTGATATGGAATTTATTTATACCACATATATTCTAGAAAAAGCTGAAAAAGAGGGTGTGCTTGTTGTGAATAAGCCTCAATCTCTAAGAGATATGAATGAAAAAGTTTATACAACTTGGTTTCCAGAGTGCACCCCACCATCTTTGATAACCAGATCCATGGTCGAAATAAAATCTTTTCTCAAGAAGTATAAAAAAATTGTTGTTAAGCCTCTGGATGGAATGGGTGGTAAATCTATTTTTGTAATTGATTTAAACGATGGAAATGCAAATGTAATATTAGAGACAATTACAGATTATGGTAATCGCTTTGCCATGGCTCAATTATATATACCTGAAATTAAAGAAGGCGATAAAAGAATTCTTCTTATTGACGGTGAACCGGTTCCGTTTGCATTAGCTAGGGTTCCTTCGGCAGATGATAATCGAGGAAATCTCGTTATGGGCGCGACTGGAGAAGGCAGAGATCTTACAGAAAATGATAAATTAATTTGCAAAGCAATTTCTGCAACTTTGAAAAAGAAAGGAGTGTTATTCTGTGGTATTGATGTTATCGGTAACTATCTCACAGAAATTAATTCTACTAGCCCAACTGGAATAAGAGAACTGGATAACATCTTCCAATTAAACATTTCAAAAGATCTATTTGATGTTATCGAAACTAAAATATGAAGAAAACTTCTGTTGTTATTGCGTTTGATTTTGGATTGAAAAGAATTGGGTGTGCGATCGGACAAAATCTCACGAATACAGCCAATCCTCTTGGAACAATATCCAATTCCAGAAGCGGTATAGATTGGAATAGAATCGAACAATGGATTGAAGAATGGCAACCGGATAAATTGATTATTGGGAAAACTAAAAAAGCTGATGGCTCAAAATCTGATCTAGATGAGGCAATAAATATTTTCGCTAATAAATTAAGAAAGAAAAATATCCCAGTAGATTATGTAGATGAAGCCAGAAGCTCAATCGAAGCCCGGGAAATACTTAAAATAAAACGTAGAATTGGATCAAATAAAAAAATCAAAAAAGAAATGATTGACGCAATTTCTGCATCAATCATAGCTGAAAGATGGCTTAAATATAATAATTAATTTAAGCTTCCACTCTTAATAAGTTTTATTTACATTAATAAGAAATCGAGAAAATCTGATGCAAAATGAATCACAAATTCAACTCGGTCAGGATGGAAGGTTACGTCACTTATTGACATTAGAAGATTTAAATAAAAATATAATCGAAAATATACTGCACACAGCAAAAAGATTTGTTATTTCTAAAAAAATTTCAGAAAAAGAAAAAAAGATCTTTCAGAGTAGTACTGTAGCAAATTTATTTTTTGAGCCAAGCACAAGAACTCGTGGCTCGTTTGAGATTGCTTCAAAATTACTGGGATGCAACTCAATTAATATTGACATAAAAAATTCCTCAGAAAAAAAAGGTGAAACACTGCTTGATACCGTTAAAACAATACAATCGCTCGGGGTAAATTTCTTAATAGTAAGACACAGTGAAAGTGGCTCACTTAATTTAATAACGCAAGAGATTGGCGATAAATGCATAGTTATAAATGCTGGTGAGGCAAACGTATCTCACCCCACTCAGGGCCTTCTTGATCTTTTGACGATCAGCCAAACAAACAAAAGCTTTAATAATCTTATCGTTACAATTATAGGGGATATTTCACACTCAAGAGTAGCTCGATCAACAATTCATGGATTGACGACAATGGGAGTAAAGGAAATAAGACTAGTAGCCCCAGAAGAGTTTTCAGTAATAGAGAGAATTACACCGATATGTAAAAATTTCGAAAATATTGATGAAGGATTATTGGATGCAAATGTGGTGATGGCTCTCAGAATACAACACGAGAGAATTAAAAACTCCAAGAAAATAAAAGCGCTAAATAATTATTTTGAAAACTTCGGTCTTACACAAAAAAGAATGAAGTTGGCATCTCCTGATGCAATAATTATGCATCCTGGACCAATGAATAGAGATGTAGAGATCGAATCTTCGCTCGCCGATGGATCTCAATCTGTTATTTTACAGCAAGTTGCAAATGGGGTTGCGATCAGGATGGCATTATTAATGGAATTATTAACACAACATGATTGAACAAAATTATAATCATATTCAAAAATTAATTTGCACTGCCAAGACTCAGTACAACAGAGAAAATGAAAATATATCTCTATTAGCAGTGAGCAAAAAACAGCCACTTACTGCAATTAAAGAAGCTTACAATCTTGGTCAACTCGACTTTGGTGAAAATTTTGTTCAAGAAGGTGTAGAGAAAATAAAAGAACTCAATAATAAAAATATAAATTGGCATTTCATTGGACATATACAGAGCAATAAAACACGTCTGATTAGTGAAAATTTTGACTGGGTACATACGGTAGATAGAATTAAGATTGCAGAGAGATTAAGTAAACAGAGACCAGAACATGCCAATAATCTTAATATTTGCATTCAAATTAACGTAGATGATGAGAAAACTAAATCAGGAATAGATATCAAAAATGTTTTTGATTTGTGCTATGTAATTGATGAACTACCAAATCTAAATTTGAGAGGTTTAATGTGTCTTCCAATGACAAGATCGGACCATGAACAACAAAGGCAACCATTTAAGGTGCTAAAAAAACTATACGAACATCTCAATAAAGAAAGATTTCATTTGGACACATTGTCAATGGGAATGACCAATGATTTTAGTGCAGCAATTCAAGAGGGTTCAACAATAATCCGAATTGGAACGGCTCTGTTTGGCCCAAGAGATAAATCTTGAATAAAGAAAATTAACCCATAGATCTAAACGATGATCCAAATATTAAACAAAGAAAACAGATGAAAGATGCATTGTATTTTTTAACCCAAACAATTGGAAATTTAGTTGTACTGATTTTTATTTTGAGATTTTGGTTGCCAATATTTAGAGTAGATTTTAGAAACCCGATATCTCAATCAGTATTAAAATTTACATCACCAATTGTTAATAAAGCCAGAAGATTTATACCTTCTTTTGGTCAAATTGACACCTCAGTTATTCTTGTGACTTTTTCTATACAATCTTTATTAATTTTTATGTTATTAACTATCTCTCAAAATACCGTAGACTTTTCATTGGTATTGATAGCTGCAATTTTTGAACTCGCCCTTTCCAGTGCTAATTTATTTTTTTTAGTAATAATAATTAATGTGCTTTTTAGTTGGATTGCCCCTTATACCTATAGCCCGTTTAAAACCTTGGTTGAAAATATAGCCGATTCAATACTATCTCCATATAGGAAGATGTTTGGCCCAATTGGAGGACTTGATCTATCTCCCTTGTTTGCAATTATTGCAATCCAAACAATAATGATCTTTCTTAAAAGCTCTGCACCCCTCAATGTTTAGTTGATCTTGAAAAATTAAAAAAAATGAAAAGATTGCACATTACATTTTTCTTTTTAATTATATTATGGGGTTGTGGGGGCGAACAAAAAAAAATTCCACAAGCACAGAGTGCACAAAATAATATTTTCGAAATCAGAAATCATGTTGTCTATTTGAGCACCAATTACACAGAAGATATCCCTGACGATGTGGCTGAGAAATTCAGAATAGAAAAAAATGAAAATAACATATTACTAAATGTATCAATCTTTAAAAAATCAAATAATAAGGCGACAAATGCAAACATTTCTGTAAAGGCAAATAATCTTCTAGGGCAGAGCAAGAAAATACAATCATTTGAGATAATTGAAAATGGTAATACTTCATATGCATACCTAAGCTCAATATCTGATCAGGAGACATTGAATTACAATATAACAATAAATATAGAAAATAATATTAGTAGCACGCTCAAATATTCCAATAAATTTTATGTTGAATGATTTTTGGCAATGAGAGTAATAGTTATTTCTTTTTTATTATTATAGGATAATGAGGTCTTTAAAAAAAACTTCTCCAAGTTAATAGATTTGATGCTTAACTCAGGAAGATAAGTCAATGAAGAGAAAAAAAACAACAGATAAAGAGATGAATAAGCAGCCAACCAAATCAGAAATATTTAGCCATATTGCCAATGAAACAGGGCTTACAAAGAAAGATATCGCTGCCGTTTTTGACTCAATGACTAATCTCATAAAGAAGAACATCAGTGGCAGAAAATCTCCAGGAATGTTCACAATACCCAATCTAATCAAAATAAAAATTGCCAAAAGAGCTGCAACTAAAACAAGACAAGGTACTAATCCTTTTAATGGAAAAGCAATGACGGTAAAAGGAAAACCAGCAACTAAAGTTATAAAAGTTTCTGCCCTCAAACGTCTCAGAGATATGATTTAGATATAGATGATCGAATCTCTTCTTAATCCGAATCACTTAATAGAATACTTGCAGTCTTATTACTACTATATCTATCCATCAATTTTTATTATTTTAATTATCAATTTTTACTTTCTTTTCAAGTATCGCAAAATAATAAATAGACAAAATATAAAATTAATTAGATTGAATGCAAGTTACACTCAGATCAAAAAATTAGTAAGAAGTCTCTCAGCAAAGATAAAAATCCATAAAAAATTTGATAATAAGAAATTTGTTTCAACAACAAATGATCGTGATTTGAACTTCATACCCGAAAGTGAAAAGAATAAAATATTGTCAAGAGAATTAAGGCAATGGAAAAAAAGAGTTAGCCCGTTAATTGATAGATTCAAAAAACTATCTAATGAAAATAAGAGACTCAAGAAAGAATTATCTGAAGCTCAAAGAATTATATCAACAATTGATATAATGCAATCTCCCGACGAAACTAAAACTGTAATAAATCTAAATAATTATAGGTCCAGGGATGACTTACAAAGTATAAGAGGAATTGGCTCGTCAATTGAGAAAGTTTTAAATAAGTACGATATTTTCAGGTATCAACAAATAGCAAATATAACTGAATATGAAATTAACCTAATTGCAAATGATATAAAAGGATTAAAAAGTCAGATATATAGAGAGGACTGGATTGGGCAAGCAGAATATTTTTGTAGTCAGGATAGTATAAAGTCAGATAGTTGAATTGATTACAATTTAACCTCTACTCTGATTCATCAAATTTCAAAGAGACTGAATTTATACAATATCTCAATCCACTTGGTTGAGGTCCATCTTCGAACACATGCCCAAGATGCGAATCACATTCATTACATAGAACCTCTAAACCAGAAATGGAACCGTCTGGTCTTATATGTTTTTTATCTACTTTTGTTTTTATATTATTTTCAGATAGTGGTAGGAAAAAACTAGGCCATCCGGTACCAGAGTCAAATTTATGCTCAGATGAAAACAGTTCTATACTACAACAGATACAGTTGAATTTTCCCTTACGTTCCTCATTTAGAAGCTCTCCAGTAAATGGCATTTCTGTTCCTTTTTCCTGCGTTACATGAAACTGCTCAGGCGTAAGATCTTCTTTTAAATTTTTATTGTTTTTAGTCATTCTTATTATCTTGATTAATATTTTAAAGATTTTATCTCAGTGTTATCATTTTTTTTTCGAAGCCTTCTTTTTTGTTACTTTCTTTTTAGATATTTTTTTCTTTGAAGAGGGCTTAGGTGATGATTTATTGATTAATAAACTTGAGACTCTTTTGACATAGTCCGAAGGATTTTGCAGCTGCTCACCGTCTGATATTAGTGCATGATCGAGTATCACATTTGATAATGAGTTAAAAAAGTCATGATTTTTGGTGTTCTGCAGTTCATTTATTAAGTCGTGATCTGCATTAATCTCTAAAATAGGTTTAGTTTCTGGTAATTGTTGCCCAGATGCTTCTAGCATTCTTTTCATTTGGGGTGGTAAATCATTATCTCCAGGAACGACACAAGCCGCTGACTCAACTAACCTTTGACTGATATTAATAACGTCAACTCTGTCATTTAGAGCACTTTTCATTTTATGAATAAAATCAGCGTGTTTACTATTTACCTTTTCTTGATCTTGCTCTTTTTCTTTTGGTAGTGATATATTTCCACGGCCTACATCTTGGAGTTCTTTTCCATCAACCTGTTTGAGGTGTTCAGCCATCCATGGATCAATTCTATCTGTAAAAAATAGAACTTCTATATCGTGCTTCTCAAGTTGCTCAAGATGGGGGTTTGATTTAGCGGATTGATAATTATCCGCTAACAGATAATAAATTTTATCCTGACTCTTCTTGCTGTCATCAATATAATTTTTAATAGATCTTGTTTGGTTGTCTGATTCTGTTTTTGTTGACGCAAACCTGAGAAGCTTTGTTAATTTTTCGTGGTTTTTTGGATCCTCAACAAAACCTTCTTTTAAAACTTGGCCAAATTCTTTCCATAAATTTTGATAAATTATTTTATCTTCTTTTGTGTCTTTGGATTCCAATTTACCCAGCATATCGAGCACACGTTTTGTTAACGCGGATTTGATTGCCTCTATTTCTGGATTTTTTTGTAATAACTCTCTTGATATATTAAGGGGCAAATCGGAACAATCAATTACGCCTTTTATAAATCTCAGATAAAGCGGTAAAAACTGCTCTGCCTCATCCATTATAAACACCCTTTTTACATAGAGTTTAAGACCTTTCGGCGCTTCTCGATTCCAGAGATCAAAGGGTGCTCTTGAGGGGATATAAAGAAGACTGGTATATTCTCTCTTACCTTCAACCTTATTATGACTCCATTGAAGTGGATCTGAATAATCATGCGCGATGTGCTTATAGAACTCTTTATACTCATCGTCCTTAACTTCTGTTCTTGATCTGTTCCAGAGCGCGGTAGCAGAATTTACTATATTTGATTCCTCTTCTTTATCATCTTGACCAGATAGTTCTACTGGAAAAGCAATATGATCAGAATACTTTCTGATTAAATTTTCAAGCCTCAATTTATCTGAATACTCTGTTTCGGTAGGCTTAAGATATAGAGTAATTTTCGTGCCACGACTTTCTTTATTAATTTTTTCAACTGTAAATTCGCCTTGCCCATCAGATTCCCATTTAAAACTCTCAGAATTTTTTAATCCAGCACGTCGAGTTTCAACAACAACTCTATCAGCGACAATAAAAGCAGAATAAAAACCAACGCCAAACTGACCAATCAGTTGAGCATCTTTTTTTTCATCGCCAGTTCTTTTGCTCAGAAACTCGGCTGTTCCTGATTTAGCTATTGTTCCAAGATTTTCTATTAATTCATTGCGTGTCATTCCAATCCCATTGTCAATTATCGAAACGGTTTTCTTCTTAGAATCGAATGAGATTGCTATTTTTAAATTAGGGTCATCTTCCAATAACTTGGTATCTGCTAATGATTCAAATCTTAATTTATCGGCTGCATCTGATGCGTTAGAAATTAACTCTCTTAAAAATATTTCTTTGTTGCTATACAAAGAATGAATCATTAAATGCAATAGTTGTTTAACTTCTGTTTGAAAACCTAATTTTTCTTTTTTTTGCTCTTTTGACAAATCATTGCTCCAGTAATTTTAATTTTCTGTATAACTACCAAAAGATGGTGATATTACTGATATTTTCAAGTAAATCCAATTTATAATAATTTACAGACAAAACAAAATATGAATACGATGCAATTATTTTAAAAGTCAAAGATACTTATCTATTAAAAAATAAGAATGAATTGCTGTATCCTAGGTATTTAATTTATGTCTATCTAAATATCAGTGACTTATGACGCGAGAAAAAAAAATACCGCTTTATACTTTTCTGACACCGTCAAATATGCACATTTGGTTGCTCTTTCTAATTTTAAGAATTAACAGTTTTTTTTCACACAACATCCAAATCAAAAATGGTAAATTTCTAGGCAGAATTCTTCATAAATTTATACCAAAAAGAAGAGCAATTACGCGACGCAATATATCGCTGGCCTTCCCTGATAAAAATAAATCACAGGTAAATCATCTGGCACTGAAGCATTTTGAGGAAGTCGGTGCTTCAGTTGCAGAATTAGGGATAGCCAGATGGGGCTCCAGTCAGAAAATTTATGAAACCAGCACTTGGGAAGGCAAACAATTTATTGAAGAAGCTAAAAAAAATAATAGAGGGATCCTTCTCTTGAGTGCTCATTTCACTACACTTGAAATTGGTGGCTCCCTATTGAGATATGAGTTTCCTGAGTTTGATGTTGTGTATAGAAAAAATCGTAATGAGTTTGTTACTGAAATATTTCGATCAACCAGAGAGGGCTTCGCGCGAAAAGCAATTGAAAAAAGAGATATTAAAACAACAATAAGAACTCTGAAGAATGGCGGTGTTGTCTGGTATGCACCTGATCAAAGTTACAACAGAAAACAGTCGGCTGTCATTCCCTTTTTTAATAGGCCAGCAATGACTAATACCGCTACCTCGGCTATAGCTAAATTAGGAAATGCTGTGGTGCTGCCTTTTTTCCCAAGAAGAAAAGAAAACGGTCATTATATTATGACGTTTAAACAGCCATTAAAAAATTTTCCAAGTGATGACTCTGTTTCGGATACGGAACAATACGTAAAAATTCTCGAGAAAGAGATTCGATTGTGTCCTGAACAATATTATTGGATTCACAAAAAATATAAAAACCTTCCAGTGGGTTTCAAGGATTTCTATTCTAATCTAGATGAATGGAAATAACTCTCCTGGAGTTCGTCCCAGTTTGAATCACAAAAATGTATAACCGAATTATTTCTTATGATCTTGTTTATTGAAGATTTTAGTCTAGTTAAATTAGATCGTTGTCTTCTTTTGGATTCGGTTAAATAACTTTTATCGAAATCTATTAACCAAAATTTATTATTATCATCAATCTGGATGTTATAAGCATTTAAATCTGCGTGAAAAAGACCGATATTATGAAATTTTGCAATGAGTACTCCTACTTGTTGCCAAAAATTATCGAAATAATCTCCATCAATTAAATATCTTGCCAATGGTTTAACTTTAGGTAACTCAACTGTAATTAGATCCGCCTTATAAAAAAAATGATATCTTTTGTAACGGGCTGCAACGGGTCTAGGGACAGGTAATCCCAAGCTGAACAACTTTCGTAATAACCTCCATTCGGAAAATGAACGTGTATTTTCTGCTCCTGTCCAAAAATAAGAATCCTTTATAAAATGTGATACTGCACCACCCCGATTATAGTGACGTAATACATAATTACTTTCATTATTGGTCAAATAAAAAATATTATCGCGACCACCGATATCTTTTCCGGATATTCTGGAATGTGGCCATGACGATGGTACAAATAAATCATCTGTGACTTTCTCTATAATTGAACTATCATAGAGGATTGCTCCATGATCTATGTTATGTACAATATCAGTCAATGCTTTTTCCTTGTGTTATTTGGTTTAACTTAATAGAGCAGCCATGAAAAATATCTGCATAGTTCGTTTATCAGCTGTCGGTGATGTCTGTCATGTAACAGCAATAGCAAGATCTATTCAAGATCATTATCCAAACACAAAGATAACATGGATCATTGGAAAAGTTGAATCAAGGTTAATTTCTAAAACTAATGATATTGAATTCATTGTTTTTGACAAAAAAAACGGCTTGAAAGAATATATCAATATTTACAAAAAACTTTCAAAACGCACCTTTGATGTATCCCTCCTGTTACATGCATCATTGAGAGCTAACCTCATCTCATTGATGCTCAAATCGCCAATTAAAATTGGTTATGATTTTATTAGAGCTCGAGATTTCCAGTGGATGATATCTAATAAAAAAATCGCTCAATCCTCTGGCAAGCATGTTTTAGACAGTATGTTCGAATTTTTAAAACTTATTAATATTAAAACTAAAAACTTTAAATGGAATATCCCGATAGATAAAAAGAAAGCATCAGAAATTCTAAATCTTTTATCAGAAAATAGACCTAATGTGATTATTAGTCCATTCAGTAGTATAAGATTAAATAATTTCCGTAACTGGAGATCAGAAAATTATTCAAAGATCATTGAATACCTTGTTTTAAAATATAACTGTAATGTTTTTCTCACAGGAGATCATTGTGAATTTGATAAAAAAAATGGAAAGGAAATAGAATTAAATTGTGACTCAAAATTCAATAATCTTATTGGTAAAACTTCGCTTAATGAATTATCGGCGTTAATAAAAAATTCGGACCTTGTTATTTCACCAGATTCAGCACCCATTCATCTAGCAACTGCATTAAATATTGATGTAATTGGTCTATACGCCTCCTCAAACCCAAAAAGAACTGGTCCTTATCAAAATACCAAATATACGGTAAATGAGTATCCTGCAGCCTGTATTAAATACTTAGGAAAAAATGAGAAAGACGTAAATTGGGGTAAAAGAATTAGAAATCCAAGTGTAATGGATTTGATAAAGCTAGATGATGTTGTAGAGAAAATTGATAATTATTTCTCTGATAATAGCATTTAGTGACTTTTAATGTATTTTAGATACTTTTATACATAATTATCAAAGTTTTATAAATAAATGTATTTTTTTAGTGAATTTTAGATACTTTTAGTCAATTATAGATACTTTTAAAGAGTTATAGATATTTTTTATATATATTTTCTAGTTCGAGCAGCACTTCATCTGGCTTCAATTTAACCAGGCTTGAATGATAACCCCCGTCAGCATCGCCTACTCTTATTCGACTATATCCACTCCTTTTCCTTAATGTGATCGCCCTTTCAGATAAGGGCGGTGTAAATTCGGGGCTTGTTGGGCCATAAACTGCTACTAATGGTGTATCAACAGCTGCTGCAATGTGCATCAAGCCAGAATCATTTGTCAGAACAATGTTCATATTTGACAATACATCAACAACATCAGTAAGGGCTGTTTTTCCAGTAAGATCAAACAAATTATCATTATCCATAAAATCAGTTTTATTTATTATCGCATTCGCATCTCTTTGATCTTTCTTGGAACCCATCAGAAAGACATTCCATTCCATCGAAAGGTAATGTTTTACTACAATAGAATAATATGAAGCAGGCCATTTTTTTGCTTGGCCATATTCTGCTCCTGGAAGAATACCAATAGATTTTCTCTCTGTATTTACATTTATTTCTTTGAAAATTCGTTTGCAATTTCTAATAGAAACATCGAGCTTAGGATAAAGGATTGATAGCTCTTTATTCGTTTTTTTTAATCCAAGCGCGGCATATCTCTTCACGGTTTGTTCTTGGATATTAGGATTGAATGCTCGAATATCATTGATAATTCCATAACGCATTTCACCTCTATATCCTGTTCTTATAGGTATATTAGCTAACCATGGAATTAATGCAGACTTTAAACTTCTAGGGAGGATTATTGCTTGATCGTAAGCAGTAGTTTTGAGTTCTCTTGCAATCTTGAAAATAGCTTTCAAGTTTAAATGATTATGTTTGCCCAATGAATTAATCGAATTATTAACTTCAGGCATCCTCTCAGTTATAGGCAATGACCACTCAGGAGCAATAACATCAATAATCATTTCAGGTGATTGTAGTTTTAGAAGCTTAAAGAGTGACTGAGCCATTACCATATCGCCAACCCAAGAAGGACCAACAATTAGAATTTTTTTCTTTGCATTCAAATTATTCAACGAGAGAATTTAGATACTGCTTGATTCCATTATGAATATCTGTGAACTTTTTTGAGTATCCAATTTTTCTGAGATTACCAATATCTGCCTTGGTTTCAGCTTGATAAGTTCCTTTGAGATTCTCAGGAAAATCAATGTAATTGATTTCACCCTTTCCATGCCAATTAATGATTTCACGAGCAATTTGATTAAATGAATTTGATATTCCAGTTCCCAAATTAAAAATCCCTGAGATCTGAGAGTTTTGGTAAAACCATAAATTCACTTCTGCAATATCTTTCACGAATATGAAATCACGAAGTTGCTCACCATCCTCAAATCCATGAGAACCTTTAAATAAATTTGCAATCCCATGATCAAGTATTTGTTGGTTAAAATGGTAAACCACGCTAGCCATTTTTCCTTTATGTTCCTCTCCTGGGCCATAAACATTGAAATATCTTAAACCAACTACCTGATTATTCTTTGATAGACTCATATTCCTTACATATTGATCAAAGAGTAATTTTGAATACCCATAAACATTCAATGGGCTTTCATTATTCTCATGCTCATTGAATTTATCTGATGAGCCATAAACTGCCGCAGAGGATGCATATATAAATCTCGCATTTGTTTGGAGACAAGCTTCTAATAATATCTTTGAAAAAGTGTAATTATTGTTCATCATATAATTGCCATCCCATTCAGTGGTATCAGTGCAAGCTCCCTGATGAAATACGCATTTAATATTCTTAAGAAAGTTGTCGTTCTTGTTTATAGATTTTAGAAATTCTTCTCGATCAAGATAATCACATATTTTTATATCAGAAATATTTGAAAACTTTTTCCCATGACTTAGATCATCAACAATTATGATGTCTTCATTTGTTTGATGTTCAAGCATCCTAGCTAAATTACTTCCAATAAACCCGGCGCCACCGGTAACAATTACCATAAATTTATTCACTATCCTTCAGATAGTATTCGGCACCGCAATATGGACACTTTGCTTCACCAGTATCTTGAATAGGCAGATAAACTTTGGGATGAGAGTTCCATAGGTACATTCCAGGCATCGGGCAAGCTAGAGGAAGATCCTTTGTTGATACTTGATATCGACTTTGTGCATTTGCCTTATCAAGATTCTCTGAATCTTTTCCTTTTCTAATTTTCATTTACAAAAACCATTAATTTCAAATTAAAAGTAATTATATCAATGAATACATTCACATAACAAAACAAAGATAAAGATAAATTTATAAATTAGTTTTTACTGATATCATGAATCAATGAATAAGCAAAAGAATCTCCTTGTAGTTCATCACACCAAATCAGGCAGCACGATGAAGATGACTGCTGCTATTATAAAAGGAGCAAAAAAAACCAATATAAATATTCGATCTATAAGCGCACTCAAAGCTTCCTCTGCAGATGTATTTTGGTGTGATGGGTTAATCCTCGGTACTCCTGAAAACTTTGGCTACATGAGTGGAGCAATGAAGTATTTTTTAGATGAAATTTATTATGACTGCCTTGAAAAGAAAGAGGGATTACCATATGCGATCTATGTAAAAGCAGGAAATGATGGAACAGGAGCAATAGTGAATATTGAGAAGATTCTATCAGGCTTATCATTTAAGAAAATCCAAGATCCAGTTTTAGTTGTTGGTGACTTAGATAAAATAGCATTATCAAGATGTGAAGAACTTGGCCATCTTATGGCGGCTGGGCTTATAGAAATGATTTTTTAACTTAAATTTAATCCTCGTAATTATATAACCATTGCATAATCGAATCTTGCAATTCCTCGCCAAATCCCTTGTGAATATCTCTTTCATTGTGAATTATTGCTAAACCATAACGCTTTCCTGATTTTGAATGAATGTAACCCGCGACCGAGCTTACATGATCAATACTTCCTGTTTTTATATGCAACTTCCCAGTTAATTCATCATTTTCATTTCGATCAGACATAGTTCCATCTAAACCTGATATTGCAAGTGATGATAGAAACTCTGGCATAAAATCACTAGCATATGCATATTTTAATAAATGAATAATTTGGTCAGCGGAAACAGTTGCTATTCTTGATAATCCAGATCCATTTTCGATATAAAATCCATCAGTACTAAAATTTTTTTCTTCAAGCCATGAGTAAATGAATTTTTGCCCCTTGATAATATCTCCTGGAGCAGAGATTTTTTCTGCCGCTAACGTAAGTAACAAATTTCGACTCATAGCATTATTACTATTTTTATTTATTTTACTAATTAAATAAGAAAGGCTATCGGATTCATGAACAAAAAATGGTTCTAAAAGCTCATCCCCGATTGCTTTTGCCCAAACCCCATCAAATTCACCGCCAATACTCTTCCATATAGATTGAAACAAACCATATGAATATTCGTTATGAGATAATACAGAACGAAAAAGGCTGTAATCTTGACAAGAATCTGGAAAAGTTCCTGAAAATACAAATTTCTCTTTTTTTTGAGAACTCGAAATTTGAATACCCTTTTGATAACCGACGCATTTGCTGACAACAGACTTTAAATTATTTGAAAACCTGAAATTAGGTAATAAAGGGTCCTGCTTAATTTTTATGTATTCATCTTCAATGCTTGATTCCACAAAAAAACGAACAGATCTAAAATTAAACATTAGTGCATTTGGTCCGACATTATATGATCTGAGCGGCTCATTATCGAATTCACCTGGGTCATAACTGGGGTTCAAAAAATAACTATCGTCTATCAACAAATTTCCTGTAATTTTTTTAACTCCCTCAACTTTAAGTCTATTAAGCATTTTCCATACATTCTCAGTCGTAAGATACGGATCACCATAACCTTTAATTAAAAGATCACCACTCAATACACCATCATTTAGATCACCTTTGACATAGAATGCGGTCTTCCATTTATATGTTGGCCCCAAAGCATCAAGAGCTATTGCAGTTGTAAATAACTTCATTACTGAAGCAGGAGTTCTGGGTACCTTTGAATTCCATGATAAAATGATGTCCTCATTCTCTAAATCAACAATAAGAACACTCAGAGATGATGGATTTAAGTTCCTATGCTTGAGGACAGACTGAATATTCTTTGGTAACATCACAGATTCTTTTCCTGAAGCCATCGAAGCATAAAAAAGCACTACGCTTAAAATCATAGAAGAAAGAAATTTTTTTAAATAGCAATGCATTGATTCGTATTTCAAAAAACCCTGAGACAAATTAAAGTCGCACTATCATGACACAAGATAATACAGTTAAAAATAATAAGTATAAAAGCTGGATTTCAATATTTTTTAATTCTCTTAAAGAAAACGATGAAGATTTCACCACAACTCCAATAAAAATAGCTCTACCCATGCTAGCTATTCCGATGATGATTGAACTATCAATGGAGGCAATTTTTGCAGTTGTTGATATCACTTTTGTTTCTTTTTTAGGAACAAATGCTGTTGCCGCAGTCGGTATCACTGAAGCATTGATAACAGTGTTGTATGCAGTTTCTATGGGTCTGGGTGTAACTGTTACAGCGATGGTATCAAGAAGAATTGGTGAAAATAAAAGAAAAGAAGCTGCAGAAATTACAGGACAAATTATATGGATAAGCGGGGTTATTTCTATTTTTATAGCAACAATCGGTTATCTATATGCCGCAGATATGTTGGAATTACTTGGAGCGAATAAATCAGTTGTTGAAATTGGTGAAAGCTATACAACAATATTATTTTGTGGTTCGGCCAGCATAATGTATCTATTTCTTCTTAATGCCGCATTCAGAGGCGCAGGTGACGCATCCATCGCATTCAAGTCCCTCGCTTTAGCTAATGGAATAAATATAATACTGGATCCTTGTCTTATTTTTGGAATTGGATTTTTTCCCGAGCTTGGTGTTAAAGGGGCGGCAATTGCTACAACAATTGGCAGAACAATAGGCGTGCTTTACCTAGTATACGTTCTGTTTCAGGGCAACAACAGGCTGCAACTGAAAGTGAAAAACTTAGTGATCAGACTGCATATCATAAAAAGAATTATCAAAATCTCTGTATATGGTATTTCACAATTTCTCCTCTCAACTTCTAGTTGGCTTTTACTCATAAAAATTATAGCTATGTTCGGTTCAGCGCCAATAGCAGCATACACGATTACTCTCAGACTAATGGAATTTGTGTGGTTACCTGTATGGGGCCTTGGAAATGCAGCAGCCACGCTTGTTGGGCAAAATCTTGGTGCAAATAGAGCAGATAGAGCGATAAGGTCAGTCAAATTAACAGCAAAATACAGCCTATATTTCATGATCATTTTCGGTGTCTTGCAATTCATATTTGCCAGTCAAATAATGAATTTATTCAGTGACAACCAAGATGTGATTAATTACGGTATAAATTGCCTCAAAATAATTGCCTGTGGTTATCCAGCCTTAGCGATTGGAATGATTATAGTGCAATCATTAAACGGTGCGGGCGACATAAAATCACCAGCAATTATTAATTTTTTATCCTATTGGGTTATACAAATTCCACTTGCCTACTTTCTCTCAGTACATACTGATTTAATGGGTAATGGAGTATTTATATCAATCTTAGTTGCTGAAATTATTCTGGCAATTCTCGCCTACCTCGTTTTCCAGAAATCAAAATGGCAAGAAGTAAATATCTAGGGCTAACTGGATGAATGAAATAAAAATATTCTTTGAGGCTCATAAAGTTGATTTATTCAGAAGCAATAAATTAATTTTAAAAAACCTTAACCTAAAGATTAACGATAATGAGTCTATTGCCATTCTTGGTCCAAATGGATCAGGAAAAACAACACTTATAAAAACCATTAATCGAGAAATATATCCTGCCATAAAAAAAAGTTCGTACTTAAAGATTTATGGCAAAAAGACATGGAATGTTTGGCGATTGAGATCAATGATTGGAATCGTATCCGACGATTTAATACAATCTTATAATCAAGATGTTATTGGAATTGAGGTTGTAATGTCTGGATATCACGCAAGCATTGGCGTTCATGGGCAAATTCAACGAAGATTGACGACCAAGCAAATTGATAAAGCTGAAGAGATTATGGAAAAACTGGATATCTCATTACTTAAAAATCAGCCTCTAAAAAAAATGTCAATGGGTCAGAAAAAAAGATGCTTATTAGCACGCGCCCTGGTCCATAACCCGAAGATCCTCCTCTTAGATGAACCTACAACCGGACTGGATCTTTCAAGTACCTACAAATATATGGATATTCTATCCAGTCTTAAGAAAGAGGGGCACAATATAATTCTTGTTACACATAACATCCATGAAATAAATAATGTGATAGAACGTGTCATTATGCTAAAACAAGGAAAAATTGTTGCAGATGGCAAGAAAGATAAAATTCTTACTGAAGAAAATTTAACCAATACTTTTGATATTGAAGTCGGTTTAAAAAAATTAAATGGGAATTTATTACCTTACAGAAAAACTATTCTGCAATAAAAGCGTCAATAAAATCTCTTAATTCACTTGGATTGCTTAAGAAATATTCCTTCTTGTCTTTTGAAAACTTTTTGAGTTGATACTCGAGTTTGAGAGCCTGCCCTTTTTCTTTAATTTGATGAGAAAAAACTAAATTGAAAGGCTTCTTACCCTGAAGATATTTTGCTCCTCGCTTTCCAGATGTATGCTCTCTCTGTCTTCTTTCTATATCATTGGTGATGCCGATGTAAAGGCTGTCATCGTTGCATCTTAATATATAAATATTCCACATATTGGCACATATTATTTTTTATAAAAAATCATGTTTTATTTCAGAGATTTTTGTGTCTTTTTCTTGCCATAGCTGATTTAACCAACTGTGAAATTTCTCTTTATTTTTGCTGTTTTCATGATAATCATTTGCAAGCATCCAGTCCTCAATTTCTATTTTTTTAATATCAACAATAACTCTATCAAATCCGCCACAAAGAAGATTCCAAAAACTTACCGTGCCATCTGGATAAACAATTGTTATATCCAGAATCTTGTTAAACATTTCTCCCATTGAGGATAATGCCAAACTAATTCCACCAGCTTTAGGTGCAAGTAGATTTTTGAAAGGCGAGTTTGTTTCTTTTAGCTTTTCCTCACTACATCGTGTGCCTTCAACAAAATTGATCACGCTGGTCGGATTGTCTTGAAATTTTTTACAGGCTTTTTGAGTGGCTTTAATGTCTTGCCCCTTTTTATTTGGAAATTTCTCCAAATAGGATTTTGAATATCTTTGCATGAATGGCATATCGAGTGCCCACCATGCTATCCCCAAGAACGGAAGCCAGATCAATTCACGTTTAATGAAAAATTTTAAAAAAGGAACCTTCTTATTAAGAACTGTCTGCAGAACAATGATATCGACCCAAGATAGATGATTTGCCAGGATTAAATACCAATTTTCTACAATCAACTGATCATTGCCTTTAATATTCCATTTTGTTTTATTTATGGAAGAAAATATAAACGAATTACATGAGACCCACATTGAAGCCATCTGGCTGCAGTATTTATTAAAAAAGACTTTTGAAGATTTTGCAGGTGATATTCCTCTCAATACAGCGAAAAGTATCAGTGGAATAAACCACAACACCGTGTTCAAAAATAAAACAAATAAAACTAGTGCGCCTCTTATATTTTTCACAGAAAGCGCCTTTGTTTTATTATCCGATTAATTGATTGTATTTGAAACATTCTGCTTTGCTTGATAACTCTTATGAGTATAATGTAGACCATAAATTTAAAGTGATGCAATTATCGCTTAATTCACAAGAGGTATTCAATAATTATGTCAGAAGCCAAGCTCATTAATGGAAAACTGAAAGCCCAGGAACTCACTGATAAAATAAAGCAATCTACATCTGACTTAAAGAATAATGGAATTGTACCTGGATTGGCAGTCATAATCATTGGTGAAGATCCTGCAAGTCAAGTTTATGTCAGAAACAAAAAAAGAACTGCGGAAGACTGTGGTTTTTTCTCTGTGCAGCATAATTTATCTAAAAATGTAAGTCAGCCAGAGGTATTGGATCTTATCAATAAATTGAATAATGATGACCAGATTCACGGTATATTGGTTCAGCTGCCACTTCCTAGCCACTTGGATGAAAAAGAAATAACACAAACTATTGCACCTTATAAAGATGTTGATGGATTTCATTACGTTAACATAGGTCAATTGTCTGCTGGAGAATTAGAGCAAGCATTCGTTCCATGTACTCCAGCTGGATGTATGCTGATGATCGAAGATCATGTTGGCAAAGATCTCTCTGGAATGCACGCGGTTGTTATTGGAAGATCAAATATTGTTGGTAAACCAATGGCAAATCTACTCCTTAAGGCCAATGCAACAGTGACCATCTGCCACAGCAGAACCTCAGATTTAGAATCTATTACAAAAACAGCAGACATTGTTATTGCCGCGGTCGGTCGACCAGATATGGTGAAAGGTGAGCACATAAAAGACGGAGCAATTGTGATAGATGTAGGTATAAATCGTATAGAGGTAGAAGAAAAAGGAGAGACAAAATCAAAACTTACTGGAGATGTTGATTTCAAAAGTGCTGCAATGATCGCAAGCGCTATCACTCCAGTTCCTGGGGGAGTTGGCCCCATGACAATCGCAATGCTTATGTTTAATACATTGAAAGCAGCCGAATTTTCAAGCACAAAGCAAACATGATTGAACTAAAAGAACCGCCAAAAATCGATCTCAACCAACTTCGAAAAGATTCCCCGGATTACAAAAAAACCATCCAAGAAATTAAACAAGCCGCATTAGATCCCGGTTTCTTTTGCCTTGAAAATATTTCAGAGGAGCAGACGGACCTTTTCGAGAACACAAAGAAACAAATGGATGCTTTCTTCTCACTTGGAAGTGATGACCCCATTAAACTGGATATCGATACAACTAATTCGGATAACAGCTATGGATGGATGCCAATGTTCCAAGAGCCGGCCTACGAGGCAGGAACCCTCGCTCATCTTGAGTCATTTGATTTTGGTAGAAGAAAAAAATCAACAGAGAAGCCATGTTATAAACCAAACCGTTGGCCACAAATAAAATTGTTTAAAGAAGATATTCGAAATATATGGGATGCATACACAAATATAGGAATGCTGACACTTGATGCCCTAAATGAAGCTTTTATTTTTCCTAATGAATTTCTCAAAAATAATTGCAGTACCCAAGACCTCAGTACGATGAGATTGCTGAACTATCCAAAAGTAGAGAGTTCTTTTATCAATAAAAATAATGTTGGTATATCTGCACATACCGACTTTGAGTGTATTACATTGATATCGCAAACTTCTCCTGGACTGGAAGTCAAAGGCGTCAATGGAGATTGGTATAAAGCTTCAACCGATGATAAGAAAATCATGGTAATTTTTGGAAAGATGCTTGAGGTATGGACTAATGGTGAAATCAAAGCTACACCTCACAGGGTATTAAATCGCGAATGGCAGAGATACAGCATTGTGATGTTTTTTGGAGTAAATGATGAGATTACCATAAAACCATTGGCTCAATTCACAGAGAATAAAGAGAATAAATACGCTCCAATTAAACAAAGAGCACATATCGACGAGGAAATAAAAAAAGCTCTCGAGAACAGAGATTCACTGAATGATGCTATATAATCTTCTTTAATGAATCTCTAGATATATTTCCACCACAAATTACAATAACGGCTTTCTTCCCGACATATTTTCTTTTTGTCGCTAAAAATCCCGCTATAGCAACACTTGCCGCACCCTCTATCAGCATTCTGTGGTTATCAATAAAATTATTAAGATTCATTATTATTTCATTCTCAGAAATGAGTTCAAAGCGATCTATTAATTGTTTGCATAATTCAAAAGTTATTGCCCCCTTTTCGATGCCACCAGCGGTTCCATCTGAAAGTGTTGGTTCACTTTCAATGTCTAAAATTTCGTCCGCATCAATCGAGTGAGCCATAACAGCAGAATTAGAAGGTTGGCATCCAATAATATCAAGGGCTTTATTGGAAAATTTAGCATACGAACTGATTCCAGATATCAATCCACCACCTCCAACCGAGACAGAAATCACATCACAGTCTGGCAATTGATCCATTATCTCAAAACCACAAGTTCCTTGCCCTGATATCACATCGAAATCATTATAGGGTGATAGGTATGTTAGATTATTTTTAGTTGCATAGTCTCGGGCAAAATTTTCTGTATCAACGCCATCCTCACCATGAAAACGCACCTCACATCCAGAATTTTTTATGGCATTAACTTTGACTGAGGATGTAGCTTCAGGCACAAAAACTAGACCTTTAATACCGAGCTCTTTCATCGCGAAAGCTGATGCCGCTCCGTGGTTTCCGCTAGATGCAGTTACACACCCATCCTTTTTTTCTTTCTTAGATAAAGAAAGAATTTTATTGAACGCCCCTCTCGCTTTGAATGATCCGGTAACTTGAAAATTTTCTAATTTCAACCAAACTTCTGCGCCACTATGTTCACTCAAATAAGCTGAATACTCAAGAGGCGTAACTCTCGTGAAATCTTTGATTCTGTCAACAGCCTCTTCTATCGAAGATGGCAGAGAATCTAGATTTTTTTTATTCACAATTCATCTTTAAGCTAGACGCATTTGGAAAGTATTTCCATATCACTTTCATAGGAACTTGCATCGAGCGGACCAAAAGAAAACCTAATAAAGTTATCCATAGGGCTTGATGATTCACCGTCTCGAGTCATATCACAAAGATATCCAGGTAGAATTCCAGCATCATATTTAAAAAGCCTTTCATTGAATTCATCAGCAGAGGTTCCATTAGGTAATAACCCCCAATGATAAAAACCTCCGCATCCGGTAAAAAGCTCAAAACCTAGGTCACTCAAACCTTTCTCATATCTTTTTCTTTGCGACATAAAGAAATCACAAACTGCCTGACGAGCTTGTGACACCCGATCTTTTTCAAGTAGCTGCGTTACGTATAGTTGAGATGCTCTAGAGACGCCACCCATACCAATTGATGAGTAGTTCCTGAATAATTCGATATGCTTCTTCGCCGCAATTATCCACCCAACACGCATTCCTGGAACCTGAAGTCCCTTTGTAGCTGCGCCGGCAATAAATATATCTGTATCGTCTATGTTGTCAACATATTGAATCGCACTCATTGGTTCTGGGTCATTATAAAATTCATAGGCCTCGTCGAATAGAGCACCTTTTCCTTCTTGGCTGTATTTCTTGACGATTTTTCTTAATCGATCTGGTTCTAGTGCAACTCCTGTCGGATTGCATGGATTACTCTTAAGCAAAAAAACCCTTTTGGTATCTTCAACAGGCTCAATATCATAATCCTCATCAGAGGGTCTAAAATTGTTGTCAATGTTGCTAGGGATAAAATGAACTTTTCTATCTAACAATCTAAACATGTCCCAATAAGGTGTATATTCTGTCTCCTCAAGTGCAACGCAGATATCTGATTCAAGAAATGTCATACATGCCATTAATCCGGGTCTGCCACCAGCAAACACTCCTACATTATCTGGAGTAATGCCGGCATCATAGTGATTGTTGTAATAATCAGAAATAGCTGTTCTTAGTTCAATTTCACCAGTTGCCTTTGGATACTTTAGGTCATATGTCGTATCAAGATTGATCGTATCAGGTAAAGCCGGTCCATTTGGGAGTTGAGAAGTAATAGGATAACCTTGTGCCCATGGATGAGTTTTGCCATCACCCATATATTTATTTGTTGCGTCTGCAAATTTAAATAGCGTCTCGTATACACCCATTGGTGGAAATTGAATCAACATAATTTTTCCTTATTTTTTCTGATTTAACTTTTTTACTTTTAAGGTATTATCCATAAAAGTATATTGCGAATAGATTAAAGAATAGGTGAAAATCTTATCATTTTTTCTGGCTAGAACAATAAAAATCACACATTTCGATAGAAAAAGATTGAGATCAATTATCAAAGATAAAATATTTCTTCTCAGATGAATTAGGCAATAATAAATGGCCGACAATAATATTAGTAAAGATAAGTTTGGTTTGGCATTGTCCTATCTCCTTTTAGGTGAATTTTCGGGTCTTGCCCTCGATATTTCTGCCAAATATATTCTTCAGCAATATTCTCTTGTTCAATTTATTTTTGTTAGAAGTTTAATCGCAACTCTCATTTTTTTATTGATTTGCCCTTGGTATGGCGGTCTTTCGAGTATAAAAACAAAAAAATGGAAATGGCATCTACTCAGAGCATTCTTATCAATAGTTGCAATGTTTGGATTCTTTTATGGTATCAGCAGAATGCCATTGGTCAATACAGTTACTATAGTGTATATCGCTCCAATTATTGTCACAGCACTATCCTCTTCCCTCCTTGATGAAAAAGTCGGATGGCCGAGATGGATAGCAGTTATTGCAGGATTTTCTGGAGCTTTAATAATATTAAGGCCTGGAGCAGAATCGAACATTGAGGCTTCTATAGCAGTATTCGCTTCAGCAATTGCTTTCGCACTCTTAGCTATAACAGCCAGAAAAATGGCAAAAACAGAATCGATTATTGCAATGTCTGTTTATGTGTTGATTGGCCCAATGATTGCTGCAATATTCTTTCTTCCAAATAACTATATCTCGCCGGAAGGATCAGATTGGTTTATATTTTTATTCGCAGGGATAGCATCTGTTTTTACTTGGATTGGATACATTAATGCATACAAAAGATATTCACCTGTTTCATTGGCACCTTTTGAATATTTAGCTCTTATTGGAGCGGCCATTGCTGGATACTATCTTTGGAATGAAGTTCCAGATAAGTATGTATTAATTGGTGCGTCTATAATCATCGGCAGTGGTATATTTATTGCTCGTCGTGAAATAGGAAAATCGAACTCTAACTCATATATAAGAGGTTTTAGATCCTCGGGTATTAATTCAATTAGAATTAAATTGAAGCGAAAAAAATTATGAAATCAATGCTCTGAATTCTTTTATAAATTGCTTAATTCTGCTTGAATGTCTCTTACCTGTCCTGATGAGAAGTTTTTGGCCGCTAGATAGTGATTCTAACTCAGGGTGAACAAACTCAAACAAAATATTTGGTCTATGAAGTATTATTGGATCATTTACTTCAGGAGTAGCTAGAAGATGATCAATAACATCTATAAGACGGTCATTAAAATAGGCATCAGGGTAACCTAAATCCTGATATGCCTCCTGAAGTAACGGATAAAATCTAAGATAAATATCAGCTAATTTATTTACATCAATTGAATCTAGTGCATTTACAAGATAATCATATCTGTCATAATTTTCTTCACTAAGAATAAAGCCACTCAAATTTCCCTGAGCTTCTACAACAAATGAGCTTGGTTTGATTTGAATGGGCCTCATTCTCTCAGCCATATAAGATCTTGGTATATTGTCTATTGTAGCTACAATTTTTTCTACTAATGTAGTCTTAGCTATTGTCTGAGAAATATCAGCAAGCATTACATTCACTAATTCCATTCTAAGATATTCATCACTCTCACCTATAGGTGGAAGTGATATAAGATTTTTTCTATCTATCTCATTCTCAGATATGTCCGGGATAGGGTAACGAGGAATTATCTCTTCAATTTCTTGATTTTCTGTCGGAATTTCAAGAAGAAATTCATTTTTTTCTGTCCTAACTTGATCTGCGGTTTTCATCTGAAAATACAAAAAAGCAATGGTAAATATAAATACCAGTGAAAGAGTATATTTCAAAAAATTATTATTTCTCTGCATTGAATGTTTTTTTGTTTTCTATCATTCGCAATAAACGTTGCTGATTGTTATTACATAAAACTATAATACTTAAGAGTACTTAAATACATAATATAAAGATATTTTTCATTTACACAATAAACGAAAGAAATAACTCTAATACGCACAATCATTTCAATAGAATATAAAAAACTATGATTAACACCACGCTTTTAGGCAGTCTTATCAGTCTAACTTTTTTAAGTATAATAACACCGGGACCTTCAAATATAATGATGATGTCATCTTCTGCTCTATTTGGTTGGAGGAGAACAATCCCTTTGTATCTTGGAATAAATTTTGGTTCAGGTGTTCTTGTTACCGCTTCTGTTTTTGGTCTTGGTGCGATCTTAGAAGCCTGGCCGTGGTTGTTATTTATTGCAAAATTATTTGGTACTTTATGGTTAAGCTTTCTCTCAATTAAATTCTTTAGAAACTCCTTTAAAGATTCAAATCAGATAGAAGCACCTGAAAATAAAAAAACCGTTAGGCCTTTTTACTTTTATGAAGGTGTATTGATGCAATGGGCAAATCCAAAAGCAATTATTGTTGCTATTGCGATTGCTGCTGCCTTCATCGACATATCTGACACTCCGGCGAAGAGTCTTTCGGTTATTGTCTTAATTTTTATTTTTATTGGTATGCCAACAGCCAGCACATGGCTGTTTCTCGGAAATATTATCAATAAATTTATGTCTAATGAAAAATACAATAAAAAATTTAATTTTGTAATGGGATTGTCTATTTTACTTACAGCTTTTGTAATACTTTTTGCTTGAAAAGTGACTATCATGAATAATCAAAATTAGCTTATATTTGACTAATTTTAATGTTGTATAATAGATCTATAACCATATATATTGATATAATTACACACATAATATAACCGGATATAAAGACATGGCTCAACCTGCAAATGTAATAACACAAAATATTTTGCTTGACCGGCTTGAAGAAATGAGAAGCTATGGCGGGGAACGATTAACATTTGGAATAAGTAATAAAATCTTAGCCAAATTTATCGAACATGATATCAACCTAAAAAAAGCGATTAATGATGCACACGAAAGATTCAACCTCTTAAAAAAAAGCCATCCTAAATTTCTGACTCTATGTGAAAATGATCAAATCAAAAAAGCACAGAACAGTATTGTAAACTTTTACGCAAAAGATATGGTTAATCCCTACGTCGCAATAGGTGCAATGGGACCATGGGTTATCTCATTGAAAGGTGCGGTAATCTATGACTGTGGTGGCTATGGTATGCTCGGTCTGGGGCATTCTCCTGAACTGGCCCTTAGTGCAATGAAAAGACCTCATGTGATGGCAAATATTATGACGCCTTCACTCAGTCAAATGGAATTCGTAAAAATCTTAAAAAAAGAAATCGGTCATACCAGAAAAGATAAAACTAATTTTTCGGATTTTTGTTGTCTAAATAGCGGATCTGAATCGGTCACTATTGCTGCTCGTTTAGCTGATGTAAATGCAAAAGAAATAACCTCAAAAGGAGCACTTCAAGAAGGGAAGAAAATCGCTAGATTAACACTTGCTGGCAGTTTCCATGGAAGAACAGATCGACCAGCCCAATTTTCGGACTCAACAAGATCCAGTTACAAAAAACATCTCAAATCTTTCGAAAATAATAATGAATTGTTCACAGTTGAACCAAATGATATTGAAGGTCTAAAAAACGTTTTCGATCGGGCTGAAAAAGAGAATATATTTTTTGAAGCATTCTTTATGGAGCCAGTTATGGGTGAAGGTAATCCCGGACAAGCCATAACTCCAGAATTTTATGATACAGCAAGACTATTAACAAAAAGCACGGGAACATTACTTTTAATTGACTCCATTCAAGCAGGATTGAGGGCACAAGGTGTATTATCGATCATTGATTATCCAGGTTTTGAAAACTCTGAATGTCCTGACATGGAAGCATATTCAAAAGCGTTAAATGCAGGTCAATATCCATTATCAGTATTAGCAATGAATGGAAAAGCAGCTGAACTATATAGATCAGGAATATATGGAAATACAATGACGAGCAATCCAAAAGCTCTAGATGTCGCCACGGCTGTTATAGATTCGCTCGATCCTGAAATTCGAAAAAATATTCGTAATCGAGGAAAAGAGTTGACCGAAAAACTCAAGAAATTAGAAGATGAATTGGGTAATGATATAACTAACGTTCAAGGAACGGGGCTTTTAGCTAGTTGCGAATTGAGTAATAAATTCAAATGTTGTGGCTCCGAAAGTACAGAAGAATACTTAAGAATAAATGGGCTTGGAGTAATACACGGTGGAATCAATTCATTAAGATATACCCCTTATTTTAAGATAACATCTGAAGAAGTTGATTTAATTGTTGAGTTAACAAAAGATGCAATCCTAAATGGACCGAAAGCTCAAAATATCTGACTCAATTACAGCATCAACATGGTTGTTCTTGATTATTTTGATGTTTTCGTCGGCACCTCTTTTATCCGAATCAGGATTATCTACTAACGATAAAATATTCAGTAAAAAGCAAGCCAAGACTGGTCAAAAACTCTACGAGCAAAACTGTCTAATATGCCATGATAAAAAATACTTCAGACCGGTATTTAAATCATGGGAAGGACAATCACTTGGTACTTTGTTTTTAGTTATGAGCTCATCAATGCCTCAAGGCAATCCAGGCTCTCTACCAGATAAGGAATATATTGATATTCTCGCTTATATGATGTCACAGAACCGATATAGCACCGGAGAAAAAGAGCTACCGACTGATGTAGATAAGCTTAATTCTATTACCATAAAATCAAGAAAAAAATAGAATAAAAAAACTTCAAAGAATGAATCAGTAGTGTTAAGGTTTGTTAATAATAAGGTAAAGTTTTGTAAATATAAAAATAATCATTTGATGGGGTTCTCATGAAAAAATTAGTTCAATTTGATAGAAGATCATTTATAAAAGGTGCATCAATAGGTGCAGCAGCTGGCTCTTTGGCTAGCGTTACCAATATCGCTTCGGCAGCAGAAAAAAGACCTGGTGGAATGATAAATGGAAAATTTAATTTTGATGAAATTTATGACCGAGATGGCACTGGGAATGTTAAATGGGATCAACAATACGGAAGATTTGGTGAAGAAAATGTTGATTTAGGGATGGGGGTTGCTGATATGGACTTCAGAGGTGTTCCTGCTATTAAAGATGCTTTGGAAGATCGTATTCAACATAATAACTGGGGTTATGAAAATCTTACTAAATCCTACAAAGAAGCCATTGTTCAATGGAATGAAGAGAGACATGGTTATAAACTTGACCCGGATACAATAGTTATTTCGTCTGGTGTTCACACACCTCTTATTGCGACTCTGAATGCAGTATGTCAACCACAAACCAAAGTGTTAATGAATACCCCAACATACAATGGGTTCTATGGCGATCTACTTTGGAGTAGAACTGTTGCAGCTGATAGCGAAATGTATAAAGATGAAGACGGTGTCTATCATATCGATTGGGATGATTTTGAAGCTAAGATGACACCTGATTGTCACGCTTTCCTTTTGTGTAACCCGCAGAACCCAACTGGCAATATGTGGTCAGAAGATGATTTGATGAAAATGGGTGAGCTTTGCCTTAAACATGGCGTCACTGTTCTTGCTGATGAAATACACTGCGATTTTGCTATGGAAGGTAAACAATATATTCCTTTCGCAAGTCTTCCAGACAAGGCTATTGTAAACAACAGCTTAACTTATAAAGCGGTCAGTAAAACATTTAGCCTGGCGTCAATGAAGAGTGCTTATTTCTTTTCTACTAATCCCGTTCTCCTGGAACGAGTGAAGTATATGCACCGAGCTGATTTGAATTCGCTAGGAATTATAGCTAACGAAGCGGCCTACAGAAACGGTGGTGAATACTTTACCCAACTTAATGAATACATTGATGGAAATCAGACCTTTGCTGAAGCCTACATCAAAGAAAAAATGCCTGCAGTGAAATCCACAAAAGGTGAAGGTACCTATCTTCATTGGCTAGACATCAAAGAGGTTGCTGCAGCTGTTAATGCAGAACAACATGCTAAAGATAAAGGGATGAAAAGTGATTCGCATTATATGGAAGAATGGTTTGTTAAGAATGCTAAGGTACAGTTAAATCCAGGAGGAAACTATGGTACTGGAGGTAATGGCCACATGAGGATGAATCTTGGTACTGCAAGACCGAATATTAAAAAAGCGATTGATAATATGGCTGCAGCTATAAAGAAAATCTAAATATTAAGTCGGAATTAAAAAAAAGCATTTGCAAAATGCAAATGCTTTTTTTATGTAAATTAAATAGACCAGCGGTCCACCGTATCGAATAAGACTGCTGTTAGTTTCACCAAATCATCTATATCCACCCATTCATTCGGTCCATAGAAATTTCCACCTAATGAACCTATCCCATATGCAGGGACCCCTAGCAGGCGAATTGGATATCGAATATCACCCGCGTAATGATTTGGATAGGATTTTGGTGCTATTCCAGTTATATCAGTTATTGACTCTCTTAGCACTAAACTCTCTTTTCCATTCCATCGTGCTTCACCTGGATTAGTTCGATAACCTTTAGCTAATATATGTATTTGGTATTTATTATTTTTTGATGAGATCTGATCAATAAACAATTGAGCTTCATTTTGAATTTTTCTGAGCAAATCGGCCCAATTATAATCAGCCTTAAATTTTAACCTAAAATTAATAGTAACTTTATCGGGTACTGATCCAATTCGATCTCCACCATTGAATTTTCCTACATTCATCTCTATTTCTTTTAGGATATCTTTCTTTAGATGATCCAAAAATCGCATTGAGGTATCTATAGCATCTCCTCCTTCTTTCCAATCAGATGAGTCTATACTGCCAATTTCCATCTGTGGTCCACGCCAGCCTCTAACCCGCATTTCCAGATCCAATACACCAAGAACTGCATTTTTAACATCCTCCAAACCTCTGCCAGTTTCTGCAGGATGAGCGTATAAAACAGACTGGATATTATGTTTTTGTTTTCTTATCCGCTCAAAAACAGGAAGACTTCCTCGACTACCACCACCTTTTCCATGAAGACTCATAACAACAGGTAGGGGTTTATCGTTCTCGCTTAAAATTCTTGCCGCAATCAGCATTGCAGCAACGCCGCCCTTGTCGTCGGACGTACCCAATCCATACATTCGATTTTTTTTAATGATTGGTTTATATGGGTCAGTTTCCCATCCTGCATCCTCAGAATGTGTATCTATGTGCGAAAATATTGCTGATGTCTTTCTAGATGTTTTTTCAGGCCAGCCAACAATATTTATAAATGGCCCATCACTCTCTGGATTAGGTGGCATAAATTCTGGATGATTCTGATATAAACTCGGCCTATCTGAAGACCTTTCTATCCTGTAGGGTAGATCACTGAGATAATTATTCACTAACGCCTGTGCTTCTTCTGCTGACTCACCTGTTTGGCTTCTGATAGTTATCAAATCACTAAGTAAGCTGATTAATTCCTCTCGTTTATTTTCTGCTAAATTGAGTGCGTTTGAAGATGCCGTCATAGCCTTTCCTTGAGAGAACGAACTTAAACCAACTGCAGTTAAACTTGAACCGACAATAAAATCTCTTCTTGATGACATGTTCTTTTTCTTTTGGCTCATTTCGCTCTCCTTTAATACAATATTATAAATTCATAATGGCATAATCGACAGATGCTTGAACAGGATCCAGTACAGTAATACCTAATAACTCTTCTAGAGAATCTCGATATCTTGCCATACCTGCACACCCCAGGATAATTATTTGCGCATCTTTTTCATCAATTAAATATTTACTCGCTTTTAAGATTTTATCCATTGTGCTCTCTCCATTTACAGCTTCATCAACATCAATATCAAGACTCGTTTCACCTACATAGAATTTTTTTAAATTTAGTTTATCTATATATTTCTCGTGCCTAATGATTGAATCCTCTCCTAAAGCGATGACCCCAAAATTCTTTCTCTGATGATGGCAATATTTAACTGTGGTTTCATGGATACCATATATTGGGGCTGAAAATGCAAGAACTGATTCGCGAAGACCGGGGTCTGAATAACAAGCGATTATAAATGCGTCGAAGCTTGATAGTTTATTTTGTATTTTATTTAAGACCAGAGGTGCAACATTATTGATGTCTTCATCAGTTTCAATGCCGAATGGACCTTGTTTTAGTGAGATACAATCTACTTTCGTATTCTTTTTTTTTGGATAATCAAGAAAAATAGCTGTCAGTTTGGTCGTAACATCTTCGTTCGAATTGGGGTTTATAACTAAAATTTTATACATTAAAAATTAATATCTACCCCAAAATTTTGATCTCGATCCAATTCAGGGGCTAAGCGACCTGGCATACCAGTGCAATCAATTTTTTTTCTATGAATAAACTCACCATCACCACGATTAACTTTGAGGGAATTATCCTCTATTACTACCTCCCCTCGTTGTATAACAATTTCAGGCCAACCTGTTATTTTCATCCCTTCATATGGCGTAAATTCCATATTGTCGTGCAGATCTTTAGCTCTAATAATTCTTTTAGCTTTTGGATTCCAAATAGCGATATCGGCATCTTTACCTTCTGTTATCGATCCTTTTCGATGATCTAAACCATAAATTTTAGAAACATTTGTGGCTGCAAGCGCGACAAAATGATTGAGAGAAATTCTTTTCTTCACAACCCCTTCTGAGAATAATAAAGGTAATCTGGTTTCAATGCCCGGTAATCCATTTGCGATTTTGGTAAAAGGAGGTTTCTTGCCTGCATGGAGTTTTCCGCTTTCATCAAAACGATAAGGTGCATGATCAGAGGAATATACCTGGAATGTTCCATTTTGCAGACAACGCCATATCTCCTCTTGAGATGCCATATCTCGTAATGGAGGGCTACAACAAAATTGAGCTCCATACATTTCTGGTAAATCCATATCATTTGCATTTAAAAACATATACTGAGGGCATGTTTCACCAAATACCTTATGTCCTTCGTAACGAGCTTGTGCAATGATTCTCGCGCCTGCTTCTGTAGATACATGCACGATCAATATAGGCGTATCAATGAAACTTGAAAGTGCGACAGCTCTATTTATCGCCTCAGATTCAGCTGTTCGAGGATGACTGAGGGCATGGTACTTTGGTTCTTTATGTGATCCTTTGATTAGCTTTTCACTCATCCAGTTAATCATGGCATTATTTTCGGCATGAATCATAGTTAGGGCACCTAATTTTTTAGCTGCTGCCATAATTTCAAGCATTTGTTCGTCATTTACAATTAGCTTGTCATAGGTCATATAAATCTTAAAGGAAGTTACTCCTTGCTCAATGACATTTGGTAATTCAACCTTAATCGCCTCTTCGGTAGGATCTGAGATAATTAAATGAAAGGAATAATCAATGACCGATTTAGGTTTTGCTCTTGAATGATATAAATCGAGAACATCCTGTAACTTTTGCCCTCTATGTTGAGCCGCGAAAGGTATAATGCATGTATTCCCTCCAAATGCAGCTGAAACACTACCAGAGTAATAATCGTCAGATGTCATAATGCCACCGGATGATTCTTGCTCAATGTGACAATGAGCCTCAATTCCACCAGGCAATACAAGCTGACCCTCTGCATCAATTATTTTTTTAGAATCGCCGATATTTTTACCGATCGCTACTATGATTCCATCTTTTATGCCAATATCCGATCTAAAGGTTTCAGTAGCATTCGCTATCGTCCCATTTATAATCTTTAAATCCAGTTTTTTCATCTTCAAGACCTTATAAAATAAATCTAATTACCTTTTAAGCTTAGCTCTAAACGATCAATTAACCTTATTAATTCTTTTTTATCCTCTGCACTTAAGCTTGGTCCAGGATCACGCGACTTCGATGAACTAATAGCACCTCGCCGTAATAATGTTTCTTTTCGAATTGCTAAACCCAGTCCTGGTTGTTGCTCATATCTAACATACGGAAGATAAATATCAAATAAATCTTCAGCCTCATCAATTCTCCCTTGTTTGTGCAACTTTATTACTTCTACTAACATTTCAGGGTATGCAAAACCGGTCATTGCTCCATCAGCTCCCCTTTGCATTTCTTGAGGAAGAAATAAACCGCCGTTTCCAGTCAATACCGATACTCTACGAGTATCACCGTTATCGCTATGTTTTCGGAGCTTTGATAGTTTATTTAAACCAGGCCATTCTTCATGTTTAAACATTACCACTTGATCATATTCTTCTAATATCTTATTGAAAGTGGCAACTGAAATTTCTGATTTCGTAAAAAAAGGATAGTCTTGATAACAGACTGGAATTCGATCATCCAATTTATCAAGAATATTAGTTAGATAATTATAAAGCTTTTCCTCTGTTCCAATCCCGGGAGGAGGAGCAATCATCACTCCCGCCGCATCATTATCCATACTAAAATTAGATAAATCGATTAAATTATCGATACCAGGGTTTGATACACCAACAATAATAGGCACTCTTTGATTAACTTGCTTTAATACCGTATTCAAAAAAAGTTTCGATTCTTCTATCGTCAGTTTAGGCGCTTCCCCCATAACACCTAATACAGTAATTCCATCCACACCTTTTTCTAGATAGAAATCAACAAGTTTTTTTGTACTTTCGAGATCAAGTTCGCCAGAATCCTTAAATGGTGTAGCTGAAATGATATAGACTCCCTCAGCAGTTTCATCAAGTTTGTTGTATAACATCTGTAATAATCCTTATTTTCAATCTATGATTTCTTTATGTATTTTTTTGATTCATCTATTAACTTAGTTTCGTATTTCATTTTCCCAGAAATATAATCTTGCATTAAATTTATAAATACTCCACTTAAAAACAACAACGCAACTAAGTTTGGTATGGCGCTCACTGCAACAGAAATATTTGCTAATTGCCATAATTGATCAACATTTGTTATCCCAGCAAAAATTATTCCAGGAAGAAAATATATCCATTTAATTATTCTAAATATTTTTTTACCAACTAATTCCGTAAGAGCTGTCTTGAAATATATAAAAAAACCAATCTGAGTGGATAAACAAAAAGTTGTAATCGCAACTGATATAATTATGCTTGCAGTTGCCGTTGAATAATAACTGGAAAATCCATCCAATAATAGCTCAATTCCTGAATTTCCACCTGCCAAAACGCCGCTAGATAAAATAACTACAGCTGTTATTGTGCAAACTAACGTAGTGTCAAAAAATACCTCAGCTGCACCCCATAACCCCTGTTGAAATGGATGCTTTGTTTCAGCATTTGCATGCACCATTGGAGCAGTTCCCAACCCTGCTTCATTAGATAACATACCTCTAGCCATGCCCATTTGTATAGCCATCATTATTGAAGCGCCGGCAAAACCTCCAACTGCTGGTGCAGGAGAAAAAGCATAGCTTAGGATTTGCATAAATACTTCAGGAAGACTTTCAATATTGGCAAAAAATATAATTAACCCAAACCCTAGATACAATAGAGTCATTAACGGTACTAGTGCCTCGCAAAATTTTCCTATCCTCCTCACACCACCGATTGTTACAACCATCGTGACAAAAGCCATAAGTGATGTTGTTAGGTATGGGTTAATATTATAACTGGCATCCAATGCACGTCCTACAGTATGAGCCTGCAACAAAGATGAAGTGAAAATACAATTAATGGTAATGCCCAAACTGAATAAGATAGCCAAAAACCTCCATCCAAGTGCTTTTTTTATATAAAGCATTGGTCCACCAAAAATATCGCCATTGTCGTCTACTTCCCTATAATGTATGGCGAGAGTAATCTCAGCGGCTTTTGTGATCATTCCGAATAAGGCCAGTACCCACATCCAAAAAATTGCTCCTGGCCCTCCAATCGATAGAGCGGTAGCAACACCAGCCATGTTCCCCATGCCAACTGTTCCGGCGAGTGATGTAGAGGTGGCTTGAAAAGGCGAGATAGTATTTTTTTCTCTGATATCTGAACGCTGAAATACTTTCAAAAAAGTCTCAGAAAAAATATATCTAAAATTAGATAGTTGAAAAAACCGACTTTTAAATGTAAGAAATATCGACACGAATGCAATAAAGCACATTGTCCAAGGACCCCAGAGAAAAGCATCCAAATTACTTGCTGCATTAAAAAAGATATCCCACATCAGACGATTCCCTATTTATAAGATTTATAGAATTATAATAACAAAAAGACTCGCATATTCCTCAATAACAAAAATGAACAACGAATATATTTTACCTATAACAAATAGTTTATTAGACTGAGTTGTATAACAGAATAATAAAGAATTTAATAAACATTAAAATCTCCAGCTTTTACTGGGAATTAAAGAGTTTAAGGATAAAAATTATGCAAAATAAAAAAGGGATAAATATACTTACTTCTTACTTCGTATCTATCATATGCTTAATTGGACTGATCGGCCTTGGTGGATGCACTCAAGAATCAAAATCCAGTAGCGAAGTAACTGTGAGCTCTGGGCAAGGAACAGAAGGAGGTCAATGGGAATATTTAGGTGGGGATGCTGCTCACACTCGATACTCGCCTGCGAATCAAATAAATGCAGAAAATTTTGAAGACCTTGAAGAGCAATGGGTTTGGGATGGAGCCAGTTTCAATGCTCAAAGTGGGAGATCTACACCGAGTTACATTAATGGAAAGCTCTATACTGTAGCTGGTGCAAGACGCTATGTGACAGCAATTGATCCAGCAACAGGTGAGTTAATTTGGTCTTATGGTGAACCGAAGACAGGTCGCTATGAATATTCGATGAGAAAAGATTATGGTAAGGGTGTTGCTTATGCTGAGATTGACGGAAGAGGTGTTATTTATATTTCTTCCCCCGCCTTCTTTTTGACGGCTCTTGATGCTGAAACGGGGCAACCTCTTGAAAACTGGGGAACACCTGTACCAATAGATGGCTTTCCGAAATCTGGTGTTGTCGACATGCTTGCTGATCTTGGCCATGATTATGATCCTTACGAAGGCTTGCCACTTGAAACAGGCTATATAACTACCTCGTCACCCCCTATTGTTGTCAATGGTGTAATAATCGTTGGAAACTCGCATGAGCAAGGTTATTACCAATCTCGTATTGAAAATGTACCGGGCGATATATTAGCTTATGACGCCAAAACAGGAAAATTCCTATGGAAGTTTAATGTCATTCCAAGGCCGGGTGAATTTGGACATGAAACTTGGGAGAACGATGCATGGAAATATACTGGCGATGTATCATCATGGGCTCCTTTATCTGCGGATTTAGAAAGAGGAATTGTTTATATCCCGACTAATGGAGTCACTATCGACTACTATGGAGGTTTTAGCCCTGGTGATAACTTATTCTCAACAAGTTTGATAGCTTTGGATGTTAAAACAGGAAAACGAGTTTGGCATTACCAGTTGGTCAAGCACGATATATGGAACTATGACACGCCAACAGCTCCTGTATTATTGGATGTTGTCATTGATGGAAAAGAAGTTCCCATAGTCGCTCAAACTGCAAAGCAAAATATGGTTTATACCTTTAACAGGGAAACGGGAGAGCCAATTTGGCCGATTGAATATAAATCAGTTCCTGCTTCTGATATTCCTGGTGAAAAGCTATCTGAGACGCAACCATTCCCTACTCTACCGAAACCATATGGTATGCAAGGACTTACACATGATGATCTAATTGATTACACCCCAGAGCTTAGAGAAGCAGCAATAGATGCTCTAAAGGAATATAAAATTGGACCACTATTCAACCCCCCTCTTCATAGAGATAATGATCAAGGATATAGAGCGGCATACTGGTGTCCTGGAGATGGAGGTGGAACAAATATTGATGGTCCAACTGTGGCTGATCCAACAACAGGAATCCTCTATGTATCCACAAGAAAAGCTTGTACTGCAAGAACAATAGTCTCGGGCGAAGAGCGTGATAAAAATATTAAACTGCCAACAGGAGCAAAATTCTCAGATTTCGCATCACTCAGATATGATAATCCTAGAGGACCTGATGGTCTGCCTTTCTTTAAACCACCATACAGTCATATCACTGCTATTGATATGAATACGGGTGAACATTTATGGCAGCTTCCTATTGGTGAAACACCCGAAAGAGTGTTAAATCATCCAGATCTTAAGGATATGGATATCCCAACTACGGGAACTGGAAGAAATGCAGCGATGGGTGTAACTGATTCCATCTTTATGTATGCATCGACAGCGAGTGACGATACTCCAATGCTTTATTTTGTAGATAAAATTTCTGGAGAGCAACTCGGTGGTATTGAAATGGAAGATAAAACAAATTATGGCTTAATGACTTATATGCATGAAGGAAAGCAATACATAATTTTACAAACTGGGCCAAAATTAACAGCACTTGCATTATATGATGAAGATGCTGAGGATGAAGATTACTAGATACGCAGGGCTCCTCTAAGGGGAAGGGGCCCTATTTTTTTATGTAAGGCGTTCTCAGTTTTATATAGATCATTACAAATGAAATATAAAGCAGGACTAGAAGCCATCCGCTTTGGTCAATATCTGAAAATGATAATGATCCCTGTCCAATCAGAATCAGTACCCCGATTGCACTGATAATCTTAAGCTTTTTCTCAGAAAAATTCATAGTTGCATTGCTAAAAACATTCGGTAGTTTTTTTGCAAATCGAAAAGCCGCAATTAAAGGAATTAAATCATAAATAAAGACTAATCCTCCACCAAGCATAATAATGTACCTCAAATCCTTTCCTGCAAGAATTGGAATTAGACCAAATATTAAAATTACCGTTAAAAGAACATGTGGTGTATTAAATCGTTTATTTACTTTTGCTAGGCTCTTTGGAAGCCAACCGTCATCACATGCAATTAATAATGATTTTGTCGCCCAAGAGAAAGTTGAATTAATGCTTGTAGCTAATGCAAAAAGACCAGCACCTACGATAAAAGCAACATATATTGATGGTGGTAATATTGCCTTAGCAACCTCTGCTAATGGCTTTCCTGCGGTTTGTTCAATCGGTAAGATTCCAACCGCCACGATCGAAACTAATGCAAAAAATACCGCCGCAACTGCCGTACTCAATATTATGGCACGTGGGAGATCCTTTTGCGGATTCTGCATCTCACCCCCTAATTCTGAAATATATTGAGCACCTCCTGTTGAAAAAGAGAGAACGACACATGCCAAACCGAAGCCATACCAACCTTGAGGAAGTAACTTTTCAGGTTGAACAAAATTTTTATAATCAACTTCAAGGATTCCAAAAAATATCAATGACGAGAGACCACATAATAATAGGACAATCATAATCTTTTGTATTGAGGCAGCTTGCTTTACGCCAAATAAATTTACCACGTAAAACAAAAGCATGATTCCTATCGCTGTTAGATTAGGATTCAATTGTGGTAGCAATGCAATTGCATACTGAGAAAAACCTAGTGCAAATAACGCAATAAGGATATGCGTAAAAGTGAGTATCGCAAGATAAAAGAATCCGACTTTTGGTCCTAATATTCTCTTACAGTATACGTATAAACCTCCTGTTGCAGGCATTGCCGACCCCATAAAAGCGATTGGTAATTGCTTTATAATGGATAATGTTGCTGACAATATAAAAGCAAATGGAATAGCATAAGCAGTAAAACCTATACCAATACCAATCAAAACCATTATTCCAGAACCAATTACCTGGCCCATCGCAATTGAGAACACATCCCAGAAATTTAAAGATCTTTTTAGTTCCATAGCTTTATTTAATTAGCATCAATGCCTCTTCAAAATCAGCAATCAAGTCATCAGGGTCTTCTAGACCCGTCGACACTCTGATCATTCCTTGATAGATGCCCATTTCTTGTCTTTCTTCTTCGGGAATATCTAGAAATGCCATAGTTGCAGGAATTTGTGTCGTGGTTCTTACGCCTCCCAAACTAGCTGCAAAACAAGCTAATTCTAAGTTATCTAGGACAGTTAATGCATCATCACCATTATTAACTTCAAAAGTCAGCATACCTCCAAAATTTGGCATTTGCTTTTTAGCCAGGTGGTGTTGAGGGTGACTTTCTAATCCCGGGTACCAGACTCGTTTGACTTTAGGGTGTTTTGAAAAGTATTTAGCCAAAATCATAGCTGTTTTACATTGCCTTTCCAGTCTTACTGATAAAGTTTGAATACCTCTCAATAATACCCATGCATTGAATGGGGAAAGAGGTGAACCCCATTTGACCATCGTGTTCCATCTTATTTGCTCCATGAAATCATCTGGAAGCAACTTTGACTTCATTGCGATGACACCACCAAGAGCATCATTGTGACCGCCGATAAATTTAGTGGCACTTTCAACAACAATGTCAACGCCCCAATCAAGCGGTCTAATTACATAAGGACTGGCAAATGTGTTATCACAAACAACAACCACTTCTTTTTCATGTGCTATTTTTACCAAAGCATCAAAATCAGGAACTTTCATACTTGGATTGGCTATGGATTCAAAATACAGAACTTTTGTGTTTTCTTGAATTGCATTTTTTACTGCATCTGCATCTGAAGTATCAACAAATGTAGTACTAATGCCATAGTCGGTTAAACGATGATCCAACATCTCATGTGTTGAACTGTAAGTAGTCCAATCACAAACAATATGATCGCCACTTTTTAAAAGCCCAAATAAAGTTACTGATATAGCAGCCATACCTGATGCAGTTGCGAGGCAAGCATCAGCCCCTTCTATCATTATCATTTGCTCTTCAAACTGATATTCATTTGGATTGCCGCATCTGCCATAAATATTTACAGATTTTCTCTCTCCGTCAACTACCTTTTGATAAACATCAGCACCATAATGAAAACTTGATGACATAAATATTGGAGCTCCAATAGAATTGGATCCCTCATCTGGAGCATAATATACAGCTTTGCTATCGAAATTCAGTTTTCTTCTCTTGTCTTCTTTCACATTAATTCCTTATTGATTTATATGATTAGGATCCCATATGTCGCGAGCTTCAATGTAGCTCTTTAGTCCAAATTTATAAAGAAAATTTTTCACATAAAGAGGTAATTTTACTGATAACACTTTATACTAGACTTATGTTTAGAATATAAACAAATGTTATGATACTTACAAATAGAGAAAAAGAAGTAATCAATGAGATATCAAAAAACCCAGAAATAACACAGATAGAGTTATCAAAAAAACTGGGTATATCGAGATCTTCAGTTGCTGTACATATTATGAATCTCAATAAAAAAGGATTCATTAAAGGAAGGAAATACATTTTAGGTAATGAATCTTCTGTCATAGTGATTGGTGGTTCAAATGTTGATATTCACGGGATATCAGATAGTAAAATAAAGTTTAGTGATTCCAATCCAGGGAAAATATATGTATCACCAGGAGGGGTAGCTAGAAATATCGCTGAAAATTTATGTCAAATGAACTTATCTTGTAAATTAATATCTGCCATAGGCAGAGACTCCCATGGGGAGATGTTACTAACCCAAAACATAGAAGCTGGAATTGACACAAGATATATAATTAAACACGAGAGATATCCTACTTCATCCTATCTTTCTATTGTTGATGACACAGGAGAGATGGTTGGCGCGATATCAGATATGGATATCATTTCAACTATTACTCCTAATTATCTAGAGTCAATTAAAAAAGTTGTCATGATGGCTGAAGTTATATGCCTAGATACCAACTTAAATGAAGATTCAATAGAATATATTTTTAATACATTTGGTAATATCCCTATATTTGTAGATCCTGTTTCTGCAAAAAAAGCAAAAAAGATACTTCCCTTCATCAGCAAAATTAGCACTTTGAAACCAAATATTAACGAGGCAGAAGAATTATCAAACATAAAAATAAAGAACAAAAAAGATTTGAATCGTGTATCAAGCTGGTTTCATGAAAAAGGCCTTGATCAACTTTTTATCTCATTAGGGAGCAAGGGATTATTTTATTCGAATAAAAATGAATCTGGATCCGAAGAACCGAAAAATAAAAAAAATAGAGTGAAAAATGTTTCAGGTGCTGGAGATACCTTAATGGCATCACTAATCCACTCCTATAAAAAGGGGTATGAAATCAGAGAAACTGCCAGAAATGCGTTAATCGCAGCTTCTATCTCAATTGGAGATCAAAATTCAATCAGCAGGAGCTTATCTGCCGATAAAATAAAAAGAGAATACAATGAACAATATGCACAATAGCAAATTTGATTCTTATCTGGATATAAATTCAGAAGTACAAAATGCAATCGATAATAGAGAGCCAATTGTTGCTCTAGAATCCACTATTATTTGTCACGGGATGCCGTTTCCAAAAAATTTAGAAACAGCAATCGAAGTTGAAAGTGTTGTAAGAGAAAATGGCGGAATTCCTGCTACGATAGCTATATTAGATGGTCGTCTTAAGGTTGGAATAAGCAACGAAGAAATGCAATTTCTCGCTGAAAAAGGAAAAAATATAAAAAAGGTAAGTCGTCGTGATATTCCATTTTGTCTAGCCAATAAAGATCATGGCGCTACAACTGTTGCTGCAACAATGATTATATCATCTTTAGCTAATATCCCCATCTTTGCAACCGGTGGTATAGGCGGTGTTCACCGTGACATAAACGATTCCTTGGATATTTCAGCAGATCTTCAAGAACTAGCACAAACCAATGTTGCTGTAATATGCTCAGGTGTTAAATCAATACTAGATATCCCAAAAACCCTGGAGTACCTTGAAACTTTCGGAATTCCTGTGATCGGTTACAAAACAAAAACTATGCCTGCTTTTTATAACAGTTCCAGTGACAGCACTCTTGATCATATGTGTAATAAACCAGAAGAAATAGCAAAGATCATAAGCATAAAATGGGATATTCCGCAAAAAGGTGGAATTGTTATAGCTAATCCAATACCAGAAAAATACTCTATTGATAAAAAAGAGATCGATTCTGTGATTGAAGATGCATTGATTGAAATGAAAAAACAAAACATCACAGGAAAGAAAACAACCCCATTTTTATTGGAAAGAGTGGCAAAACAAACAGAAGGAAAAAGTTTAAAATCAAATATTCAGCTTGTATTGAGTAATGTTTCACTTGCTACTAAAATCTCAAAAGAATTCAACCAAATGAGTAGAGGTTAATCGTGAGCAAAAATCAGTCAATCCCTTCGATTGATATTAACTCTTTCTTAAATGGAACAGATGAAGAAAGAGATAAAATTGGACGACTCGTTGATGAAATATGCAGTCAAGTCGGATTCCTAAAAATCAAAAATCATTGCATCGAAGAAAAAATTATTAATGATATGTGGTCGGTGTCTGAAGAGTTTTTTTCAAATACCGAAAATGAAAAAAATAAAGCTAAACCAATTGATAATAGCTCACCCAGAGGTTACTTCCCTATGCAGTCAGAAACTCTGACTAAATCAAGAGGTATTGAAACACCGCCGGACCTTAAGGAAGCATTTAGTATTGGACCATTAAATTCACCAGCTACCAAAAACAAAAATAATGATTTTTTTTATGGGGAGAATATCTGGCCATCCAGCCCCTCAAGTTTCAAAAAAGTATGGATAGATTATTACCAAGCCATGCAACAACTTAGTTTAGAGATTATGTCTCTTTTTGCAGTATCTCTTAATTTAGAAAAAGATTATTTTGATAGGTACTATACCCATCACATTAGTGCGCTCAGAGCATTAAACTATCCTCCTACAAAAACTAAGCAATTGCCAAATCAACAGCGAGCTGGGGCTCATACAGATTATGGCAGTCTCACTATCCTCCTTCCAGATCCAAATGTAGGTGGACTGGAAGTTAAATATGCAGATGGAACTTGGGTACCAATTCAATCAGAAAAAAATACTTTCATAATTAATATTGGTGACATGATGGCGCGATGGACTAATGATCGATGGGTTTCAACGCTTCATCGAGTAACTAGTTGTAACGAAGAAGCATTGTCGCCCAAAAGAAGGCAATCAATTGCATACTTTCAAAATCCAAATTTTGATGCTGAAATTTCATGTCTTCCAACCTGTCTCGATAAGAATAATCAATCCAAATATCAAGATATTGAGGCAGGTCTATACCTAATGGATCGATTTAAAGCCACAATCAACTAAGCAAAATTATTTTTCCAATAATTGAGGTGAATATTGCTCCAACTTATTTCTCATTATTAGATATACCACAATGCTCAAACCAGTAAAAATCATACACATTACAAAAACTGCACTATAACTATAATTAGCTCCCAGTATTGTGGCGGCTATGTTGGGCCCAACAATTTGCCCCATCCCCTGAGCCCCAGGCATCAGAGCAGAAAAAGAACCTTCTCGGTCAATAGTTGCAACAGTCGCCATTTGAAATACATCAGTGAAAATCCATAGAAAATTAAACATAAAGACACTAATCAAAAGATTAGTATCAGTTATTCCGCCAATCAATAACCCTACAATTATCATCATACCTATGGAGGCACCAACAAAAGGTTTTACAATTCCGTAAAGATTATTTGCAATAGCAGCAAACCCACAACCAACTAGCGTGAGCAAAGATCCCCAAAATAGAACTCCGCCTGTCCAAGATTGTGATATTCCATAACTAAAACTAGCTAACTCTATATATACCCAGTAAGCACCAATGTTTATATAGGCTAAAAATATTGCTCCCATTGCAAGCCACAAAATATATTTTGGAACATCAGGTATTGATGAAGTTTCTTTATCACTTTTAATTTGACTCATAATCCCATACGGAACAATCCACTTGATAAATAATAGGCTGATTGAGATAGCAATTATGAAAAACCAGTATATTCCATCCATGGATAGTTGAGGAAGGACTCTCATTTCCATGGCTTGTGAAAAAGCAAATGCAAATAAAAAAAGATTAAAAGCCCTGACTGGTTTTATTGTCGCTCCCAATGCGGCAACAGCAACACCAGTATATATACCATTCCCTATGCCAGAGAGAACTCTCAACCATAAAACTATCTCATATTGTTCAAATATTGTGCATAGATAATTTGCAAATATTGTGATCAAAGCACCATAAATGACTAGATACCTCCTATTCATTCTGGATATGATAAAGGCGACAACTACAGCACCTAGTGATAAACCTCCCATATCAGCCCCTGCAACTCTCCCAACTTGTTCGGCAGTAAATCCAAGTTTTTCTGACCAAGCCGAGCTGATAACTGGAATCCCTACCATTACACCATAACCAACAAGCCCCATATACAAGGATAGTGTTACAGATCTCCAGTCATCAAATTTTGTTTTTGTTTGATTAATTTCCATATATTCCATCCCTCAATATTGGCGCGCCCGGAGAGATTCGAACTCCCGACCACCTGGTTCGAAGCCAGGTACTCTATCCAACTGAGCTACGGGCGCATAATTTGTGTAAATATTGTTCCTTCTGAACAATTGTATCTTAGACTAAGTACTTTTTTTTGAAATCACAAAACTTTCATTATTGAAGTAAAGACCACCATATTCTTTTAATGTTTCTGCTGTTATTTTTAAGTACTCATTAGACTCTATTATCGGTTGTATTTGATCGTCACCAATTTGATTTACATACACGGCTGCATTCCAAGCAGCAAATAATGTTGAGGTACCGATACTGTCTTCAAGCTCATTAGACATGACATGCATATTGTAACGAATTAAGGATTTTTCATCAGAACCTGATAAAAAATTATAGTTTTTTGACTCTCTTCCTAATTCGGTTTTTACTGCTTTAGTTAATTTATGCCTATCAACTGGAAAAGGATTTTCATCAGGCCAAATTTTACGAATTAGTTGTAATGCAGGATCATTGCCATATGATTGAACTCCAAGTAACCTTCCATTACTTGATAATGCTCTTGAAAGAGGTGCTAATACATTTTTTGCCTTTATTCTTGCACTAACTCTTGCTCTCCATGGCTGGGAAGCAATAATCAAATCATAGTTACCTTCAACTTGCCCTGGCTTTGGTATCACATCATTTAATAAAAATTTATGATCTTTTCGGTAAATCACCATGACAGAGGGTCTAATGTAAATTGGGTTGCCGGTTAGTTTACTGGATTTAACTTTCCACCCATCAATTAGAAATTCATTCAAATCTCTTAATTGTTCTCCATATTGGTGGGAGCTTTCTCCATCTAACTCAACATTTTGCCAATTTAAAGCAGCCGCTAGATCGATATTTTTTGGTCTGAGCCAAGGTGCTTCAGAATAATGCATATTGGTAACTACAATCACAGTTGCGGGATGCTCCACAAATCTATCTGATAACTTAGATAAAGAGATTCGAACATCTTCTAAACTTATTTCTTTTGCGACTACAAGAAACGGCATTATAGGATATCTCCTGTGCAACGCTCTAAGAAGATGAGATAAAATAGTAGCGTCCCCCATTCCAGCATCGAACAATTTTAGTGCTGGCGGAGTTGGTTTTAGATATTTCAACTCTTTAGCGGCCCTCTGAGCAATCTGCCATTTTTCATTGGTTGTATTGATGAAAGAGAGATAATTTTGACGATTATCATAGAAACGTTTTGTTTTATCTGATTCAGAATTTTCTGTATTTGAATTTTTTTTAACGACTTCAGTATTTTCACTGGAAACTTTTTTTATCTCAGATTGACTCTTGTTTGAAATAAATTGTCTTATTTTCTTACTTGTTTTTAAAGTAACGTCATTGCCATTTCTTAAGCGTGATACTAATTTTCCGTCATTTACTGATAATCTTCCAAATGTAGAGATAGCCATTTTGTGTTCATTGCAAAAGGCTTCAATTACTTCAAGTAAATTTTTTATCTCGTATGACATAATTTATTTTAAATTGAATAAGTGGGCAATATACCATTTATTTTCTTTAATAAATATCTTTTATATGATTTGTTTAAAATTTCCTACTGACCAAACACTTATAATGATTGGGATTTAGGGATTTATGAAAAATATTTGCCCACTTTTCTTAGATGTAATTTATCCAGAAGCTGCAATCATCCCACCGTCAACTACTATAGTTTGTCCGCATACCCATGATGAAGCTCTTGAGCATAAATACATAGCTGTCCCTGCTATATCTTCTGGTGAACCCATACGTTTTATAGGTATTTTTTTTATAACTTCTGCAGAAAGCGCTTCATTCTTAGCAATATGGGATGTCATTTTACTGGGAAAGAATCCTGGCGCGATTGCATTTACATTTATATTGTTTCTCGCCAAATCAGCACCTAAATGCCTAGTTAAATGAATAAGTGCTGATTTGCTTGAGGAATAGGAATAAGTTGGCATTAACGGATGTGTGATGCCATTTATCGATGCGATATTTATTATTCGAGATGGATCATCTTCTTTCCCAGATTTTTTTAATAATGGAAGAAATTTCTGTGTTAAGAAAAATGGGGATTTTAGATTTATATCCATTACTTTATCCCACCCCTTCTCTGGAAAATCTTCAAAAGATGAAGCCCATGCAGTTCCAGCATTATTTATCAATATATCTATTTTTGATTCATAACTGCAGATCTCTTCGAACAATCTATTTATTCCGTCGTTATCTGAAAGATCAGCTTGAATTGCTATACATTCACCGTTTGATGAAAATTCTTCACATTTTTCTTCTAGGGCATCTGCTTTTCTTGATGTGATATATGTTTTTACACCATTTTGAACGAAGGCTTCAGCAATCATTGCACCTATCCCACTAGATCCACCTGTTATGATTGCCGTTTTTCCCTCAATTGAAAATAAGTTTTTCATAAAATGCCTATCATTGTTTTGTTGTAAGAATACTTTCTAATATTTTTAAGAACTCTTTTATTTCTTCTATAGAGTTATAATGCACGGGTCCTGTTCTGATGACACCTCCATTCTCATATAGACCAAGGCTTTTCACCACCTCGATAGCATAGCTGTGACCACTCCAAACAAAGATATTATTCTTTCCCAGTTCAGTCGCAATCTCTTCAGGATGGACTCCATCCACACTAAAAGAAACAGTTGGCAGTCTTCTGTCCATTGCATCTGATTGTGTTATTCCCTGAATCTTAATTTTTTTTAAATTAATTAGACCTTCTATTAAATATAAAGTTAATAATTTTTCATACTCAAACAAATAATCCAGCGCTGCATGAACATATTTTGTGCGCTGACGATCAAAAGCATGTTCTTTTTGAAATTGTCCTGCGAACTCTTTACCAATCCAAGCAAAATAATCAACAGCTGCAGTTGTCCCAGCCATTCCTTCGTGACTCTGTGTTCCTGTTTCGAAAGACCCTGGAAGTTCTGATGTGGCAGGTCTCACTTTATAAGGTTGAAGCGTTTGCATTATTTCTTTTCTGCCCCAGAGAATACCTTGATGTGGGCCAAAAAATTTGTAAGAGGAGCAAACAAGAAAGTCACAATCAATCTCCTGCACATCTATTGCAACATGAGGAGCTAATTGAACGGCATCTATATACGTCAAAATTTTCTCATTTTTTGCTTTTTTACATATTGTTTTAATATCATTTATTGTTCCAATTAGATTACTAGCACCCCCAACACAAATAATTCTGGTTTTTTCAGAGAATAATTCATCTAATTGATTTAAATCGAATTCAAAGGTTTCTTTATCAAAAGTTAGCCACTTTACTTTTAATCCTATGTCTTCCGCTAAAAGCAACCATGGGGATATATTTGCATCATGATCCATTTTTGAAAGAATAATCTCATCACCTTCCTTAAAAAGACGGCCTATAGATCGAGAAATATGCAAAGTAAGAGTGGTCATATTTTGACCAAAAATAATTTCTTCCTTATACCGTGCATTGAGAAAATCAGCCATACTTTGATGAAATTCATCTAATATCTTATCAACACGATTGGATGTTTCGAATCCTCCCTGAATATTTGCATTTGATTCAATCATGCATTTTTTCATGGCATCAGCGACCTCTGTAGGCACTTGGGTCCCAGCTGGATTATCAAAATAAATTCGTTTTCGGCCAGAATCTTCTATTGATAACGCAGGAAATTTACTCCTAATAGTTTCCAAGTGATAGTTCATATAATTTAATCCTCCCTGCAATAATTAGGGTCATGATTGCCTATAGTTTTGAAGCTCATATATGTTGATGACGCAAGAGTTGCGAAGCCAGGCATTCCATTATCATCCTGTGTATCTGTAAAGATTGCGTGCTCCACATACATATCATATTTCTGACCAGGCTCTAATTTTCCTGCAGGCACAGAATATTCTGAAGCCTCGTAAGTTAAATATCCATTTTTTTCAAAAGGTCGGCCACTGTGAACAATATCCTCCATATTGCAACTGTCGATAGCAACAAAAATGGGATCATCTAATATATTTTTTGGGTCTTTTTTCCCTACACTGAATTCGGGCCAGGTAATAATTAACTCTTTTTCTGAATCCACTTCATTTATTTCTATTTTTTTTTCATTTTGTATAAAAATAATTTTTGGATGAGGGGGGAATGAAGAATTTTTGTAACTTACAATACTGTCTTTAACCTTCCCTTCGGATGTTTCAAAACTAAAACTATAATCTCCCATAGGAAACTCATCCTCAAGACTTTCATAACTATCTAACATTGCACTAATGTACATCACATCGCCTATTTCATCAGATTCAGAATATCTGTATTCAAGACTTTTAATTTCACCAGAGATTTGAGGTAGTTGGACACTAGCATTCTTAACTGTTCCGCCATCTGTTATGAAAATTTCAGCAAAAAATAATGGTTCTAATCGTTGTAGTGAGCCGTCATTAATTTGTTGATATCTTGAGACCTTACCCGTACCAAAAAAGGTCACATCTTTTTGTGTGAGAATGTTTTGTTTAGTTTCACAGCCTGATGCAAAAAAAAGACATACAGTTAAAGTTCCTAACAGACGGTACACAAATTACCCTATCTGAAGCGATTCATAATGTTTGCTAACTCTTTTTTTCCTGGGCCTAGCTCTTCATATGAAATTTCAGACAATGGTATGGAAGATGATCCAGAGCTCTCATGCATATCATCCGCTTCTTTGTCTATATAGAGCAATCCAGTGATGATTTCTTGCTTAGCTTGACTCTCTCGCAAATAAGAATAAGCTCCAGCTCTGCTCGTTGGATCATAGTTCTTATCTACTTTTCGAAAAACAATTTTACTGCCATCATGAAGTGACACAGGCATCGCTTCTCCTTCTTTATATTTAGTTAAAATCTCTTCAGCAGGAGGTACAAAATCCGCATCAACAACTTCATTTTGTGATTTTCTAACATGAGAATAACTTTTTGTGGATTCAGGGTTATCGTTAAATGTTACGCATGGACTTATAATATCGAGTAACCCAAAACCTTTATGTGAGATAGCACCTTTAATTAATGGCACTAATTGCTCCTTGTCACCAGAAAATCCTCTCGCAACATAAGTTGAACCTAGGGCGATTCCCATACTTACAGGGTCAATCGGTTTTTGTTGATTCGCAGGACCTTTCTTTTTCTTGCTACCAATGTCAGCAGATGCAGAATACTGGCCTTTAGTTAACCCATAAACACCATTATTTTCGATTATATATGTCATATCCAAATTTCTACGTATGACATGTGCAAATTGACCCATACCTATTGAGAGTGAATCACCATCACCTGATATACCAATATAAGTTAGATCTCTGTTGGCTGCATTCGCTCCGGTTGCAACAGAAGGCATCCTTCCATGAACAGAATTAAAACCATGAGATTGGCTCACAAAATATGCCGGAGTTTTTGAGGAGCAACCTATGCCGGATACTTTAGCTAAACGATGTGGTTCTATTGCTAATTCATAAACTGCTTGAATTAAAGCTGCAGTTATTGAATCATGACCACACCCAGCACAGAGAGTAGAAACAACACCCTCGTAATCTCTACGCTTGAGTCCAATATTATTTTTCTTTGACTTTGGATGACTGACTTTTGGTTTACTTATATAACTCACTAATAATCTCCGATTATGCAATCGATTCGTTATCTAATAACTCTCTAACTATGAGATTAGCGTAAATTGGATTTCCATCATAATGGAGTATAGAAAAGAGTTTGCTTGGATTAACTTCTAAATCTAATATAAGAAGCGACCGCATTTGAGCATCCCTATTTTGTTCAATAACATATATCTTCTCATGTTTATCTATAAATTTCTTAATTGATTCATTAAAAGGAAATGATTTTATTCTGCAATAGTTAACCTTTAGTCCACTTTTCCTTAGTTTTATAATCGCTTCATTTGTGGCTCCATCACTGCTACCAAACGCAATAACACCAATCTTATTTGTCTTTGAATATTTGATATCTGGCTTAGGAACCATTTTTCTTGCTGTATTCCATTTTACTTTCAACCTGTCAACAACCTCTTGATACTCATGGCCTTCTTCAGTGTATCCTCCATATTTATTGTGTCCAGAGCCACGAGTAAAAAATGAGCCTTTTGGGTGAACGCCCGGAAGCGACCTATATGGAATACCATCACCATCTGAATCGAAATATCTATAAAAGTTTTCAAGCTTCTCTAACTGCTCAGCAGAGAGAACTTTTCCTTTTTTTGGCTCATATTTATTGTCCCACTCAAAATCTGAAGACATCCAATCATTCATTCCTATATCTAAATCACTCATTACAAAAATTGGAGTTTGCAGTTCATCACCAAGATCAAAAGCATTTACTGTCATATGAAAACATTCCTCAGGATTTGCTGGAAATAACATTGGATGTCTTGTATCGCCATGAGAGGCATAGGCGCATGTCAAAAGATCGCATTGTTGAGTTCTTGTTGGCATACCTGTAGAGGGTCCAGTCCTTTGAATATTGAAAATAACTGCTGGCAGTTCTGAATAATAAGCAAAACCAATAAATTCGCTCATAAGAGAAATTCCTGGTCCACTCGTGGGAGTAAAAGCTCTCGCACCATTCCATGTTGCACCTAAGACCATTCCTATTGCAGCCAGCTCATCTTCAGCTTGTATGATGCAATAATTATTCTTATCATCTTTTTTGTTTTTACGAAATTGACTGCAAAATGTTTCATATGCATCCATGAGTGATGTTGATGGTGTCAGAGGATACCAAGCACCGACTGTTGCACCAGCATAAACACAACCCAAACCAGCAGCAGTATTTCCATCAATAATTATATGATCTTTTGTTTTATTTATTTTCTTTACAGTGATTGGCAGAGGATTTGTGAGATTCTTTATCACGTAATTATATCCAAGCATAATTGCTTCTAAATTCGATTTAGCAAGATGTTTTTTCTTTGCGAATGTCTCATTTAAAAGAGTTTTAATAATATCTAAATCAATTTTCAATAAAGCTGCAAGCGCACCAACATAGGCTATATTTTTCATCAAAATTCTTGATCGAATTCCTTCAAAATTTTCGATACAAAGTTTAGAGAAAGGTATACCTATTACTGAAATATCGTTTCTATCGAGTAATTTACTTCTGGGCCAAGTTGAATCATATACTAACCACCCTCCAGATTGGACACTCGCTAAATCTTTCTCGTATGTTTGCACGTTCATTGCTATCACAATATCAATATCATTTGATGCAGAATGATATCCGTCTTTAGTAACTCTGACTTCATACCATGTAGGCAACCCCTGAATATTTGACGGAAAGTAGTTTTTTCCAACTACCGGAATACCCATACGAAATAGTGCTTTGAGTAACAAACCATTTGCGCTAGCTGAACCAGTTCCATTAACTGTCGCTATTTTTATTACACAGTCATTTACCCTTGGAGGTAAGTTCTTATTGTTTTGAGTTTTCATCTCTCTTAGATATTACTTACTTTCTTTAATGGGGAAGATTCTGCTTCGTCTTTAGCTTTTGGAAGAAGTATGGTTGATTTCTGCATATCCCATGCTCCTGTTGGACATCTTTCAGCACAAAGACCGCAGTGAACACATAGGTCCTCATCTTTCACCATAACCCTTGCTGTCTGGGGTAATTCTTCAGATACATATAGATCCTCTTCCAAATTCTCAGCTGGAGCAGTAAGTCTTGTTCTAAGATCTTTTTCATCACCATTTTCTGTTATTGTCAAACAATCCACGGGACATACATCAATACAGGCATCGCATTCAATGCATAGGTTTGCTGCAAAAACAGTCTGAATATCACAATTCAAACAACGTTCAACCTCTTTTACTGTTTGATCTAACGTAAAACCTAATTCCACCTCAATATTTAATTGTTTGAACCTTTTCTTTAAATCAACATGTGGCATCAATCTTCGTTCAGATCCATCGTAGTCATTTGAATAGCTCCATTCATGTAGACCCATCTTTTGACTCGTGAGATTCATTCCGGGAGGAAGACGTTCCTCAAGGTTCTCTTGTGAACAATACTTATGAATCGATATCGCAGCTTCATGACCATGAGCCACGGCCCATATAATATTTTTCGGTCCAAAGGCAGAGTCACCACCAAAGAAAACTCCATCAAGTGAACACATCATAGTTACTTCATCAACTATTGGACAATCCCACTTATCGAATTCAATTCCCAGATCTCTCTCAATCCATGGAAATGCATTATCTTGTCCAATCGCAAGAATCACATCATCGCATTCGATGATTTTTTCCCCAATTACATCAGAGCTCTCAATTTTACCATCATCATTGATTTGATATTTTATTTCTTCAAATAACATACCAATTAATTTTCCATTTTTAACGACAAATTCTTTTGGTGAGTGATTAACAATAATCTCTACATTTTCTTCTTCCGCATCTTCAAGCTCCCAATCTGATGCCTTGAAAAATTCTCTGGGTTTCCTTGCCATAACTTTTACATTTTTGGCACCCAATCTTAATGATGTTCTACAACAATCCATTGCTGTATTTCCAACACCAATTATCAGCACATCTTTTCCTATTTTATCGATATGCTCAAAAGCAACCGATTCAAGCCATTCAATACCAATATGTACATTTTTACTATCATATCTGCCCGGCAGATTAAGCTCTTTACCTTTTGGTGCACCTGTTCCAACAAAGATAGCATCAAAATTATTTTTTTCTCTAAAGTCTTTTAAACTCTCAATACGATGATTGAGTTTAAGATCTGCTCCCATATCAAGGATATATTGAATTTCTTCATTTAACACTTTTGGCGGCAATCTAAATTGCGGAATGTTAGTTCTCATCAAACCGCCAGTTGTACCAAGTGCTTCAAATATTGTTACGTCATAACCGAGAGGGAGTAAATCATTTGCAACAGTCAGTGAAGCACAGCCAGCACCTATTAATGCTATTTTTTTACCATTCATCTTAGATGGCGGCTTAGGTAATCTTGCAGTTATATCATCTCTATGATCCGATGCGACACGTTTTAGCCTACATATAGCTACTGGCTTATCTTCTACTCTTGTTCTTCTACAAGCTGGCTCACATGGCCTGTCGCATACCCTGCCAAGAATCCCAGGAAAAACATTAGACTCACGGTTAACCATATATGCATCTGAAAATTCGCCTTGAGCAATTAAGCGAATATATTTCGGTACATCAGTATGAGCAGGACATGCCCATTGGCAATCTACTACCTTGTGAAAGTAATTTGGATCTGAAATATTTGTTGGTTTCATTTTTATATTATTTGGCTAATTATTCCTAATTAAAGGCATGAAATAGTGGAGCAACAAATTCTTCGTTAATATGGTATGGATGATAAACTCTTCACCGATAAAGTAAACAACTTTCGTCAGTTTCGTGAGCGATTAAAATGCAATCTTTTGCCCGGAATTGAATCGTTAAGTTTACCGTCACTATATGCAATAACCCCATTTACAATTGTTGTCTGAATGGAAGAGCTGAAAGTATGACCTTCAAAGGGTGACCACTGGCATTTGTAAAGAATATTATCTTTGTTTACTTTGTAAGGTTTTTCGGTATCCACCAATACTAAGTCAGCATAATACCCTTCTCTAATATACCCTCTATCAATCACACCGAACAAATCTGCAGGGGCATGACAAGCCTTTTCTACTATTAATTCATGGGTAATCTCTCCACGCCGAGCAAGATCAAACAGCATTGGGAGTGCATGCTGTACAAGAGGTAATCCCGCGGGTGTATTAAAATAACTACCAGATTTCTCTTCAAGGGTATGGGGCGCATGATCTGTCGCAATAACATCCAATTTACCGGAGTTTAGTGCTTGAATTAGTGCTTCTCGGTCACTTTTTTTCTTTATAGCAGGGTTGCACTTTATTAGAGCGCCTTTTTCGGGATAACTGCTCTCATCAAACCAAAGATGGTGAACGCAGACTTCAGCAGTTATTCGTTTCTCAGATCTGTGTTTCGTTGAAAATAATTCCATTTCTTTTGCAGTTGTCAGGTGCAGAATATGTAATAGAGCATCATATTTTTTTGCTAACTCATAGGTGTTTCTGGATGATCTGTAACAAACCTCATCGGAACGAATGTATGGATGTTCTGACATTGGAACATCATCGCCGTATTTTTCTCTCGCTTTTTTTTCGTTTTCCCATATTAACGGGGAATCCTCACAATGTGTCACAACGATTATTGGTGCATGCTCAAATAATAGCTCCAATGCCTCAGGATCATCAACCAATAGGTCACCTGTGGAGGCGCCTAAAAAAGCTTTTATCCCACACGCATCATCAACCTCTATGGACTTTATATCTTCAATATTTGTGTTTGTTGCACCCAAATAAAAACTGTAATTTGCCCTACATCGATCCTTAGCCAATCCATATTTGTTGCGCAAAGCTTGTTTATTTGTTGTTTGAGGGTCTACATTTGGCATCTCCATAAAACTAGTGATACCTCCTGCAACTGCTGCAGCAGACTCTGTAGCTAGATCGGCTTTATGCGTCAGACCAGGTTCGCGGAAATGATCCTGATCATCAATCATACCTGGGATTAAAAATCGGCCTTGAGCGTCAATCTCGCAAACATTATTATCAACTGTTATTGATGGTGAAATCTTAGCAATTCTTTCTCCGTCGATAAGAACATCAGACTCATTGATTGAGCCTTCGTTTATCATTCTCGCATTTCTAATTATTGTTTTACTCAAAAGTGACTCTCTTTATGTTTTATAATGAATAATAATTGTAAATTTTATATTAAAATAATGTGCTTATATATACGAGAAAATAGCAAACTAATTTTAAATCTTATTATTTTAGAAGATTATCAAAATCATGAATTATAATTTAGGATAGACTAATCATGTTTAGAACATTAAAAATATTTTTATTCCCTTTTTTCATATTACAAACAGCAATCGGTGCAAATATGGTCGACATTAATTACGAAGAATTCAAACTGGATAATGGTCTCAGATTAATTGTACATGAAGATCATAAAGCACCAATCGTAGCTATAAATTTGTGGTATCACGTCGGCTCAAAAAATGAGGTGAAAGGCAAAACTGGTTTTGCCCATTTATTTGAACATTTAATGTTCAATGGAAGCGAAAACTATAATGATGAGTTCTTCAAACCATTTGAGCGTGTAGGTGCAACTAATATGAATGGAACAACCTACTTTGACCGCACAAATTACTTTGAAAATGTACCGAATACAGCCCTTGATATGGCTCTTTGGATGGAATCAGATCGAATGGGTCATATGCTTGGAGCTATTACGCAAGAGAGATTGGATGAACAAAGAGGTGTAGTTCAAAACGAAAAAAGACAAGGGGATAACCAACCATATGGAATGGTGGAATATCATCTATTAGAGGGTATTTTTCCTAAGGATCATCCGTATTCTTGGAGCACTATTGGATCAATGGAAGATTTAGATTCTGCAAGTTTAGATGATGTTCATAGTTGGTTTAAAAAATATTACGGTCCGAATAATGCTGTGATTGTAATTGCTGGTGATGTTAATCCAGAAGAAGTTTTCCAAAAAGTCAAAAAATACTTTGGTGACATAGAGCCATCACCACCGGTAAATAAATTACTTGATTGGACAGTCAGATTGGATACTAATAAACGAGAAATTATTAAAGATGATGTCCCACAAATACGAATTCACAAAGCATGGGGCGGTCCCGCATTTCGCGATCTTGATTCGGATGTACTGCAACTCATCGATATTATTCTTACTTCAGGAAAAACATCACGCTTATACAATCGATTAGTATATAAAGATCAGATTGCAACCGACGTTGACTCTTATCAATTTGCAGGTGATATAGGAGGGTTTTATTATATTCAATCTTCAGTTCAACCAAATGGAAATCACGAAGCTGTTAAATTAGCCATCAATGAAGAGATTGAGAGATTCTTGGAAGACGGACCAACAAAAGCGGAGTTGAGAAGAGCTAAAATGAAATTGACTTCAAGTTTTATCAGAGGTCTTGAAAAAGTTGGAGGATTTGGAGGTAAATCAGACATACTTGCACAGAACGCAGTATACACCGGTGACCCTGGGTACTATAAAAAATCATTTAGTGCCATTGAAAATGCTACTCAAAAAAGCATTCTTTCTGTAGCAAAAAAATGGCTGGGTAAAGGTTCTTATAACCTTGAAGTTCATCCATCACAAAAGCTTAGCTCTATTGGAAGTGGGGCTGATCGATCTTCAGTTCCGGAAACAAAAACATTCCCTGAGAGCGAATTCATTGAGTTTGAGAGAGATAGGTTATCAAATGGATTGGAATTAATTGTGGCAGAACAAAAAAATGCTCCAATTGTAAGTTTTAATCTTCTTTTGGACGCAGGATACGCTTCAGATCAATTTTCTGAACCTGGCACATCCAGCCTCACTATGTCGATGTTAGATGAGGGAACAAAAAAAATGGATGCTCTTAAAATCAGTGATAAAGCTGCTGAAATAGGCGCAATCATAGGTTCTGGATCCGGTATTGATAACTCCTCAGTAACATTGAATGCACTTAAGGAAAATCTTGATGAATCATTGGAATTATATACAGATATCATTTTAAATCCGAGTTTTCCTGAAGCAGAATTAGAAAGATTAAGAAACCAAAAATTAGCGCAAATACAGCAAGAAAAAAATCAACCATTTGGTATTGCTCTTCGAGTTCTTCCTGAACTTTTATATGGGAAAAATCATGCATATTCACTCCCTTTAACAGGATCTGGAACTGAGGAATCAATTAAAAAAATAACAAGAGAATCATTGGTCGATTATCACAATAAATGGTTTAAACCTAATAATGCTTCCTTGATTATAGTTGGTGATATTTCAATGGGTGAAATAAAGCCAAGACTGGAGAAATATTTCAAAAACTGGTCTTCGGCCGAAATACCACAAAAAAATATAAATCCTGTTGAGGTCGCTGAAAATGAAGTCATCTATTTGATAGATCGACCTGGAGCTCAGCAATCGATCGTACTAGCTGCAAATATAGCACCAAGTCCGAGTGACTCAGATGAATTAGCTATAGAGTCAATGAATGACATCATTGGTGGTTCATTTACATCTAGGATAAATATGAACCTCCGAGAAGATAAAGGCTGGGCATATGGTGCTCGCTCTCTTCTACTTAAAACTAAAGGCCAGCGTCCGTTTATTGCTTATGCACCGGTTCAAACTGATAAGACTTCTGAATCAATTACAGAAATTAAGAATGAGCTATCAAGTTACCTTAATGCCAAACCTGCGACAGAGGAAGAAATTCAAAAAGTAAAAGACAACAATACCCTTAGTCTTCCCGGAAGATGGGAGACAATCAGAGCGATCTCATCTGATTTATCACAAATAGTCACGTATGGACTGCCTGATAATTATTGGGGTACCTATACAGAAAATGTTCGAGGCCTGACCAAAGAGAGACTTACTAAAGCTGCTAAGGAAGCAATTAAACCAGAAAACTTAATATGGGTTATTGTTGGAGACCTGAGTGAGATAGAAGATAAAGTTAGGCAACTAGATATAAAAAATATCATAAATTTAGACGCAGATGGAAAAGAGCAAAATACCAAGTGAATTTTCATGAACCGATAAAATACTGTGAATAAAATTAATTACACTCATTTGATAGATGAAGCTGATGTATACAGCGTAGCAAAAAAATCGCCACTGAATCATGCATTAATCATCTCTTCTAAGCTAAATAATAAAATTTTATTAAAAAGAGAAGATATGCAAAGGACTTTTTCTTTTAAAGTTCGAGGTGCAATTAATAAAATCAATCAATTAAATAAAGAAGACCTTGAAAATGGTGTAGTTTGCAGCTCTGCTGGAAATCATGCCCAAGGCGTTGCTTTAGCATCTCAAATACATAAAACTCAAGCTTTTATAGTCATGCCTCAAACAACTCCAAGTATAAAAATTGATGCAGTTAAGTCGCTTGGAGCCAATGTGATCCTTTATGGGGATAATTATGATGAGGCTTTCAAAAAAGCCAAAGAACTAGAAAAAGAGAAATCACTGATATTTATTCATCCTTTTGATGATCCTCATGTAATTGCAGGACAGGGAACAATAGCAAAAGAAATTCTTGAGGAAGTTGATGAAAATATAGATGCAATTTTTGTGCCCATTGGAGGCGGTGGTTTGATATCCGGTATAGCAGCGTATATTAAGGAAAAAAGAAGTGAAATAAATATTATTGGAGTTGAACCAGAAGATTCTGCCAGCATGAAAATCGCATTAGAAAAGGGAAAGCCAATAAAATTGGATCATGTTGGTATATTCGCTGATGGTGTTGCAGTAAAAAAAGTTGGTGATGAAACTTTTAAAATATGTAAAAAACATCTAGATGAAATAATCACCGTTAACACAGATCAAATATGTGCAGCAATCCAATCTATTTATGAAGATACTCGCACAATTGTTGAGCCTGCTGGAGCACTATCAATCGCAGGCATAACCAAATATGTAGCTAGAAATCAATGTTCAAAAAAAACATTTGTCGGGATAAATTGCGGTGCTAATGTCAATTTTGACCGACTCAGGCATATTGCTGAAAGATCAGCTATAGGAAAACAAAGTGAAATCATATTAGCAGTTGAAATTGATGAGAAACCAGGAAGTTTCAAAAAGTTCTGCAAATCAATTGGTAAAAGAAATATCACAGAATTCAATTATCGATACAATAATGATAGATTTGCTAGAGTATTTGTGGGTGTCAGTTTGGGTAGTAATCCAAATGAACGAAGTGAGATTATTAATCAAATTAATAATTCGGGATATAAAGTTTTTGATCTCAGTGAAAATGAGATGGCTAAACTTCACATTCGTCATATGGTCGGTGGAAGAGCATCAATTAATAATGAACACTTATTCAGATTTGAATTTCCAGAAAGGCCAGGCGCCCTCCTAGAATTCTTGGATTCCATTGGAAATGATTGGAATATCAGCCTGTTTCACTACCGAAACCATGGCTCAGACTTTGGAAGAATTCTCACAGGAATTCAAGCTAGCTCTGAGCAAATGAACCAACTAAATGAATATCTTTCAAAATTAGGTTATAGATATTGGGAAGAAACTTCCAATCCAGCATATACAATGTTTTTAGCTTAAAAAATCCTCAATTGTACTGGCAAGTGTTTCTGGATTTTCCAGATGTATCATATGGCCTGCGTCGGGTATTTCGACTATCTGTGAATTAGAAAAGATCGAACTCCTTTCTTTATTCTTCATTGTATCTAGTTGTTCTTTAAAATTAGTATTCTTACCAAAAATAAATATTATATTTGCTTGAATTAGACTCCAGCATGCTTCAGCTTCATTTCTTCGATATTGAACAGCATTAGGTAGCTTGTGAAAGGGATCTGCCCTAAGTTTTATTTTGCCTGATTCGTGCTTCATTGCCCACTCATTCGCTACAAACATAGCTACATCTTTACTCATTTTTGGGTTTCTTTTTAGTAGCTTTTCAGCGAGCTCATCGAATGTTTTATATTCGCTAAATTTTTGATCACAATTTTGTTTTTCGATCCAATGATGATAATTGTCAGGAGCATTATCAGGATTGGATTCCTTTAAACCAAAACCTTCTATATTGACTAGATTTTTAACATCATCAGGAAAGATACCGGCATACATTGATGCAACATTACCTCCCATGCTGTGACCAATCAATGTAACTGGATCCTTTTCAGAAAATATATTTATAATTCTATTGAGGTCTGCAAGATAATCAGGAAACCAATAACTAGATTTATTATGTTGAGATCTTCCAAAACCCCGAAAATCTGGCGCGATAACTCTCCAATTCTTTTTAAAAGAATCTACAACAAACTGAAAAGTAGAGCCGCTATCTGCCCACCCATGCAAATAAAAAATTGGAACAGCATCTTTATTTCCCCATAAGTTAAAATGGTAATCTATACCTCTTATGTTATGGAAAATAGATTCTCTATCTTTTATTGGTTTGTATTTTTTCACAATCGAGAGTCTATGGGAGAAGAATTGTTGATCCTGTAGTTTTTCTTGACTCCAAGTCTCTATGAGCTTGAGCGGTATCTTTTAATGCGTACTTTTGGTTAATATTTATTTTAATAATACCATTTTTAACAAGATCGAATAATTCTCTAGAAGCAAGAAGTAAGTTATCTCTTTGACTAATGAAATCAGCCAAAATGGGTCTTGTTACATATAATGAATGACGCTTGGCAAGTTCTGCTGGAGCAAATGGATCGACTGGACCAGAAGCATTTCCAAATGTAACCATTACTCCATGTGGACGAAGAGAATCCAGAGAAGAGAAGAATGTGTCTCTCCCTATGGAATCATATACTGCTGCTACCCCCTCATTATTGGTATAACTCATGACTTTTTCTGGAATGTTTTCGTTAGCCATTATAATTTGATTACATCCATGCGACTGAGCAAGTTCTGCTTTTTGATCAGTACTGACAACTCCAATAATATTTGCCCCCAAGTGGCTTGCCCATTGGCAGGCGATCAATCCAACTCCACCTGCAGCGGCATATAAAAGAATATTGTCACCAGACTTTACCTCATAACTTTTTCTTAACAAGTACCATGCTGTTAATCCCTTTAATAATATTGCAGCCGCTTGTTCGTCGCTAATTTCATTCGGAATTGGTACTAATTGATTGGCATCAAAATTTCTGATTTCCGAGTACGAATCTGTTGGTCTACCTGTATAAACAACACGATCTCCAACTTTTACAGAGCTGACATCATTTGCTACTGCTTCAACTATGCCTGCAGCTTCGCTACCTAGACCAGTTGGAAGTGGCATTGGATATAAACCTGAACGATGATAAGTATCAATAAAGTTCAACCCTATGGCCGTATGTCTGATCCTCGCCTCTCCTGGCTGCAATTCAGGTAAATCAATTTCTCTAAATTCCAGCACTTCTGGACCACCGTATTCGCTTATCCTGATAGCATTTGTTTTCATATACTTTCTTCCATTAATAAAAATTATTAAGCATAACTAAGCTGCATTAAAAATACTAAAAATTTACGATAAATATTTGCATGACCGTCTTGGTTCTGATGAGATAACAATCTGCCAATAATCAGAGAATATATATGAAACGTCTTCAAAATAAAATTGCATTAATCACAGGAGCGGCTCAAGGTATAGGCCTTGCTACGGCTAAATTATTCGCCAAAAATGGAGCGAAAGTATTATTGACAGATATTAATGAGGAAGAAGTACTCACCCAATCAGAAAAAATGAAACTTGATTACCCCGATCAAATACTTGCAATAAAGCATGATGTAACCTCTGCTGATGACTGGAAGACAGCAGTCAATTATATCGATTCGGAGTTTGGTGGAATAAATATTCTTGTTAATAATGCAGGAATCATGGCAGTTGGAACAATAGAAGATGAAACTTTTGAACAATGGAAGCACGTTCATAATATTGACCTTGATAGTGTTTTTCTTGGTTGCAAATACACTATACCGATCATGAAAAAGGAGAAAAAAGGATCAATTATAAACGTCTCTTCAATATCTGGAATCATAGCTGGTCATAATCTTGCTGCTTATAACTCTGCTAAAGCTGGGGTAAGACATTTGAGTAAGTCTGTTGCCGTACATTGCGCTCGAGAAAAAAATGATATCCGGTGCAACTCAATTCACCCTGTATTTATTGATACAAACTTATTAGAAGGTTTGTACAAAAAATTAGGAAAAGAAAAAGCTATAGAAAAATTATCCAGACAAATTCCAATGGGAAAAATTGGCGAACCGAATGATGTTGCTTTTGCTATTTTGTATTTAGCCTCAGATGAATCAAAATTTGTAACTGGTACAGAAATTCGTATAGATGGAGGTATAAGCGCTTTATAGTGCTGATCATTTATGATGAACCATACTAATATATTGATTGTTGGAGCAGGTCAGGCTGCAGGTCAATTATTAATCACCCTTAAGCAGAATAAGTTCTCAGGGAAAATTACTCTTATTGGTGATGAGGAATGGTATCCATATCAGAGGCCTCCCTTATCAAAATTATTTTTAAGTGGCGAACTTGAGCATTCTAGATTATTTATAAAACAGGCAAATTTTTATAATGATCTTGATATCACTTTCAGATTTAATACAAGAGTAAAGAAAATTGATACCCATAACAAAATTATTGATTTAAATGATATAGAACTTAATTATGAGCAATTGATTCTGGCAACCGGAACGAGGCCAAGAAAATTAAGTATTGATGGATCAAATCTCAAGAATATATTCTACCTAAGAAATATATCAGACGCTGAAAATATCAAATCTGTCATAAAAAACAAAAAATCAATTGTAATAATAGGGGCAGGCTACATTGGGCTTGAAGTAGCCGCAACTGCGGTCAAATCTGGACTGAGTGTAACTGTTATCGAAAAACAAGATCGTGTAATGAATCGAGTAGTCTCAAAACAAGTATCTGGTTTTTTTGAGAGCGAACACAAAAGCCATGGGGTAAATTTTATCTTTAATGATGATATTGTTTCATTCTCTGGTGGCAAGAAAATTAATGAGGTTAATCTATTATCAGGAAAGACAATCAAAACAGATGCCGTGTTAGTTGGTATTGGTGGCATACCAAATACTGAGATTACCGATAAAACTAAAATTGTTTCAGATAATGGAATCAAAGTTGATAATCAATGCAGAACAAATGTCAAAGATGTCTATGCAATAGGAGATTGCACCAACCACTGGAATACTTTGTATAATAGATACATACGTCTAGAATCAGTTCAAAATGCAATCGATCAAGCTAAAGTTGTTGCTAGCAATCTTACAAATATAAAAACATTATATAATGAAGTTCCATGGTTCTGGTCTGATCAATTCGATCTGAAACTTCAAATAGCAGGAATCTCTGAGGGTTATGACAAAACAATAATTAGAACCAAAGAAAAACAAAAATCATTTTCATGTCTTTATTTAAAAGATGATGTATTGATTGCAGTTGACTCGATTAACGATCCGAAAGATTTTATTCAATCAAAAAAACTTATTATGAATAAAGTTAAATTAGACTTAGAAAAATCTAAAGATGTAAATGCAGAACTAAAAGATATGTCATGAACTTATTATGATAAATCAGCAATGAAAAAGATATGCATGTGGTCTGGACCAAGAAATGTTTCCACAGCAATGATGTATAGTTTTGCTCAAAGAAAAGATACGGTAGTTATTGATGAACCGCTCTATGGTCATTACCTAAAAGTAACAGGAGCTCAACATCCTGGAAGAGAAGAGATACTGAGAGAGATAAGCAGTAATGGAGATGAAATTATGAAATCCATTATGAATAGAGATTACGAGAAATATGAAATTGTTTTCATGAAACAAATGTCTCATCATTTAATCGAAATAAATAAAGATTTTGTTTTTGAAACAGAGAATATTTTTTTAATTCGTAATCCAAAGGATGTAATTTCTTCTTTAGTGAATCAAATACCCAATGCCAGACTAAGAGATACGGGGCTCGACTTGCAATGGGATTTATTTGAGGAAATAAGATCAAAAAGCAAAAGGCCTATTGTCATAGATAGCAAGAGGTTGCTTCTCAACCCAAGAAAGGTTCTTTCTCAATTATGTGAACGACTAGAAATACCATTTTTAAAGAATATGTTAAGTTGGGATAAAGGGCCAATTAATGAAGATGGTATCTGGGCAAAATATTGGTATCAACAAGTACATCAATCCAATGGTTTTATTCCTTATAAGAAGAAACCAGATCTATCACATAATTTATTAGGCCTTCTTGAGGAATGTCAGCCTTATTATGATAATCTTCTTCAATATGAACTAAACTCAAAATAGGACATTCTAAAAATGATAATTGACCCTAGAAATAAGAACTTAATCGTATACGTCAATGGCGAGTTTTTACCAAGAAAAGAAGCAAAAATTTCAGTTTTTGATAGCTCTGTACAAGGAGGCGATGCAGTTTGGGAGGGCTTGAGAGTGTATAACGGTAAAATCGCGGCATTAGATGAGCACATGAAAAGACTCCAAAATTCTGCTAAAACACTTGCGTTCCAAGATGTTCCCACGACTGAATTTATAACGAATGCTATATTTCAAACACTAAAAGCAAATGAGATGTGGGATCAAACACATATTCGTTTGACTTTAACTAGAGGGGAAAAAATTACATCAGGTATGAACCCAAAGCTTAATCAATTGGGATGCTCTTTAATTGTTCTCGCTGAATGGAAACCATCGGTCTATGATAATAGCGGTATAAAAGTGATCACATCATCTGTAAGAAGAAACACAACTGAATGTCTTGATTCAAAAATTCATCACAACAACCTTCTTAATAATATCCTAGCAACAATTGAAGCAAATGTAAGTGGTGTCGATAGTGCAATTATGCTTGATGTTAATGGATTTATTTCCGAAACAAATGACACTAATTTATTTTTAGTAAAAGACGGTGAAATTTATACGCCATATGCAAATAGTTGTTTGCCAGGAATAACGAGACAAATGATATTAGATATTGCATCAGAAAAAGATATTAATAATTATGAAAAAGACTTATCCCTCACTGAGCTTTATACATCGGATGAAGTATTTACCTCCGGTACAATGGGTGAATTAACTCCCATTTTAGAGGCAGATGGCAGAATTATTGGTGAGGGAAAAGTAGGTGAAATGACCAAAAAAATGCAGAAATATCATTTCGACTATGCATCCAATCATGGAATAGATCTACCATTTAAAAAACCAAACTAATACTAAGATGAAAAGTAGTTTTTTAAATAATCATCGAACGGTAACTGATCCTGAGCTTCTATTGATTGTTGTTTTTTAAGTGAATTTTCTGCCTCTTTTTCAAACAGTGCCTGTCTCTCATGACTGAGTGGCATAATGTTCGAGAAATATTCTTTTCTTTCATTTGCCAGATTCAAACCGTATTCTGAAAAACTGACTCCTTGATTCTGCAACTCATTCAACAACATTGCAGATGGTGTTTTATCTACATCATTAATCAACTTCATCTGTTTTTTTACAGAATCCGTGTATGCGGAACAATTCGTGCCATTATCAAGTAGATTAGCAACTTTTAAAGTACCTTCTATTATTATTTCTGCCCACGATTTTAATGTGATAGACACCCCATTTTTTTGAAGTAAAAGATTATTTTCTCTTCCATGAGTAGCAGTAATTGTATGGTTTTTTATTAATTCCTGATTGTTAGTTTTATTTATAAGTTCACTTTCTTCCAGCATACAATATATTAAAAAAGCCTCAATAAAACGCATTGTTTCTTGATTAATACCGACAGGATCAAATACATTCAAATCTAATGATCTAACTTCAATGTATTCTACTCCTCCCCTATCTAGAGCTGATGTAGGACGCTCCCCGGATCGAGCAACTCTTTTTGGTCTAACAGGACTATAATACTCATTCTCTATTTGAAGTTTATTTAGTGATAATTGCTGATACTGCCCATTATCAAGTAGCCCAATTTCACTATAAGCTGGCTCAGACGTTGATATTGCAGTATTTAAATCGTCTGTATATTCGTGTAGATTATTCACCGAAATATTTATACTAGACTGCACTGTACTGGTATACCCTAAATCACTCATTCTAAGAGATGTAGCATAGGGCTGATAAATAGTTTTACTATCTAGTGATGGCATAGATGTTTTTATATTGCCAAGAAAAGATTTGCAAATAGCGGGAGAAGCACCGAACAGATATAAAATTAACCACCCGTTCCTCTTAAAATTTCTTACCATCGCCATATATTGCGATGAACGAAAATCAACCAGAGACTGTTCATTCTGTTCATTTGATTTATATATAGGCCAAAATTCATCTGGCAGTGAAAAATTAAAATGTATACCTGAGATAGCCTGCATGTTACTTCCATATCTGAGACTGAGACCATTCCTATACACAGACTTCATTTTGCCAACGTTCGAACTACCGTATTTAGCAATCGGAATACTATCATCTCGACCTAGGGCACAAGGCATACTTGCTACCCACAACAACTCATCATCTATATTTTCATATGTAAATTTATGAATATCACACAATAAACTCATGACTCCCCATGTATCTTTATATGCAGGAGTAACAAACTCTAGTAATGATTCCGAAAAATCAGTCGTAATGAATTTATTCGTTAATGCAGATCCTAAGCTTTTTGGGTGATCGCTTTGAGATATTTCGCCATTAAGATTTATCCTCAATGATTCTTTTTCGATCCCTTTTATGCCGTCACAAAGAATATCCTCTCTGCCAGAATCAGAAATCAATTTAAGTCTTTTTTCGAGCGATGACTTCATTTCTGATTTTTACCAATTTTATCCATTTTAATCATAAGTAATTCTAACATTTTAAAGTTATTTAAAAATAATTTCGTAAAATTCATCTTTAAGCTTCACTTGAGAAATATAAAATGATTAAATTAAATTTTAATTAAGTTAAAGGGTGAAAGATTGGTTAAAATTATAACCGTCTAGAAAATTATGAAAATCATATTTAAGTTATTCTTTTTAGTAAATGTAATGATAGCATTTCCAGCATTTGCAGCCTGTGAATATCCATCAAAAGTTAATATACCGAATGGCGCAACAAGCACAACAGAAGAATTTATGGCTGGCTATCAAGCTGTTAGAAAATGGGTTGATGATATGAATATGTATCTAGAATGCATAGACCAAGACACAATATCTATGATATCGATGCTTAAAATCAATCAGCAACATACACCAGAGGCTGAAGCGACGATCGTTGAACATCAAGACAAGAAATATAATGCTGCAGTTGAAGATCAACAAAAAGTAGCTGAACTGCTAAATATTCAGGTTAGGGCATATAAAGCAGCACAAGAATAGAAAAAACTTTCAGTAAAAATGTATACGCAATTAGCCTAGTCTGATTAATACATTCATTTACAGCAACATATCTAAGAATAATTCCTAAAAATAGAGGACTAGAAATGAATAAACCTGTGCGAGTCACCATTACCGGTGCTGCTGGACAAATCGGATATCAATTGGCTTTTAGAATTGCTTCGGGTCAAATGTTAGGAGTAAATCAACCAATAATTCTTCAATTATTAGAAATCACACCCGCACTTTCCGCATTGAATGGAGTGTCAATGGAATTGGAGGATTGTGCATTTCCTACTCTTAAGAAAATTATTGCTACTGATGATGCGAATGAAGCATTTGATCAATGTGATTTTGGGTTTTTAGTTGGTGCAATGCCACGAGGGCCTGGAATGGAAAGAAGTGATCTTCTTGAGGCAAATGCAAAAATTTTCACCCACCAAGGGTTAGCCATAAATAATAATGCCAATAAAAATGTGAAGATTTTGGTTGTAGGTAACCCTGCAAATACAAATGCTTTAATTGCAAGCTCTAATGCGCCTGATATTGATCCAAAAAACTTCACTGCTATGACAAGACTTGATCATAATCGTGCGAAATCATATCTGGCAAAAAAGCTTGGTGTTCAAAGCAATGAAATTCAAAATATGATTATTTGGGGAAATCATTCTGCTACACAATACCCTGATATTAGTCATGTAACTTGTGATGATCAAAGAATTTTAGATGCAGTTAGTTTGGAATGGGTAGAAAGTGACTTCATACCGACAGTTCAGCAAAGAGGTGCAGAAATAATAAAAGCTAGAGGTGCTTCATCAGCTGCATCCGCAGCTTCAGCCGCTATTGATCACATGAGAGATTGGTCGCTAGGGACATCAGATAAAAGTTGGGTAAGTATGGCCGTTCCATCTGATGGAAGTTACGGTATCTCTCCAGGTATTATTTTTTCATTTCCCGTGATTTGCAAAGATGGTAATTTTGAAATAGTAAAAGATCTTAAAATAAATGAATTTAGCAAGGATCGAATACTAATAACTGAGAGTGAATTGAGAGAAGAGAGAAGTGCAATTGAGAGTCTATTGTAGGAAATGACAATATCTACCTTAACTTATCCATCATTATTAAATAATCACCATTTATAAATCGTAATTGTTAATATACTATTATCCTTATATTCACTGATTAATTTTTTTGGAAAAAACAATTTATGTTTGAATTATTAATAGATTTTTTATGGCTGGCGTCTTGTTTGTTAGTATTTTTTGGTGTTACTTTTCACAGAGTAAATTTACAGCTTTCAACTCTTATATTTACCTTATATGCCTATGTTTTTTTTATATTCGCTCAGGGCCATATCCTTCTAAATCTCATACTGTGGATCATAATTCTTATATTACTATTAGTTAATATAACTCCTCTAAGACGCTCCAGACTGACCAAGCCGTTATTAAATATATACAAAAAAATGGTTCCAAAAATGTCTAGCACAGAGAAAGAAGCTCTGGAGGCAGGTGGAGTGTGGTGGGAAGGTCAGCTATTTTCAGGAAAGCCGGATTGGAATGTTTTAATGAAAATGAAGAAGCCCTCATTATCCTCGGACGAAAAAGCATTTATCGAAGGTCCCTGTGAAAAGTTATGTGAAATGCTAGATGATTGGCAAATCTCTCACGAAGAAGGTGATTTGTCAGAAAAGATTTGGAGTTACCTGAAACAAGAAAGATTTTTCGCGATGATCATACCAAAAAAATACGGTGGTCTAGAGTTCTCGTCATATGCGAATGCGATGGTAATCGCAAAAATTGCAAGTAGAAATGCTGTAGCATCTTCAACTGTTGGTGTTCCAAATTCACTAGGCCCAGCAGAGCTTCTCTTGCATTATGGAACGGATACACAAAAAAAATATTATCTTCCGAGACTTGCTTCAGGAGATGAAATTCCTTGCTTTGCATTAACCTCACTTGAGGCAGGATCAGATGCTTCAGCAATAATTGACTCTGGCGTTGTATGTAGAGGCACTTGGAATGATGAAGAGATAATAGGAATAAGATTAAACTGGAGCAAGAGATATATAACTCTTGCACCTGTTGCTTCAGTTCTTGGTTTGGCTTTTAAATTGTCTGATCCTGATAATCTTATTGGTGAAAAAAATGATTATGGAATAACGGCAGCACTTATACCAACAAATCTAGATGGTATTTCAATCGGACGCCGACATCTTCCAATGAATGTTCCTTTCCAAAATGGACCCACAAGTGGCAAAGATGTCTTTGTTCCACTCGATTTTATAATTGGTGGGAAAGAGATGGCCGGTAAAGGATGGAAGATGCTAGTTGAATGCTTGTCGGTTGGAAGAGCGATTACACTTCCATCAACAGCAATGGGTGGCGGTCAGGCTGCTGCCTATGCTTCAGGCGCTTACGCTCAGATAAGAAAGCAATTTAATTTACCTATATCTCAATTTGATGGCATCAAAGAGTCTCTTGCTAGAATAGCTGGATACACTTATACGATGAATGCTGCTGTTTCTGTTACATCTGGTGCAATCGACATGGGGGAAAAACCAGCAGTACCGTCAGCAATATTAAAGTACCATTGCACAGAAATGGGAAGAAAAATTGCTAATGATGCAATGGACATTCATGGAGGAAAAGCAATCATGATGGGGCCAAAAAATTATATGGGTAGAAGTTTTATGGCAACACCAATTGCGATTACAGTTGAAGGGGCTAATATTTTAACAAGAAGTCTAATTATTTTTGGTCAAGGAGCTGTGAGATGCCATCCTTTTGTTCTAGATGAATTAGAGGCAGCCCAAGATGAGAATGAAAAAAATGGATTAATAGCTTTTGATAAAGCATTATTTGGTCACATTGGTTACGCGATAAGCAACATTTCACGATCTCTGGTTTTAGCAATTACACAAGCGAAATATAGCAAATCGCCAGTTAACACTATAACGAAAAGATATTATCAACATATTAATAGATATAGTGCTGCATTCGCAGTTGCATCTGACTTTGCAATGCTATCACTGGGCGGAGAGCTAAAAAAGAAGGAGCTTTTATCAGCAAGATTAGGTGATGTACTCAGCTCTTTATATCTTGCTTCTGCAACATTAAAACATTACGAGAATCAGAATTATAAGTCAGATGACTTTCCACTGGTTGAGTGGTCTGTGAGATCAATGATGTATGAGGCTCAAGAAAAACTTCATCATTTCTTAATCAATATGCCTAACAAAGCATTATCTTTATTTCTCAGATTTATTATATTTCCAAGGGGACGTTCTTATTCCCCTCCTTCAGATACACTGACAAAAAAAGTAGCGAATATCATTACTACTGTAGGGGACAGTCGAAACCGGCTTAGTGAAAATGCATACACAGCGAATGAAAATCAAAACCCACTAGGATTTCTTCAGGAAGCATTAGAGTTATCTGAAAAAAGTTTACTAATTGAAGCAAAGCTTCATCAAGCCAAGAAGGATGGTATGTTGACTAGTAATTATCTTGGCCACCAAATAGAAGAAGCTAAATCTCAAGGAATTTTAGATAGCAACGAAATAAAAGAAATAAAAATACTGCACAAAAAGGTTTCTGAAATCTTAGCGGTTGACGATTTCCATCAAAATGAATTTAAAAAAAATAAATGATAAATAACAGTTTTACTTATTTAAATAACTGGAGAAAAAAATTGACCAAAAAAAACGCCTTTTTCATAGCCTTAATTTCGTTAATAATTTCATCTTGCGATACAAACAAACAAAATACAGAGTCAAATCAAAGTAATGAAAGTATGTTCATTGATGTTCCTAAAATTCAAAAAAAGCTAGCTCCGAGTAATGCAAAAGTTTTTTTTCTAAAACCATCTGCAGGCCAAACAATATCTGGCCCAGTGAATGTTGAGTTTGGTGTCGACAATATTGAGATTGTCCCATCAGGTCAAGATACTCCTTTATCTGGTCATCATCATATAATTATAAATGCAGATTTACCCAATATGGACCTCCCAATACCAGCAGATGAAAACTATGTTCATTTTGGGGATGGAAGCTCAAAAACCACTCTCAATCTCAAAAAAGGAGAGCATACACTTCAATTGATATTGGGAGATTATCTCCATATCCCTCATGACCCTCCAATTTACTCAGAAAAAATAACAATATTTGTAGAGTAATTAAGCAGTGATCCAGGAATTCACATCATGAAAAAGGAACAAAAGCCAATTGGTATTAGTGGTATTGCAGGATATGTTCCTCCATATAGAGTTTGGCTGAGAGATTGGTGCGAATGGACTAATAATCAATGGCCAAAAACAAGAGAAGTAGTTGGTCGTAGCTTTAGGCTTCGTGGACCTCATCAAAGTATATATACTATGGCTGCGAATGCAGTAATGCGTCTAATAGATCAATATGATATAAATCCTGAGAATATAAAGTTTTTAGCTCTAGGAACCGAATCAAGTACAGATAACTCTGCTGGCACAATAATCATAAAAGGTATGATAAACGATGCCCTTTTATCGCAAGGCAGGCCAATGATCCATAGAAGCTGCGAAGTTCCTGAATATAAACATGCTTGCTTGGGAGGTGTTTATGCGATGAAAGGTGCCATAAGGCATATCGCATTGGATGGTGCTGGAAGTGTGGGAATTGTGGTTTGCTCTGATATTGCGGAATATGCAATCGGAAGCAGTGGTGAACCAACCCAAGGTGCTGGAGCGATAGCAATGCTGCTTGAAGAAAATCCAAAACTAGCAGAAATCGACTTACATAAATCTGGCTCGGCATCGGATTATCGAATCCTTGATTTTAGGAAACCGATGATTCGTTTTTGTTATCAAGATCGTGATTTAGATCAACAGGTACAGGATTTTCCTGTGTTTAATGGTAAATATTCCACGACATGCTATCTCGATGAAACATTACATGCTCTAGAAGATATGTTCACTAAAAGAAATTTGCAATCTATTAAATATCTTCGATCATTAAAAACAGTTTTTATGCATCGCCCATACAGAAAAATGCCAGAAACAGGTTTATCTATGGCTTATTTATTCGGATTAACTAAGGGTGATACTGATGATCAAGCTGAGTTTAATTCTTATTGCTATGAAGCTGGAATAAATCCAAGAGATGCAATAGAGGAAATGAGAAACTTTACACCAGATTTAAAGAAAATAGCTAACCCCTCTGACTTAAATAAAGATGCATATCCGCTTGCTATGAATATTTTCAGAGTTTTCAGAGCTTCAAGGCATTATCGAAGAGAAATTTTAGATAAGATGGCACTCGGAAGTGACACTATGTTAGACCTCGGTAATCTCTATACCGCAGCATTACCTGCTTGGATCGCAGCAGGATTTGAACAAGCACTTCAAGAAAATATTAGTCTTGAAAATTCCGAGATACTAACCTTCGGATATGGAAGTGGGGACGCTGCAGAAGTAATCCCAATGACCGTCAATAGCAATTGGCGTTCAGCCGCTAAAAATATCAGCTTTTCAGACTCCATGACATTCACTATAGATCTTAATAAGGAGCAGTATTTGAATTTGCACGAAGGAAAATCCTCTAAAGATTTAGAATACAAATATAATGATGAATTCATTATAGATAGTGTAGGAAATACTCTGAAGAATAACTTTCAGGACATGGGAATTGAGTACCACCGCTATATCGGAAAATAGTCACTTTCTATATAGTTGTATAATGCCTTAAAGTCTTTTGATATTTAGTTGACAGAGTATGCCACTCCATTTCAAACCAAGGAGTATACTCATTTTTATTTTCCATTTTGCTGAGAAGATCGCGAGTTTCAATGTATTTCACGAGACTAATTTCGTTCTCATTTATATCTAAATCTTCGTCTATTTTTCCTAAAAATACTGAACATAACTCATTTTCTGACCCGATATTTTTATACTCAGCTGTGTATGAAAATTTATAAACATATTCCAATATAACTTTTTTTATCCCAAGTTCATCGGATAGCCTGCGATGAGCAGCATTCAAGATCTCTTCGCCTTTTCGTGGATGACTGCAACAGGTATTCGACCAAAATAAAGGCCAAAGTTTTTTTTGAGAACTTCTTTTTTGAATTAAAAGTTGACCATTGGTATTGAACAAAAAAATTGAGAAAGCCCGATGAAGAACTCCTTTGTTTTTATGGCATTCCAATTTACTTAGATTGCCTATCTCATTATCTTCAAAATCCACAATAATTAAGTTTTCATGATCGTACGAAACTATATTTTTAGAATTATTTTTCATAAAGTTTAGTACTTTTATTGATTACAATAGTCTCATAACCAGCGTTTTTTAGATTCTCAGAAATATTTAATTCCATTTCAGGGCATAATGCGATTATCGAGCCCCCTCCACCAGAGCCAGTTATTTTTGCTCCCAAGGCTCCCGATGATCTTGATATTTCTATCATTGATTCTAGATCCGGATTTGATACCCCAATTGAATTTAATAGTCCTTGTGAGATGTTCATTAGATACCCCAACTCATCATAATTTTTCTTTTTTAATGCATGGAATCCTTTTTTTGAAATATCTCCCATTTGATTAAATATATTCTGATAAATTGATTTATTTTGCTTGTATAGATTATTTACAGTTCTTACCATATCTGCTGTTTTTGACGAACTTTTGCTTAAGCCTATGACTATTGGTAATGATCCTGATATATCATTTGATAAAGTCTCTATAGATTTTCCCTCCTTAAATAGGATCGCTGAATTATAAGTTGCGACTGTATTGTCTATTCCAGAAGGTGTTATATGATTTACTTTTTCACACTCAAATGCAATCTGATTTATTTCTTCAATTGATTTTGATAACTGAAGAGTGTTTATAATTGCTTTACATAAAGCAACAGAAAATGAAGCTGAAGCTCCCAATCCCATTGCTAATGGTATTCTAGAATGAATTTCAAATTGAGCATCAAATTCGTCAACATTGAGAGAGTTGCATATGATTTTCACCATACTTTTAAAATACTCAAAGAACTCTGATCCTTTGGAAACCCTGATATTCCTATAGCCAGATAATACAAATAAAGATTTTTTCGATCTCTTGGAGATGATTACATCAACTGCTGATTCAATTGGACAAGCTATTGCATATTGCTTATAGACAACTCCATGCTCTCCCAGAAGAATATATTTTCCTGATGCAGAACCCCTAAAAATTTTATTATCTTTTTTAAGTTGATTTGTTTTGGATAGCTGCTTTATTTTTTTTTCTAATATTTCCTTTGCTTTCCATGATTTAATCTCACCAGAGTCAATCATTTCTCTTACAACTTCTGAAAAAAATTGACCAGGAACACCAGCACTTACAGCTACACTTCTGGCATGCAGTTTCATATGTCCTTGCTGAATTCCCCCTGTTACAAGAGCTCTTAATGCCGCTAAGTTTTGAGCTAGTCCAACAGCACCGATCAACTCCGATAACTCTGATGATGATTTTACTTTTGTTATATTTAAACCTAAGCGAGCTCCAGGATTAGCAGCTAAAGATCCTCCTACAATACCCAATTTTAACGGTAACAATAACTGTCCAACGAGATTACCATTTGAATTAAGACTCCATTTAGATAAAGATTTGTAATGCCCGTTAGATGAAGCATATGCATGTGCTCCTGCCTCTATCGCACGCCAATCATTGCCAGTAGCAATGGCAACTGCATCAACTCCATTCATAATTCCTTTGTTATGAGTTGCAGCACGATATGGATCTGATAGAGCAAAATTACATGCATTTATTATCCCATCTCTTACTTCTTCTCCACTATATCCATTCTTATTTAAAAAATTTGTTTTAATTTCTGCGTCTATTTTAACTATTGATCTGTCTGTGTAATTCGAAAGAATCTTAAGACCAGTTTTTGCTTCTACTAATTTTTCTAAATAAACAGACAGTTCTTCACACAAAGAATTGACTAAATTTGCTCCCATTGCATCGGATGTATTGACCAATAGATGAAGAACAATTGAGGTCTCTTGGCCAAGATTTATTTTATGGATTTCTATTTCCTCGACACCTCCTCCCCTTTTTACAAGATTTGGAAGCAAATTATTCGCTCTTTTTAATATTTCAGACCTATGTTCACTTAAAATGGAAATCTGTTTTTCGATATCTTTAATTCCAATAAATTGAATCTGGCCGATTAGAAATGATTCTTTTAACCTTGCAGTAAATCCACCACTATTTTTAATGATTTTTGCTGCACTACTTACTCCAGCAACTATCGATGGCTCCTCTACCACCATTGGCACAATATATTCTTTTCCATTGACTAAAAAATTAGACGCAATTGAGAGAGGTAACCCAAAAACACCGATAACGTTCTCTGACATTTTATCTGCGTTATCAATAGATAAAACCTGGCTTTGATTTTCTAGGATTATTTTTTCATCAGAAGAGATAAGTCCCATTTTATATAAAACCTCAATCCTTTGATCTGTATCAAGATTGTAAAATTTATTAATTATCGATTTATCCATTTATTGACTCTATTTTATAGCCCTCATCGTCACAAGTTATATCCAATGAAATAAATCCTAGTGATTCCGCATAATCAACCACTGAGTTTAAATTAGTGTCGGATGAAGAAATACAAATACCAATATCTCCACCAGCGCCGCAAGGTTTATATATTGAATCTTTAAAATTCATAGCATGATCAACAATGAGGCCATGCTTTGCCCCCAATAAATCAAGATTGAAATGATCACTAAAATTTTTTAACTTTACTAAATACTGATCAAAATCATCTACAAATGATTTTTTATCATACAAAGTCCAGTGCGAAGATAACTTCCTTGTAATTTCTGAAAACTCCTGAAATATATCCCCTTCAAGTGCTTTCAAACTTTTTAGTTTTTGTGCAGTGCTTACTGGTTTTCCGCTCCATAGTATCTTATACATAAAGTTATTTGGAAACTTAATACCAGTAGCATTATCTTTCTCTTGACGTAAATATCTAATCAATCCACCATCTAGAGCAGTTTGAACATCCACTCCGCTCCCTAAACCACTTTGAAATTCAGAATGAATTTGATGGGCAAAATCATTTATATTTTCCGAAATATCAAAGAATTTTATAAACGCGATAGACATTGCAACTATAAGAGCTGAACTTGAACCAAGACCGAGCTTATTTTTTTTTATGGGATCGAAGAACATTGATGTATCGAGAGTAAACTTGTATTTTATGTTTGATTCAATTTTTACCTTTCGCCAAAATAATACAAATAATTCCAGTATATTTTTTTGCGGTTCTGATCCAAGCCATATAAATTCTTCAGACTCACTTTCATTAAATCTCCACTCTGATTCCACAATCCCATGGGTTTTTATTATATGACTAGAATCTTGAATTTCCTTGATTGAGACTATGGCTCTTCGATTGATTGCCATTGAAATAGATGGCGCATTCTTTAAAACAGCAAATTCACCTATGATCACTATTTTTCCAGGGGCACTTGTGATTATTGATTTCATATTATTTTTCTATTATTGGTCCAGATCCTAAGCCTGATGTCATGATCGATTGCACGCCTTTTATTTCATTTAATTTTTTGGCGATTTTTTCCTCATTTTCAGGCAAGCAGATTGCTTTTATCTGGGGCCCAGCATCAATAGTAAAAAAGACTGATTCACCATTTCTTTGTAGGTCTCTAATCGCGTGCATGCAATCAATGGTTGTAGAATTCCAATAAACAATTGAAGGTCTTGTTGTCCACATAATTGAATGCATCTTCATGCAATTATGTTCAGATATTGATGCCAGTCCTTCAAAATCTTTTTTAGAGATAAATGAATTTGCTTCCTTTATGTCATCATTCTGGTCTTCTACCCATGAAGAATAGAATGGAGAGGTATCAGCACTCAATTTCATTGCTTTTGAAGAAGATATAGCTTTTTCTTTTTTGTCCGTGATGGCTATTACTACTCTTAGTGGCCAATCATTTGGTGACAAAAGTTGTGTGATTCTTATTTTTTCAGGCTCATTATTTAATTTTACAATTCCACCTAATATTGATCTAGCAGCAGAACCAGATACCGATCCTGCTTGATTGGCAAGTAATTGTGTATTCCATTTTTTTTTCATGAGTGAATTAATTGCAACAACTAAGGCAGAAAAAGAAGATGAGGAAGAAGCTAGACCTGCTGAAATTGGAAAATTACATCGACTCATAATGCTCGCATAATCTCTTTGTTCGCCGCATATAGAATCAATACAATTTTTTACCCTAGAGATATTATTTTGCTTCTTTTCATTTATAAATAACTCATCATTAGATAGATCGGACGAAAATATAACGTTCATTTCTGTCCATAGGTTATCCAATGTTATTGAAATTGAATCAACAGCAGGAAGATTTTTTATTGTATTTCTTTTACCCCAATACTTGATTAGAGCTATATTCGGTGATGTTCTTACTATTGATTGCATTTAAATTCCTGATCTAGATATAGAAAGTTATAATAATACTAATACTGAAAATTAAGTATTTATGTCTTTTTCAATCTTTTCTATGTATATATACCTATAAGTTAATCTCAATACAGAAAACATATAATGTCAGACAAAACAAAAAAAACAATCGATTATTACTTGATTCGAATAAATCAAATCATAAGCAGTGTGCTTTTGCCCTCAAGTAAAAGTGAACCTCTTCTAAATGAAGCAATGCGTTATTCCGTCCTGAATGGAGGTAAACGTATCCGGCCACTTTTGATATACACTTGTGGTGAATGCCTGAATATAAAAAAAGAAAAACTAGATGTACCTGCATTATCGATTGAGCTTTTGCATTCCTTTTCATTGGTGCATGATGATTTACCATCAATGGATGATGACAGTTTAAGAAGGGGCATGCCAACCACACACAAAAAATTTAATGAAGCTACTGCAATTCTAGCGGCAGACGCTTTGCAGACTTTGGCATTTGGAACTATCGCTGATTCTCAAGTAATAACCAACCAAGAAAAAGTTGGACTGATTTCAATAATAAGCAAAGCCTGCGGAGCAGAAGGTATGACCGGCGGTCAATCTATAGATTTATTATCTCAAGGAAAGAAAATTGGTAAAAAAGAATTACAAAAATTACATACAATGAAAACTGGAGCATTAATACACGCTTCAGTAATGTCAGTCTTCAATTTAGCGAATACTTATAATGATGAAGAATACAACATTATGAATGAATTTGGATGGAAGATTGGACTTGCATTTCAAATAAGAGATGACCTTATTGAGATTGAAGAAACGTCTGAAATAACAGGAAAAGATAATAATTCAGATCTAAAAAACAATAAAGCCACATGGCCAGCAATTTTCGGGAAAAAAGCTTCTCATGATTATTGCAAAGAATTATTGGAAGATTGCATGAATTATTTGCAAATTTTCAATAATAAAGCAGAACCATTAAGATGGTTAACGCAATATCTAATAAACAGAAAACACTAAATTTAATTTTTTGAAATAATTTTTATGTATGAAGAATATTTTGGACTAAATTCAAAGCCATTTAAAATCACTCCAGATCCACGCTATTTATTTATGAGTGATCGACATAAAGAAGGGCTGGCTCATTTATTATATGGTGTTACTGATAGTGGGGGATTCATTCAACTAACTGGAGAAGTTGGGACAGGCAAAACCACCCTTATTAGAGCTTTGCTTGAGCAGTTACCCAGTAAAGTCGAAATTGCATTAATTATGCATACACAAATTTCTGCCAGAGAATTTTTACTAGAAATATGTAATGAACTTAATATAGAGAGAGAGGGAGATAGTATATTAGATATAGTTAACACTCTTAATATCTATTTATTGAAACAGCATGCAAATGGTAAAAAAGTAATATTGCTTGTTGATGAGGCTCAAAATCTGACCCCAGATGTTCTAGAGCAATTGCGTCTGCTAACAAACCTCGAAACAGAAAAAGATAAATTGTTACAAATTATTTTGATTGGACAGCCAGAATTGAGAAATGTTTTAGCAAAAAATAATCTGCGACAGTTATCCCAGAGGGTCACAGCTAGATATCATCTTCACTCCTTATCAAAGCCTGAGACATTTTTATATATTGAACATAGATTAAGGATATCTGGGGCTCAATCTGAAATTTTCAAAAAAAATGCAAAAAGAGAAATATATAACTATTCTTCCGGTATCCCCAGATTAATCAATGTTATTTGTGATCGAGCGCTTCTCGGAGGATACGGTACCGGTAAGAGAAAAATTGATAAAGTGCTTGTAAAGCAGGCAAAAAAAGAAATTCAAGGTGAAATGATATTACCGAAGAAAAATAGTTGGCTAATTATATGCTCAGCCATTACTGTAGTTGTTTGTATACTTATATTTCATAAAATAGGATATTTACAAACTGAATCACTTTGGAATTTTTTGGGTAACTTCTTCAGCGGTAATTTATAAAAAATTATGTCTTTTATATTAGATGCATTAAAAAAATCAGAGCGTGAAAGACAGAGAAAGAACATTCCAAAAATCTCAGATGTTCTGATGGAGTCTGAAAATAAGAAGAATAATAAACATAATTTCGTAATAATTTTTCTATTATTATCTATAATTTTACTATTGATCTATTCACAATTTTATTCTACTAGTCGAATTTCCAATATTGAAAAAAAATCCATAATTGAGCTTCCTCAGAGCACTAAATCCAATACCTCGGATATAAAAAACAACACAAAAGAAAAAGAAATTGATTTATACCAGCAGGATGTAAAAATTCCTGATCCAAATAAAGTTAATGAAGTTCCAGATATTTTAGATATCAGTGTTGCAAATGTTTCACATAACCTATTCTTACCAGAAATGCATATTGATATTCATGTGTTTAGTGAGATTCCTTCGGAAAGATTTGTATTTATTAACATGAAAAAATATTTCGAAGGTGAAAAGCTCCAGGGAGGGATTTTAGTCGAAAGTATAAATGAAGAAGGGGTTTTGCTGAAACAGCAAGATATTACTTTTTTATTACCAAAAAATTAAAAGCCACTTAATATGAAGACTGAAAAAATTCAATATATCAATAGTTCCCTTTTTTCAGAAGGTATAAAGAATGGAATCTTTGCTGTAGTCAATGCACAAGAAAAACTCAACTCTATAAATGTCTTTCCTGTAGCAGACGGTGACACAGGAACAAATCTTTGCTTATCACTTTACCCAATAATAAATATTACTAATTCACAAACTGAGAAAACAGTGGGCTCACTTCTAGAAAAGATTGCCGATAAATTGATAGATCATTCTAGAGGCAACTCAGGAAGTATCCTGGCTCAATTTTTTCAGGGTATGAGTGATTCAGCTGTTGATATTGAACAGTTTGATACATATCAATTTCTAAGATCACTAAAAATGGGAAATAGATATGCTCGAGAAGCATTATCAGAGCCAGTGGATGGAACAATTCTTACTGTTATTGATAAATTTTCAGAAAGTTTCGAAGATTCTTACTCAAATGAGAAAAATAAAGGTTTTTCTGAGATATTTTCAAGAGTAATGGTGACTACAAAAGAAGCAGTAGCTGAAACAAAAAACCAATTAGATGTCTTGAGAGATTCGAATGTTGAAGATGCAGGTGCAAAAGGATTCTATATTCTAATGCATGGATTTGTTGAATTCATTGTGAATGGTGTTTCCCAAAAAGAACCTTCATCACAAAAAAACTTTCTAGATCATCAACCAGAAGAGATATATCCAGATAGTGATGAAATTGAATTTCAATATTGTACTGAGTGCATAATCTCTGGCAATGAAATAGACAGACGTAAAATCAAAGAAATCTTACTAAAACATGGAAATTCAATAGTAGTAGCAGGGACAAAGAATAAAATAAAAGCTCATATTCATACAGATAATCCTTCTTTTGTTTTTGATGAGATGAAAAAATTCGGAACGATCTCGTCAGAAAAAGCCGATGACATGAAAAAACAAAATAAAATCATAAAAAATCAAACTAAGTCCTTTGCAGTTATTACAGATTCAGCGGCAGATATTACAGATAAGGATATTGAAGAATTGGATATAAATATTATCCCAATAAGAATTCAGCTTGGTCAAAAAAGTTATCTTGATAAAGTTACAATTACCCCAGATGAATTTTTCAAAGAATTATTAGTAAATACTGCACAACCAACCACATCTCAACCTTCTGTTGGTGAATTTAGAAGACATTTCCAATATCTTGCAAGTCATTACAATAATGTTCTATCAATCAGTGTTACAGGCTCTATAAGTGGAACGCTTCAAGCCTCAGAATCCGCTGCTAAAAAAATCAAAGCAGATGGTAATATATATACTTATAACTCATTGAATGCATCTTTAGGGCAAGGTCAGATTGCTGTTTATGCAGCAAAATGCGCCAAGAATGGAAAAGATATTCACAGTACTCTCGAAGAATTGAATACAATTCGAAAAAATACAAAAACTTTTGGCCTCATTCCTAACCTTAAATATGCAGTTCAAGGCGGTCGCGTTCCAAAGACAGTAAAATTAATAGCAGATATATTTCGATTGACGCCTATTCTAGTGTCTACTGATGATGGTTTGATAGTGACGAAAAAATTCTTATTCGGTAAGAATCGTATATTGAAGAGGTTCGCGAAATACATTGCTAAGAATACCTCATGCAACAAAAAGATAAACATATCAATCGGTCATGCGATAGCGTATGAAGATGCAAAAACTTTAAAAGAATTCTTAGAAACTGAAATAGAAAAAATTAATGAGTTTAAAATAACCGAACTTGGAACCGCTATTGGAGTTCATGGAGGGCCAGGAGCTATTGTGGTTGGTGTTCAGACTATTTAAAATTCTCGTCTATTCCCTTATTCCTGTGCCTTTTTTAAGAAGTAACAAAGATATGCTAAACAAAATTATTATAAATATACCTACAACCATATAGGCGTATGTTATATCTATGTCTGATGACCCCAAAACACCGTACCGAAATGCATTTACCATATATAAGATAGGATTGAATAAACTAATATTTTGCCAAAATTCTGGTAATAAATTTATCGAATAAAAAACTCCTCCTAAATATGTTAAAGGTGTAATTATAAAAGTTGGAATTATTGCTATATCATCAAATTTTTTTGCAAATAGGGCATTTATGAAGCCAGCGAGAGCAAAAACCATTGAGGAAAGAAAAACAATTGAAAAAGTAACTAATGGATAAGTTAATTTTAAATCTGTAAATGATAGAGCAATTATTGTAACCATAGAACCAACTAACAATCCTCTTATTATTCCGCCAGCAATATGTCCAAGAATTATAGTTGCATTAGCAACTGGGGCAACTAGCATTTCATCAAGGTAGCCCCCGTATTTGGCTCCAAAGAAAGATGAAACGACATTGCCATATGAATTTGTGATTACAGACATCATAATTATTCCAGGGGCAATAAATTGCATATAGGTATAACCTTCCATATTGCCTATTCGGCTACCGATAAGGTTTCCAAATATGACAAAGTAGAGTGTCATTGTTATTGCCGGAGGAACTATAGTTTGAACCCATATTCTCAGTACGCGGAGTATTTCCTTTCTGAGGATGGTATAAAAAGCCACAAGATTGATTTTAGTATTCATGCTATGTGTCTCAGTGTGAATGCTTTTTTTTGTTATCAACAACTTTAAGAAATAATTCTTCTAATCTATTTGATTTATTTCTCATGCTATTAATTTTAATATTCTGGGAATTAAGCAACTCAAATAGTTCATTAATACCATGATTGGAATCAATTATTACCTCGAGGTTCTGTGAATCTAATAAATTACATTCAAAATCCCCTAATTTAGGCTTTGTTGTTAACTCATTTTCGACACTCAATATAAATGTTTCCTGTTTTAACTGCCTCAATAAACTATTCATTGATGTATCTTGAATTATTTTTCCATCATCAATAATGGCTACATTTCTACATAGACTCTCTGCTTCTTCAAGGTAATGTGTAGTCAGTATAATAGTGGTTCCGTTGTTATTAATTGATCGTAAAAATTTCCACATAGATCGTCTAATTTCTATATCTACACCGGCAGTCGGCTCATCCAATATTAAAAGTTTCGGTTGATGAATCAGAGCTCTAGCTATCATTAACCTTCTTTTCATACCGCCAGATAAGCTTCTCGCGTTATCATTTCTCTTTTCCCAAAGTCTTAACTCCCCTAAATATTCTTTGGCTCGCTTCAAAGCAATATTTCTCTCTATGCCATAATATCCAGCTTGATTCACCACTATATTAATCGGAGTATCAAAAGTGTTAAAATTTACCTCCTGTGGAACCATTCCTATACTCATCTTCGCTTCTTCCAATCTCGTTTCTATGTCATGGTCAAAAACCCGAATATTACCCATAGTTTTATTAACTAATGAGCATACAATTGCAATTGCAGTTGTTTTTCCGGCTCCATTTGGGCCCAGAAGTGAATAGAAATCTCCGGCATTAACCGTAAGATCAATACCGTCCAGAGCTTTAAAACCATTGGAGTAAATTTTTGTTAAATTTTTTATGGAAAGCGCTTTCATGATTTAAGTATTTCAGATAACCATAACCCAATATCACTTATTTCTTGCTGTGACACCGAATGCTCTATTGGATAAGAATTCCAGCTGACCTTAAAACCAACTTTCTCAATAAGATTTTTTGATATTTTACCAAATTCAAAAGGTATAACTTGATCATATTCTCCGTGAGCTAGAAATATTGGCAGAGTTGATGCTTGCGAATTATCTTTACCTAGCTCACATTTAATTTTCTCTTCCAGGGGCATCCAAGTTGATAGAGCTATTAAGCCCCCCAATTTTTTTGGATATCTCAAACTAGTGTAGAGAGCAATTGCCCCGCCTTGCGAAAATCCTGCAATAATGATTTTATTGTAAGCAATACCTCTGTCGTATTCTCTTTGAATTAAACTCTCGAGAAAAGTACTACTCTCTTGGATACCTATTTCATCTTGTACACCATTTCTGTCAAGAGTCATGACGTCATACCACGCTCTCATAGTCATGCCGCCATTTATTGTGACAGATCTATATGGAGCATGAGGAAAAACAAATCGAACACCTTTACTTCGAGTTATATTCAACTGATTAACTATAGGAACAAAATCGTTACCATCAGCACCAAGGCCATGCAGCCAAATAATAACCGCCTCTGGTTCGCCATTAATTTCCATCTCTATGGTGTCAAAGTCGTCTTGACTCATGAGGCACTCTTATAATTATTTTATTGATTGAAAATTCTATTATAAAGGACTGGGTAAACATTATTGTATTAAAATAATATTACCAAAATATTTAAAATAAAAATGATATATGATCAAGATATTAAAAGAAAAACTAAGTGATCAAAATGAAAAAAATTTATTTCCTATTTATACTGATTAATTTTTCATTCATGATGGGTTGCGGTCAAAAAGGATCTCTTGTAATTCCCGATAGAGATACACAAAACTTAATAAGTGGTTTAAATTTAGATCTAAAAACAGAAAATTAGATTCATGGGTCAAAAAAAACAAAATGCCAACAGAAAAAAGATGGTTCTTGTTGATGGATCGTCTTATTTGTATCGTGCTTATCATGCTCTTCCTCCTTTAACCAACTCAAAAGGTTTTCCTACAGGGGCAGTTTACGGAGTTCTCAATATGATCAATAAACTGCTAGACGATCAAAACACAAAATTTTTTATTGTAGTTTTTGATGCTCCTGGAAAAACTTTTAGGAATGATATTTATCCAGAATATAAGGCTAATAGACCGCCCATGCCTGAAGATCTTAGGTCTCAAATTGATCCAATTCATAATGCTATTAATGCAATGGGTATACCATTAATATCAATTGCAGGTGTTGAGGCAGACGATGTAATTGGTACATTGGCCTTGAGAGCAAAAAATAATGATATGCAAGTGTTGATATCAACAGGTGACAAAGACATGGCGCAACTAGTCGATGAAGATGTAACGCTCATTAACACAATGAATAATCAAACACTTAACCGCGAGGGTGTTAAAGCAAAATTCGGAGTTTACCCCAACCAAATCATTGATTATTTGGCCTTAATGGGTGATAAATCAGACAATGTTCCCGGCATTCCTGGAGTTGGCGAAAAAACTGCGAGTAAGTGGCTGAATCAATTTCAATCTATACAAAAAATAATAAAAAACTCACATCAAATTCAAGGAAAAATTGGTCAAAAATTAAATGCAAATATTGATCAACTCCCTATGTCACAGAGATTAGTCACGATAAATAAAGATGTTGAAATAGAATTAAATATTTCAGATTTAACCTTAAAAGAGGCTGATACAACAAAACTCAAATCCATATATAAAGAACTCGAATTAAACACGCTATACAAATCAATAATCGATGAACACGAAGAAACGAAAAAAAATAATTTCAACTATAAAATAATATACAAAACCAATGATTTAAAAAAATTTATTGAAGATGCTATCCGTAAAAAAATCATTGCTATTGATACAGAGACAAACAGTTTAAATTACATGGAAGCTGAATTGGTTGGAATCTCAATGGCAGTTAATGAGGGTGAGGCTGCTTATATCCCTCTAGCGCATGATTATGTAAATGCACCAAATCAATTGGATAGAGATAAGGTGCTAAATTTAATGAAACCATTGCTAGAAAATAGCGAAATCAAAAAAATTGGACACCACCTAAAGTTCGATGCTCATATCTTTGCTCGTTATAAGATTTATCTCAAAGGAATCGAATATGACTCAATGATTCAATCTTATGTATTAAACAGCATCGCAACACGTCATGACATGAATTCGGTTGCGAATAAGTATTTAAATAGAAGTACCACTCAATTTGAGGAGATCGCAGGGAAAGGAATAAAACAGCTAACTTTTAATCAAATAAAAATCGAAAAAGCCTCTGATTATGCTGCAGAAGATGCAGATGTCACTCTTTCCTTACATAAACATCTATGGGTAAAAATAAGAGAAAACAAGAAACTAAGAAAACTTTATGATGAAATTGAAAAACCATTGATACCTATACTTTTTAAAATGGAAGAAGATGGAGTATTGATTGATAAAACAATGTTAGAAAATCAAAGTGCAGAATTATCCACTTCAATGGATAATCTCGAGAAACAGGCTTGCAAAATAGCGAAAACAGATTTTAATCTTGGTTCTCCGAAACAATTACAAGAAATTTTATTTGAAAAGTTAGATTTACCTATACTAAAAAAAACACCAAAAGGTCAGCCATCAACAGCTGAAGATGTCCTACAGGAACTTTCTGAAAATTATGAATTGCCAAAAATTATATTAGAGCACAGAACGCTAAGTAAGCTAAAAAGCACTTATACTGAAAAGCTTCCAAATCAAATTTCATCCACAACTGGGAGAATACATACTTCATATCATCAGGCAAATACAGCCACAGGAAGATTATCTTCAAGCACGCCAAATCTTCAAAATATACCCATTAGAACAGCCGAAGGAAGGAGAATAAGACAAGCTTTTATTGCGCCTAAAGGTTACAGCATATTAGCTGCAGATTATTCTCAAATTGAATTAAGGATAATGGCTCATTTATCGAAAGATAAAGCATTATTGAAAGCCTTCTTGAGTAATCATGATATTCATAGTAAGACAGCTGCTGAGGTACTAGATATTAAAATCGGTAACGTCACTGTTGAACAGAGGAGATGGGCTAAAGCAATTAATTTTGGCTTGATGTATGGAATGTCAGCATTCGGTCTAGGAAAACAAATCGGTGTTGGAAGAAATCAAGCTCAAGATTACATTGATCTATACTTTTCAAAATATCCCAACGTAAGAAGTTTTATGGATAAAACAAAAATAAAAGCCAGAGAAAATGGCTTCATTGAGACACTTTTTGGTCGAAGATTATATCTACCGGACATTAATAGCAAAAATGGTCTAAAGAGAAATTACGCAGAAAGAAGTGCAATTAATGCCCCGATGCAAGGCTCAGCGGCCGATATAATAAAAATCGCAATGATTGATGTCGATCAATGGATAGTTTCCAAAAAAGTCCCTGCAAGAATTATTATGCAAGTCCATGATGAATTGGTTCTAGAGGTTAAAAGTGATGCCTCTGATGATATAAAATTCGATCTAATAAAAATCATGGAATCGTCAGTTGATCTCGATGTTCCATTGGTTGTCGATGCGGCTGTGGGGTTAAATTGGGACGAAGCGCATTAAGTTTTTTGTTTAATTTCTTCCCTCAGAAGACCATCTAAGGTCATTCTGGCTTCATCTAATCCTTCTCGGTTTAGCGACGAAAATAATTGCACGGTGATTGATTTTTCTAATTCAGACTTCAAGACAAGCAATCTCTTTTTTGCTTCCCCTCTTTTTAATTTATCCGATTTAGTCATGAGAATGTGAACTGGAATTTTTTGGAATTTTGAAATCGATAACATATCGAGGTCATACTCAGACAGTCCTCTGCGAATATCAATAATCATAAATACCCCATGAAGGCTTTTTCTATTTTCAAAATAATGAGTAAGAATTTGTCCCCAATGCTTCTTTTTTGAGTTTGAAACCAGCGCGAAGCCATATCCTGGTAGATCAACAAGTCTTTTGTTTTCCTCGAGTTCGAAAAAATTCACCAACTGTGTTCTTCCAGGAGTTTTGCTAGTTCGAGCAAATTGACGTCTATTCACAATTACATTAATTGCACTGGATTTTCCAGAGTTTGACCTACCCACAAAACATACCTCAGCACCTATATCTCTCACAAATTGATCAGAATTATTTGCACTTTGTATAAACTTTGCTTTTGGATATTGCGACATAACTGTATAATACTTTTGTGTTTAAACTGAAATCCATATCATAAAGTAAACATTGCCTCTTGGTAACAATACTTTATCTAAAATTCGTAACTATGTTATTCAATAAAAAATTGAAATTATTGATTGTGAGCATTGTATTTGCATTCAGTAATGTTTTCTCAGATTCATTGGTTGATGGATCAGTTGAAGCTGGGAAATCTATTTCCATAACGTGTGGTGCATGTCATGGGCTTGATGGAAATAGCATTAACCCTTTGTGGCCAAATCTTGCAGGTCAACATGCCTTATACTCTGTTGAGCAACTCAAAGCATTTAGAGACGGAAAAAGAGTCAATGAGTTAATGACGGCAATGGTTATCAATCTAACTGACCAAAACATAAAAGATCTTTCTGTTTATTATGAGAGCCTACCAATAACTCCTAAATTAGTTGCGGATGAAAACACAGTTGAACTCGGTGAAAAGATATACAGGGGTGGGAATAGAGAAACTGGTGTAGCTGCATGTATTGCGTGTCATGGACCTGCAGGAAAAGGAAATCCTGGCGCAAAATATCCCTTAATTCATTCAATGGGAGCCATGTACACTGAGAAACAACTTCATGATTATGCTAATGGAGACAGAGTGTCTGTAGGCCCTGTTCAAATTATGCGTGATATTTCAAAAAAACTCTCAGCCGAAGAAATTAAAGCAGTATCATCATACATACAAGGCTTGCAATAATTTTAATTGTCATAAAGAATATAAGTTATTCCTTTATTACAGAGTTACTTGAGGCTATTTAAAATGAAAAAACTTTTTTATCTAATCCTTTTCTTCGTATTAGCTGGTTGTAGTTCCAATGAAGAGAGTAAATCAATGGATACTTCTGCAACAATTAATTCGGCTACAAATATCGAATCTCTGGGCAATAATATCAAGCAAAATCAGAGTGAAAAAAAATCCTCGATATTAATTGAGGAATCCGACTCAGAAGATATTATAAGAGATGACTCAAAACCAATCGTTCTAGCACAGACAAACCTTCTATCGAAAAAAGATTGGGAGTTTAAAGAGTCAGAGCATTTTATGAGACTTGTTCCTGCTCAACCTACCATTGGAGGACCTGATAAAGTCGAGGTTACTGAATTCTTTTATTATGGATGCATACACTGCATGACATTCGAGCCATATATAAATGACTGGAAAAAAGATATACCAGACAATGTTCGATTTGAACGAATACCCGCATTATGGAATCCGCTTCTCAGGCTTCATGGTCGAATGTACTTTACAAAAGAGATTCTAACTGAAAATGGAAAATTAAAAGATCCAGAAGGTTTTAGAGCAAGGGTATTTAGAGAATGGCATAACAAAAAAAATTACATGTCCTCTGCTGAGGCTATTCAGGAAATATTTTTGGAATTTGGAGTGTCTGAAGATGATTTCAAAAAAACATTTGAATCTTTCCAAGTTGCTCAAAAATTGAGACTTGCGGATGATCTCGCCAGAAGATATGGGATAGCTTCAACACCAACAATGGTTGTAAATGGAAAATACAGAACGGGTGCTGGTGAAGCTGGTAGTTATCCAAAACTTATGAGAGTAATTGATGAGCTCATAGAACGTGAATCAATGAATTAATAGTAGTCTTCAAGATTGTTATCACTAAAATACTAGATTACTTTAAGTCCTCGCCAACGGCTAGAGCATCGACAGCTACACATCCTGAATCCGTTAATATCATTGGATTAATGTCGAATTCTCTTATATCGGACTTCATTTCTGAAATAAGAATAGAAAATTTTTCAGCAGACTCATAGAACGCCTCTAATTTTAAATTATCTTTCCCTCGGTAACCGGAGAGAATTTTACCAAACTTAAATTTTTCAATAGATTGTTTAATATAATTTCGATTAAAAGGGGGTATTGCAAATACCACCTCATCAAATAACTCAGAAAACACTCCGCCCATCCCTATTATCACTATAGGTCCAAGTTGAGGATCTTTTTTGACCCCAAGAAACATCTCTTGTCCACCCTCAATCATTTTAGCTATTAAAACTTTTTTTCCAATTGTTTTGCTCATCACTCTATAGTGATTAGTTAATTCTTCTTTATTTTTTATATTCAAAATCACACCGTGCCTCTCGGTTTTATGATGAATATCTTTTTCTGCTGTTTTCAACACGAGTGGATATCCAATCTTTTTTGCAGCCTCTATTGCAGACACTTCATCTGAAACACATTTGTGTTCGACAACAGGTATGCCGTAATCAGAGAGTAAGCTTAGAGAATCACTCTCACTCAAGATTTTTTCCTTTCTAAGTCTGGATTTCCAAGAGTCTCCTTTTGTGCATAATTTAGAATTAGATATTTTATGATCTGATTTAAAAAAATCTCGATACGAAAATAATTTACTTATGGCGACCATTGTTGGTGAAATTCCATCCAAGACTGGATATCCTCTATGAGTTTGCTCTACAGCAACTGGATCAAACCCACTGCCTTGATGAGATGATACAAGTAATACTGGCTTTCCTGTGGCCTTTCTCGTTTTTTGCATTAAATTGATATATTCAGGATATATCAAGCCATAAGGTGCTCGGTTAAGAACAAGTGCTTCAATTGATGCATTGTCGTCATCAAGCAATATTTTTGCTGAATCTAAATATTGCTTTGCAGAATCTTTTCCACCTCTACTCCATACATCTAATGGGTTTATTGCTGGTAGCTCAGGATCTATAATCTCCTCTAATTTTTTTACTGAATTATCACTCAGCTCTGTAAGGGGCACATTCAACTCATCCGCAATATCGACCAGAAGTTGTCTTTCCCCACCAGAATCATGCAATGTAACAAGATTTCCTTCGCCTACAACACCAAATTCTGCAAATAATATCAAAGTAGCAACTAATTCTTCCGTATCTCTTACCCTCTGAACTCCGTAACGATTGAATAAGGCATCATATGCGTCATCATCACCTGCAATAGCACCAGAGTGGGAAACAGTTAACTGAGCTGATTTTTCAGTTTTACCAACTTTAAGAGCTACAATTGGGATTTTCTTTTGATTGGCTTTTTTTAAAGCTTTAATAAATCCATCTGGATTTCTTGCTGTTTCAATAAATATACCAACTACCTTAGTTTCAGGTAAATCTAGAACAAAATCTAAATATTGATCCATAGTCACTGACAGTTCATTACCCGTCGATACTGCAAAATTAAATCGTAAACGATCTTCGCAATCCAGGATGCCAGACATTCCTGATCCAGAATGACTGATAAGGCTGATATTACCTGGAGCTGAATGGTCATTACTATCAAAACCACAAGCCCAAACATGATCTCTTATGTTGTAAAATCCCATCCCATTTGCCCCACAGACCATCATATTGGATTTGAGGATTTTATCTTTAATTCGGGCCTTAAGATTTGGATTGTTATCATCATCAATATTTAATGATGAAAATATGACAGCTGCTGGAATTTTAGCTTTAACAACTTCATCAAACAGTAATTCTATACGATAGTCACTAACTGCAAAAATAACTAGGTCTGGAATCTCAGGTAAATCCCTTATTCTTTCATAACATTTTATATTTTGGATTGAATCATACGACGGATTGATAGGATAAATTGCTCCTTTGTAACCACCCTTTATAAGATTAGTTAATGCCCAGTCACCCACAGAATCTTTTCTTTTTGATGCCCCAAGGATTGTGATGGATTTAGGCTTTAATAATGGGTCTAGAGTCGTATGCAATTTAATTCCAAGCTTAGAATTTGATGCTCTTTTAGAATGGATCGGGTGGTGTTTTTCCTCTTCTTGCAGGAAACCAGAACGGTTTATCAACAATATCAGCTTTTGCCATTACCCTATTCCAGTGCATTTCTCTTTGATAGTATATTTCCACCCATAAACTCTCACCTGGATTTCCATGAGGTGTGCGAACTGTCCCAAGAGCAATATTTTGCTTGCAGATTGGTGACCATGCAGCTGATGTTATAAACCCAATTTCGGATTTATTATTTTTTTCATTTGCATATATATATGAGCTCGCGGCAGTTTTATTGCCCTCAATATCCAATTTTACTAATCGCCAATTTGATCCTTTTTCTTTTTCCTTTATCAAAGCTCGACGACCGTTAAAATTATCTTTACTAAAATCAACTAACCAATCCAAACCCAATTCAAGTGGTGATCTGGTTCGACCCGTTCTAACTGTTGTTTCAGCTGGCAAAAAATCCTCGAAAGGAGCGAGATAAGCTGCCTCTTTTCTTGCAAGGTCAAGGGCGTGCGTACCGATGACACGTATACCATGATGTTTTCCTGCCTCGAATAGGGCATCCCATAATTCGATTGCTTTATCTGGTGATACCCATAACTCATAACCCAGATCACCCGTAAAGCCTGTTCTTGAAATCATCAGCTCTGTACCAGAGAATTCATTGTGAATTAATCCAAAAGGTTTTAATTCATCTAAACCACTAACACCCATATTTTTTAAGATGCTACATGATGTTGGCCCTTGTACAGCTAGTGCTGCCACTTCTGCAGTTTCTTCCTTTATTGTTACATCAAAACCAATTGAGGCTGTCGTAAGCCATGCAAAATGCCTTTCTTGGGAACATAATCTGTAATCCCCCTCTTTCAAATGAAATATAGTTCCATCATCAATTACCTGCCCTTGGTCATCACACCAAATTGCATAAGCCACTCTTCCTGGTTTTATCTTTCTCATATCTCTGGTAACTAGGCGATTAAGAAATTCAAGTGCGTCTGGTCCAGTGATTCTGTATTTTGTCATGGGTGTAATATCAAACACACCTGTTGAGTTTCTAATTGCAAAATATTCCATGTCCTCACAATAAAGTGCTTCAGCGCTAGAATATCCAGCCCAATTATGCCATGTATTGAGAGAATCTAACTCTGCAATCCTCGGGTAAAAAGGAGTTTTTAATCTACCAGTATTTATATGTTGGGCAGTCATTATTCTTCTCTATTTGGATTCCAAATTTTTAAGTTTTTAACTTTTAGTCTATTGACTACTATATTGTATCTTGATTGCTCTTCTTTCCATTCCTTCAACCATCCGTTTCCATCTCTTTCTGCATCTATAAAGATTGCATTTGTGAATGCTATTGGGGCTAGTATTGAAACATGTACAATAATACTAATTACAGTATTGTAATTAAAAAATCCAAGATAATTTGCAGCTAGAAAACCAAAAAACACACTCCATACAGTAAACAACACTAACATAAAGTATGCCTGAAGACTTGGATCGGGTATGTGTTTTAGTGGATTATATCTCACATCCATAACCCTTCTATAACCATTCACAAGACTCATTATAATTCTTCTAAATACACTTGGTTTTTTTATCATTGGATCAACTTCCATTTTTTCTCCTGAATGGGTAATGATGTCTTACGAATTCTCTAACTATATGAAGACCGACACTCAGCCAAGTAATTACAAAGAAACTCCAAACTAGTATCTCAATCATTTAAATTTTTCCT